>Ga0307933_1000044_pt1 | contig 113864 bp, 89 predicted proteins | sample OrgLakmetageno88_FD_201811 | JGI IMG/M metagenome (GOLD analysis project Ga0307933, IMG submission 201811) | Saline water microbial communities from Organic Lake, Antarctica - #88 | ecosystem: Environmental > Aquatic > Non-marine Saline and Alkaline > Saline | place: Antarctica: Organic Lake...
GTAAATAGGCCGCTGCCAAACGACTTCATAGCTACTATTGAGGCGGGTCAGCATTGGCTGTACGATGTAAGTGTTCCAGTCGATAATTTCTAAAGGCTGCTGCCCAAAGGTGATGATATCCCCGTCTCCCAGGGCGACCAATTGCCGCAGCCAGCCCATGTCCGCGTTAATTGAAGACTCCCAGCTATCCAAAAGCATGCCATCAGATATACGGATGTGGTGGAAGAAGTTTTTGCTGTAGCCCAGGCTAACCCGCCGCTGACCTCCAGCTACTAAAATAGAATCGCCGAGCAATTGGGCATCCTGATAGATATCTTTATCCTCATAATTCCCATAAAAATTAAGCCGAACGGTTTGCCCCTGCTCGTCCACGATGCGCACAAAGGGGTCGGGCACTCCATTGTCCCGGTCTATATCGCCGTACAACAAATACCCCTCTTCTAAAGGAATAGGGGGACGGTAACTAAAATTACTCCCACCCACGATATCAGTATATTCATGACGGAATTCCTCGTTAAGTTGCTCGTCCAATTTGATGAAAATAGCATTACTCCCAGAATATGCTAAAACTATAAAACCCCCATTATTTGCGGGAATGACCCCGCCTACATTATGGATTATAAATAACCCGCTTCCATCGGGATTTGTCAGAATCTGGCTGGTCAAATGCTGCCCTGTGGAATCGTATAGGGCAACTAAAATACCGCTTTGCAAAGAATCATTACGAGCCGTACCCAAGGCAATGATTGTGTCGTTATGGACAATCACGCTTTCAAACCGGTTACTTTGGTACCCTAAATCTTCAGCAATATTAAAAGATTGTGCACTAAGGCCTACAGGCCCCAGCAGCAGCAATAAAAGTGCTTTGGTTACTAGCTTCATGGCAGGCTTGTTTAGCGTGATACAATGATTTTGTAATGGGCTGGCTGCTGCCCGGCTATTTGCAGGCGTGCCCAGTAGATGCCCGCTGGCACCGGCAATTGCAGGGTGGTTCTCTGCCCGGTGAGCCGGGACTGGAAGGCAGGCTGCCCCTGTAGGTTGTAAAGTATCAGGGAGGCCTGATCGGCCCCTTCAGGAAGAACGACCTGAAGGGTGCCCTGTGTGGGGTTGGGGAACACCCGTATCCCGGGCGTTTCCATCGGCTCCGCCTCCGCCACATCCGTAAGCACCTCACAGGGCGTTTCCCCCTGACAACCATTGGCATCTGTTTTGATGATCCAGCAGCGGCGAGGGCCATCGCCATTAGCTTCTCCACCACTGACCAAATTACCGCTGGACAGCTCCCCAAAGGAGAAAAAGCTCCCCCCGAGGATAGGATTATTAAGTGTGTCAAATGGAGGAAGATAATAGCGCGACCAAAGCGAATCCCCGAAAGCCGTGAACTTAAATAGCCAGCCTGCACGGGTGGAGTTGCCATCTACATTTGTCCTTACGTGGCCAGACCCCACAAAGTAGCCATCAGAGACTTGCTTGATTTCATGCAGGCCATGCCCTGGAGTATGTGAGCTAGATCTCCAAACCGGTCGCTGCCAAACGACCTCATAGTTGCTGTTGAAGCGGGTCAGCATCGGCTGCACGATATGGTTTATTGGGTTTATGATCTCTAAGGGCTGCTGCCCGAAGACAATCAAGTCTCCATCTTCTAAAGCAACAATCTGCCGCAGCCAGCCCATGTCCGGATTGACAGATGACTCCCAATTATCAAGAAGAGCACCATCAGATAAACGGATACGATGGAAAAAGTTAGTGCTGTAGCTTAACGCGGCGTCAACTACTCGCTGCCCGCCTGCTACCAGAATGGAATCCCCTAAAAGCTGGGCATCCTGGTAAACATCTTTATTGTCATATTCACCATAAAAATCAAGCCGCACGGTTTGCCCCTGCTCGTCCACGATGCGCACAAAGGGGTCGGGCACTCCATTGTCCCGGTCTATATCCCCGTACAGTAAATACCCCTCTTCCAAAGGAATAGGGCTGCGGTAGTTATAATTACTAACATTTTCAATGTCGGTGTACTCATGACGGAACTCTTCGTTGAGCTGCTCATCCAGCTTGATAAAAATGGCATTAAAACGGATCGAATAAGCGATTATAACATACCCCCCTCCATTTGCAGGTGCAAATCCACCAGCATTATCAAGCATATATAAGCCTTCGCCTCCTAAGTCTGTTAACAGCTGGCTGGCTAATTGCTGCCCTGTGGAATCGTATAAAGCAATTAAAACGCCGCTTTCTAAGGATTCAGTTCGAGCGGTACCCAAGGCTACAATAGTATCATTATGGACAATCACCCTTTCAAAGTAATTACTTTGATACTCTAAATCTTCAGCAATATTAAAAGACTGTGCACTAAGGCCTACAGGCCCCAACAACAGCAGCAATAAAAGTGCTTTGGTCACTAGCTTCATGGCAGGCTTGTTTAGCGTGATACAATGATTTTGTAGTGGGCTGGCTGCTGCCCGGCTATTTGCAGGCGTGCCCAGTAAATGCCCGGGGGCACCGGTAGTTGCAAAGTGGTATGTTGCCCGGTGAGCAAGGACTGAAAGGCAGCCTGCCCCTGCAGGTTGTAAAGTATCAGGGAGGTCTGATCAGCCCCTTCAGGAAGGACGACCTGAAGGGTGCCCTGCGTGGGGTTGGGGAACACCCGTATCCCGGGCGTTTCCATCGGCTCCGCCTCTGCCACACCCGTAAGCACCTCACAGGGCACCTCCCCCTGACACCCATTGGCATCCGTTTTGATGATCCAGCAGCGGCGGGGTCCGTCTCCACTTGCCGTCCCGCCACTGACCAGATGGCCACTTGAGAGTTCTCCAAAGTTGAAAAAGCTGCCGCCAATTTGAGGGTTATCTTCAATTTGAAATGGGGGCAAATAGTAACGCGACCAAAGGGAATCCCCGAAAGCGGTAAACTTGAACAGCCAACCGGCCCGGGTTAAGTCACCATCAATCTCGGTACTCAAATGCCCGGACCCTACAAAATAACCATCTGATACCTGTTGGATTTCATATAGGCCATCTCTCCATATATGGTAGCCCGATCTCCATATGGGCTGCTGCCATACGGTTTCAAAGTTGCCGTTCAGTCGGGTCAACATTGGTTGTACAATGAAGGTATTCTCATCGATTATCTCCAGGGGCTGCTGCCCGATGGTGATGATATCGCCGTCTTCCAGGACAAAGAGCTGCCGCAGCCAACCCATGTCCGGATTGACCGATGATTCCCAGCTATCTAAAAGGGTCCCATCGGATAAGCGGATGCGGTGAAAGAAGTTTTTACTGTACCCTGCCCCCAAAGTACTGCGCCGCTGCCCACCAGCCACTAAAATAGAATCGCCAAGTAATTGGGCATCTTGGTAGATGTCCCTACTCTCATACTCCCCGTAAAAGTTGAGCCGAAGGGTCTGCCCATCCTCGTCCACAATGCGGACGAAGGGGTCTGGCTCGCCATTAGCCCTGTTAATATAGCCGTATATTAGGTAACCATCCCCCAACGGAATGGGGGCATAGTAATTATAATTACCTCCGCCTCCATTGTTGGTGTATTGGTGCCGAAACTCTTCGTTCAGATTTTCGTCTAATTTAAAAAAAATAGCGTTTCCGCTGGTGTAGGCTATGACAATATATCCACCATGATTTGCTGGTGAAATACCACCAGCGCTATGGTACATTGCCAGGTTCCCGCCTTCGTCATCCAGTAGCAAGCGGCTGGCCAGGCGCTGCCCCGTAGAATCATAAAGCGCGACAGCGATGCCTTGCTGAAGGGAGTCGTTCTGTGCAAGCCCTATACAAGCGATGGTGTCATTATGGACAATTACCCTTTCAAAGCGATTGGTCACATACCCCAGATCCTCGGCAATATTGAACAACTGTGCACTAAGATGTGCTTGTCCCAGCAGCACCAGTAAAAGTACTTTAGGCAGTAATTTCATAGGATTTTTCTTTAGCGTGATACGATAATTTTATGGTACTCCGGCTGCTGCCCCGGCATTTGCAGCCGAACTAAGTAGATGCCTGGAGGCACTGGTAGTTGGAAAGAGGTGAGCTGCCCGGTGAGCAGAGACTGGAAGGCAGGCTGCCCCTGCAGGTTGTACAGGATCAGGGATGCATTGTCGGCCCCTTCTGAAAGATTCACCTGAAGGGTGCCTGTTGTAGGGTTCGGGAATAAAGAGGCATGTGGGCTACTCTCGCTGCGGCGTAAATCCTGCGCTCGGCTTTTAGGGATGCCCTTTGGGGCCAAAGCTGGGCTTTGCCCATTGCAAGGTACAGTTGCTTCGACCCCATTGCGCTGAAGCAGGGCAGCCGATAAAAAGCCAGCCTCGTTGCAATGGACAGTAAAACCATATAAAACCTCAATCAATGGTTTGGGCAACTCACGAAGGTCGCCCCCTTCCGCTAAATAGGGCTTCAATATATTAAACAAGGCGGACAGATCGCTGTAGGTGCTCGCCTGATAACGCGTCAGGTCAACCAATTGAGGTATGCGTTCCCAGAGTACCTGATACACCGCTGTATCCCCAAAGAAGAACTGCTCCCGGGCCAGCAGATAGAGGCTGCCGAAGGTGTTGGCATTGTATAGCCATTGGCGCAGGGAGTCGGCCTCCACTGCTGTAGTATCCAATGCGTAGTGCTGCAGCACCCGGCCCGCTGCTTCGTTGCGCAACTGCCGGAAAAACAAACTAGCCTGCTCGGCAGCGGCTTTATCGTTACCCGTCAGCACTTCCGCCAGTAATTTCAGACTGTCTGCCCGAAAACCAAACTCCTGGAACCGGGCTTTGATTAGTATGGGGTCCTCCGGGCAGGGCGGGGGACAAGTAGCTTCATCGCAATTAGGCATATCGGGAAGAGGTTCAACATCTACCCCTACCGGACTCCCCGGGTTTTGGTCCGCATCATCCCCCTGGTAATAGTAGGTGAAATTATAAAAATTTTGCCCATTTTCATCTCCATTCTTAATGGTAGCCACATAAGAGGAAAAGATATTGCCCGTTGGGAGTATTTCCTCTTGAAGGCTTTCCCCATGCTGAATTTGCCTTATAGTAGCTCCCGGTTGGACCAGGTAATTGGCGCATCCATCAGGGGGCGGGCTGATACCGGGTGCAAGAGGGCTATGGTCGTTACATAAATAAACTACTCCTCCAAATTCATCCCCATTGTTACCCCGAGCGGCGTTGCCAACCTCCATTAAAACGTAGTCATTATCGATGATTTCATTATTAAGCCCCTGTCCGGTGCCCATACAGATTGTACCAAAGTAGCTGCAGTCCTCGCTTAATGACCCCTCCTGCAAAAAAGTATTTTCGGACACAGTAAACCCCTGGCTTTCGCCCGAAATTTCCACACCTGTAGACTCAATACTAGCGTTAAAGTTTTGAAGATTTAATTCCCTGTCTAACCGAAAGGTATTGCTGGTGATCAAAAAACTACTGCTATCCATAACGGAAATACCCTTGGCATTGTCTTCAAACTGACAATCGCTAACCGTGAAACTGCCCTGTTGTATACCCAGGTTAGCTACTTCAATACCCTTTTCCAGCTTGGAAAAGATAGAATTGGAACGACAGGAGAAACCAGCGTCTTCCGCCGATACCCCTATAGCACGCAGGGTGCAATTTGCTGAACCCTGGCAGTCCCCTGTGCGGTTGTCCCTAAAGTCCGTACCGCTGATCCTTGTACCGCGAAGCCCACGGAGCACTACGAAATAGGGCCTGGTATTTGATGCGCCTTTATACTGATCATTGAGTTCAAAGTGGCCATAAAAAATATGATGAGCTGCGGGGTTGGGATTGAAATCTTCCACTGCCCGAAAGCCAATCGTATTGTTGATCAGGCTCCCGCCAAAGATGGTCACTTCTGCATAGATGCTTGTTGCATCGATGGCACAAACTGCATCTTCTATTGTTCCCTGCCCCAAGACGCTTACGCTGCCGCCAGGTTTTACTATAATCCCTGCCCACATTTCTTCACAGGCACTCGATATGGAGTTTTGGATTCGAAGCTCAGCTCCGGATTTCACTGTGATCGTGGCTCCGGGCAGCATTTGCAGAGGCTCATTCAGGGTTAGGGTCCCTGAGGCTACGGTAAAATTGCCCGTTACTCCGGAAGGCGTTACGTCCGGGAATTCTGTCTCTGTAATCTGCATGTTTTTGATATGATCGGTGGAAAACGTGCTGCCGTCCATTTCCCGCAGGTACTGTTTCATCCTTTTAGCCTGACCCTCGGTAAATAAATTACGGCACTCGCCCGGCGTTACGTAACTCATGTAGTTACGGCGAATGTTATCAGGAATTTCTTCCTCGCTGCCTGAGCAATCCGGGTTTAAGAGAATCATCGTCAGGCTGGTAGGGTCTGTATTACAGACGTAATCACCACAACAAAAACATAGGTCCTCGGTGCTAGAGCCCTGGCAATTCCCGCTGCTGGCTGTTGCCTCATCGCATTCGGATAAAGGAGGGTCACTGTATACACCGGCAAACGTATGCAACAGCCCTAATGCATGCCCTACTTCATGCACTAACGTTGCAGATGAAGTAACCAACAGATCATCAGGCCCTGTATTGTCTGCTCCACTGACCCAAAGGTGATTATTAGGAAGAGATAAGGCATCGCCATCAAACGGGCTGCCATTTTCACCACTGATGACTGTACCGTCTCCGGTAACGTAGATGTTAAATGCCAGGGTATCCTGAGGAGATTGATGACTAGCCCGTAAATCGGCTATGGTGAGGCCATTCCCTGCAAAAGCATCATATACAGGAGTAGCTTCACAATCAAGAGGCGCATCAGGAAAGAAGTAAATACCATGGGGGTTGAAAGCTGTATTTAACCGCTGCAAACCTTCATTTGATTCCTCTTCCAAAACAAATGTTCCTCCTGTATTCACTGTACTTGCTGTGTTCCACCAAGCTGAGCTTTCATTATTCGTACTATTGTCCAGATAAACAAACCGTACTTTAATGTAGTAAGAGGACTCATCTTCATCATAGGGGCCAGGCAGGCTGTATGTCACGTAACTTTGGCTGAACAATTGCAGTAAAGCCCCTAGCATTGCCATACAAAGTGTGAGCGTTCTGTGTGTGTGTGTGTAAACATGAGGTCCGTTTTTTAGCGGTTAGTGAATAGATGGTAAGATACGGAATCAGGAAGAGAAAAACAATGTTGGGCTCCCGCCCGGCGCACTCGCTTAATCAGTGGAGCAAAAACGGGCGTATTTACCTGCGTAGACAGGTAAAATCGGGCCCTACTCCAACACCCTTTCAAAACGCCAATATCCGTACCTTGCAGCTCAACTAATTCCAGACCCATGCAATTCCTGAAATGGTGGTGGCTACCTGCAGCCGTATCGTTTGTACTCCAAAGCTGTCAGCCCGCGCCCGAAGTGGGAAGCTTCCTGGAGCCGGTATCGGGTAAAACCGTTGTTTTGCTCGACAGCACAGCGGCAGCTGCCCAAATTCAAACGGACAAAAAAGAAGGCTTCTTTCAGCAGATCAGTGCCCTTGATATGCAGTTGCAAATGGGGCTGCCGCCTGATACGGTGATGCCCGCCGCTGCCCGCCGCCAAAATTACAGGGCCTTCCTGGGCCGGCAGGCGATGCCCTTTGAGGCAGAAGAACGGGCATTATTGAAAGCCATCCTTCAGCAAGCCTACGTCTATTGTGATTCCCTAAATCCCCGGCTGCTGCCCGATACGGTATACCTGGCAAAAATGGAGACGGACGCCCTCGGCCCGTCGGTCTACTTTACCCGGGAACGAGCCGTTTTCATCCCCCAAAACGAGCTGTACGAAGGCAACCGGGCACTCCTACCGGTCATGCTGCACGAACTCTTCCATATTATTTCCCGCTACCAGCCTGACTTGCGTAGCGAGTTATACGGACTGATCGGCTATGAACAGCTTGATGCCTCCCTCCACTTCCCCACCCCGCTCTTGCAGCAGCGACTGCTCAATCCGGATGGCATTGACCACCGCTACGCTATTGAGCTGACTGACAGCACAGGGCAAGCCCAGCCCTATGTCTCTGTCATCACGGCAGATACTAACGATGCCTACCCGGGCAGGCCCTATTTTGACTACATCGACTTCCGGCTTTACCCGCTGGTACCAACAGACAGCGGTTATACCGTATTGCCCGAAGGTGTTAAGCCAGAGGCAGCCCCCGGGTTTTTTGATCAAATTGCCGACAACACCGGCTATATCATTCACCCCGATGAAATCCTGGCGGATAATTTTGTGCTGCTTGTGCTGCGCCATGCTGGCGTAGAAGGCTATACCGGTCACTCCCTTTCTAAAAATGGCGAAGTCTTGCTCAACCGTATGGAAGCGGCACTTCGGAAATAAGCGCTCCCAGCAACATGTACAGTTCAACAGCGTTTTAATTTTATGGCACGAACATTCCTCACCGCCCATTGGCGCAACCTGATTATGGCCAACTACCTGGTAGAGCCAGCCTTACTGCAACCTTATGTTCCGCCCGGTACCGAGCTCGATAACTGGAACGGGCGTTGCTACGCCAGCCTGGTCGGCTTTTTATTCGACCGGACCCGGGTACTTGGGCTGCCCATTCCCTTTCATCAGCGGTTTGAAGAAGTCAATTTGCGGTTTTATGTCCGCTATAATGATGCCGGCACCTGGAAGCGGGGCGTGGTTTTCATCAGTGAGATTGTGCCCAAGCGCGCCATCACCTGGGTAGCTAACAGCCTCTACGGCGAACGCTACGCTGCGATGCCTATGCGCTACCAGTGGGAGGAAGGCGCCATACAGCAGCAATTTAAGTACGAATGGCGGTTTCAGGGGCGCTGGAACAAACTTGAAGTCACCACACAGGGCACCCCCCAACCGCTACTGGATGGCAGCGAAGAACAATTTATTGCAGAGCACTACTGGGGCTACGCCCGAAGAGGCAAGCATGGCGCTACTGAGTACGAAGTGGTGCACCCCTCCTGGGAACTCCGCCCGGTAGTGGACTACCAGATCGACTGCGATATCGAAGCGCTCTACGGCGATGCCTTTGCGGCACCACTCGCAGAAACGCCATCTTCCGTATTCCTGGCGATAGGGTCAGAAGTAGCGGTGAAAGCCGGACAAAGATTAGTTTTAGACAAAAACCCTTAATTTCGGTGCTGGAAATACGGTACAATCGATGCTGACATTAAAAATCAAAACCTTCAGATGAAACCTACACTCATAATCATCGCCCTTTTGGCACTCCCTTTCCTGGCTACCGCTCAGGATAAAGCAGATTTGGCCCAATGTATTCAGGCTACGCTGGAATATCCGGAAGTCGCCGAAGTGCTAAGAGCAGAATGGGCAGACCAGGAAGCAGTCTACCTTCGCCATAACGCCATCACTATGGCTAATCCGCCGCACTTTACCCGGTTGTTCAAAGAGCTCCGGGATACGGACCTGGAAGGGATGGATTTTGATGTCCACCTCATATTTCCCGGTGAAGAGGGTTTTCTGCCCAGCGAAGCCCGGGATAGCGGCATCATTGAGATTAGCGGTGCTTTCCGCGGCGATCGAATGAGTATCACGCTTTTTGCCTGGTTCCCCGATAACCCACGTCAGAAGCTGAATGAAGCCTATGTCCTGGAGCGCGATGAAGACAGTTGGAAAGTTGTTGACTAAACGGCTGACGCGCAAACAATGGGGCCTACTGCTGGCGAGCCTGTTGTTTCTCACCTGGTATGCATTTTGTCTGCCCCGCCCTTTATTTGATACCCCTCTGAGTGTCGTTCTGGAAGACCGTAACGGGCGATTGCTCAATGCACGTATCGCATCTGACGAACAATGGCGCTTCCCTCCGCCAGACAGTATCCCGGAGCGATTCGCAGCCGCCCTGTTGGCCTTCGAAGACCAACGATTTTATAGCCACCCCGGCTTTGATCCGATTGGGCTGGGACGGGCAGTGGTGCAAAACCTCCGGTCCGGCACAATCGTCAGTGGCGGCTCCACGCTGACCATGCAGGTGATTCGGATGGCCCAGGGAAACCCACCGCGCACTTTTTTAAGGAAAGCCCAGGAAATCATCCTTGCTACCCGCCTGGAGCTGCGTCATTCAAAATCGGAAATCCTAAAGCTTTACGCCACCCATGCACCATTTGGTGGTAATGTGGTGGGGCTGGAAGCCGCCTCCTGGCGCTACTTCGGCAAGCCCCCTGCCCTGTTGTCGTGGGCAGAAGCATCCATGCTTGCGGTACTCCCCAATCAACCGGGGCTCATCCACCCGGGCCGCAACCGGGAGGCTCTGTTCCAAAAGCGAAACCGACTCCTGCGCCGGCTGGCAGAACAAGCCCACCTTGACGATCTCACGCTACAGCTGGCCCTTGAAGAACCGCTCCCTGAAGCCCCCCTGCCCCTGCCTCAGTATGCCCCCCACCTTTTGGGCAAAGCGATGAATGCCGGGCAGTCCGGAAGGCTCCACACCAGCCTGGATGCCCACCTGCAGCAACAGGTTACCGATCTCCTGCGTATTCATCAGGAGCAGCTGAGTGCCAATCAAATCCACAATTTGGCTGCCCTCATTATAGATGTGGAAAGCGGACAGATACGGGCTTATGTAGGAAATATCATTGGTGCAGGCGAGGTACACGACGAATGGGTGGATATCATCCCTGCGCCCAGGAGCACCGGCAGCATTCTCAAGCCTTTTCTGTACGCCTTCGCCCTGCAGGAAGGCCTGATTACACCTAAACGGCTCATCTCTGATATTCCGATGCGGCTTAGCGGGTATCAGCCCGAGAATTACCACGAAGATTTTGACGGTGTGGTTACGGCAGAGCGAGCGCTGATCCGTTCGCTGAATGTGCCGATGGTGGAGTTGTTATCAGCCTATGGTCTGGAAAAATTCCACTACCGCTTAGAGCAAATTGGCATGACCACCCTGGTGCACCCGCCCGGGCACTACGGCCTGCCGCTGGTACTTGGTGGTGCCGAAGGGTCTCTTTGGGAAATCACCGGCGCTTACGCCAGTATGGCCCGCCTGCTGAACCATACCTATGATTTCAACGGAGCCTACAGCCCAAATGACTTCAGGGCCGCGGATTACCTTATGACCAACTTGCCGGAAGCCCCACTACAAAAAGCGCCCCAACCCATGAGTGCGGGAGCAGCATGGCTGACCTTTCAGGCTATGCAGCAAGTCGAGCGCCCCTCCACCGAAGGCGGCTGGAAAGCCTTTGAATCAAGCCGGCGGATTGCCTGGAAAACCGGTACCAGCTTTGGATTTCGGGACGCCTGGGCTATAGGGGTGACGCCTCAATTTGCCGTGGGGGTATGGGCAGGCAATGCCGATGGAGAAGGACGCCCGGGTCTGGTGGGAGTTAGAGCGGCAGCCCCGGTGTTGTTTGATCTCTTTAAACTGCTCCCGGCGTCAGGTAATTGGTTCCCTACACCGTATGACAACCTAAAGAGCACTGTTGTCTGCGAAGAAAGTGGTTACCAGGCTCAATCTATCTGCCCGAAGGACACCATAATGATCCCACTTACTGCCAACGGATTGCGCCCCTGCCCTTATCACAGAGTCATTCATCTCGATAGCAGTCGGGCGCACAGGGTCCATGCGGACTGTTATCCGTTGACGCTTATCCAGCCTACTCCCTGGTTTGTCCTACCGCCTACAGAGGCACACTATTATGTGAGGCGCAACCCGACTTATACTCCACTGCCACCATTTGCAGAGAGTTGCAGGGATGCCGGCGCCGCTCCTATGGAATTAATTTACCCTAAGTACCCTACCCGTATCCTGGTGCCCCGAGACCTTGATGGCAGTCGCTCAAGAACTGTTTTTACCGTCGCTCACCGATCGCCGGAAACGGAAATATACTGGCACATGGATGCAGAATTTATCGGCACAACCCGACAATTTCATAGTATGGAACTAGATCCGCCCATAGGTAAGCATACCCTGACTTTAGTGGATGAACAGGGCCACCGGCTGGAGCAAGTCTTTGAGATTGTGCAGAAGGGGGAGTGACTGGCTGTAAAATACCGGGCTTTGTCTCTTAAGGACAGCTACCGTAGCATTAGTTCCGCGCCTTCTTCTCCAACTAAGGAACCAATGGCAACGCCCATTCCACCTAGTCTTACGGCAGCCGCTATACGGTCAGAGACCGGAGTGATGACCGGGCGTTTATGCTGGCCTACGCCCAGAATACCACTCCACCAATGCGTTACTTTCACTTCCTGGCCCGGCAGTATCACCTCTTGCAACAATCGGACGAGCGCTGAGCGAATGATCGGTGTGGTGCCAAACTCGGAAGTCGTTTCTACTTCAGTGTCCAGATTACGCCCGCCACCGAGTAAAATCCGGTTATCAATATTTCGAAAGTAAAAATAGCCACGGTCGTAGTGAAAAGCTCCCCTGACTTTGAGTTGGGGGATGGGCTCAGTGATGAGTACCTGATTGCGGGCAGGGCGCACCTCTAAATCAGGCAGGAGCTGCCGTGCGAAGCCATTGGTACAGACCAAAACCTGCCGGGCATTGACCGACCACCCCAAAGTGGTTTCCACCTCCACCTCAGACCCGGTATCCGTAAGTGTTTCCACTCCGAGTCCGGTATAGATGTTGATACCTGCTGCCCGGGCTTTATCCAGCAGAGCGCTGACCATTTCCCCGGTGTGGATTTGCCCTTCTGCCTGGTTTTTAATCAGGTACTGAACACCGCTCAGCCCAAATCCATCACACGCCTCATGTGCCTGCTGAAATGTTGCTTTCAGTCCCGTAATAGGCTGCAAGCGCTGGTTGAACCCTGCTATATGCTCCGCACATTCTTCGTACTGCTGTGCCTCTTCCGCTCTAAATAGTTCGTATCCTCCCAACGGTTCGTAACGGAGTGCACCATCACCCAAGCGGTTCCGCAACCGTTGCAAGCCTTTCCAACGGCGCTCTACGAGCGCCCATACCTTTTCTTCAGGGTCTTCTGCCATATCGTCCAGCAGTTCGGAGACACTACCAAAGCAGGCGAAGCCAGCGTTGCGGGTACTGGCACCGGCAGGCAGGGCACCGCGTTCCAGGATCAGAATTTTGGCTTTGGGGGCAAGTTCTCTGGCTCGAAGCGCAGCGCTCAGCCCCACAATACCTGCTCCCACGATGATGATGTCAATATTCGAAAAGAAGGAGGCTTGCTCCCAGTAACTAAGTTGATAAAGAGGGGATTGCTGTTTTGGCAAGGTCTGTCGTATTTTGGCTGACAGCGAATATACGGCGTGTGTTTAACAAATTGCGCAAAGTACCGCCCTTACAGGGCTTAAACCAACTGCCATTAAATTCCCGGGGCGTTGCTCCAGTCAATTATCTATCACTCCTTCGGAGTTTGGCAAGCATTTAGCCGTTTGACTGTGCAATTTGTTATACACACATATACGGCCTGCAGGTGAGAGTATTTCAAATGATCCTTATCTTCGCCCCAAACAACCGAAACAGACTATGATTCAAAGAATTCAATCTATTTTCTTGTTACTGGCCAGCGGGGCCTCCCTTGGTCTATTTGGGTTACCCCTTGCCAAGACCCCGCAGGCGATTGAAAGCTCGATGATTTTTGGCGATGCGCTTTACAATCTGGATGATCAGGTGGGCCTTTCTGTACTTTTTGGTTTAGCAGGCGCGCTGGCACTTATCTCTATTTTTCTGTTCCGCAACCGGAGCCTGCAGTCTAAGGCTAGCCTATCTGCCCTAATCCTTAATATCGGAGGGTTGGTGTTTGCTATTTATTACCTTACTCAAAATCTAACTGAAGCGGGCAAAGCGGCTATTGAGCTGGCCTTCGGAGCAGCCTTCCCGGTTATTGCTGTTTTCTTTTGCTTTCTGGCTTACCGCTTTATCAAAAAAGACGATAAGTTGGTGCGGTCCATGGACCGGTTGCGGTAAATTAAAGTAAGGTTCCTTTTCTTGTGCTATTACGTCGCAGAGAAGCCGGCTAAACAGAAAGCGCCTTTTACCAGGATAACGTATCCAGTAAAAGGCGCTTTTTTGAAGGCGTAAACGCTGACTGGCCGTTGAACCAATCAAATCAATGAGTAAACGTTATGGCACGATTGCCTTACATCCACTACCTGATTTTAGCGTTTGGGTCTTTCTTAGCGGAGTAGTTCACTTTCAGCTGACCCGACTTCCGGAGCTGCGTTTTGACATCTGTCACGATACCCATCGTCACTTCACCATCTACACGAAGGGAAGAAGTAATTTGACCATGACGTGCTTCCGGCACTTTGATTTTGTGTTTTTCCAGAAACAGTGGAATGTCAGGAATAGTAGAGAACTTATCTCCGAGTTGGAGCCTTGGTTTAGTACCATAAATGCCTTGGTACTTAATCGTTGGGCGACCAATATACAGGTAGTTGACCAGTGATTTTTCCTCCAGCTTAGTCAGCTCTGATGCGTAAGGCGTAGAAACTTTCACCATCAGTTCTGCGTCTCTCAGTACGGTTACTACCATAAAGAAAAACAGCAGCATGAAGATGATATCAGGAAGCGAAGCCGTAGAGACTTCTGGTTTAGCTTTTCCTCTCTTTTTAGAAAACTTTCCCATGGTTAATCAATTTTAGCTGCCCGAGGGCAATGGGTGAAAGAAATAAGGCGGTAGTTTTTCGACTAGGAGACAAATTTGAGTCCATCTCCATTACCGTCTACTCTTCACCGAAGGCTGTTGGTTCAGCTTCAGAGAGTACAAAAGGTATCTCTTCCCGAATTGCTTTCTTATACGCAAAAGGCATATTATCACTGTAGGGAATACCGTATCTACGCTGACTGAGTTCGTCCCAAAGCTCAGAATAAGCCGCTTTCAACTCATTGTAAACCATGAGGTAAGCCTCGTAGCTGGTACCCCGGTCGTTCTTGAGTGAAATAATCGCCTTAGTGGGCTTTTCGGACATCGTCTCATCCTTGTAGGGGTTGCTAATGAACAACTTAGCGCTTTCACGCAACGCCTCCACCCGAGTGGGGTCACCACGAACCAGAAGCTGATCCTGTGCATTAACAAGTACAGAAAAAACATTACGCTTCTTCAGCTTGGTAATATCAGGCTCTTCTTCTGACCAGGGCGGCAACTTTACTGTAATACCTTTATCCTCTACGATGGTTGTCGTGACGAGGAAGAAGATCAGGAGCAGGAAGGCAATATCGGCCATAGAGCCTGCATTGATCTCATTAGTCATCCGATCTCTGGTGCTCGTTTTTGCCATAATGCCTAATTATTTGAACAGGTTAGTAATCTCAGAGATAACAAAAGCTGCTGCAGCAACCACAACCAAAACGAGGGTTGTGGAGATACCGCCACTAATGAACTTTAGGTTTTCATCAGTGAAAACAGCACCGCCCTGCTCGAACTTATCAATTGCACCCTGAATGTAAGGAGTTACGTCGGTTTCCGTCATAGAATAGGAGACAAAAAAGACAACCAACAGCGCAACGAAACCCAGAATTCCTTTCATAGAACTCTTGAAGCTTGTTATCACCTGAAACAGACCAAACACCACCATAGCGACTGCAGCAATAATCGTCAGTGCAATTGCACCGTACAAGCCGACGTCAAAAATGCTGGTTTCTACCTGCTTCTCTTCCGCCATTGCTGTGAACTCTCCCATGTTGGAGACCACAGAAATCAGGAAGATCACGGTTATCAGAACTCCTAAACCGAAGGCCATTGTCTGGCCATTTTTGGTTAGAAATTTATACATAATAGTTGGTTTCTCTTACTGCTTGAAAATATTGTTTGACGCCATGATGTCTACCAATGCGATAGATGCATCTTCCATCTTGTTCACGATACCGTCGATCTTAGAAACGATATAGTTGTAGAAGATTTGCAGGATAATCGCAGAGATCAGACCGAATACAGTCGTCAGGAGGGCTACCTTAATACCACCAGCTACTACTGAAGGAGAAAGGTCACCTACCGCTTCAATACGGTCGAATGCCTGAATCATACCAATTACCGTACCCATGAAACCAAGCATCGGTGCGATAGCGATGAAAAGAGAAATCCAAACCAGACCACGCTCCAGCAAGCCCATCTGGACACTACCATAGGAAACGATGGCCTTCTCGACAGCCTCAGGTCCATCATCAGCATTTTTCAACCCTTCATAAAGGATGCTGGCCGTTGGGCCCTGCGTAGACTTACATACTTCCATGGCGCCCTGTACATCACCAGACTTAAGGTGCTCGTCAATACGAGAGAGCAACTTATCGGTGTTGGTGGTTGCGATGTTCAGCGTGATGATACGCTCAATGCAGAATGCAAGACCGAGGATAAGGCACACGAGTACGAAACTCATAAAGCGCCAGTCACCGTCGATAAAGTACTTTTTAAGCACTTGATAGCCGCTTTGTTCAGCAGCAGCCTCTTCCTCACCTGCATCAGCGGCAGGTGCTTCAGGCTCGACGGGGTCTACTTCTGCCTCAGAAGCGGTAGTAGTGTCTTCCATTTGCTCAGTTGCAGTATTGTCCGTATCGCTGCCCTGAGCATACACGAAATTCCCGGAAAAAACTGCTAAGCCGAGTACCAGCAGCAGTGCTATTAATTTTCGCATAGTCAATAAGGTTTTTTCGATTGTTTTTTAAAAGTTAGTCAAACCAGTTAAAGTTGGAAATCTTACAACATCTGCAACGGAAATTCCGGATACAAAAATTGTATTTGCGGAGAGAGAGGGATTCGAACCCTCGATACCGGTTACGATATACACGCTTTCCAGGCGTGCCTCTTCAGCCACTCGAGCACCTCTCCTTTTAACATCCCAGCGCCGCTTCTTCCAGTGGCGCATGAGCAAATATAATTATCTAAGCGTCTTTTGCCAATATCAGGGCGCACAAAAATTGTAAAAAGATGCTACAAATCCTAATTAGTGCCTGTTCTCTTTCCAAGCTTATCCATTTTGGAGCACCGCCTGGGCCTTCAGTTGGCCCACCTTGAAGATGGATTCTGCGTTCGCCGTCGTTATTCGCGCGACCTCTGCGAACGGTACTTGCTGCACCGCTGCAATCTTTTCTGCCACGAGCCTTACATAGGCACTTTCGTTGCGTTTGCCCCGCTTTGGCGCCGGTGCCAGGTAAGGCGCATCCGTTTCGAGCACCAAATGGTCAAGGCTAATATCCCGTACTACCTTATCGAGACCGCCGTTCTTAAAAGTCACTACTCCCCCAATGCCCAGGTAAAAATTAAGGTCAATAATACGCTGTGCTTCTTCTAATGTGCCCGTAAAGCAGTGAAAAATACCACGCAGGCGCTCTTCCGCTTGTTCTTCCAAAATTTCCAAAACCTCCGCAGTGGCGTCCCGGGAATGGATCACAATCGGAATATCCAGTGCTTTGGCCCATTGAATTTGTTGCCGAAAGGCATCTTGTTGCTGTTGGAAATGCGTTTTGTCCCAATACAGGTCGATACCAATTTCTCCTACGGCGCAGAAGGGCCGATCGCTCAACCACTTCTCTACAGCCGCTAGTTCTTCTTTATAATCTCCTTTGACAGAACAGGGATGTACGCCCATCATTGCGAAGCACTGCCCCGGATAGTCTACCTCCATCTGCAGCATTCCTTCAATGGAGGTGCGGTCGATGTTAGGCAGAAAAAACTGGTCGATGCCACTTTCCATAGCCCGCTCCATCATTTCAGACCGGTCGGCATCAAATTTTTGGGAATACAAGTGCGCGTGCGTGTCTATCAGCCTCATTAATTGATTTTGTGTTCTAATATCACTACAAAGGTAATGATTCATATTTAAGGTATTCTGGTGGGAAGAGAACTTAAAATTTGGAAATCGGAAATTTGGTGGTTTTATAGTCTGACAACCCAAAAGGTCTCCGGAGCCAACGCTCTATCCTAACACCTCCCGGTTTCGCGAATGTGCCTTATCTTAGCCGCGAAACAACACCACATGGCAAAGAAGAAAAAATACTACACCGTATGGGAAGGGGTTACTCCCGGAGTTTACGAATCATGGGGGGAGTGCCAGGCACAGATCAAGGGTTTTCCGAATGCACGGTACAAGTCCTTCAAAAGCAGGGAAGAAGCTGAATCCGCCTTTCGGGGGAACTTTACAGATCATATTGCCAGCGGCAGCCCTTCAAAACGCAAGGCAAAACCAATAGTCACAGAAGAAGCCCGAAAGGAAATCCTGTGGGATAGCGTTAGCGTTGATGCTGCCTGTAGCGGCAACCCGGGCGTAATGGAATATCAGGGAGTGGATACTAAAACAGAAGGGCAGATTTTTCATAAAAAATTTGCGCTGGGCACTAATAATGTCGGGGAGTTCCTCGCGATCGTGCACGCACTGGCCTTATTCCAAAAACAGGGAAGAGATACCCCTATATACACAGACTCCCGAACAGCTATGGGCTGGGTTAAGCGTAAAAAGGCAAACACTAAGCTGGTGAAAAACGCCAAAACGAAAATCCTGCACGAGCTTATTGATCGGGCAGAATACTGGCTGCGCAACAATAGCTATAATAACCCCATCATGAAGTGGGACACCGAGCGCTGGGGCGAAATACCGGCTGACTTCGGCCGGAAGTGAGCCGTTTTCAGAGGGCTACGCTACACAGTAAACTACAGCCTACCGCGGAAACTTCATCTTGTAGTCGACCTTAATTTTACCTTTTTTGATGCTGTCGAGCTTTCGGCGGACAAGGCGGCGCTTAATGGGCTTTAAATGCTCTGTAAACAGTACGCCGTCGATATGATCATATTCGTGCTGAATAACACGGGCGTTGAACCCGGTGAACACCTCTTCCTGTTCCTCAAAGTTTTCATCCACGTAGCGCAGGCGGATTTGTGCGGGGCGCTCTACTTCACCACGAACATCCGGTATGCTCAGGCAGCCTTCTTCATAAGGCCATGGGCTACCGCCCTCTTCCACCTTGTGCGCATTAATGAATACCCTTTTGATTCCCACCTCCTCACGGTCTTCCCGCTCCACCTGCGCGGTATCCACCATAAAAATGCGAATAGAGCGGCCAATCTGCGGTGCAGCCAGGCCGACGCCCTCCGCAAAGTACATGGTCTCCCACATATTTTCAAGCAACTCCTGCAAGCCAGGATAATCAGGCTTTATATCTTCGGCCTCTTTCTTGAGGACCGGTTGTCCGTAAGCGTAAATGGGCAGTATCATGGTTAAATTAGTACCGATTTTGTTCAAGATAATCCCGCAGGATCAGGACTGCGCTTACTTTATCAACTAGCGCTTTGTCCTGGCGTTTTTTCCGGCGGGCACCACTTTGGCGGATGATGGCTTTGGCTTCTTCAGAAGTAAAGCGCTCATCCTGCATAACAACTTCCACTCCGGGAAAAAGTTTCCGCAACTTGCGGGTCAGCCCCACTACCATATGATGAATTTGGGCAGGGTTGCCATCCGGGTAAAGCGGCTCGCCCACCACGATGGTTTCCACTTCTTCGAGTGCCAGGTATCGCTGCAGGTAGGTTTCCAGTTCGCTTGTAGGTACCGTATCCAGCCCGGTCGGGATGATCTGCAAGGGGTCAGTCACTGCCAGCCCGGTGCGCTTTGTACCATAATCGATGCTTAGAATCCTCGCCAAAGTTGATATTTTAAGAGCTGTTTGGAGCAGCCTTTTCGTTGGAATTCACTTCCAAATATACTCTAAGCCGCAAAGATAAGACAGTAGAGTGGTAAAAGGAGGGGAATAGGCTTATTTTTCCTTTTCCAGAGCGCTCATATCGCGTATAAGCAAGCGCTTACGGTTGAAGGTGAGTACTTCCTTATTGCGTAATTCATTGAGCACGGTAGTGACCGTTTGCCGGGAAGTGGCTGTCAAATTCGCAATTTCCTGATGGGTCAGGAATTTCCGGACTATCATTTCGTACCCGACGCGCTGCCCCTTTTTGTGGGTCAAATCAAGCAGAAAGTCAATGATACGGGTACGGGAATCTTTAAAGACCAGTGATTGCAGCCGCTTTTCCATTTCCAGCATCCGGGACCCCAGGGTACGCATCAGGAATAAAGACAAGGCGTTATGCTCGCGCATCATCGACTGCATATCGTCGACAGTCATCACACAAGTTCGGGTCTTCTCCATCGCATAGGCAAAATCATGCCGTTTGTTTTCACCTATCATAGACAGTTCCCCGAACACCTCCCCGGTGCTGATAATGGCTTTCGTGACTTCCTTACCCTGTTCACTATAAGTCCCAATCTTTACCCGGCCTTCAGTGATGAAAAACATGCGATCCGCGTATTCATCAGGCAGGTAGATGTAATGTCCCTTTTCAAATACTTTCTGTTCGTGGGTCTCCAGGTCGCCCCGTTTGATTTTACGAGGGCAAAGGATACCACTGAGATCAATATTTTCCAGGTACCAAAGGGACTGATCACTCATAATTCATCTTCCAGGTTTAATGTCTGGTGGGAAAGGGTCTGCGATTCTTATAAGTTAGAACGCCCACGCTTTATCGCAATTTCAAAGATACACCCTTTTAAAGTGTCCGGTCCGGAACATTTGATGGGATTTTGCAGGTCCTCCTACTTGATGCGTTGTCTTCTATTCATCCGGGCGCAAGTCAAACCGCTTTTGTATTTCCTGCAACAAGGGGTTGGTCTCACGCATCGACAGGTATTTCTCTTTGCTGGTCATCAGCCGTTTTGGCTTTGGTGGCTCGGGTACACTGCTTTTGTCCACTTCCACCCGCATCATCAGTCCGGACGACTTCAGGGTTGTCCTCAGGTGTTCGATGAGCCCGTCTTCCTGCCGTACGGTGTTTTCCGCCAAATTAGAAGAGACCGTCACTTTGAGTTCATCTTCGCCTAAAAGCCCCAGTTCTGCATTGCGCATGATAACCTTCACCGACTCCTGCTCACACTGGTCAATATAAGCTTTCCAGGCTTCCCTAGTCCGCTCCAGCGTAATTGGCTCTGCCATCTCCTCCACAGTAGCATTGGCTTCCTCTTCTTTAATTTCCTCCAACATAGCGTCCAGCTTCTTCATTTTAGGCAGCACATGCTTTGTCCCTTTTACCGGTACTGGAGCAACCGGCTCCTCTTTGGCTACCGGAGGCGGAGCAACTGGCTCCTTTACGGTATCCTCAGCAGTCACATCAGAAGGAGAAGAGGACACACTAACCGGCTCAGGGCTGGGTTCCGGCACCAGCGGCGGTGGGGCAGCCGTGCTTACGTCAGTCGTTTTTTTTTCCGGGTTTTGCGCAGACAGCTGCTCTTCCGTGAGTTTGAAAGCCCGGTTGATATAGGTCATTTTAAGCAGTGCCATTTCTACATGCAGCCGCTTATTGCGGGCGAGGCGATAGCCCAGATCACAATCGTTCGCAATATTCAGGGCGGTCAGGAGGAGGTTAGCGGGCAGCAGACCTGCCTGTTGCTCGTACCGGTCTTTCAGTCCGCCACTTACTTCCAGCAGTTCCAGGGTTTGGGTGTCTTTACAAACCAATACATTCCGCAAGTGCTCCGCCAGGCCATTGATAAAGAGATCCGGGTCAAAACCCTTTCTTAGTATCTCGTCAAAAATCATCAGCACTTTACTACGGTCTTCCTGCAGCATAGCGTCCACTAACCGAAAGTAGTAGTCGTAGTCGAGCACGTTGAGGTTCTCAATGACATCCTCATAAGTAATTCGATTGCCACTGAACGAAACGATGCGGTCAAAGATAGACAAGGCATCCCGAAGGGCACCATCTGCCTTTTGACCAATGATATGCAGGGCATCCGGGTCTGCCTGTATATCCTCGGTATCGCAGATGCTCTGCAGGTGGTCCACCATATCCTGTACCTGTATGCGCCGGAAGTCAAAAATCTGGCAGCGGGACAGGATAGTGGGAATAATTTTGTGCTTCTCTGTAGTGGCCAGGATGAAGATAGCGTAGGAAGGCGGCTCTTCCAGCGTCTTCAGGAAAGCGTTGAAGGCCTGCTGAGAAAGCATGTGTACCTCATCAATGATGAAGATTTTATACTTGCCCTGCTGCGGCTGAAAGCGCACCTGTTCGATGAGCGCGCGAATGTGCTCTACGCTGTTGTTGGAAGCTGCATCAAGCTCAGTGATGTTAAACGACGCGTTTTCGCTGAACGCCTTACAGGATCCGCAAACACCGCAGGGCTCATGGTCTTCGGTGATGTTTTGGCAATTCAGGACCTTGGCCAGGATTCGGGCGCAGGTTGTTTTACCAACCCCCCGCGGGCCACAGAAAAGGAATGCATGCGCCAGGTGGTTGTTCTGCAGCGCATTTTTAAGCGTTAGGGAAACATGCTGCTGTCCTACCACTTCATCGAAGCGGGTAGGGCGGTATTTTCTGGCGGAAACAATAAAATTGCTCATGCATCTCTGTTTTTAGAGGTAGGCAAATATACAAAATTCCGAGCGCTTAGCGACGCGCGTTTAATAAGTGCCTGGTTTGGCTAGGGTAGTGATTTTTTCTTTAGCTAAGACGGCGGTTCCCGCCCTTAGTGGGGCTAAGGGCGGCGGTTCTTCAACGCCGGATAAAGGAAAAAGCACTCCTGGAAAGCCGACAGTTATTGATCGCGCGTCGCTTAACGACCAGGTTTGTAACGGCTAGCATCGAGCAGGGCTTGTGCGTCCTCCAATGCGACAAGCTCCCCCATCGTCGCCTCCGGGTGCTTGCGCATATAAGCACGAACAACCTGCCAGCCCACCCAGTTGGCGGTTCGCCCGGGGGCTTCATCCGGCATACCCGGCGAGTGCGGGCTGTAGTCCACTAATTTTCGGATTTTGCGGTTGTCGGTCGAATACATGAGTTCTTCCTTTATAAGGAAAGCCCACATCTCCAGTTCATTATCTTCCAGCCAATCCACCTGTGGGCCAGTCACTTCCAACTTAATACTATCAGGAGCATGAGGCAGGAGTTTATCCAGGATGTATAGTTTTTTACCGTTGTGCACCATGAGATCAAGGAGCCGTTGCTGACGGGGGGGCGGCACCAGTCCGTTGATGAGCGTTTGAATGGTTTTGGACGTCAGGTGTTCCCGGTTAAAGGTGCGGGTGAGGTAAGCTGAGAAAGCCGGATCTTTGGGATTCAGCTTTTGGTAAGGATAGCTTGATCCTAAAAAGTAGTCCAGCGAAATGCCCAGGTCGTTTTCACCATACACAAAAGCAGCAACAGCATACTCGGTGATAAGGGTGGAAACAGTAGGTACCGGCTCATTTGGAAAATAGTACTGATAATAGCGGAAAGCCTGCTCTAATTCGGCTTCTATATCAGACAGCTCGGGGTAATGAGCCTGAACAGAGTCGTAGAGATTGCGCACAGATTCATGCTGCAAAAAGCCCTTTACGTAGGGAGCCGGACCATCAGGTGCCAGACGGGGATCGGTTGCACGGAGGATACGGGAGAAATAAATCTCGCTGAGCTGCGGGTAAATTTCAGCCAGTTTTTCCAGACCAGCCGCTATGTTATTGGTATCCAACTGAAACAGTGCCTGGTCAAAGCGCCGGATGTCCACTTGAGATTCGATTTCTGAGACATCCGGGATGAACTCCTGCTCCTCTGACTGGCAGCCCCATATCAGGGCTGAAATCATAAACAAAGTGAACAATTGCATCCGATATACGCTCATAGAAATCGAGTTTAGTGTTAAAACTGCGAAGCTAACCCTTTATAATCCACCAAGCCAGAAATCACAAATTTTGGGTTGGGGGACTACAGCGCTCCACATTAACCCTTGTTTTTTCTATTTTACACTTAAGTTTAACCGGGGACTGCTATTTTTGCACTTTAGGTGCGAATAAAGTATCATAAACACACCTGCTTACAAAAACTGAAGAAAATGAAAAAAATTGTTGTCTTTACTGCCTTATTGATAGGCCTTTCCACCTTTGCAGAGGCCCAACAGGCAGTCCGCTTTGGCTTTCAGCTCAGTCCGGCCTTCAACTGGATGTCTACCGATAAAAATACCATCAGCACCAACGGCACCAATCTGGGCCTTAAGCTGGGCCTGATGGGCGAATTCTACTTCCAGGAGAACTATGCGTTGAGCACAGGGCTTGGCTTTTCTTTTAATTCCGGCGGCACGCTGCTGCATTCCAACACAGGGATTTACTGGGCGAATTCTGAGGTGCCCTCTGATTGTGCCTTCTTTATGGAGGAGCAGCAGGCCCCTAACCTGAAATACTCCGTGCAGTACGTAGAAATCCCGATCGGCCTTAAAATGCGCACGCGGGAGTTTGGCTATATCCGCTACTTTATGGAGCCCAACCTGGGCATTGGCTTCCGGACACAAGCCAAAGGTGACATCCGCAATGCCGACGATGCAGAAGAATGCAATGACATCAATATCCGCCCCGATGTACGCCTGCTCAATTTGTTCTGGGGCCTCAATAGTGGTATCGAATACAGCGTTTCCGAAAGCACTTCACTTGTTGCCGGTATAGGTGTTCAGTTTGGATTCACCGATGTCACCAAAGATGACGATACCGTTTATCTGGACAACAGCGTTTCCAACCAAGACTCGGAAGACAGCAAAGGTGTCGCCCGGGGAATTATTCTCAAGCTTGGGGTACTGTTTTAGCAGCACTGGCGGAAATGCCTAAAAAACCGTACCTTTGCGGCCCAAAAGCTTATTGGCGACCGAAAAAATCGTCAAGAGCAAACATATGGGCAAAAACAAACAGGGTATGAGCAAAAACATGGCAGAACTACAGGATTACCTCGACTTTTTCGTTCCACAAGCCTTGAAAGAAGATGTTGGGGAGGGGGACCACACTTCTTTGGCCTGCATCCCGGCGGATGCACGTTCTAAAGCCCGTCTGTATGTCAAAGACCCCGGCGTAATTGCCGGCATGGAAGTCGCGGCTTACATTTTTAAGCATGTAGACCCCAGTTCTACCTTCACGCCTAAAGTAAAGGACGGGCAGCCGGTCAGCTACGGTGATGTGGCCTTTGAAGTGGAATGCAATGCGCAAGCCCTGCTGCGCGCTGAGCGCCTTGTGCTCAATACCATGCAGCGCATGACCGGCATCGCGACCCAGAGCAACCGCTTCCAATTTGAAGTGGAAGATCTGAACGTGACTATCTTGGATACCCGTAAAACAACCCCGCTCATCCGTCCGCTGGAAAAGCTGGCCGTTAAGTTGGGCGGCTGCAGCAACTACCGTTTTGGTCTCTACGACTGGATTATGATCAAGGATAACCACATCGACGCTTGTGGCAGCATCACCTCAGCGATTGAACAGGTAGTGGCTTACCAAAAGGCGAAGGGCACTGACCTCGGTGTGACCGTCGAGGTGCGCAACCTGGTGGAATTGCACGAAGTGCTGCAAGTCGGTCAGGTGACCCGCATTCTGCTTGACAATTTTGAGCTGCCACTAATGACAGAAGCTGTACATACAGTCGATAAGCGCTTCGAGACCGAGGCGTCCGGTGGGGTGAACATCCACAACGTCCGGGAAGTGGCGCTCACGGGCGTGGACTATGTCTCCGTTGGTGCGCTGACGCACTCCGCACAGAGTTTGGATTTGAGTCTGAAGGTGGTTAAGGAAGTGGTGGCGTAGGGGAATCGATTTTCCGCGCTGAGGAGAAGTTTTTCCCAATCAGCGCGGAAGTGATTGTCTAGCAGCCTGTCGGAGATATGCTCAATGTCCGAAGAGTGGCAAATTTCATCCTGCACTTCGTTGCTCATCAGTCGCGTAGCTACGGCTATGCTCCTTTTTCCCGCCTTGTTCAGAATAAAATTTGCTCGCTCTCGACTCATCAGCCCATCTCCGACAGGCTGCTAGCCTAATTCTTCTTGATGATTTTGTAAGCCCCCTGCTTTCCGAAGTACAACCAATAGGTCCCTGCAGGAAGAGCGGTCAGGTTAATCTGCTGGTCATTTACGGTCTGTTGGCTAATAAGTTGACCGGTTGTACTATAAATGCTGCACGCACCTTCAAAATCCCCTTCTATACTTATGATGCCATCCTTGGTTGGGTTAGGGAAGAGGGTTAGTGGTGCAATTGGTGGGGCTATGGATTGCGTCCCAGTCAAATAGCCAATATCAAAGACCCTTGTAAAGCCTGGCTTTTCACTCTGGAAAGTATTTTCAAAGGATGCACCTGCAACCCGGCTCCCATCAGCAGAAATTGAGACAGCTGAAGCAAATTCATCAGTTCCCAGGTCTCCTTCCAGCCGCAGCCCAATTGGTACATAGGTTTGCCCATTCCATTGATAAACCTGTAAATAACCAACAAATATATCCCAGGTATCACTATGCGGCGCTCCGCAGACAATTCGGTCACCATCAGCAGAAATCGCTAAGGTCCAACCCAAGGCATCCACAAATGCTCCGTATAATGGGTCCCCCCTTGGGACCCATTGGCTTTCCTGAAATGAATAAACTTGTACTTTGCCTGCAAGAATGAGATAAGAAGAATCTCGGGGGCTTCCGACCACGAGCATATCGCCATCGGCATTCAGTTCAAGGTCTAAACCAAAATAGTCCTGAAAGTGGTTCCCCCGTAGCGTTTGCCCTTTTTGCACCCAGTCGTTACCATTGAAGCTATAAACGTGTACACTGCCCCCACTGGTGCTATCCACACTATTGTAATTACCAACAGCTAAAATCGTTCCATCGCTATTCAGGCTTACCACCGATGCAAAGGCCCGGTCAGGGTTTTCTGCCACAACAGGCTGTCCAAGCAAAGCCCATTCGGCACCATCCCACTCATAGACCTTCACTTCGCCAAAAGCGTCTTCTGAGGCAGCCTGAGTACCTACTGCAATTCGGTTTCCATCACCTGACATAGCAACGGTATGACCAAAACTTATTTGGTATTCTCCTTCTGGGCCGCCTTCCAGCATACTTCCCATCTGTTGCCAATCTTCATCTTCCCAGGTGTACACTCGTACGGCTCCACGCCTTGCAGGGTTGATTTCGAAGTAGCCAGGCAGGCCCGTGACTACCCGGTTGCCATCATCAGAGATGTCAACAGCAAAGCCCTGCTGATCGGCAAACCCGAATGGTTCTTTAAGGGCAGAACCCAACTGCTCCCAGGTGCCACTCCGGTATTCCATTACTCTTGCCTGCCCACTAAACGTCCATTCCCCATCATGAGAAGGGGCTCCAACCACAATGCGGCTCCCATCTCCGGAGAGTGCGACAGAAAACCCGCTTTTGTCGCCGGCCTCTTCCCCAAGGATGTCACTTCCTGCCTGTATTTGAGCGGGAAGGAGGGTGGCGGCACAATAACAATAAAGGAGTGTGAGAAAAAGCTGTTTCATAAGTTTTGAATTTTGAGGTTAGCGTTTTTATGATCATAGAGTCTGAAAGGCAAAGCCAGTAAGATTTTGGGCTTCCAACTGTTCCCTGAGCACACCTGAGACAAAGAAAGGATGCTTTAGTCCGGCATTGATCCGAAACAGCTGATAGGGTACTTTCGGCTTTAGGACAATTTTGCTTGCGGTCACGCTTAGATGCTCCTTTTTTAGCTGATCGTAGTATTCTAAATCTCTTACCTCAACTTTTTGTTCTACCTTCTTTGCGTTTAGAGATGTCCACTGTGGCGGAATGGCAAATTCGCTTTGGGGAAAATCGATAAGCTCATTACTAGCTTGGAACCAATTGAGTAAATAGTAAGTTTGCGCTTTCAGCCCATCAAAAACAGGTACAGGAAATACTTCATAAGCTGTAGTCGTATATTTTTCAAGACTATTCAGAAACGCCTTACTACAGAGCAACGTGAATTTACGATTAAAGCCCACTACATCAATCAAGTCAGTCAGACGAGCATCATTTTGCAAGACTAATTTCGGAAGCTTTAACCAGTCAGCCGCCTGCTCTCCACTCCGGAGGTTCCAGAAGGAGTAGGGGGCATCGACCTGGTAGGCTGAATTAAAATCGGGCGCTACTAGCGGCTGTAACTCTTTAGAAGTTGAGTATAAGATGTTATAAAAAATCATTGTACTTTCTTTGATTAAATACTAACAGTAGATCGTTTTCAGATCTACTGTTAGTATTTACGTTAAGAAGGTTATTTAGCTTGACTTTGAAATCAAGTAACAGTTGAGCTAATATTTAGCTATTCATCTCACAATAGAGTTTATTCAACCTAATTTTGTATGCGCGTACGCGTTGAGCTGCTCTCAGAGCCAGTTTTAATAAACTCTAATTTAAGCTCACGTTTCGCGTAAATTAAATTAAGTATAATAAAATTTTTATTAGTTTAAATTCTGAAATAATGAATTATTCAAACTTTTATTCTTATAAATTTTGGGCGCATGGATAGAATTTTACCATAGGCAAATTTTATTCTGAATTAAGGCTCATATTTGTTTGTAATCAGAGTAAGACTCTTACATTTTAAAAACCCTAACGTGTTTTGCGCGAAACGTGAGTTTAAGGAAAAAGATTCACCATTGATAGTTGAAAACAATGTCGTTGATGTGTTGATCCGACTGTTCAATTGTATTCCTCAAATAAGTTTGAAACCCCTCCGCCTCAGTCACAATGAAATACAGGTGACGGAGGGAGCGGCTCATAAGGGTTATAATAAGGTTGTTTTCTCATCCTGGTTATTACAGAGTCTCTGACTGTAAAAACATAGGACAAGACTTTATCGTGTGTCCTAGCCCGAATGATTTTGTGCTTTGGCTTGGCCTGGAAGTTCTCCCGGTTCGTGTTTTTTGTTTTTTTAAAAAATGTAATGTATTTCCTTCTATGAAACATCTTATATGGAATAATACTGTCGCATACGTACCTATCCGTGATTTCATGAATTTCATCCTCATGTTTACTATTGTAGCCATGGATAAGGTACGCTTCGGAAGACAGGCTATCGCCTGCCACAGGGGTCCGACGATGGACATCCAAGTATTCAAAGCGCTCAATCTTGACATCGCTTTTGCCCCAGGGAGCGCAATGGCTAAACACAAAGGCTATAATGATCAAAAGTATTCTATTTAGTGTTCTAAAGGGATCTTTCATACGTACTGGTTTATAAAAGGTTAATAAAACGGGACTATTCAGCACTGGGCGTGCTGAATAGTCTCGTCCATATTTAAATTTTTCCACCGAGATGAACCACAAACCATATATCCGTTCTAAACGGCGCCCACCCATAGCGGTGCTGCAACGCCCACCACGCGATTCTTCACCTCAGTCGCAATGAATCTTCTGTGGGGAAGGTTGTGGTTCGAAAGGATGCATTTTGTTTTGCTTTGTAATACTAAATATGGCTGAATCCTTGACCGCAAGCAGATAATGAAAAAGTTTATCGTTTGTTTTGGCATGAACCATTCTACGTTCTGACCTCCTGATCTGAAAATTCTCCTGATTCGTGTTTTTTGATTTTTTAAAAAAGGTGAGGTATTTAAATCGGGTAAAAGTTCTGTTTGGAATAATACTGTCGCATACGTACTGATCCGTAATTTCATGAATTTCCTCCTCATGCCTGCTGTCGTAGCCATGGATGAGGTAGGCTTCTGAAGCTATGCTGTCGTCTGCAACGGGGGTACTACGAGGGATATCCATATATTCAAAACGCTCAATTTTAACATCGCTCTTGTCCCAGGGAGAGCAAGTGCCGAATACAAAAGCTAGAACTACCGAAAGTGCTCCAAAGGCATTTTTCATACGCAGTGGTTTATCGAAGTTTTATTGTAAAAAACGTGACTATTCAGCACGACCTATGCTGAATAGCCACATCCAAAATTATATTTTCCCACCGAGATGAACCACAAACCATATATCCGTTCTAAACGGTGCCCACCCATAGCGGTGCTGCAACGCCCACCACGCAATGAATCCATTTCCTCCGGGAAAATGATTTTGGAAGTCAATAACATCGTCATCATCTAATCCGAAATGGTCTATGACGTTCACTAAAAAATGGCAATCCCACTCGCCTGTTTGGGTATCATAGTTGTAGCTGTCCAATCTATACACGTTAGTTTTCTGTGTATCGTTAATTAGGATAGTGAGCGCGTGGCTTTCATTTAATGCAGGACGAGATACATCACTTGGGGCAATCACTTCATCAATATCTCCCTCAGTTTCTATTAGCTCATCATTAAGATCCTTTCCATAGGTTTTCAACCAGTTTCTCATTTGAGTCGAGTTCATGACCATTGTACTCAACTGCTCATTATAATAATCGAATTTTGCCTCATTCTCATGAAATTCAGCTAGGTAGTCGTCTGCCACGCTTTCCCCAGAGGCATCCAGGAATGTAGCCATATAAAATAACCATTCCATCCTGTTGTCCTGTACATCAGCAGGTAATTGAGCTGCTTCTTGATTGCCAGGAGTCAGGATGCTTAGGTCTCCATCTGTATCAAAATCGAGGTCGGGACCACCAATTGGGTTGACATCAGACCCACCGAAAGGGGCCCCGATTGGAGTTTGAGGGTATCCAGGCAAATAGGAAGTAAATATCTCTATTCCGTTCTGTATTTCTTGTGGGGGCAGTGTTGACTCACTTTCCAATATGGCTAAATTGTTAGCGTATTCTTCAAACGGATTCAATATATCTAATCCTACATCGCCCCAAACATCTCTGCTTTCCAGCACAAACTTAACATAAGCAATAGGCAGTTCGCCGTTGGGATATTCTGCCAAAAAAGAAAAGCTTTCCAACGTAAAGTCTTTATTATTAAGCAACCAAATTACCTCTTCATTTGATAAATCCACACCAGATGACGCCACCCAATTTAGCAGGTCTTTCACAAAGTTGAGAGATTGTACTGAAAACTCCTCTTCTCTCAAGAATTCGTAAAATTCAACAGTGAAGCTCATGGGTCTCTCATAGGAAGTCAGCCAAGTTTCTGCACCACTGCTAAATCCAGCTAAGTCTTTAAGATATTGGATTAAAGCAGACTTTCTTCTTGCAGGAAAGTCTGTGTTGTATACATTATTTCCAAAAATATCAATCAGCTCATCGGGATCAAGGACCAAACCATCTGCATTTTCCAAGATTGATTTGACACAATCGGGAAAACCTGAACCATTACCAGCGCCCATTAAGTTAAGGATTGAAGTATAATCTGAGTGCCCACAGTTGTTAAGCAATTGCAGCAACTGAGCTGAGTTCACATGGTAAAGGCTATACTTAGCCCTAAAATTATTTACTTGACGGGCAACTTCCCACTCCAAAGGGTCGTCAAAAGCAAATTGGTTAAAGAACCCGTTTGGCAAAAGCGGGTCGCTGGAAGACCAGCTTCCTCCTCCTCCTCCAGAAGGGTCGCCTCCAACCCCCCAGAAATCTTGGAACCACTTTGATCCAAAAAACCAGTTTCCAAAAATATCGAAAATATTAAAGGTGGAGCCGTTGTTATCGTTTCCATTTGTGCCATCATCGTCGTCTCCTCCTGACCCACCATTATCGTTTCCACCTCCCCCGTTGTTGGGGTTGCCGGGAACACACTCAGCGTTGAAACAATCAGATGAGTATTCTTGAATAGCACACTCCCAACTCGCAGGACACTCACAAGGGCCAATATATTGTGGTTCAGGGTCACTATTATCAGTATCTGGTGTGCATTTGCGGGATCTAAAATAGAGTTCTTTATCAGGTGTGGCACCATTCACCGACTCTCGAAAAAACTGGAAAATTCCAGCAAAATAGGTCTTGTCTCCTTCCTCAAAACTAAAATAGGATTTATCAATGATGTAGAGGTCTGTTATAGGCCCGTAAGTTTCACCGATTAGAATACCTTCGACCTCTATACTATTATTGCCATTGACTATTATTGGCGTGTAGTGAAGTCCTTGAGGCAAAATTCATTTCTGTCTCTGTGCAACTCCAGCAAGGAACTCCTAAATCATTTGCTATTTCAGTTTGCAGCGCGCTTCCTGCCAATCGCTGCCGAACTCGCTCAAGGTATTTTTCTGAAATTGTGTTTTCGTAGTTTAGATCAAATACTTCCTTGGCAAAATCAAAAGAAAAAAAGGAATCATCCCGCTCCTCAATTTCCACTTTTGCCCTGTCTCCGTTAGGCTGTAAAAATTGTTCATCTTTCTTACACCCAAATAGCACAATGGCAACACCTATAAGCCCTATCCACAATGCATTTTTCGTCTTCATTTTTTGTGAGGTTTTATTTTTGATAAAAAATGACCTCACAAAAATGAGCTGATTGTTACGCTATAACAGTGTAAAAAAGCTCATAGAAAGTAGCTTGTGATTATAAAATCTAACTTTGAGCCCAATTGGAAAATAAAAACAAGTATTCCGGCCTATTGAACATTTTTTATATTTTCACATTAAATGTATCTTGAGGCTATTATCTTTACATTTCAATGCAACTATTAACGCGTAACCCACAACCAAATGAACAACTTCGAAATCGGACAAAAAATCAGAAAAGTAAGAGAACTGAAAAACTTCAAGCAGGAATATGTTGCCGGATTGCTTGGCATTTCTGCTGTTGCCTACGGCAAAATAGAGCGCGGCGATACGGATGTAAAAATGAGCCGGCTGGTTCAGCTGGCAGAAATTTTTGAAGTGAGCCTGGACCAACTCCTTCTCTTTGACGAAAAACGGGTTTTCAACCTCTATAACAATCAAAATGCTGCTGCCATAGGGCAGCAACAGCGAATTTCACATAACAACAAGAGGTGGCTAAGCTCCTTCACGATACCGCAAAGCTGCTAAAAGAGCTGAGCGGCAACAGATAACCTCACACCCAAACCACAAAGACCCGCTTCCCCTCCACTTCCTGCCACCCATGCGCCGGCGCGTCCCCCTGACGGCGGGGGTCGAAGATGAGGAGGTAGCCTTTATCCATGCCCTGCCGCTGCAGGTAGTCCGCGAGTTGGAGCAAACCGCGCTGATGAGCCTCCTCCCCGTACCAGCGCTTGAGCTCTATGATGTACTTTTGCTGATGGTAGGTGACGACCACGTCCAGGCGCTTTTCCTCGGAGATTTGTACTTTCTTAAAATCGTGCCCTTTGCCATTGATGATGGGCTTGAGAAAGGCCAGGAAGACGAGGCGCCAGTGCCGCTCCAGGAAATGCTCGTCCCGTTTGCTATACTGTTCTCGCAAGTACTGTTGAAAGCGGAGCAGTGCCCGCTCCAAGTCCAGCCCCTGACCGTCGGCGGTGGTGTAGAGGCCCGGTGAAACCTCCTGTTCTTTGCTGAGCTGCTCCCGAAAGTACTTAGCCGTCATATAACTGTACAGGCGCTGCTCGTAAATCCGGTTGTGAATGCGGAGCCGCCCGTTAGATTTGAAAATACCGTACAAGCGGCCCAGCGCAGTCACCGGCTCATCCGGATTAAAAGGGATATTTACTCCATTAATAATCACCTGAAATGCCAGGTTATACAGTTCCGGGTTATTCTCCAGGTTTTTGATCAGGCTCTCGAAATTGGTGTTATCTTCCTGCATCAGTTGTTGCACCGCTTGCTCCAGGTCTGCTTCGGCCAAGGCTTTTCCTTCCCTGGCTGGCAGGAGTTCTTCTGACATAATTTTGCAAAGCTTGCTCACCAGAAATGGATAGCCCGAGGTGTAGTAGTACAGCCTTTCGGCTAAATACGGAGCATCTAATTGCACGCCTTGTTTCTGCGCGAAGTCTTCCAGCATGGGCACGATCTCCTCCGGCTGCAGGCTCATTGTGACTTTGAAATCGGCGGCGATATTCCAGGGGCTGTTGTATTGGTCGACATTATCCTCTCCTGCCCTGATCTTTGATTTTAGCGACTTCACATCGTGGACGCCCGCCAGTACCACGCTGTAAAAAGTGGCATTTTGGGGAGAAAATCGGTCCAGATATTTACTTCGCAGCATGCCCAGAAAGCGGAGGAAAGGCCAGTAATTACTGCTTGCATCGACTTCATCTATGAGTAGCACCAACTTTTTCTTTGACTGATGGGCCATGTAAGTGATCAGCCTCGAAAGGTCGTCCATCCCTTCCACTTCAGCTGACCGGTCCTGTATAGCGTCAAATAGCGCCCTATCCTGATGCTCCAAAAAATCCCTCATCTGCCGGAGTACCATCTGCGCAAAGGCTGAGTCTGTTTCATGATGTTTACTATCTACGCCCTGGAAGTTCATCCGGATCGGCAGGTAGTCGGCTCTTGCCGACAGGGTGTCGTTCAAAGTAGCCAGCATTGTTGTTTTACCGTACTGACGAGGGCGGTTGATAGTGAAATATTCGCCCTCCTCCACCATAGTCATGATAGCCTTAAGCTTAGCACTAATATCTGCCATGTAGTGCAGAGCGGGGTAACAAGTGCCGGTGATGTTAATTTTTTTTGGCATAGCGGTGGTTTCTGTACGCCCTAAAGGTACGGAAAATACAGTCTTCGACCATCCACGCTCCCGGTCGCAAAACAAAGCCCCACCAAGCCGATTAACAATCGCTTAGCGGGGCATTCAGTTGTCAGGTACTGTTGATTTCAAACCGGATAGCCTTTCATTGTCATCCAAAGGAGTAAACAGAAAGAGGCCAGGGCCAGCCAAAACCGGATGTCCTGATAGAGGCGGTAAGTACGCTCTTGCATGGTATTGAAGTTGGTTTAAGCAATAGATATTAGCGTTCTGCAGAAGTTTTCGCTCAGTTATGCTGAGTGTAAAACTGTACAGGCGAAATATTTACTTCAAAAACGATGCCATAGCGTTTTTTTATAATACGATATTAGCGTTCTATCGGGCGGCGAGTGCCTGATTGATGCGCTTTACCAAACCGGGGCCTTCGTAGACCAGGCCGGAGTAGATTTGAATGAGGTCGGCGCCTGCCTCCAGTTTTTCCAGGGCATCCTCTGCACTCGCGATACCACCTACGCCTATGATTTTGAAATCGCCATGGCTACGCTGTGCCAGGTAGCGGATTACTTCGGTGGCGCGTTCTTTGACCGGCTTACCGCTAAGGCCGCCGGCACCTATGGCTTCCACTTTAGTAGGGGGCGTTGTCAGGCCCTCCCGGCTAATTGTAGTATTAGTAGCGATGAGCCCATCGAGTTTGGTCTCCCGGGCAATATCCAGGATATCGTCGAGCTGGCCATCAGTAAGGTCAGGGGCAATTTTGAGGAGCAATGGTTTTGGGGCAGGTTTGGCATAATTGAGATCTTGCAGCAATTGCAAGAGCCTGGACAAGGGTTCCTTCTCCTGCAAATCGCGCAGGTTGGGGGTATTAGGAGAGCTCACATTAACTACAAAGTAATCTACGTAAGGGAAAAGGGCTTCGAAACATTTTACATAATCATCGGCAGCCTGCTCATTGGGCGTTACCTTGTTCTTGCCAATATTACCACCGATGATAACGCCTTCAGGCTTGCCATATTCCTTTAGGCGCTCTACCAAAGCTTCCATTCCATCGTTGTTGAAACCCATCCGGTTGATCAGGCCCTCATCGGCGGGCAGGCGGAATAGGCGGGGCTGTGGATTACCAGATTGCGCCTTAGGCGTGACGGTACCTAACTCCAGGAACCCAAAGCCCAGATGGGCCATCGTCTTATAGTGTTTGCCATCTTTATCGAACCCAGCCGCCAGTCCGACGGGGTTTTCAAAAGTGAGCCCGAAGAGTTCTCGCTGAAGAGCGGGGTGCCGATACCTGTACATTCGTCGCAGCAGCGTTCCAATACCAGGCAAAGACAATCCGAGGTTAAAAAGGCTAAGGGTAAGATGATGGGCCCGCTCCGGCGGGAAGAGGAAGAAGAAAGGCTTGAGCAGGGATTTGTACACGGCTTTTGGTCACAAAAATACAAGGATTACGGGCATAAAAAAGGGCCAGGTAGCATTTTTCTACCCAGCCGGAATCATAATCCCAAAAACTATTCTTGATCAGGTTTTAGTCAAAACCTGCATTACTTTTGAATTGCAATTTCACAAATATACTTATTTGTTCATTTACTGCCAAATGAATAATGGTCCACAGACAAAAAAAGCGGGGAAAATGTCTTTAAATCCCCCTTTTATTTGGATGCTCCTTCTTCAGCACGCACCAATAGCTGGAAACCATTGCCATGAATGTTGACAATTTCGATATTTTCATCCTTTTTGAGGTACTTGCGCAATTTGGTAACAAAAACGTCCATACTCCGGGCTGTAAAGTAGTTGTCTTCGCCCCAGATTTTAGTAAGCGCCTCTGATCTTGGCAGAATATCATTCATGTACATCGCGAACATGCGTAACAGCTGTGCTTCTTTAGGTGAAAGCTTACTTTGCTCCTCTTCTGCCCCGCCCGGGTCAAATGTTAGAATACGCAGCGGGAAGTTAAAATGATATTTACCAATGGTGAATTCCTTTATTTCTTCCCGAGGATCAGCTTTAGCCAAGCTGCGTTTGAGGATAGCCTGTATGCGGTAGAGCAGTTCTTCAGAATTGAAGGGTTTGGAAATGTAGTCATCGGCCCCAATTTTAAAGCCTTTAACGACATCTTCCTTCATGGTTTTGGCGGTCAGAAAGATGATCGGCATATCCTCATCTTTTTCCCGAATATCCTTAGCCAGGGTAAAGCCGTCTTTTTTGGGCATCATGACATCAAAAATACAAAGGTCATAGGTCCCTTCGTTGTATTTTTCCAGCCCCTGCTCCCCATCGGTAGCCAGGGTGACGTCATAGTCGTGCATTTCCAGGTAGGAGCGCAGAACATCACCAAAGTTTTGGTCATCTTCTACCAGAAGTATCTTATTTTCTGCCATAATCGGAGGTTTTCTGTTCTGGAGTTTTAGTGCGGACAATCGGGCACCGCAGCAATTAGTTATTGTTTACAGGGAAAGAAGAGCATGAAGCTACTGCCTTTACCCAATTCACTTTTCACATCAATTTGCCCTTTATGGGCGGTCATCATAACTTTGACATAACTTAATCCCAAGCCAAAACCTTTCACATCGTGTACATCGCCGGTATGCACGCGGTAGAATTTGTCGAAAATGTGCTTGAGCTGCTCTTTGTTCATACCGATACCTTTATCGGAAATGGTCACCTCTACGCCATTTGGCACATCACGGGTGTAGACAATTATCTCAGGCGCATCCGGAGAATATTTATTGGCGTTGTCCAGCAAGTTATTGATGATGTTAGAGATATGGATATTATCGCCCTCTACCATCGAGTTGCTGGCCTGCAATTCTGCCCGGGCTTTTCCACCTTTTTTCTCTACCTGCAGGTTGATATTCTCAACAGCATTATAGATAATATCGTGCAGATTAACATCCGAAACTTTCAGTGAAAAATCCCTCTTGTCAATCAAAGCCATTTGTAGAACTTTCTCTACCTGACTATTCATACGTTTATTTTCCTGTTTTATTATGTTGGCGAAGCGTCCAACCTTGTCTGCTTTCCCGGCGATCATCGGACTTGTGATAGAATCAGCTGCTAATGAGATAGTGGCAATAGGGGTTTTGAACTCGTGCGTCATGTTATTGATGAAGTCCGTTTTCATTGACGAAAGCTTCTTCTGCCGGAAGATTACATTAATCGTATAAGCAAAACAAAACAAGATGATTGTCGTAAAAACGATAGCCCCTAAAAAATTTAACCAAAGGGACCTCCACAAAAAGCTTGTCCGCTGCGGAAAGTGGATCATTAGCATACCAGGAGCAGCGGCGTCCTCCGGAAACAGGTCTACCTTATAACGGGAATTCAGTATCGTCCGGAAGCCAGGAAGGGTTTCCTTAGGTTGATCGTCTTCTACGACATAATGCCCGTCCGCAATGATAAAACTATTTTTTTCCCGGGAAAAAACACCGTAGTTATATTCCGTATCGATGCCCCGGTTAGAGAGCTCCTGCTTAAGAATTTTATCGAGCTGCTTTAGCTTAATCCTTTCTTCCAAAGGAATCCCCCGGGCGCTTTGCTCAAAGTACACCATTAATTTGCGGTAGGTACCCTTTCGCTTCAGGCATTCCGGTGAATTGCAATCATTGAGCAGTTCAGAAGTCAGCCAATTAAGCCATGCGCCTCTGCTTACTTTATCGCCAGCACTGCCTAATCCTGAGGGGCTCCAGTTTAGATTGGGCGGTAGATTGCCGGGAATATCCAATTCACCACCTTGTATTTCCTGGTAATAAGCTGTTTGAAAACCGTTCAGCGAGTTATGAAGGACCTCTTGGCTTTCTTCAGTCTCCAGGCGGCGGGTAACCGCATTAAGGGCTGCATAAATATTTTTCTCGAAGCGTTCCTCATTCACAGCAACGGCAGTACGAATAAGATCCATTTGTAGAATAACCACTCCAAGTACAGCGGCACTCATTAGTCCTATTATTGCCCAAATTGCCCTTTTATTCATAGAGACCTAACTCTTTAGTTTTACTACTTTGACCTTCTGCTTTTAGTATCCGTTCGGGTGCTAATTCGGTTAACCAACACTCCCATAACTCTTAAAGTTAATCATTACTGTTTGGGGCCGGTCTTGTTTAACAGACCTTTAACGCGGCAGATATCCGGACTTTTTTCGTGAGCAATGAATTTCAAACCTTGTTTTTGCAATTTAAGCGACACTTGGGGCTCATTAATAAAATCCTCCTATTATGTAGTTCAAAATGCAAATTCAATATTATTTTTGGTAAGTAGGCTAGGAATTTAAAGTTTGTTTTTTGATTTTACTTTGGTAGATAGCTAACTACACGAAAGAAAACCCCTGATTAACGGGACTCCTTGTTGATTTATTTCTTTACTGCCTTCCTATTTGGTATATTTGCTGAAGTTTAAACAGTGATTTAGACAACTGCCCTTGTTATAAAACGTTACACGTACTTTTAATTCTTTTGGTTTGTAAGAATAGGTACGTCCCCAAACAACCTTCCAACTAGTATTCAAATAAACGCATACCTGAAACACAGGATTGTAGCCCAAAAGCACACCTGCGTTGCTTCCCTTCTGTGTAAAGACGGTACTGCTTTGTTGAAGCAGATATAAAATCATTTGGTTCGTTCAAGACTTTGATTGCATAACATGAAGAGAAATCTACTCCTTTGCCTACTGACGCTAATTACTTATTCACTATGGGCACAACAGCCTCCGGGGCCATGCCCTCCAGGAGAGCCTGCAATAGCCAACAATTGCGCTGCAGCCTGTGTGCTTTGTGACTTCTCAACTTTTACGAGTAGCAATGACAACCCGAATACCGGACAGCAGGTTCCACCTGACTTTTGCCCTGGCAACCCTATACAGCCGCACAATGTGCAGTGGGTAGGTTTTGTGGCAGGCACATCAAGTATTTCAATGAATGTATTGGTAGAAAATTGTCAGAGTACTGGTGGGGGGTTGCAGATTGGGGTCTGGGGAACGGCAGACTGCTCCAGCTTTAATCTCGTAGCCGGTCAATGTTATTATCAGGTAGCACCAAACGCTTCTCAAAACATCAACTTAACCGGGCTCACCGTTGGTGCAACCTACTTTTTTGTAGTGGATGGCTTTGACGATGATGTCTGTGACTTCACAGTTGATGTCACCTCGGGCAGTACCACAGTGCCACCGGTTTCCGGCGTGCCTCAAATCGTGGCAAGTACGCCTCCACCGTACTGTCCGGGCAGTACCGTCACCTTTTCTGTGAATGGCGTTCAAAATGCGGGTGCTTATCAGTGGACACTCAACGGCACACCTATCAATCAAGGTAATCTGGAAAACATTACCATCAATCTGCCAAATCAAGACACTTATACTATCTGCGTAACGCCAAGTAATGCTTGTAGCGGAGCAGGGATTAACAACTGTACGACGATCTCCACTACGCCGCCGCCCACAGAGATGCTAACAGAAGTCATCTGCCAAGATGAAGCGCCCTTTGTTTATCAGGGCTCACCACCTTTCTTTGAAACGGGGGTTTATAACTTCTCCTATTTTCAGAATGGCTGTCAACAGCCGGTGCAGCTCGACCTGACGGTCATTCCCCCTATTCCGGCTACTTTCCTGACGGAAGAGATCTGCGAAGACGACACGTATATTTTCCAGGGCACCCCCCTCAACCAAAGCGGTCAATATGAAGAGACGCTCCCATCGGCTAATGGGTGCGACAGTACGGTCATTCTCAATCTGACCGTACTGCCTAATACCTTCCTCAACGAGGGCGAACAATTTGTTTGCGAAGACCTGCTTCCCTATCTGGTAGGCGGTCCGGGTGGTGTGCCAGTTACGCAGCCTGGCCCCTATCAGGCTATCATTCCGAACGAGTTCGGCTGCGAACAGCTCACGGTAGGATTCCTGACCCTCACAACAGCTGATATTGCCTTTATTGATACCACCATCTGTGCAGGGGATTTCTTTCAGATCGGAGACCCTTTAACTGGCAACGCCTTTATCTTCACTGAAACAGGTATTTATTCCGAAAGTTACACCGAGCCCGGAGGTTGCCAAAGTAGTTTCCAGTTGGACCTTGAAGTCTATGATCCGGAAACGATAATCGACACCACGATCTGCAACGGAGAGTCCTTCACGGTAGACGGTACCGAATACGATCAGACCGATAGCTACACTATAACACTACCCTCACAGACTCCGGGGATCAATTGCGACAGTACAGTCACGCTAAATCTGACCATACTTGATCCAATCGAAACTTACCTGGAAGAAGAAATATGCGAAGGAGATACCTTGGGCATTGGTACTGAAGAATTTACCACAACTGGAGAATTCACCGTCCTGCTACAGGCTGATAACGGTTGTGACAGTACCGTGTTCCTTGACCTCATCGTCCACCCAAACGTCGAAACAACTATCACTCCGGAGGTATGCTTTGGTGATGATTTTGTGCTTGGTGACAGTACTTTTATGGCAACAGGCACTTACGATATACCGCTGATGACCGTTGAGGGGTGCGATAGCACTGTAATTGTAGAGCTAACGGTCAAACCTGAAATCACTACCACCCTTGACGAATCGATTTGCGAGGGTGAATCCTTTACTGTGGGAGGGATGAGCTTTGACACCACGGGCACTTACGATGTGGTCCTAACCGCAGCAGATGGCTGCGACAGTACGGTCACGCTAAACCTCGATATTATCCCAACGGTCTTTACCACTTTAAATGAAGAAGTCTGCAACGGCGCCAGTTTTACTGTAGGCACTTCTACCTACGATGCCACCGGCACTTACGTGGATACATTGAGCGCCTCCTCCACGTCATGTGACAGCATAGTCACGCTCAATCTCACCGTGCTCGACCCAATCGTGGAAGACATCACCAGGAAAATTTGTACGGGCCAATTTGTAATGGTGGGAAGCAGTACTTATGGTACGCCTGGCATGTACACCGATACTCTGATGACACCTCTCGGGTGCGATAGTGTGGTTAATCTCGCCCTAACTATCGAAGACGTGATCCGCGATACGCTGTCTACTTCAATCTGCGAAGGCCAAATATACACGGTAGCCGGTACCGATTATGACCAAACAGGGATTTATCCCAATGACTTCCTAACCGCATCCGGTTGCGATAGTGTCTTCTATCTGGACTTAACGGTAGTGCCTACCCGCATCACTGAAATTGACAGCACGATTTGTGATGGAGAAAGCGTCACCATCCTCGGCAATGATTATACCACAACCGGTATATTTGAAGATATGACTACTGCGGTAGAGACAAGCTGTGACAGTATCGTCCGACTTAATCTTACCGTACTGGATGTACCCCGCACTGATCTTACAGAGTCGGTTTGTGAGGGCGAGACCTTCACGGTGGGCACTTCAAACTACACCACAACCGGTCTGTATACGGACACCCTACAGGCGGCTAACGGCTGTGACAGTATCATAACCCTGGACCTGACGGTGCTTGACGTACCTGAAACCGGGCTTACAGAATCTATTTGCGACGGTGAAACCTACACCGTAGGTGCTTCCGATTATACGGCTTCCGGCTTCTATACCGACACCCTCATTGCTGCCAATGGCTGCGATAGCATCGTCATGCTTGACCTGACTGTTCTCAATGTCCCGGAGATCGCTTTAACAGAAAGTATATGCCAGTTTGAGGCTTACGAGGTGGGCACATCCAGCTATACCATGACTGGCAACTACGTTGACACCTTAGTAGCTGCTAACGGATGTGATAGTATTGTAACGCTTGGACTAACTGTCTTCCCGGTCAAACGGGACACGCTTGATATCACGATCTGCAATGCCTCTTCCTACTCCGTTGGTGACAGCACTTACAACGAGGAGGGCACTTACATAGACACGCTTAGCTCAGAGCTGACCGGTTGCGACAGTATTGTCACGCTTAACTTGACGGTGCGTGACTTTTTCGAAATCAACCTCAACCGTACGATCTGCGAGAATGAGTCCTTCACGGTCGGCACAACACCTTACGACTCTACAGGCATGTACTCACAGACATTCATTTCGCTGGAAGGCTGTGACAGTATCGTCAATCTGAACCTGACCGTTATTCCATTCCCACGTACCGACCTCGCACCGGTTATCTGTGAAGGCGACACCTTTACGATAGCTGGCAATCCATATGCCCAGACAGGCGTATATATGGACACCCTCACTTCTTTCGTTTCGGGATGCGACAGCATTATCACCCTGGACCTTACGGTAAATCCAACGCTGTACACCGACCTGACCGAAGAGATTTGTGACTACGAGGTCTATACCGTAGGTACTTCTATTTATGATACGACTGGCATTTTCATAGATACGTTGAGCTCTGTTGCCACAGGCTGTGATAGTATCGTAACGCTAAACCTTACAGTGAACCCGACCCTCTTCACCGACTTAACGGAAGAAATTTGTGATGGGGAAATCTACGCCGTTGGTATTTCTGAATATACCACAACTGGTGTATACGTAGATACCCTTAGTTCGGTCATCACCGGTTGCGATAGTATCGTCACCCTGGACCTGACCGTCTTCCCTATCCCCATGACAAGCCTGACGGAAATCGTGTGCTTTGGCGACTCTTATACCGTGGGCACCTCTACTTATACTGCCACCGGCACCTATACAGACACCCTTGCTTCGACCTTCACCGGTTGCGATAGCATTATCTCTTTAGACCTGACTGTACGGGAGGAAATACGCACTGAGCTGGTACAGGAAATCTGCGACTATGAAACCTTTAGTGTAGGCAACAGCTCCTACAACACTACAGGTATGTACGCTGATACCCTGACTTCAATGGCTACCGGCTGCGATAGTATCGTCACCCTTGACCTAACGGTATACCCTACCCTGTTCACGGAGCTGACCGAAGAGATTTGTGATTATGAAAGCTTCACAGTGGGCACTTCCACCTACAACACCACTGGTGTGCACGTGGATACGCTCAGCTCGGGAGCTACCGGCTGCGATAGCATCGTTACCCTGAACCTGACCGTACACCCAACCCTGTCAACAGCGCTGACGCAGGAAATCTGTGATGGGGAAAGCTTTGGCGTAGGTGCTTCCACTTATACCACAAGCGGCACCTATATCGACACCCTTAGTTCGGTCATCACCGGTTGCGATAGTATCGTCACCCTTGACCTGACCGTCTTCCCTATCCCCATGACAAGCCTGACGGAAATCGTGTGTTTTGGTGACTCTTATACCGTGGGCACCTCTACTTACGCAGTCACCGGTACCTATACAGACACCCTTGCTTCGACCCTCACCGGTTGCGATAGCATTATCTCTTTAGACCTGACTGTACGGGAGGAAATACGCACCGAGCTGGTACAGGAAGTCTGCGACTATGAAACCTTTAGTGTAGGCAACAGCTCCTACAACACTACAGGTATGTACGCTGATACCCTGACTTCAATAGCCACCGGCTGCGATAGTATCGTCACCCTTGACCTAACGGTGTACCCTACCCTGTTCACGGAGCTGACCGAAGAGATCTGTGATTATGAAAGCTTCACAGTGGGTACTTCCACCTACAACACCACTGGTGTGCACGTAGATACGCTCAGCTCAGTGGCTACCGGCTGCGATAGCATCGTTACCCTGAACCTGACCGTATACCCAACGCTGTCAACAGCGCTGACGCAGGAAATCTGTGATGGGGAAAGCTTTGGCGTAGGCACTTCTACTTACACTGCAAGTGGCACTTACGTAGATACCCTTAGCTCGGCTGTGACCGGTTGCGATAGTATTATCACCCTTGACCTAACGGTATATCCAATTGAAGTAACACAGCTTACCGAAGCCATTTGTGAAAGCGAAAGCTTCGATGTGGGCGCCTCGACTTATACCGAGGCGGGTAGCTATGTAGATACCTTGGCCTCCATAGTCACCGGCTGTGACAGTATTGTTATGCTCAACCTAACGGTGAATCCTGAATATGAGGTCTTACTACAAGAGAATATTTGTGAAAACGAGTCCTTCCCGGTAGGTGGTGAGACTTTCGCTCAAACCGGCATCTACACCATACCGCTGACAACTGCTTCGGGTTGCGACAGTGTGGTTACACTGGAACTGTCTGTCTTCCCTTGCGAATTACAATTTGCCAACGAAGTATCGGATGTCAGCTGTTTCAACGAAACAGATGGATCGTTAGCCTTTGAGGTATTGGTAGGTACGCCGCCTTATACCTTCACCTGGCAGGCGCTGCCTGGTGGCGTGCCGAATGGCACCGGCAGTATTGATGGCAACAACCTGGAAGAGGTAATTGGCCAACTGCCTGCCGGCACCTATCGCATTGATGTAGTAGACAGCTCTCCATTCGAGATTAGTGGCAGCTTCCAGGTTGTCGTCGCACAACCGGAGCCAGTCAATATTGAGTTACTACTCTCGGAGTACAATCAGTTCAACGTGAGCTGCGCAACAGAAACGGATGGCTTTGTAAGTGGTATCATAACGGGCGGTGTACCGCCTTACAACTACACCTGGAGCAATGGAAGCCGCCTGGAGGGGATTGACGAATTAGGCGCTGGCACCTACAGCCTGACTGTAACAGACGCTAATGGCTGTACTGCATCGGCTGAAGCCACCCTTATCGAGCCGGAAGGCCTTGGTGTAGCCCTGAGTATAACCAACCCGCTCTGCTTCGGTGATGTCGCTGGTGTAGTGAGCGTAGACTCTGTAGCCGGTGGCGTAACACCCTACGTATACGGTATTGATGGATCTCCTATGTCGGGAAGCCCGCTGTTTACTAACCTGACTATTGGTACCCACCTGGTACAGGTACAGGACGCCAATGGCTGTACAGAGCTACAGGAAATAGTCGTTAATCAGCCGGAAGAACTCCTTGTGAACCTGGGAGCGGATACGACGATTGAACTGGGCAACAGCTTTGAACTCGATGCAGAAACCACTAATGATGATATGATTGCGCAGTACATCTGGCGTATCGACACGGCAGCGCTCCCAACCTGCCTCGACTGCCGCCAGCCGCTCATCACACCGCAGGAGACGATGTCTTACTTTGTAACGGTGGTTGATGAGAATAACTGTCAGGCGAGTGATCAGATTACGGTATTTGTGGACAAAGACCGGGATGTTTACATTCCAAATGTCTTTTCTCCAAACCTGGATGGCAGTAACGATATATTCACCATTTTTGCTGGTTCGGAAGTCCTTCGTGTCAATAGCTTCCAGGTTTACAATCGCTGGGGTGAATCAATGTTTGAGGTTTACGGGTTCCCTGCTAATGATCCAATCTATGGCTGGGATGGAAGGCACAGGGGCGAAATGATGAACGGTGGCGTTTATGTTTACGTCGCAGAGATCGAGTTCATTGATGGAGTCGTTGAATTGTACAAAGGAGAGGTCTTACTGATGCGGTAGTTACTTACGATCAACTCTTTAAAAGATAGCGTTCAAGAGCCCGGTTACCTTAGGTTTCCGGGCTCTTGCTATTGGTGGTTAATCCTTTTTGACCGGACCTACCCAGTCTTTCGCTTTCGCCATACTGGTCCTTTCCGTCTACATGCCGGACTACTGATTAAAAACACCAATAAAAAAAGCCGGAAACCTGCACATTGCAGGCTCCCGGCTCTATATGTTTTTATGCTATAGTCTGACAACTTAAGATTTGTGAAAATATGGCGAAGCTATTTTTTTGGCTCGCAAGGCAAAAAACGTAGGCGATGCCTAAGTATCGGCAAGGCTTTTTAACGCAGCGAGGCGGAAAAAGAGCAAGTCAGAATTCACAAATCTTGGGTTGTCAGACTATAAATCCTTACAGGTGACGCTCAGCGTGATAGCTGGAACGTACCAAAGGCGCACTCTCTACGAAGTCAAAGCCTTTAGACAGCCCAACCTCCTTATACTCCGCAAATTTGTCAGGGTGCACGAATTCCACAACATCCAGGTGCATTTTAGTTGGTTGGAGGTATTGCCCAATGGTCATGACATCACAGCCATGCTCAAGCAAGTCATCCATTGTCTTGTACACTTGCTCATCCGTCTCACCCAACCCAACCATAATCCCGGATTTTGTGCGCTTGCCAAAACCCTTGGTGCGTTGGATTTGCTCCAGACTACGGTGGTATTTCGCCTGTGGCCGCACTTTACGGTATAGGGCCTCTACTGTCTCCATGTTGTGAGAAACTACTTCCTGCCCGGCGCTAATCATGCGCTCTAATGCCCACCAGGTAGCGCGTACATCAGGAATAAGTGTTTCGATGGTCACCTCAGGTGTACGTTCTTTAACAGCTCTGACTGTTTGGTGCCAAACTTCTGCTCCCCGGTCTTTGCGCTCGTCACGGTTGACCGAAGTAATTACAGCATGCTTCACCTGCATCAAGTCAATAGCCTCTGCTACCCGCCGGGGCTCATCTTCATCATACTCCGGTGGACGGCCCGTTTTTACCGCACAGAACGAGCAGGACCGTGTACAGGTGTTGCCCAGTATCATAAAAGTGGCAGTACCAGCACCCCAGCATTCGCCCATGTTAGGGCAACTACCGCTCTGGCAGATGGTGTTCAGGTTATAGTCGTCCACCAATTTGCGGACTTTTTTGTAGCTCGGACCGATTGGCAGTTTAACCCGCAGCCAATCGGGCTTCTTGCGGCGTTGTTCTTTACTCTCTACTACAGGTAATTCCAGCATGGGAATCTTTTTTATGACTTTCGTAAAACCCGGACAGGGCTTTTACGGAAATATATTTTCGATCAATCAACAGCAGGGAAAGGCTTATAGTTTTCATCTGCAGCGGGATCATTTTGCCGAAATACAGTTTATCTCAACGTGTTATTTCCAGGTCAAAAATAGCCCAATCACAGAACGCCTGAGCCCCTATCGGACTAAGCATGGAAGGGCACCCTGTCTTACCAGCGCTTACCCAACTGCAAATTTACATAAAGATTGATAAAGAAAGGGCGGTTCTCCGTGTTGGGCACCTGTGGTGACTCAACCATGATAGGAACGGTACGGGCGAAGACATCGACCATGACTCCGGCTTCAATCGCTTTTACAAATTCATCAAAAGCCCCCCAATCGAAATGTAGTGCAAATTTGCCGTGCAGGCCAGGAATAGCACTAAGCTCACCGAGTCCCTGCGCAAAGCCTGAAGAGCCATAAATACGGCTAATTTCCAAAAAAGTATTAGCGTTGTCTTCCTCAAATTTTTCACTGCGCACCACGAAGTTGTCAACACTCCCTGGCTCCGACGACCTGATGAGTTCCAGATAGTAAGGCTTAAGCAGGCCGAGGGATGCCCCCCCTTCGTAGGTGATGCCTACTGCAACACCACGCCGTTTGGCTTTTTCGGAGAAATACCGCTTCTCACCAAAACCTGCGCGAAGGACGAAAAAGTTATTTTGCTTCCCGAACACAAAAGCACGGGACACCCGGGCAGACTGACGCTGAAAATCGAAGCTCTGCCGGTACTCTTTGGGGTGTTTCAATTCTCCAATCTCGATATTAATGTAGCGCGTTAAGTAATACGTTTTCAGCCGGGCAAAATTGACACCGAAAGCAAAACCATTGGTTTGCAGCAACTTGAGATCAGCGGTAACCTCTCGGTTATAGACAATTCCCTCTGACTCATCATATATATTTTGATTGGTCTCAAAGGTCTGCTGGGCAAAGAGGGGCGCAAAGCTCAGCAGGAAAAACAGGAAAGAAACAGATCGTATCTTCAGCATATCAGTTGTAGTAGTCCTTGTTCCCAAGGGTGGTAGAGGAAATTAACTTTACCCATTGGTGGTAGAAGTAGAAACAGTATAAACACTACATTATATTGCCGCAAAGGTTCAATTTACATCATTGGCAATATTGGGCAAAACGTAGAAGGAGGATCGGCAATACCTATCACGCCCGCTCTGTTTGTCTCAATTTAGACAAAATCGCCAAATAATTCCACTACTTCATTGCAAGAAGCTGAATTCTCTCTGTTGTTGATACAAGGCAGCGGTGTTGCTTAGCTGTAGTGCTTTTTGCAACTTACGAGCCTCAGAAGTACAGCGTTCGATGGTCAGCCTAAGCCGGAATGGCGGTCTGGGAACCAGGTGTACCGTAAGGTGATAGTACCCGCTGAGCACAGGGTGGGGACTGTCGACAAATCGAAACTGTAAAGGGAATTGATCATGCGAAAGTTCCATCAGAGTTTCCCAAATGCTGTCCAGTATCGGGAAGTCGTCGCGCATAGAGTGATGCAGTAGCCAGTGGCGTGGAAAGAGCGCGCCATCTGCCTGCAGGGAATACCCCTGCCGGGACAGGATCAAGATCTGTTGTTGTGGCATATAATCGTTTTGGGCGTCGGTGTTGGGGTCGTATTTTCAGGCTGCTTAGCGCTCGTACACGGTGTACTAGTGTTTAAAACTCCATCAGCTCCTCCGCTATTTCCATTAACAATTCTTCTACATTTTCTCCTGTTTTGGCACTGGTCAGGAAGTCAGGCCTGTAGGTTCGCTCAAGGATTCTTAACTCCTCTTCTGAAACCAGATCTTTTTTGTTGCCAACCACTTTTATAAGGCACCCTGGCAAAATTTTCTGGATCAGCTTCAGATCACTTTGAAGATTACCTGCTGTTTGCTTCCTTGACAAGTCAAAGACGTAAATTACGGCGCTTGCTCCCAGAAAGTACGTTCTAGGCACTTTCTTCTGGGAAACCTCCCCGGCAATATCCCAGAGTATAAGCGATAAGGGATTATTATCCACCTCGACAACCCGCTTGTCTACCTTTACACCTATTGTCGTGAGGTACTGCTCACTAAAGGTATTAAAGACGAAGCGATGAAATAATGAAGTTTTTCCCACCGCAAAACTCCCTGTAATCAGGACTTTCCTGCTGGTCATCAGACATTCGTTTTACCCCCTAACTGCTCTTCTGCACACCGAAACCGGTGCTGAGGTGCTTTCACTTCGCTTCCGCACTCAGGGGCGTTGTTTTCATGAAGTACTCCTTCAGGGTTGTAGCCAAATGAAGATGCAAGGAGGCGTCATCCACCTTAATCTTCCGGCCCAGTTCATTTTGAACAAAGGTAGCAATCTGATCAGATAATTCTTCCTGCTCTTTTGTCGTCATTTTGCCTTCTACGGCCAGCGCTACGTAATAGGTATGATAATCCTTGATCAGAATTTGGTAACCCGCGTACTCAATAAGCTCCAATTGGGTAGCGCCACGCCGGAACGCATCGACCACAAAAGACTTGATAGCGGTTAGCATACCGGCAATCAGTTCTTTGTCGACCACCTCCTGTGTTGAAGCACTGCCAAGCAACAGCCCGGAGTGCTGTTCAATGACGTAAGCTTCCCGGGTTTTGGGCAGGCTGGCGTTGCGCAGAAGCATATCAGCTCCCCGGACGGACCCAGGTCGGAAAAACCGATCACGCAACCGTGCCAGAAAGCTCTGCTCGAGTTGTTGTTCCACGCTTTCCCGAAGTTCCTGTAACTGCTGAGCGATATACTTCCGGATCAAAGTGCCCATAACCGGATAAAGCAGATCAATCATTTCTTCCTGAGATTCTCTGATTTTCCGCTCTACCATACGATCTACCGCAAGTTGATACGCTTTGGGGAAATGTGCCTCAAACTCATTCAGCTGCTCCTCAATAATCGGCACGACCCGTTCTGCCAATGGCTCCTTTCCCTCTAGTATATTGTGGATATGCGTAATCCGCTCCTGCTCGGGCCGGAGCAGGATGGTACGCAGTTGCTGTAGCGGGTCCGGATTATTCTTGGGCTTCTGATTCACAGGCATCAGGCTTCTTCAGATAATTGGCTAATCTGCTGCCCCAATTCACTAAGCATGTTGCCCAAACGTGCCCGGTCTGAGCTACTAACTGTTTCTATCTTATTGCCCAGTTCTGCAGATTGCTGACTGAGCTGTTTTTCCAAGGCCTGAAGGCGCTCATTCATGCGTTGTTCGAGGGCAACCTGCGCAGATTCCTGCCTGGCAATCCAATCATCAATCCGTTTACCAAGCCGCTGTTCGAGGGCATCAAGGGATTGGTTCAATTGCTTGAACTGGGTATCGTACGCCACCATCTGTTCTCCCATCAGGATATCCCGGATAGTGTTGATTTCTCCGAAGGTTGGTACTTTTGTTTCAGCCATAAGATCTGTTTTTTTAGCCCCCTTATACCGTTAGGAGGGCTTCACTCTTAATCTTGTTGTTGGGAGGTTTGTTTCTGGCTGTTTATTTGCAATATGGGTGTTGAATACTGAAAACTGCATGCAAACAACCTTAAAGATAGCCAATCCATATTTGTAAAAATAGCATTTGTCGAATTTTCCTGTGCTTTCCCCTATTTTTGAACCATGAAGTTAATGGTCTACACCGCTCAGCCCACTCCGCGGACCCGCTATGCCTGCCGGGTGCTCTTTGAATCTATCCTTGGCCTGGAAGTGGAAGTGACCACCAACTGGCCTCGTTTTCTGTCAGAAGACCTGCCTAAGATAACCTATGGCAAGTCCACTGAAAGCGCTGCCTTGCCCTGGCTACCTGCTGCACGACTACTGCAGGAAACAGGCATTCAGCATCAGACCTTTGAGGTACAGACTTACCGGCAACTTCCTGCTGCCTGCTTTGTCCCGGGCAGCGATTCCGCACTACTGCCTTTCGACCTCTTATCCTTCACATTCCTGCTCGCCACGCGGTACGAAGAATACCTGCCCTTTCATGCGGATGCGCACGGCCGCTTCCCGGCTACGGAAAGCCTGGCGCATCAGCATGGTTTTCTACAACGCCCAATATTACAGGAATGGGGAAAGCTTCTGCTCGACCAATTACAGCGCTTTTTCCCCGGCCTGCCAGACAACCGCCCGGTGTACCAATTCCAACCTACCTATGATATCGATATGGCATGGGCTTACCGGCACCGCCCGCTATGGCTGCAGCTGGCTGGGTTCGGTAAAGACATACTCTACGGGAACAGGCACCTGATCAAGGAACGGCTCCTGGTCCTTTTCAGACAAACCACCGATCCTTTCTACACCTTTGACCGGCTAGATGCCCTGCACAAAGCATATGGACTGAGCCCTATCTTCTTCTTGCTGCTCGGCGATTATGGCCCCTATGACAAAAATTTGCCGCCCGATGGACAGGCCATGCAAACCTTGATTGAATCACTGAGCCAGCATAACAAGACCGGCCTCCACCCCTCCTATCGGTCCAATGGGCATCCCCATCTGCTACAAGCAGAAATTCAGCGTTATGCCCGCCTTACCGGTCAACACCCCCTGCGGAGCCGTCAGCACTTTCTCAAACTAAGCTTTCCGGCCACCTACCGCCAACTGATAGCCGCTGGTATTCGGGAAGATTACACCATGGGCTATGCTGATGCCATTGGTTTCCGGGCAGGCCTTTCTGTACCTTTTCCCTGGTACGACCTGGAGGTAGAATCTGAGCAACCCCTTACCCTCTACCCATTCGTACTTATGGACGTAACCCTCAAACAGTACCTTCAGCTTACGCCCGATCAGGCGATTGAAACGCTACAATCTCTGATCGATAAAGTCAGGCGTACCGGTGGGCTATTTATGCCGCTTTGGCACAATAGCTCTTTTGCCGATAGCCACGGCTGGACAGGCTGGGATGAGGTGCACAGAGCCCTTTTACAGTACGGCAGCACTAAAAGCTGAGATTTTCCGCTCCCTGATATCCTAAGTGTGACGGAGAACCCCTATTTTGGACGCCGCAGCAAAAAACAATCCACATGTTCAATCTAAGCCAGACGCCTTCCATCGCTAATCACTTCATCGCCGAGCTACGGGATGTCAATGTACAGGCCGACCGCATGCGCTTCCGCCGCAACCTGGAGCGCCTGGGCGAAATTCTGGCCTATGAGGTCAGCAAAACGCTTCATTATACGCCTAAAAACGTCGCGACACCACTGGGCGAAGCCGAAGTAGCCCTCAGCGATCAGCAATTGGTACTGGCGACCATACTACGGGCAGGGCTGCCCATGCATCAGGGCATGCTCAACTACTTTGATCGTGCTGAAAGCGCCTTTGTTTCTGCTTACCGCAAACACCATAAGGATGGCTCTTTTGATGTGCATGTAGAGTACATCTCCTGCCCCGACCTCAATGGCAAGACCCTCATCATTGCCGACCCTATGCTGGCCACCGGCGCTTCCATGTCGCTGGCCATTAAGTCGCTGCTGGAACACGGGCAGCCAGACGCCATCCACCTGATCACAGCGGTGGCAGCTACGGCAGGTGTTGAACACATACAGCGCGTCATGCCCGAAGCCCACCTCTGGGTTGGCGCAGTGGACGAGGAGCTGACGGCCAAGTCCTACATCGTGCCCGGGCTGGGCGATGCAGGCGACCTGAGTTACGGGGAAAAGGTGCAGGAGTAGCCGTTTCACGCTTGAGCAGGGGGCGTATTTCAATCGATGGAGCAGCGCCTGCTGCATGAATACCTGTAGCAGGCTTTTGACAAAGACTACCTTAACCCCTATGCCGATTCGCACAAACAACGTATCGCAGTAGGCATGAACTTTTCCTCGGAGGAACGGGCAGTGGTGGCGTGGGAAAGTGAGGTATTATAAGCGCTCACTGCCCAGCAATCACAAGCCGGCCAAGGCCTTTAACCTGCCCGTCAGCATCAAGTATTTGAACTACGTACAGCCCGTTGGGTAAATGTTCAGTAGGCAAGGGCGCGCCACTTTGCAAGGGCGTCTTCCTGACAATTGACCCTGTAGGATGCATGATCAACACCTGCACGTTTTCCTGGTCCAAGCCAGCCAAAGACCAATACACCGGAGCACCAGATGCTACCGGATTTGGAAAAAGCTTTAGTACTTCGGTAGACCGGTCCTCCATGATATCAGCACTAACAAATTCTACTTCAAAAGGCCAAGTCTCTTCACAGTTATTGGCATCTGTAATGGTGAGTTGATAAATGCCAGGAGGTAAACCACTAAGGGAAGGCATGTTGCTGCCCGTGCTCCAGTTGTAGTTATATGGAGGCGTACCTCCAGAAACACTCTGCAGAAAAATACTGCCTCCCATTGTTTCATTGGCAGGAGTCACTATAGATTCCACATGAATAGGCATTTGTTCAGGAACCGTAACAGTTATTGTATCCCGGCAATTGCTAGCATCGGTGATGGTGAATTGATAACTTCCGGCAGGAAGGCTGTCAGGTCGTATTCCTGAAATGCCATTTCCTGACCAGGAGTAAGTGAACGGAGCCTCTCCGGTAGGAGCAAAGAAAACTACACCATTCTCTCCTTCAGTGCATAAAGGTGCAGCAACAGAATCTACAGTAAGTTCAAAGCTCAGGCGTTCATAAGCGCCTAAGTCTACAATACCCTCCTGAATGCGATTGTTGTCTTCCAGGTCAGTGTCAGAAGTCACCGCCTCATTTAGCCCCATATTGAGTGCCGGCGAGCAAGCAGACAGTCTCAAGTCACCTGACAAAGTGTCCAGAAAATGGGGGTACACCTCATGGATGACCTGATCTCCAAAGGCTTCCGGGCAGCCTGATAACCCAACGCAGGGCGGGGAGCTAATGAGTGTGTAGTCGATATCAAAATCATAGTAATTTTCCAAGCCGACATTATTTACAAGACTGTTGTAAAAAATACCTCTTGGCTCTTCAATAGCTGTTTTCTCTTCCCAGAAGATACTATTCCGTACCTGAAGCCTGTTAATCCAGGTGTCGGATCCCGGTTCTGCCTGCCAGTTCTTAATGACGGGATTCAAGCCGTTGTTGAAAAATGTACAATGGTCTACTTTCGTCTCAAACTCAGCGTTTACTTGAATATAAAGCCCTAATGCGCCTTCGTTTCGATCGAAAATACTATTGCGGATATTGAGATTGCCTATATCCACTCCCACAGAGGAGCCAGAGACAAACGCCCAAATTGCAGCTCCGGATTTTTTTGTGGGTGCCTTATTCTCTAAAAACTGACAAGATTCGAAAGTAAAATCATCAATAACATCAGAAAGGTTGCTGCCCTGATAAGTAAGAGAAACAGCCTGCCCAAAATTCTTTTCAAATATCGAATTTTCTACCCGACCCGAAAAGACACTGCTCCCGGTGCCCAGATGAAGAGCGCTCCCTTTTTGGGTATCAGAGATATTTTCCTGAAATAAACAATTTCGAATAGTGAACCCTAAACTATCCCCCGTATCTGCCATAACACTGGTACTATACAACAAGATACCTCCTCCGTTGGTAGCAACTGCATTACGTTGAAATACACAACCCTGAAAGGTGATTTGCCCTGTACCGTTTGAATTATTAATTATGGCTCCGGCGCCTTCTCTGGCATAATTATCACCAAACATGACATCCTGTACCTTAAACTGACCGGTACCTGTCACGGACAATCCGCCTCCGCTAAGCGCGTGATTGTAAATAAAGGTATCACGCAAAAGTCCGTAATCAGGAAAGGTATCCGTATTTACTGAATTTAAATTTAGCCCTCCTCCTTGAAAGAAAGCTTGGTTTTGTTCAAATCTGCAATCCTGTAAGCGTGGCCAGCCTATAGCTTCATTCCGTATTTCTCCATGTACTGCACCACCGAATCGGGCACGGTTGTGCTGAAAAACACAGTGTGCAATCATGGGCATATTGGCAGGCATAGCTTCATTACTCCATACCAGTAGCCCCCCACCCGAACTATTGGGGCCAAGCAGTTGAGTAGAGTCTAAGCCCTGCCCCGCTTCTATCGTAAAACCATCCAACCGGGAGAGGCTATCTGTTCCAATAGCCAGAACGACATGATACACATTGTCTGTACTGTCGCCCTGTATGCCGATATCACCGGAAAGAATAGTCGGAAAGAGATAAGGTTGACGCTCTTGAATGGTAAGCTCAATGCCCTGAAACCCACCGAGTACTGTAACACCAGGCTGCAATAAGAAAGAAGAATAGCGGTCAGTACTATTGAAAAGTGTAAAATCAGTAGGCAGGTAGGTACCCTCTGCTACCCAGATAGTGTCCCCCGGATTAGCATAAAATAGCCCTTCCTGTAAATTATCAAAAGCATTAGGCCAGCTTGAACCATTCTTTAGCCCACCTTGTACATCCGCATCAACATACCATATCGAGGCAGCGGGGCGTTCCCAGTCACAATTGACATCATACTCAAGCCCTTCATTAGTCCAGACGCAGCCCAGCAAAAAACTAAACAGATCACCACTTGCTGGATAAAGTAAATAAAAGGGGTGGCGATAGTCTCCGTAGCCAGCTGTCCATATAGTAAAATCAAGAAGCGTTGCCTGTAGATCGGTACTGCCTAAAAATATAGTTTTATGGTACGTCCCTGCAATTTCCACACTATCTGTGTTATAAACTACATAATCAAAGGATATAGCAGGGGATACATTCTGAAAGGCCTCAAGTAGCCCAAAATGTAGCTTCATCGTATCACCGACCTCGAGCCCGTAGTCATAAATCAAATACTCCGGTGCCGCGCAGTCCAAACTTCGCCGGAAGTACCCTTTCTCACCTTCTGCTCTAAAATAGCCCGCAATCCGGTGCTGTTTACTGGCAGTATATTCTTCGATCATCTGCCAGAGCATTCCGCAAATTTGGATTTCCGAACCGTACTTATAGAGCAGTTGTTCGGTTTCTAAAGCCGGCGTTTGGCGTACCTGCCAGACTGGATTCTCAGATGGCGGAGGGAGGACTTGCGTTTGCGCCCATATTGGGTTAGAACCTAATATCAGTGCAAAGATGATGCCTGTAGTAAGGTACATTGGCTTTCGAGCAGTCATAATAAGCGGATTAGTGAGGCGGTCTCCGAAGCAGGTAAAACATGCCTAAGGTTATATCTAAATTTATTTCTGGATGATTTTATTGGCTTTGTAGATATCAACCATAAAGCTTTCCAAAATCAATCTCATCCTATCATGGTTGTCATGCATCCATTTGCGGATTTCCTTGTCAGCAATTTTTATTTTTACTGATATTTCTTCTTCACCTTCGCTGATCTGCTTAGCTAACTCCATTTTTTCTTCCCATTTTAATCTGATAGGTTTTTACTCCATTCAACATCATCAAAGTCTGGGTCGTATGCAATATCTTCATCATTATAGTAGATATTTTGCTCAGGTATCACAATCCCATTTTCGGCTAATATCAAAGCATCCCACAGCTTTAACCTGAGTATCTTTAAGGTCCTCTATCGTGACCCCTTCTAAACTTTTATTATTCCTCGCAAATTCAATCGCCTGCTCAACTTTCATCTTCATCCTGTGACTGTTTGAAAGATAGGACTTTGTTTCATTTTTCCTTGCACTTCTAGCTGAAATTATTCGAATCTAAGCCAGGCAAAAAGTGCCTTACGCCAAATACTTCCCCACAATCGGCATACGCCGCCCCATACCAAACGCCTTCTCGGAAACCCGCAGGACGGGTGCCATTTGGTGGCGCTTAAACTCGTTGATGTTGACCATGCGGAGCACGCGGCGGACCAGCTTTTCGTCGTAGCCTTTCTCGATGATGTCCTGCGGGCTGAGGCGGCGCTCAATGTACTGAAACAGGATTTCATCCAGGTCTTCGTACTCCGGCAGGCTGTCGGTGTCCTTTTGGTCGGGCTTAAGCTCAGCCGAAGGGGGCTTGGTGATGATGTTGTCGGGGATGATCTCCTCCTCCCGGTTGATGTAGCGGCAAAGCTCGAAGACCTCGGTTTTGTAGAGGTCGCCGATGACGGACAAGCCACCGCACATGTCGCCGTAGAGGGTGCCGTAGCCTACCGCCACTTCGCTTTTATTGGAAGTGTTGAGCAGGATGTTGCCAAATTTATTGGACAGCGCCATGAGCAGGTTTCCCCGGGAACGGGATTGCAGGTTTTCCTCCGCGATATTGAAATCTGTGGCCCAAAAGTGGGGTTTGAGCGCCTCCATGAAGCTGTTGTAGATCGGCTCGATGGGGATGATGTCGTAGGGCGCGCCCAGGTTCTCCGCCAGCTCTCGGGCATCCACGACGGAGTGGTCGGAAGAAAACTGTGAAGGCATCAACACCAGGCGAACATTTTTCGCACCCAGCGCCTGTACCGCCAGGACGGCCACTAAAGCCGAGTCTATCCCACCGGAAAGCCCCAGAATCGCCCGCTTAAAGCCCAGTTTCTTAAAGTAATCGCGAATGCCCACCACCAGCGCATCGTGGATGAGGGGCATTTTCTCCCTGGACTGTAGCTGCTCCCGGCCGCCCTGCATCACCTCGTCCAGGTCGTAAACCCGGACCGACTCCTTAAAGTAAGGCAGCTCATCAAAGATTTTCCCATCGGGAGAGGCGACCATAGAGCCCCCGTCGAAGAGGATTTCCGTTTGCGCACCGCAATGGTTGACGTAGAATAGGGGGATGCCGTATCGCTCCACATTGGCGCGAACCACTTTCGTGCGGGATGCCGCCTGCACGTAGCTAAAGGGCGAAGCCGAGAGGTTGAGAATAAAGTCCGGCTTTTGCGGCATCAGTTGGTCCATGGGCGAGATGGTGTAGAGGGGGTTCTCATTGGCAATATTCCAGATATCCTCACAAACGGTGAGGGCGATACGCTTGCCTTTGAACTCCACCACGTTCCACTCCGAGGCCGGCTCGAAGTAGCGGTACTCATCAAAGATATCATAGGTAGGCAGGAGGGTTTTGTACTGCACCTGCTGCACCTGCCCATCGGCCAGGAAATAGGCTGCATTGTAGTGGTCTTTGCCCTCCAGCACCGGGTTCTTAGTCGGTGAGCCCACCACGATAGCGATGCCCTGTGCTGCTTCCGCCAGCTTCTCCACGGTGGCTTCCGCCAATTCGATAAAGTCTTCGAACTCGAGGAAGTCACGGGGCGGATATCCAACCGTAGCCAGTTCGCTGAAGCAAATGAGGTCAGCCTTTTGGGCTTTAGCATCCGCGACCGCCTGCAGCATTTTTTGCAGGTTGCCTTCAAAGTTGCCAATGTGGAAGTTCAGTTGTGCGATCGCTATCTTCATGTATCTTCGTTTGAAATCTAAACAAAGGTAAGAAGGGATGGTTTGAAAGTGAGAATTCAGATGGCGCTAATTCTTGCGGACAAGTTCTCACATCACCCCATGGGGTGGAAATTTGTACCGGTACGAACTTCAGGCAACCGTATGAACGACATCTAAAAATGACAGACTGGCAAATATTTTCTACATTAGTTCTCTGGTTTATGAGGAGCTTAACAAACCTTTACCTCACCTGAGTAGTCTTATATACGGCGGTGCAGCAGTAAGAGGTGCATCCAAAGACAAAGCAATGAAGCATATGAATATCCGATTTTCCATACTTATCCTCTTTTTATTAGGCTGTGCGGGCTTATCTGCGCAACAGAATAAAAACCTTGTGCAGTTTTCCGGCATGGTAATTGACGGAACGGACGACGAGCTGTTCCCGGTGCCCTATACCAATATTCTGGTTAAAGAAAAAGGCAGAGGCACCTATTCCGACTTGCGTGGTTTTTTCTCAATTGTAGTGGAAAAAGGTGATGTCATTATATTTTCTGCCATCGGTTATAAAACAGTGGAATATACCATACCGGAAAACCTGAAGGAAGAACGGTACTCTATTGTACAGCTTATGACCCAGGATGCCATTAACCTGCCGGAGACGGTTGTTTTCCCCTGGCCCAGCCGGGAGCATTTCAAACTGGAGTTCCTGGCGATGGATGTTACGCCGGAGTTACAGTCCCGTGCACAGGAAAACCTTGCCAACGAAACACTTCGCCGTATGCGTAATGAGGTGAGCCCGGACGGGCGGGAGAACGCAGACTTTTACCTGCGCCAGCAATCCCGCGATTTCTACCATATCGGGCAACAGCCTCCGATGAATATCTTCAACCCGATCGCCTGGAAACGCTTCTTTGATTCCTGGAAGTCCGGTGATTTCAAGAAAAAGGACGAAAACGATTAGGAGGGCTGTTTACCAAACACTTTCCGGCCCCAGATGAGGACCTGAAAACCATAAGTCCCCATCCAATAACCCAAGGCAGCAAAGGACAGCATGCCGAGGGCTACGTACGACTTGACGGAGCGGAGGTTGATTTCCAAAAATTCATAGTATACAAAGTCGGTAAGCACAAACACCGTGTGGACGATGTACAGCAGAAATAATACGCGCACAAGTGTACGCAGATAGAGCACCTTACGGTATTCGTGAGGGTTGCCCCTCCGCTTTACTTCCAGACGGCGCTGCCGGATATAGCGTTGAGCAAAATAAAGATACGCAAAGAAAAAAGTGAGGTACAGTGCCTGCTCAAAGGCGCCGTAGAAAGGATTGTAATACACCCGCCCAATGCCAGCCTTCACGGATACCGGCTGCAGAAACATCACCATAAAGAACAGGAGTTGCCCTACCGGCAAAATAAAGTGCTTGGCGTCTGTCCAGCGGAGATGATAAGAAGGGTATAAGGAGAGTTTGGCGTGGAAAAAGAGCAGGACCGGAAAGGACAAGGTATAATAAAGAGGCAGAAATTTCCCTTCCGGCCATATTTCATAAAGCCCGATAAAGTTGAAAATGTTGTGGACGAGAGTAAGCCCGAAGGTTACGAGCAACACCCCGAAGAACCAGTTTGACCTGCGGTCACCAGAGCGTTTCAAGAAGAACAGGCCGCCTATTGAAAGCGCCTGTACTACTCCGATCAGCAAAAAAAACAATAACAAATAGAAGAATATGCTGCGGTCGCCCGTAACCAAAAAATCCATAAAGATTTAGCTGTTGAACTTCACATTAATTTTATTCCAGAGCGCTTCGATATGTTTTGTTTTAGACAACGGCCCTTTGATGCTGATGAGCACATAGACGCCATTCTTACCCCACATCCGTATGGCCTCCATATCTGCACCGGCTGATAAAATAGCCTGAAATCCATTAGCTTCCGCCTGGTAGCGAAGTTCTCTCGCTATTCCCTGATGTGTCTCTTCAAAGGCCTCTTTTTCGAAACTGTAAATCTTCTCCGGCGCCCAGTCCATGACGTTATGAGAGCCCGCGATGACCACCTGGACTGCACCACCTTCTGCTTCCAGTAAAATACCATCGCCATTAATAGGACGGTCTTGAGCCATGTGTAATTCTAAGGGGTACTCCACACAAAAGCCGAATCGGTTATTGCAGTACTCCAGAGGCCCTTGTGCAAAGGTTGCATTAAAGCCGAAGGCCGTAAAAAGAAAGAATAATGTAATTTTGAGGTTTTTCATGGTTTTACTTTTGACCATTAAACGGTATAAGGGATCGTGATGATAGAAAGATACAGCTATTTTGGCTTTTCTTTAACTTTACTTTCCCGTCGGTGCCAATTGCCACCGGGAAGATAAGCTTATATTTACAACCCTAACGTTTCAATATGCGAGTTCTGCCCCGAAAGCTGTTAAGTACATTAGCACTATTTTCTATGACCCTCCAGGTTTGGGCACAGGCAGAGGGTGTGGATACAACATCTGCCGGCTATCAGATCGGCTATGAAATCGGTAACTGGCTGCCCTTTATCATCATTTTTACGCTGGCACTTATGGTCGTTATCCGCAGTTATCGCCTGTCCCAAAAGAACGGACCCAACAAACTATGACACCACTAACTACCATTCCTGCGAAGGCCGATATCGAAGCGACGCATGAAGCCATTCAGCCGCTTATTCACCGTACTCCGGTACTCACCTGCTCGGCGATCAACGACAGAGCGGGTGCTGAGCTCTTCTTTAAGTGCGAAAATTTTCAGAAGGTTGGGGCTTTCAAAATGCGGGGGGCGAGCAATGCTGCCGTCCGCCTCAGCGAGGCGGAACGCCAAAAAGGGCTGGCGACCCACTCCTCCGGCAATCACGCGCAGGCGGTAGCCCTGAGCGCTAAAATGCTCGGTGTACCTGCTTATATTGTAATGCCTGAAAATGCCCCGGCAGCAAAGCGGGCAGCAACAGAAGGCTACGGAGCAGCAATCACCTCCTGCAAAAACACCCTCGCCGCCCGGGAAAGCACCCTGGAACAAATCGTTGCCGAAACAGGCGCGACGTTCATCCACCCCTATAACGATTACAACGTCATTGCCGGCCAGGCCACCTGTGCCAAAGAACTTTTGGAAGACACCTCCGGGCTTGATATCCTGACCGCTCCGGTAGGGGGTGGCGGACTGATGAGCGGTACTGCACTGAGCGCCCGGTATTTCGGTCAAAACCTGAAGGTCTATGGCGCTGAGCCGGAAGCCGTAGATGATGCCTCCAGGTCGCTGAAAAGCGGCACCCTGCAGTTCAACACCACAATCGATACGATCGCCGATGGCCTGCGGACGAACCTTGGCGAGAAGACCTTTGATATTCTGCAACGGGAGCTTGATGATATTTTTACCGTTACGGAAGCTGAAATCCTTCAGGCGATGCGCCTGATCTGGGAGCGAATGAAAATCATCATTGAGCCCAGTTGTGCCGTACCCTTAGCGGCCATTCTCAAACAGCCTGCTGTATTTGCAGGCAAACGGGTAGGCGTGATCCTTACCGGAGGCAACGTCGATTTGGGGCAACTCCCGTTTGAATGACCCACAACATGAGTTCTGCATTATTAACGTTCTGTTTAAACACAATTGCCTGACCGAAACGTTACTTTTGTAGCCCGGCAATATCGCCGTGCCTGTATTGACCTGATACGTCGGGAGGCCTTACAGGGGCAAACCGGTTTTTTCATTCGCTCACTACGCCCTTTTTAAGTTGTTTGGCCGAGGCTAAACTTCTTCGAAAAGCCTGTGGACGGCTGAAAAAAGCCCGTTTTCCCAAATCATTGCCCCGACACATCAATTCTGTTAATCTGCCAATATCTATTATGAAAAAATTGCTGCTCGCCATAACTACCGTTTTACTAGCCAGTGTGGCCTTTCAGGCACAAGCACAGGGTACCACGTGGAAAACCCTCTCGAAAATCACCTTCAAAAAAGAGTATAACGAAATGATGGGCTTCAAAGTGGATGTCCCGGTCTTCAGTGAAGCGGTGCTGGCTATGGAGGGTAAAGAGGTAGACGTCCGGGGGTACATCATTCCGGTAGAAGGGTACAAAGGGCACAAGGAATTTATCTTTTCCGCCTACCCTTATAACATGTGCTTTTTCTGCGGTGGCGCCGGTCCGGAAACCGTCATGGAGGTTTTTGCACTGGAATCTATTGAGTATACCGCTGAACCGATTACCATCAGAGGCAAACTAGAGTTGAATACGGATGATATCAATCGTCTTATCTACATCCTTACCGATGTTGTTCAGGTTGAAGAAGACCGCTAAAGCCCTTACTCCTTTATGCGAACCAATGCGCTGATACGGCTACTACTGCTGTCAATCATTTGTTTCTCTTTATGGCAGTGTGCTAATCCGGGCCGCCCTGAAGGGGGCCCCAGAGACGAGACACCGCCATTGCTTGTCCCTGAAAAGTCATCCCGGAATTATCAGATCAACTACGAGAAAGCCCCTATTGAGCTGGCTTTCAACGAGTGGGTGGAGATCCGTGATGCTTTTAATCAGGTGATCATCTCTCCTCCCCTAGAGTACAAGTACGAGCTTTCCATCAAGGGCAAAAATATCATCTTTGAATTTGATGAACGCGAGGAGCTACGGGAAAATGCCACCTACACCATCAATTTTGGCGAAGCGATTCAAGACATCACAGAGCGGAATCCGGCACAGGATGTGCGCTACGTTTTTTCCACCGGAGACTATATTGATTCTCTGAATGTGCGCGGTATTGTTGTGGATGCCAGGAACAGTGAGCCCATTGAGGGGGTGTTGTTTTTATTGTACGAAAGTACGGCCGACTCCGTTGTACGGACCGAACGCCCATTTTACTTTGGCAGAACGGATGCCGAGGGGCAGTTCATCATTCGAAATGTAAAAGCGAGTACGTTCAAAGGCTTCGCATTGCTGGATAACAACCTCAACTATCTTTTCGATCAGGCACAGGAAATGATTGGGTTTCCCGACAGCTTACTTATTGTTAATGATAGCCTGCAACCTTCCGTATCTATCCGGATGTTTAACGAGGCGCTGCCGTTGCGCCTTACGACTGGCGACGACAGTCAATACGGCCGGGTGCGTATTGCGTTCAATCAGCCGCGACCCGAGAATGTAGCCATAACTCACGAAAACATCAGCCAGCGTAAAGTGATTTATGAGTACCAGCCGGACACTACCAAAATTTGGTACGAAACCACAACCAGTCAACCCTGGCAAATTTACATTCAGCAGGATACCGCCTTTTACGATACGATCGACGTCCGCTCTCGTGACCGCTCTGCTTTCCTGGAGGCTGCCCAACTAGAATTCGAAGGCCGGGGCGGTGCCAGCAAGCTCCACCCCAGGTATCCGCTGCAGCTTAACTTCAATCACCCCATCCTGGCTTATGATACTACTCTGATCCGGCTTTACGAAGATACTTCCCGAACTTTAGTCCAGCCCTCGTTCCGCCTCGATACGAATGGACAACGCACCTTGCTACTCGAATACAAATGGAAATCAGGTAAGCCTTATAAGCTTGAGCTCATGCCAGGTGCAGCCACCGATATTTACAGCTTGCAGTCTGATACCATCTTGCAGGATATCCAGGTGGATATACTTAAAAACTACGGCAATTTACTACTGAAGGTAGATAGCCTTTCTGCTGATTCCGCATACGTTATTGAGCTAATGGACGGAGAGAACATCGTCGAAACCTATGAAATAGATGGCCAGACAGCTTTCGAGCGGGAGCTGAAGTACATCCGCCCCGCCACCTATACCGTGCGTATTACGGAAGACTGGAACAGCAATGGCCGGTGGGATACAGGCAACTATGATACCTACCTGCAGCCGGAACTGATGTACAGCCGGGATTTGGAGCAATTGCGCGCCAATTGGGACCTCGAAGCCGTTGTTACACTAGACCAGCTCCAGCAGCAGGCTCGTCAGCAGCGGCAACCGCCCGCCAGCAGACCAGATATAACCCCTTCTGACAGCACAGCAGTGGACTCTTCACGTAATCTGGAGAACCTGCCTCCGTCTGTTCGGGACCGGATCGATAATAATTAAGAGATGCTATGTTAGCATCTCTAAAATGACCGGTCGTCTACTTGTTCCAGCCAGTCTTTAATAAGGTCTACTACGGAAGCCACACAGTCCCCTTCAAAAGGTGAGCGCAGGTTAGCCAGCTGCACCAGCTCCAGGAATGACTGACTCCCTCCCGCCTGGCATAGCCGCAGGTAATCATTCCAGGCAGCTTCGTGCCCTTTCTGGTCTTTTTTCCAAAACTGGAAAGCACAAATCTGCGCCAGGGTATAGTCGATATAGTAGAAGGGTACATTAAAGATATGGCTTTGCTTTTGCCAAAAGCGCCCCGCTTCCAGAAAATCATACCCATCGTAATCGCGCTGAGGCAGGTATTTCTGCTCGATGCGCCGCCAGCCGGCATTTCGCTCCTCCGGTGTGAGCTCAGGATTTTCGTACACAAAGTGCTGGAACTCGTCCACCGCTACGCCATAGGGCAGAAAATGAAGCGCACCTGCCAGATGGCCAAACTTGTACTTCTCAGTATCCCCGTTGAAGAAGGACTGCATCCAGGGCCAGGTAAAGAATTCCATACTCATGGAGTGGATCTCGCAAGCCTCAGTCGTCGGCCATATGTACTCGCTTATGCCCTGATCACGGCTGCTGTAAACCTGGAACGCATGCCCCGCTTCGTGGGTCAACACATCAATATCGCCGCTCGTCCCATTAAAATTGGAGAAAATAAACGGTGCTTTGTAGCCATCAATAAAGGTGCAGTAGCCCCCTGTCGCTTTACCCGGGCGGGTTTCCAAATCCATCAACTTAGCCTCCTGCATGAAGTGGAAAAACTGATGGGTTTCCGGTGACAGTTCACGGTACATTTGCTCCGCCTGCTCCACGATCCAGTCAGGCGCCCCTTTAGGCTGAGGGTTGCCAGAAGCAAAACGCAGGTCTTCATCGTAAAAGCGGAGCTTATCCAGCCCAAGCCGGTTGCGCTGCCGCTCATACAACTGCTGAGCGATAGGAACGATATGCGTTTTGACTTGCGCTCTGAAGTTGGCCACCATCTCCGGAGTATAATCAGACCGTAGCATACGGTCATAAGCGAGCTGTATAAAATTGTCATACCCCAGTTTCCGGGCAATTTTGTGCCGCACCTTTACTAGCTTGTCAAAAACACCCTCAATGGCTTCGGTATTTGCTTCGAAGAAGCCCCACTTGGCGAGTTGCGCTTCCCGGCGAGTGTCCTGATCCTTGTCTGTTTCGTGCTTGACAATAGAAGAAAGGTTCTCTTCTTTTCCACGAAACTCAATCTTAGCACCCGCTTTAATTTTGGTGTACTGACTGCTGAGCTTATTTTCCTCTTGCAACAATTCCAAAACCGATCCGTCGAAAGTCTTAAGGCTCAGTTCGGCGATAGCAAACAGCTGTTTGCCCCAGCGGGCCTCCAGTTCTTCGCGGTATTGAGCCTTCAGCAATTGATCGTAAAATTGATTGACCAGTCCCTGATAAGCTGGGGTCTGCTGGTCAAAATACTCATTTTCCTGCTCGTAGAAGGAGTCCCTGGTGTCCATCGTATGACGGATCACGCAAATATTGTACATCGCCGAGAAGGTATTGCGCAGTTCATTGATATGGCGCAAAGCATCGTGCTGCTCTTCAGCGTCATGGGCATGCTCAAAAGCATCGAGAGCGGTCTGAAAATCTTCTTCAAAGCGCTTGTAGTCAGGGCGCTTGTATTCAAATTGATCAAAGGTCGTATTGACTGCTAAGGTCTGCATAGCTGCTGCTTTCGGTGAAAAATCAAAGAGGTAAGGTTAACAGGGGATTCAAAGGTAAGACAATTTACGGCCCATCTTCCCTTTACTTGGTCGGAAAGTGTGTACATTTGTGGCTGTTTCCCTGACCTGAACAAACGTATTAAGCTCATTTTACCTGGGACTGTTTCTTAACAGGTGCCGAAATCAAAAGTTTAAATACCAGCCGGTCAGAACAAAAGCGACGATGTGGAACAGCAAGAATTAAAATCACAGATTGACCTCGAAAAACTTCCCCGTCATATTGCAGTCATTATGGACGGCAATGGGCGCTGGGCAAAGCAGCATGGCAGACCCCGGGTTTTTGGCCACAAAAATGGGGTGACCGCTGTGCGGGAAGTAACCGAAGCAGCAGCGGAGCTGGGTGTGGAGTACGTTACGCTCTACGCTTTTTCCACAGAAAATTGGAAACGCCCCAAATTCGAAGTAGGAGCATTGATGCGCCTCCTTGTAGAAACCTTATCCAAAGAAATTAACACCCTCAATAAGAATAATATCCGCCTGAAGGCCATCGGGGACCTCTCCAAACTCCCTAAGATAACGCACAAAGCGCTGTTAGATGCCATTGAAGAAACGCAAACCAATGAGCGCATGACTCTTGTATTGGCATTGAACTATAGCGGCCGGTGGGAAATAGCAGAGGCTGCTAAAAAAATGTGCGAAGAGGCTAAAAATGGTACCCTATCACCGGAGGATATCGATCAAAACACCCTGAACGACCACCTGAGCACTAAGGATATCCCTGACCCGGAGCTCCTCATCCGTACCAGTGGAGAAACCCGGATCAGCAACTTTCTGCTCTGGCAAATTGCCTACGCTGAGCTTTACTTCACGCCCACCTTCTGGCCTGATTTCCGTAAGGCTCATCTGTACCAGGCTATCATTGATTACCAGCGCCGGGAACGCCGCTTTGGTAAGACGAGTGAACAGCTCGTGTAATTTACACGCTATTTCAGTTAGTTTTGGGGCAGGCCATACAACCTCTTGCGCCACCTTAACGTCCCCTTAAGGTAGTTTTTTCTAATACGCTCCCGGAATATGCGGTTTTGCTGATCACAACACTTATTTTTGCGGGCGAATCAGCTAAAGGCCTGCAAAAAAGCCATTAGCACATTCTGCGCACCAGCTGTGCCCTTAGTTTTCCGGTGCGTTTCAACAGCACAGCAATTTGCAACAAAAGCACATGAAACAATTGACATACCTGCAAAGCTATTCTATGCAGATGGATAAAAAAGCCATTTTTCTGAAGTACCTGATGAGTCTGGTCTTTATTGCAACTAGCCTTCCGCTCTTTGCCCAGGAAATCCAAGACTCCATTCCTGTACTGGAGTACAGTGAACCGCTGGAATACGAAATCGGTGGTATCAAAGTAATCGGAGCCGATTATAGTGATGACAACGCCGTTATCAGCATTGCGGGATTCCGGGTTGGTGACAAAATCCGCATCCCCGGCCCCAAAATCCAGAAAGCCATCAAAGCGCTCTGGAAGCTGCGCCTGTTTACGGACGTCAAAATCGTAAAGGAAAAAACAATCGGTGATATCGTTTTCCTGGAAATCTACGTTCAGGAGCGCCCACGCCTTACCCGCCACTCCTACAGCGGGGTCAAGAAGTCTGTACACGATGACCTCAACGATGAAGTCAATAAATACCTGCTCAAAGGCGGTATTGTGACCGAAAACGTCAAGACCAATGCCCGGGAAGCTATTGAAGACTACTTCATCGGCAAAGGTTTTCTGGATGCCGTGGCTACCGTTCGTGAAATTCCGGATTCCATTCGCCCCAACTCGGTACGACTGGTCTTCAATATCGCCCGGAAAGATAAAGTCAAAATCCGCAATATCAACTTTGTAGGCAACGACAACGTCAAGGGTAAGAAGCTGCGTAAAAAAATGGAGGACACCAAGGAGAAGCGCCGCCTTTTCGCGTCTTCCAAATTCATCATGGACGAATACGAAGAGGATAAGGATGCCATCGTCGCTTTTTATAATAACCTGGGTTACCGGGATGCTGCCATACAAAGTGACAGCCTCTATCGGGATGAGGACGGCCTGCTCAATATTCAAGTCAATATTGATGAGGGCAATCAATACTACTTCCGCAACATCACCTGGAAGGGTAATTCGATATACGACGAGAATACACTGGCTAACATACTCAGCATTGCCAGAGGAGACATCTACAATCAGGAGCTCCTACAGACCCGCCTGAGCTTTAGTCAGGACGGACGCGATGTGAGTACGCTGTATATGGACAACGGCTACCTTTTCTTCCAGGTAGACCCCATTGAAATAGCAGTAGAAGGAGATTCCATTGATTTGGAAATCCGCATCTTTGAAGGCCCGCAGGCTACAATTGACAAAGTGGTTATCAAAGGTAACGACCGGACGCACGAGCATGTCGTCCGCCGGCAACTCCGCACCCTGCCGGGCAAGAAATTCAGCCGTTCGGATATCATACGCTCGCAGCGCGAACTGATGAGCCTCAACTACTTCAACCCGGAGACGCTGGGTATCAATACGCCGGTAAACCCACAGCGGGGTACCGTGGATATTGAGTATGCCCTGGAGGAAAAACCTTCTGATCAGCTCGAACTGTCGGCTGGCTGGGGTGGTATTCAGGGTGTAATTGGTACATTGGGAGTATCCTTCAACAACTTCTCCCTGCGCAATATCTTCAACAAGGAGGCCTGGCGCCCGCTGCCGCAGGGCGATGGTCAGCGCTTATCGCTGCGTGCACAGACCAACGGCGACTTTTTCCAGTCTTATAATGCCTCCTTTACGGAGCCCTGGCTCGGCGGTAAAAAGCCCAACTCCTTAACGGTAGCTGGATTCTATAACCGCTTTGCATTTGGCCGGCGCAACACAGAATCCTACCGTAGCCTCAGTATCCGCCAGGCAACGGTAAGCCTGGGCACACGCCTACAGTGGCCAGACGACAACTTTATAACCAGTACTTCACTCAACCTGCAGACACTTTCGCTGGAAGACTGGGCGCAAAATTTCACCACAGATCAGGGTGAGCGCGTAGACAATGGTGACTTTAACAACTTTAGTATCACTCAATCGCTGGTCCGCTCCACCGTTAGTGATCCTATATTCCCGAAAGATGGTTCCCGGATTTCGCTTTCGGTACAGTTTACGCCACCGTACTCCCTCTTCAATCAAAACCGCGATTATGCTTCGGAGTCGGTTGAGGAACGTTTCCGCTTTGTAGAGTATCACAAATGGCGCTTAGATGCCGATTGGTATACGCCAATTGTTGGGAACCTGGTACTCAAAGCACAGGCAAAGATTGGCCTGCTCGGCTCCTACGACTCCCGGATTGGCACTTCTCCGTTTGAGCGCTTCCAACTGGGTGGTGATGGTATCAACAACCAACAGTTTGGCTTTGCCGGTGTAGACATCATCTCATTACGGGGTTATGAAGTAGAAGATTTGCCAGCCAACGTTAGCAATTCCGGAGGCTCCGTTGCGACCCCTGTCTATAACAAATTCACCTTAGAACTTCGATACCCATTGTCACTTAATCCAAGCTCCACCATCTTTGTGGTGGCCTTTGCGCAGGGTGGTAATGCATGGAATTCGACACGGGAGTACAACCCGTTTGATTTACGCCGCTCCGCCGGACTTGGCCTTCGCGTATTCCTGCCAATGTTTGGAACGCTTGGCTTTGACTACGGTATTGGCTTTGATAAGCCCAATGCGGAACGGACCATTCAGGGCTTAGGCAACTTCAACATTATTCTCGGTTTCGAACCGGAATAATCAACCGCAAAACGGGAACGGAAAACGGGGGCAGCGATTAGCACTGTCCCCGTTTTTTATTGCCCTTCCCTGCCAACCTTATCCGTCTGGAACGCCTCTTTACAGTGTATTTCCAAGACATTAAGACTCATGATAGATTTCAGACTTTGGCTGGTGCTGACCCTCAGCGCCCTGACTACACTATTGCCCGCTCAGGATCTTTTCGAGCTCGGTGGTATCGCCATCATCGGTTGTGAGTATACGGATTCCCAATCGGTACAAAAGCTTACCGGGCTACACATCGGCCAGCGGTTACTGTATCCGGAACAAGTTAATCAGGCTGTGGCCAAACTCTCCCGGCAGAAGCTCTTTAAAGGTGTAACGGCTTCTGAGCTCAAGCGTACCGGAACAGTCCTTTTTCTGGAATTTGAAGTGGAGGAATATCCCCGGCTGGAAAACTGGTCGGTCTCCGGGCTTAGCAACCGGCAAAAGCGTAAACTGATCTCCATTCTAAACGAACATTTACAAACAGGCATCACCTGGTCGCCCAACCGGGAACAACGGCTGCACACTGCCCTGAAGGCCTACTGGCAGGAAGTCGGACGAGCCAGCGCTAAAGTCGACTTCTCCTGGCAAAATAATGACCACCTCAATCTTATGCTCCAACCGGGACCGAAGTACCGTATCAATGAGGTTCAGTTTGCTGATCAGGGTGTGTGGCCTAAGCGCCGCCTGCACAGGGTACTGTCTTCCAGTAGTACAAAGCGGTGGTGGAAGTCTTCGGTTTACAACCCGGTACAACTGGAAGCCGACCGGAAAGCACTGGAAGCCTTGTTTAAAAAGACCGGCTATCTCGATGCAAGGGTGAAAGCCACCCCCCATCCAAACGACACCAAGGCAAAGGTCAAAGTCAACTTTAATATTACCTCTGGTGCCCGCTACACCCACGGCCCCATCCGGTTTAGTGGCAATGCCCTTTTCCCGGACTCCCTTCTGTTGAGCATTCTTGACATTCAACCCGGTACACCTTTCAATTCGGCAAGGCTGGAAGAAAAACTGTATCACTCACCCGATGGGAGGGATATCAGCGGACTGTATCTGGACAATGGCTTTTTATTTATGCAGTTGGAGCCGATTCAGGAATGGCTGGGGCAGCAGCAGATCGGCTTGCATATCCGCATCACAGAAGGCCGCAAGGCAAAGGTTGGAGCGGTAGCAGTGGAGGGGAATGAGCGCACCTATGAAGCGGTCATCCGGCGGGAACTAGTCACCCGTCCGGGCACCATTTTCAGTCGGGCTGCCATTCTGGAATCCCAGCGCCGACTGATGTCTATGGGCTACTTCAATCCGGAAGCGATGGGCGTTAATACCAAAGTCAACCCGAAATCCGGCACGGTGGATGTGACCTATGAAGTGGAAGAAAAGCGGGGTGACAAATGGGAGCTGTCCGCGAGCTGGGACCCGCAGAGCAACCGTCTCGTGGGTACAGTTGGGCTGCAATTTCAGAACTTCTCTTTCCGCAACCTGATCAGGGGCGCCGCCTGGGACCCTATACCTTCCAGCGAGGGGCAGCAACTCAGCCTGAGGCTCCAATCTACCGGTGCACGGTACCAAGGAATCAACTTTAGCTTTTCGGAGCCCTGGCTGGGCGGCAAAAAGCCCAACCTGTTCTCTGTGGCAGGCTACCACCAACGCTACACGAATGGACTGGCTGCCAGCGATGCCGACTTTGGCAGTCTCTCCATCAGTGGCGGGAGCCTTACCCTGGGTAAGCGGATCCGGATAGGAGGGCTACCTGTTGCCTTCTCTACGGAGCTCAGCTATCAACATATCCACCTCCATAAATATCAGGAGATTAGCCTGGACGACGGAAGTACAGTGACCGAAGGGCGCTTCAACAACCTTTACCTCAAACCACAGCTGACCTACAGTAATGCCAATGACCGGTTCTTCCCAACGCAGGGATGGATGGCCGAAGCTTCTGCACAATTCACTTTGCCTTATCAGCAGATGGGGCTCGGAGGAAACCCTGATGCACGTTATCAGTGGTTGTCCTACCACAAGTGGCGGCTAAGTACGCTGTAAACTAAGTAATATTCAGTTTTGACAGTGCCTTTTGGCGAAATGCTGCGTTGCTCGATCGATCAGATAGCTACGGCTATCCTGTCCAAGCTTTAGGGCCCCTTTACCCCAAAGCTTGAAGGGCGCCTTGCCTTTCACCAAAACTCCCATCCCAAAACACGAAAGAACTTAATTTACAGTGTACTAAAGCTGCAGGGCTTTCAAAAGATAGGCTCCAAGCTAGTTCTGATGGGTGGGCTGAAGATGGGAGCGATAACCGGCTACGATGGTACCACGCCCCCCTTCGAGCGGTTTGAGCTGGGGGGCAACGGCATAGGCTCTATGCAGGCGGCCTTTCTGGGCAATGACATCATCTCCATGCGGGGATACGATGAGACAGATTTTCCGGTCACTGAAAGTGGAGGGGGCGGTGCTTTCGCTAAAGTGACAGCCGAACTCCGCTACCCTGTTTTGAATCAGGGAGGCCTGCGCGGGTACATCCTGGGTTTTGCAGAGGTTGGGAATATCTGGTCGAACGCGCGTCAAATCGCCCCCTTTGACCTGCGGCCCGCTGCCGGTATTGGGTTTCGGCTTCAGGTACCTATGCTGGGCACTATCGGTCTGGACTACGGGCTTGGGTTCGACCGACCGGAATTACAGGGTGCGCCCTGGCACGCTTACGGCCGCTTCAACTTCATTCTGGGTTTCGAGCCTGAATGATACTTTAAGAAAATGTTCTAATCTAAAGATGAACCAAGCTGTTTTGGGAAGGTGCTGGTTATTTCGTACCGGTGCCTTCCTTTTTTAATGCGCTGACCATTTATTGGGCTTTGACGCAAATGATTTGCCGCAAAAAAAGGTCAGAGAAGGTCTTTTTTGAACTAGTAGAAGTAGGTCTTCAGGTAGGCCCAGAAATCGTGCCGGTTCATAAAAACATAGACCGCCACAGCGAGCAGCAGGAAAAGAAAAACCAGCCGGGTATTTCGCATGGTTTCCTCGAAACGCTCCCGACGGCTCCTAAAGTTTCGTTTTCGGCTTTTGTACCCCATTTTACTTTTTTCGCAAAGGTGCGCTTTTTTCCGTATTGAAGAGAAATTCCGTCCTTTTTAAACCCCTTTATGCCTTTCCCAGTAGTTTTGGTCTTCCACCTCCTCTAAAATCGTTACGTAATTTTCATAGCGCAGTATGCTCAGCTCTTCCTCATCCACAGCCTCACGTACAGCACAACCAGGCTCCGACCGATGCAGACAATTGCCCCCAAACTTACAGTTTTTAGAATATTCAAAAAACTCCTTGAAGTTGTGCGCTACGTCCATGGGCTCCAGGTGGATAAAGGATAAGGACTTGATACCAGGCGTATCAATGATAGCGCCTCCACCGTTGAGCGCATGCATTTCTGCAAACGTTGTGGTATGTTGCCCCTTCCCGGAATAGTCGCTCAGCTCCTGGGTACGTATATTCAAATCTGGCTCCACCGCACTTACTAAAGTTGATTTTCCTACCCCTGACTGTCCGCAGACGAGTGTCGTCTTATCCTTAAGCAATTCTCTGAGCTCCGGAATACCCTGACCATCAAGTGCTGAAACCAATAGAGCTTGGTAGCCAATGGTATCGTAGATGTCACGCAGGTATTCAAAAACGCCGATGTGCCCTGCATCATAGACATCCGCTTTATTGAAAACAATAATCGCAGGGATTTCGTAGGGTTCTGTCATTAACAAAAACCGGTCAATGAACCCCTGCTTCAGATCAGGCTGGGTGATGGTCATAATGACAATAGCCTGATCTACATTGCTCGCCAGCAGGTGGAGGTCGTGCCGGCGGCGGGGCGACTGCCGGACCACGTAGTTGCGGCGGGGCAAAATATTCCGGATGGTCCCGTTATCTTCTTTTTCGCTGCGTTCTACCTCTACTTTATCTCCTACTGCCACCGGATTGGTAACCTTTTTGCCTTCCAGGCGGAACTTTCCGATAATACGGCAGTCGAGCACGCTATCATCTTCCATACGCACCTGATACCAGCTTCCCGTAGACTTTACGACAATTCCTTGTTCCAAATTTGTTGTTTTTGAATTTCAGTAGTGCAACCAAACACAAAGGGAGAAGGTTCCCGAAAAGGCTAGGTCGTTCCGGCATGTACCGCTTCAGCCATTGCCCGGAGCAACCGCCGGTCATTCTCGATGGCATTGCCTACGACGATCACATCCGCTCCGGCACTGGCGGTTTGAAAAGCGCGCTCCGGCGTTCGAATTCCTCCTCCTACAATTAAGGGCACTTTTGTTGTACTGGCGACTCTGCGGATAATTGTTTCTGAAACGGGGTAGCGTGCGCCACTTCCTGCATCCATATACAACAACTTAAGCCCCAGCATCTCTCCCGCCCAGGCAGTCGCCATGGCAATATCTGGCTTATCAGCCGGAATGGGGGTGGTATTGCTCATGTAAGACACGGTGGTAGCCGCACCGCCATCTATCAGCATGTAGCCTGTACCGATGACTTCAAGGTCAGCATGATGGAGGTAGGGCGCACTGATCACTTGCTGACCAATGAGGAGTTCGGGATTGCGCCCGGAGATGAGAGAAAGAAAAAGCAAGGCATCCGCCTTGTCATCAACCTGCAGAGGGCTGCCGGGAAATAACACCAATGGCAGGCTACAGGAGGCCCGGAGTTGCTGCAAACAAGCAGAGAGGGTATTGTGTACCAAGAGGCTGCCACCTACAAACAGGAAATCTACGTTCGTCTGTTCTCCCAGTTTTGCAAGGGCTGGTAAGCCCTCAATGCTTACTTCATCGGGGTCAATCAGCAATGCAAAGCACTTTCGGCCTTCCGATTTAGCCTGGCATATTCGCTGGTATATAGAATTCGGGTTAGACATGTTTTCATTGCGGCTTTAGCCGCTAAGATAAAATAATTTTATAGTCATTCGCCCTGGGGGTACTTACGTTCGTTTTTTGACCAGCACTGCCATAGACTGTTCCAGTTTACCAACATCCATCCAAAATTTCCGGAAGATCCCGTAAGAGGAAGAGACCAAAAAGAGCTTTCGTTTTCATAACAAACTTTAGGAGACAGCGTGAGACCCGTCAACATAAGCCACTTTTACTCCATAACACTTCCTGATGAGTTAGAGGAGCAAATCTGACCCGAGCCTCACTAGCGCTTAAAATAACATTGATGCCTAAAAGTAGAAAGATTACTATAATTTTCCAGCTCCTCTACCCGTTATTTTCAGGTCCGCTCACAAAAAGCTGCCCTATGTTTACAATGAAACGTCCGCTTATTCTCTTTTTTGCCCTCGCCACCCTCATCGTACAAAGTGCTTGTACCCAAATGACCTGTGGCACAGATAAAGCGGCTTTCCTGGAGCAGTACTATGAGCTTTTAAAAGAAGCTAAAGCGGCAGACATACCAGTATCTGACCCTGCCTGGACTACCTACGATGAGAGGTTCAGAAGTTATGTTGAGGAGTGCTACGACATCCATGAGGCTGAAATGACAGGAAAAGAAAAACGGCGTTTCTGGCGGCAGTCTCTGCGTTACTATTACCAGCGTTACGGTGACGGGCTTGCGAAGGAGCTAAAAGGCAGAGACAAAACCACCTTCCGTAAGATTAAGGAAGAAGCGAGCGCCCTCTTTGAGGAACCTGATGCAATATTTGACGATGCAGCTAAAGGCCTGAAAGAAGATTGGGAAGAGCTTAAAAAAAGGTTGGAATAAAATTAGTTCCAGCGGACTTCATCTTCGTCATCGAAGAAAAAATCAAAGCCATCGAGTAGCCCCAAAAAGTCATTATCAAATTCTTCATCTTCAAACTCCCAAGTCTCTTCCTCTATTTCGTCCCATTCCGCCCGATAACGCTCCAGAGAATAATCCTCTTCCTGGGGCTCAAACAGAAAAGCGGGAAGGCTTGATGCCGATTCCTCATCCGGGACATTGCTTTTTAACTGATCCAGCCAACGCTCGTAGATCCGACACTGACAAAAAGCGTCACCAAATGGACAGCCCTTCGGCTGGTAATTGCAAAAGTCGAGTTGCCAGATGTTGTATTGCAATACGGGAACGTCCTTTTTCAACTCTGCTAGGAGTATACGATACCGAACGGGCGCAGGCAAACCAGCCGGGAAATTAACGATAAAGGAGTGCGCATCCAAGCAATCAACCAAAGCCTCCGTTACCTGTTGTATTTGGGTTTCAGAAAGACGGTCGACAGGAGGAAACCATTCTGATTTCAAGCCGACTATATCCGTAAGCAATTCCCGGGGAGCCACTTTAGCTTCCTCATCAGCAGTAATAAAGGGAACGTCTTCTTCATCGTCGAAAGAAAGCGCATGAACGGGAAGGCTTGTAGTAGCTGCCGCAATATCTGCAAGCAGGTAGTTAATGTATTTATCCATCAGACTTTACTTCCGTGATTGGAAACGGGGTCCAGCACGGGCAAGTTAAAAATAAATTTTAATGAAATCCAGTCTATGGCAAATAGTTTTCCACACCAGCTACGGTGCAATTGTCTTTCGCACAGCCTCCATCTTGTTATTGGGCACCATCAGGGCCAAATCGTAGTGACGGATCCGCCATCCCTGCGGAGTATTAGAAAGCACCCCTGAACCCCGGCAAATTCCCATATGCGGGGTGTCGAGCATTTCTTCAAACCAGGCGGTTCGTCCGTCTTTTGTAAAGTAGACCTGCCGGTTGTAGGGCGTGAAAGCCCACGCTACCTCCCGATCAAAAGCCTTCTTTGCCCAGGCCCGGAGCTCATCTCGCAGCCAGCGTTCTTCGGCATCAGTACCCAGGTAAATACCATCTTTTGTCATTTTACCAAAAAAACTGTCGGCATCCGCCGTTGCTGCAGCCTTGTGCCAGGCATTGAGTAAGGTATCAATTTCCGCCCGGACATTTGGCGTTTCCGTCAGGCAGTCGTCCGTGTTTCGGGTGTCTGTGATATGCGAAATTTTCCAGCCGCTATCTGTTTTAAACAGCTCAAAGGCGTTGGTTCCACAGTGGGAAAGTTCATTGTTGTGAAAGAAGGTATAGGTGGTCCATGCTGTTGCCAACAGGCCATCTACCCTAATATCATAGCTCCAGATCTGCTCATCCATAGCGCCTTGTTCAACGTTGCCGACGTAATCGACGAAACGATCGAGGCTTCCCTGGTGAAGCTCGGGCTTACCTTCTTTGTCTTTAACCGCAGTATACATACCTGCGCCGGGTAAAAAGGCATTGCGCACTGCGCTGCTGTCACCAGCGCGCATACCGTCAAACAGTTGTTGAATAGGTTCTTTAACAGCAGCCCATTCCTGGTCGGTTTGGGCGTGAAGCGTAAGGAACGACACTGACAAGATGAAAAACAGGCTATAATATCTCATTTTCACTTCTTTTGATACCCGAAAGTAAGTATTTCTGCTTGACCGCTACTCTTCCCTGAGGGTTTCTTAACGCACAGCAAACCAAAACCCGGGGTAAGTCCGTTAAAGAACAAAGTTCAAAGCTATGCCCCTAAAAAGTCATCTCCGGGCAGATTATTGCTAATTTGCCGTTACAAAAAGTTTCAAGACCGATACCCCATATGGATATCTATAACCGAAAGTCCCGCTGGAAAATGTACCTGGGCATCGCCGGAGCGATTATTGTTGCTATTTCCATGGCGTACACGACCTATCTTTCTAATAAACTGGCGGAAGAAGAGCGCTCAAAGGCGGCGCTCTATGTAATGGCGCAGGAACGGCTCAACAACATGGATGAGATTTCAGCTATCATTAATGACAGCTGTCCACAGCCCGACCTCACCCTGCACCTGAACATCCTGCAGACCAACAATACGATCCCGGTTATTGCGATCAACGACAGGGGCCGGGTTGACTTCAGCGTCAACACACGGGATACTGCTCAAGCTTACCTACTGGAAGAAGTCGCCCGAATGAAAGCCGATGGGTTTGAGCCCATTCAGAGTACAGCACACAAGATTTACTACAAGGAGTCGACGCTACTACGGCAATTGCGCTATTTCCCATTCGTGCAGTTCGTCCTGATCGCTGCATTTGTGGCATTTGGGTATATGGGTTTTAGCTCTGCGAGGCGGGCGGAGCAAAACCGCGTCTGGGTGGGCATGGCCAAAGAAACCGCCCATCAGCTGGGCACCCCAATTTCAGCGATCGTCGCCTGGATTGAGCACCTGAAGCTTATCCGTGAACCGGATGAAGAAGTGCAGGAGGTTGTCGGTGAACTGCGCAATGACGTAAGCCGCCTGGAGCTCATTGCAGACCGGTTTTCTAAGATTGGGTCTGCCCCAAAACTGGAGCCTATTAATATTTATGAAGAGCTGGACCAGTGCCGGGCGTACATGCAACGGCGCGCCTCGCGCAAAACAGCGTTTAATTTCCCCCCAGCGGACAGCCCCGAAAAGCTGGTTTACATCAATTCCCACCTATTTGACTGGGTGGTAGAAAACCTACTGCGTAATGCCCTGGACGCGATGGAAGGCAAAGGCTCCATAACCGCTGATATTTACGACGACCAGGACTACGTGTACGCTGATTTCACGGACACGGGCAAAGGTATTCCAGACAGCAAGTTCAAGACGGTGTTTCGACCGGGCTACACCACCAAAAAACGAGGCTGGGGTCTGGGCCTTTCGCTTGCTAAGCGAATCATTGAAGAATATCATAACGGTAAAATCTTTGTAAAGCGCTCGGAAGAGGGTGAAGGCACCACTTTTACTATTCAGTTGCCCAAGCGGTCCTAATCCAGCAAGTTAATAGCGATTTTCCAGAGATGTTCGTAAGGGACGATTTCTGCTTCCAGGTTTTGTTGAGTTTCAGAAAACGTCATTTCTCCCATCCGCTTCCTAAAAGGAGCAGACCGGCGGAGCACCGCCTTTTTATTAAAGCTACAGGCGGGTATCTTATGTAGCATCTTCAAAAAGCAATTGCTCCGGAAGTGCTCTCCTCTACGCAAATACCGGTGGGTGTATGTTTTTAGCGCCTCCATACGGTCGATGATTTCAGAATTTTTACCCTGCTGTAATAAAAAGAGTACCTGAATAATAAGTATGGTCACGTTAGCCCCTCGCTTATCTTTGGAATATTTGGGCACCTCATTCAACAGGCGCTTTAACCGGAACCCTTTTTGGGTAGACGGCCGGGCAGTTACCAGCCCTACTTCGTAAAACAAATGGAGGTAGGCGTCATAAAGGCGCCAGGATTCTGCACTTTGTTTGGTTTGCCCCTCAAACCCTTCTGTGGTATATGCTTTCTGTAGTGTTTGCAGCGCCTGTTCATACTGTTGGGCATGAAAGTACAAGAGGATAGCGTATTCCAGAACTTTGAAATAATTTGCCCGCCCTTTTTTAACCAGGCCCAGGCAGTAATCGATTACCCGCTCGGCTTCATCAAACTCTTGTAATACAATCAGGCTTGGGATCTTCTTGAATGAAAAAGTAAACAAGGCAACTGCTGATGAACGTGAAAGCTTTTTTTTGAAATAGCCTACTGCCCGGTCACAGTTTCTAAGCAGTTGCTCATGATCATAAATAATTTGGTGCTGAACCGTTACTATAGAAAAGCCATAGAGCCCGACTTTGTAAGAATCATAAGCTTGTAGCCGTTCTTCAGCAATCGCAGCGTATGCTCGGGCTTGGGCGTAGAAATCTACCCTGTCGGGTTTAGGCGCGTTGAAGTACATAACCAACTCAGTGTATTTCCCTTCCAGCTCTAACTCCGTCTGGTAAATAGCCTGTTTATCCAGGATCAACTGGTCAAACTTATGAAAGCCTTTCAGCTCTCCTTCCATTGCACCGTAATGGAACCTAAGGATTTTAGCCATTTGGAGGACGATGTCTGTAAATTCGTATTTAATGGCTTTACGCAGAGCTAGCTTGGCCAGCGGTATCGCCGCTCTTCTGCTGTAGCCCGCTATTAGTATCTGTACTGCCGCCGCATATCGGTAACAACTATAGTAAGCATGTTGGTAATCTGAAAAGTCTGGTCGGCTGAGGTCAATCAGAAATAGTGAATCGACCATCTTCTCACGGAGCTTTCGTTTGAGCCGGTTGAAATAGTGCTTACGATACCTGGATCTACCAAAAAAAGCGAAGGAAGCTTCCTCTCCACTTTTGTACTTATCCTCTTGTAAATCATGGTACAGTTGTCCAACCTTAGATTGCTCCACGGCGTCCCCTCCCAGGGTATCAACTTGTTTGATCTTATTCCGGGAGACCACCTTTACCAGACTTAACAACTCAGCGAACTTCATTTAGGCATCTATTTCCACTCCTTCAAGTTACTGTTTTTTAGCAGGTTATTCACTAAAATCTCTAAAAAGGAGTTCAATCTGCCATGTCTTTTTTTTTAAAAAGTGTTATCCATAGTTTGAGCAATCCTCTATAGTTTTGAACATCCAAACTAATAAATTCAAAACTATGACTACAATTATTGCCTTTCTCCTCGCTCTCGGAATTATTACTAATGCTCAGGAAGCTACTACGGAAACCATCAATGAGTATCAACAGGAATACCAGGAGAGTATCATTATCGTGGAGGACCTCGATGAGATATAATTCAACCAGCCCTTTTTACTGAAAATCAGTATTTTACAGCTAATCGCTGATAGAAAATACGAATATCTGCTATGTCTTTATTTTTAAAAAGTGTTACTGGGTTTACGCTCCTGTAGCCTTAACTTTGTTATTATTCAAAGTGAGTTTACTGTAGAGCTCGGGGGAATGTATGACCGGGACTACAGAGGTGAGTGCACCAACAAATAAGATTCCCCCTTATTTTTCAACATTCCCTTTGCTTATTCTGGGCTCACATTCCCCTTTCTCTATAATACAAAAAGCCCTTTCGCATTTTACTTTTGCGAAAGGGCTTTTCTTTGTACTTCAGTATACGGGCAGTTTATTTAAAACCCTCCGTCCTCACCTTCTTTTTTGATACCCGTTGGTGGATCCATTTCAACATCATCAGGTTGTGCCACCCGGAACTCCACACGGCGGTTCATGTAGCTATTACCACTTGGAACAAGCAGCTCGGCCTCTCCTTTCCATTCAATGACAAAACGGCCACGGCCGATACCGTGATTGTTAACCAGATGTTCAACCACCGCCTTAGCCCGGAGATAAGATAATTCATCATTGTAAGACTCGGGAGCAGAAGCATCTGCAAAGCCAGTCACAACAATTCGCAGCTGAGCGTTCCCCTTCATCATTCTGGCAATTGAGGCCAGCGTACCATAATCTGCGTACTTGATGCGATCGCTATCCGTACCAAAGTGGATCATTGGCAGGAACCACTCTGTCATCTGAGCACCGCCGCCACCAGACTCGCCTTGCCGCAACTGGTAATTCTGTAGCTCTTCTGAAATAAGCTCCCGAACACGGTCTTCCGTTACACCACCACCAGAAGCAGCAGTGGGGTTGACCACAACGCCCTCTTCATTGACGCGCTCGCCCGGACGAGGAGGGAAGTAAGGCTCCCGGTCTTTATAGTCCGCAACGCCATCACGGTCGCTGTCTAACACACGCCCCTTGGTATCAACCGGCACATCCGGCGGGGTATTTGGTTCCTGGTCAATAGCATCAATAACACCGTCATTATCGGAGTCCTGAAGTGCCATATCCTGATTTTGCTTGATATTATCCAGCTCGTTCATGACGTTCTCCATTGGGTTGACCCAATATAACGGTAGTGAGGATTTGGTGGAGTTGCCAATATTGAAATTCAGGCGTACGCTGGTATAGTTGAGCATGTCACGGGATAAGGTACGAGTTCCCCCGCCTTGTATAGTTTGACCATCAATATTGTCGCCAAAAGAACCCATCGGGAAAAAGACCTGATGCTCCAGACCTATATTCATACGGTTGCCAAGGCGGAAAGCAATACCTGCGCCGGTTGCGACGTGCGGAAGAACTGAAAATGACGGATCGGTAAGGTCACCACTGCGCTGATCCACATTGATTTTCGGCTGGAAAGCGGCAGCTCCCACACCCACAAGTGCATAAAGGTTTGTCTTGCGGGTTGATTTATTCCATCGCAGGTTGTTGGCAGAAATAATGCCAAAACCCGTACCGGAAATATAAGTGGTCTCATGCTCGAAAAAATCGTCGTCAACGGGGTTGCCTTCTTCACCCCGGGCGGAGCCGTAGAAGCCGTCAAACCGTATGGAGAACACATAGTCGAGCGATTTTCGGATGTGCAGCCCAACACCATATCCAGGTTTTTGGGCTACATCTCCACCAACGAAGAAGTAGCCACCGTGAACACCAAATTCAATCATGTCTTTAGGGGTACCGTAATCGGTGCCACTTTCTTCTTCTTCCTGTGCATGGAGGACGGTCACTCCAATGAACAGGGAAAGAGCTAGTAGAAGGGTACTTCTCTTTGTCATAGTCATAGGGATTAATGTTTAATTTCAGATAAGACAATACAAAAGGCTTGATAGGCTACGCCTGCCAAACCTTTAAACTTGCCGCCATTGCGGGGGGCAATTGTACATCTTTTTTCTTTTTCGTTTAATTACTTAAATCGGTAGCAAATGATCATTACCTGCCGTCAGAATACGATGCTACAGTTGCATGTGCATACCTGCCGCCCTGAAAGATCAAAACGCAAAGTTAATGCATATTTCTACGCAGTCCAAATCATTGGGTTGCATCTCGTTGCTTAAAATCGATATAAAATTAATAATAATTTTGGTTTCCAATACTATTTACGCACCTAGTGATCGCAAAGAAAGTAATAAACGTCCTTTTCCACTAAGCCACTACCGGCTCCTGCTCGCCCATTAGCAGCTTCAGTGCATCTTTCAAAGCATTAGAAGCAATGAAGTTTTTGGAAGGGTTTTGCGCCTTCAAACTCTCGAGCGCTCCGCGGATAGTTGCCGATACATCATTGAAAATCGCTTCATCGGTCATTTCTACATCTGCTTCCATAAAGTAGGCAAACACCCGCGCCATACCACAGTTTGCAATAAAATCTGGAATCAGACTGAGCCGCTCATCCGCCCAGACTGCTGTTTGTCCAAAAAAGACGCCGTCATCAACAAAGGGGACATTCGCTCCACAGGCGATAACCTCTGCGCCCCCCGCAACCAGCTGTTCAACCTGATCCCGGGTGACCAGCTTAGACGCCGCACCAGGGATAAAGATATCTGCTCCCAATGACCAAATCTTTTCATTCACTTCTTCAAACGGTAACATATCATCAACTGCCAGTCTATTACCCTGCTTACGAACAAAGAGCTCCTTGACCTCTTCCATCCCCATACCCTCTGAGCTTATTACGCCGCCGTCCCGGTCAATAACACCAAGAATACGCGCACCGGACAAAGAGAGATAAGAGGCAGCAGCAGATGCCACATTGCCCCAGCCCTGAATGATAGCCGTCTTGCCTTCCAGCGAAGTCCCATGATAAAGGTCATAAAAATGGCGAATCGACTCTGCCACTCCAAATCCTGTGATCAGATCTGCAACGGCGTACTGATGCCCATCCGGTACAAAGCGCGGGTCCTCAACAATTTTTGCACAACCGTACCGCAGCTGTCCGATAATTTTGACCTTTTCTCCCCGGGTGGAATTAAGGTGCCCATTGACGATACCTTCCTGAGGGTGCCAAAGTCCAAGGCGCTCAGTGATGGGAATAACATCCTTTAATTCGTCTACATTCAAGTCTCCTCCGGTACCATAGTAGGTTTTAAGGATAGGCAACGCCGCTGCATACCAGCGTTTCAACACTTCATTCCGACGGGGATCCGACGGATCGAAGTTGATCCCTGATTTAGCGCCTCCTATTGCAGGCCCGCAAACAGAAAACTTGACTTCCATCACCTTCGCTAATGAAACGACTTCTTCTTTAGTAAGGCCTTTACGCATGCGTGTCCCTCCTCCTGCAGCACCATTGCGCAGTGAGTTGATAACAATCCAGCCTTCCGCTTCGGTCTCTGCGTCTTTCCATTCAAAGACAATTTCTGGCTGTTTGGCTTTATACTGTTCCAGTAAATCTCCCATGAGCTTTGGTTTTCTTGGTTAAATATGGCGCTGCAAAGCTACAAAATAGTTCGTATACTAACTATCTGGCATTGGTGCGTTTTCGCCATTCCAAGTAAGCCAGTGCCAGCAGGCAGAGCAAAGCAGCAGCCAGAAAAACCTTCGGGAAGTTAGCGGGAGTATTATCGTAAACCCATGCCGAATAAAGTGCCCCAAGCCCGATACCTATTTCGAGCGCGATATAGGCAGTCGCCATCGCCCGGCCCCGGTACTGGCTGTCACTTCGGTCTACCACCCAGGCAAAGGCCGTTGGCCCAAGCACACCGGTGCAAAAACCAAGGGCACCAGCGCCCACCATGAGCATCAGGGGGCTTGCAGCATAACCCAGCAGCACCAAAGCCCCTGTAGTCAGCAATAAGGAAACTTGCAGCACCGGCTCCCGGCCAAACCGGTCAGAAGATCGCCCGGCAATTAACCGGGACAGCAGCCCCATCGCTGTAAAGCTGGTAAAGAATAGTCCCTTATTGGCCATCCCCAGATAGTCCGCTTGGTCAGGCACCACAGTCAGCAATACGCCAAAGCAAGCGTAAGAAAGTCCGATAATAATAGCAGGCGGCACTGCTGTGGGCTCTGCAAAATCCTTCCATCCTACCCGTAGAAGCCCGGGGCGGAAAGCCTGACGATCGGGCAGCGTCTCTTTCATACCCAAAAGAATCACAATAGAAAAGAGCGCAAGCCCGGAAGAAACATAAAACATCACATCAATGGAGTATGCAAGCACCAGCCAGCTACCGACCGGTGGAAAAATAGAGGAGCCCAGGTTCATACTGACCCCCAAAATCCCCATGGCCTCGCCCCGGCGGTAGACCGGTGCAATATCGGCTACGAAAGCAGAGGAGGCCGTTGGTTTAAACCCCGTTGAGAAACCGTGAAAAAAGCGTAACCACAAAAAACCGGCAACACCCGTGACCAGCGGATACAACAAACTACAGACCACGCAAACCAGAGATCCAAAAATCATGACCGGTACCCGTCCCACCGTGTCGGTAAGCCGCCCGCTGAAGGGTCGGGACAAGCCCGCCATAAGAGTAAACAGGGCAATAATCAGCCCTTTGTAGTCTTCGCCCCCCATGCTTTCCAGATAGGCCGGCAACTCCGGAATGATCATATTGAAACTGCCGGCGAATAAAGCGTGGCTAAGGCACAGCAACCAAAATTGTGTGGTATAGAGTGATCCCTTTTCCGTATGCATGCGCAAATATAGAAACCACACCCTATCTTTACATGCTGTACCATCAAAACCAACGCCTTCTTATGCTTCACAATTGGCTGCAACCCCTGAGCCCGCTTTCAACTCCCTATCCTGACGATTGTCTGGGCAGCACCATTCAACGGTACGAAGGGACTATTCCAACCCTAAAAAAAGGGACAATCGCCATAATGGGACTGGGCAACGAACAGGCGGATGTCATTCGGCAGTCGCTTTATGCCCTCAAAAGTCCGTTCGATGGCGTGACCATTACCGACCTGGGAAATGCCCGTAAGCAGGAAAGTATTTTCCTTATCCCACTGATCAAAGAGTTGCTGGAAAGCGAGGTGATGCCTATACTCATTGGCAGCCAGCCAGTCCAGGCGCTGGCACAATACAAAGCCTACCAGGAATTGCAATACCTCATCAATCTGGTAGTAGTTGATGAGCAAGTGCCTTATCATTCTGCAACCCGAAATACAAATGTCTACTTCCTTCAGGAAATCATTGACAGCCCCCGGTCCAGTCTTTTCCATCTCAGTTTTATTGGCGGTCAGGCTCACTATGTAGGACCGGCTACTCTGCAGGCCCTTACCAAGCGGCACTTTGACTATGTGCGATTAGGGAAAGCCAGGGCAGATCTGCCCGACCTGGAGCCTATTATCCGCGATGGAGACCTCCTTAGTTTCAACCTATCGGCAATAAAGGGCATGGAAGCGCTGGGACAGGTTCGCCCCTCCCCAAACGGATTTAGCAGCGACGAGGCCTGCCAGATTGCCCGCTACGCTGGGATGAGCGATAAACTAAAGTCTTTCGGGATTTATGGCTTTGAGCCCAAAATGGACTTTATGGAGCAGACCGCTCAGCTTGTCGCGCAAATGATCTGGTACTTTATTGACGGATACCACCAACGCAAGGGCGACTTTCCGGCTACGATGGAGGGGCTGGCCGAGTACATCGTTGATTTCAAAGACCACGACTACCAGATTACATTTTGGCGTAGCGAGAGAAGTAGCCGGTGGTGGATGCAGGTGCCGGTCAAAACCCATCATCAGCTACAGCGGCACCGCTTGGTGCCTTGCTCCTACAACGACTATCTGGAGGCATGCCAGGGCAAATTGCCCGAACGCTTACTGCAGGCTCTGGAGCGGTTTAACTGATCAGGTCTTCCAGTTTATTGCTCCGGGAACCTTTGATCATAAAGTGTACACCATTGAATTGCTGCCCATCAAACCACGATCGCAGTGCCTGCACATTAGGGAAATGATGAAGCCCGGCTTCCTTTGCGGGTTGTTCAAAAGCCGGACCGACCAGTACTACCGTATCAATAGGCTGCTTCTGTGCCAGCTCAACAATCGCCTCATGCTCCATTCCGCTATCGGCACCTAGCTCCAGCATTTCCCCCAGGATGGCAATCCGTTGCATGGCTTCCATTTGAGCAAAGGCCATAATCGCGTTGCCCATGCTGGTGGGGTTTGCATTATAGGCATCCATGAAGTAAGTATTCCCTCCCTTTTCCAGCATTTGCGTACGCATATTCTCAGGGAGATAAGCTTCTACACCTGCTTTGATTTTATCGCCCGGCACTCCAAAATGAATACCCAGTGCCACGGCTGTCATGATATTATTGAAGTTGTAGCGGCCGATCAGGTTACTGCCGGATTCCACCCGCGCTCCCGAGATTGGGTCAGCAAATGCAAAAGTAAGAAAGGGCTGCTCTGCCGTCAATTCCACCGGGATATAATCTGTAGCCTTTAACGCTCCGCTACCATAAAGTACCTGTCGTTTGCAGGAGGCAGCGAGGCCTTCCAGGAAGTGCTCATCCTGATTAATAAAAACCAGTCCGTCAACTCCCGAGAGAAAGCGGTACAGCTCCGACTTGCCTTTTTTTACTCCTTCTATACCCCCAAAACCCTCCAGATGGGCTTTGCCAATATTGGTAATTAACCCATGCGAAGGTTCTGCTATCCGGCTCAGCTCATCAATTTCTCCCTGATGGTTAGCACCCATCTCAATGACCGCCAGCTCTGTATCTCCAGGCATAGCCAATAGCGTCAGCGGTACACCGATATGGTTATTGAAGTTGCCCGGTGTGAAGTGCAGTTTATACTTCTGACCAAGCACAGCCGCCACCAGCTCCTTTGTAGTTGTCTTTCCGTTACTGCCGGTAATGCCCACAACGGGTATATCAAACTGCCGGCGGTGATGCCGGCCCAGTTTCTGTAGTGCTTCCAGGGTATCCTCAACCAATAGGTACCGGGCTCCGTTTGCCAGTCCGGGATCGTCTACCATGGCATAGGAAGCGCCCTTTTCTAAAGCCTGTGTAGCGTATTGGTTACCATCAAAACGGTCTCCTTTCAAGCCAATAAAGAGTTCGCCGCCTTTAATTTCCCGGGAGTCTGTTGTGACCCCGCTGCACGAAACAAAAACCTGATAAAGTCTCTCGATTGAATTCATACTTGATTGAACGTATTAAAAAGCCTCCACCCCGGCACAGGCCAGAATGGAGGCTTTCAGTATAGTTGTGTCTAATGCGCTGCAGATGCAGCCAGCATTAGCTTTTGGTTAATATCTTCTGCTGCCGCGCTTACGCTTGGTGTTGAATTGGTGACCTCCAACATCATCATTCCCGCTAGGTGAGCCGGTACGGGTCATCGCACAACGGAACCCAATAGTACGGGAAGACTTTTCTTCGTCCAGGAAGCGACGTGCACCCGGAGAAAGCCAGAATGCCCGATCTGCCCAGGACCCGCCCTTATAAACGCGGGTTTTGTCACTGACAAGGGTGTGCTCACCAGTTGCATAAAAAGCCTGCGACTGCTTATCACCGTCCAGGTAGTTATACACTTTGCCCGTTTTGTAGTTGTCGCGGGTAGCGGCCTCTTCGTCCGTCACATAGCGGTAACGCAGGCGGCCAAGGCTATCCTTTTCAACGGGCCGGCCATCTTCGTCCAGTTCCATCTGTTGGAATTCTCCGCCCCGGTAAGCGTTAAGGTCATGGTTTTCAGTATCAGACAGGGTTGCGCTTGTCAGTGGACGATAAAGGTCAAGCACCCACTCATTAACGTTACCAGCCATATTATAAAGACCGAAGTCGTTAGGAATAAAAGAACGGACCGGCGCTGTAATGTGCGCATCGTCGTTCAGGTTACCAGCCATACCCATGTAGTCACCTTTGCCCCGCTTAAAGTTCCCAAGGATATCACCCTGGTACTTATCACGCTTCTGGTAACGTACGGTATTGCCATCCCAGGGGTAGAAGCGGCGGTCGGAGATCCGCTCATCCTTCTCTGAGGTTTGGTTACCCTGCAGGGCCAGTGCCGCATACTCCCACTCTGCCTCCGTAGGCAGGCGGTAGTCAGGCATCACAATACCATCCTCAAAACGGACGGGGCGTTCGCCACCGGTGCGCAGGTCCTTTAGGTTCTTGCGCACATCTCCCTGATATTGACCGACTAGGTAAGATTCTGTTACGAAGTTGTCTTCGTCCTTTTGTTCTGTATTCAGGTTAAGTATCCCCTTCTCGACCAGGATCATTTCATTCACCCGATCAGTACGCCATTTACAGAATTCTGTGGCTTGCACCCAACTGACACCTACCACCGGGTAGTCATCATAGGAAGGGTGGCGGAAGTAGGTCTCCACAAAAGGCTCGTTAAAAGCCAGTTCTTCGCGCCATACCAAGGTATCCGGTAGCGCATTTCGGTACACTTCAGGGTAGGACTCCCCAAAGACCCGGTTGATCCAATAGAGGTATTCCCGGTATTCAATATTGGATACCTCTGTTTCGTCCATATAGAATGAAGAGACTGTAACACGGCGGGGAATATTATTCCAGTCGTAAGTTACATCCTGTTCAGTAAGGCCCATGGTAAAGGTACCTCCCTCGATGAGTACGAGGTTAGGCCCGGCAGCCTGCCCATCATAATCGAGTTTTTCATAACCTCCCCATTTAGTGTCGTTGTACTTCCAGCCTGTCGTGGCAGAGCGTTCTCCACCGCCACAGGAGCTGAGCACGAGCGCTGCACCAAAAAGAAAAGCGCTAAACTTCAGCAGATTTTTCATTAGTAGAAAATTTGTTTTTGAGAATCAACCAACAAATACATTAAAAATTCAAACAGCCCTCTGGCTGTTCATCTAGCATAAGGCAGCAGGCACTCAAATACTGGAGCGTAGTTCATATACTAATTCCGGCCACCACGTTTTTCCTTTGAAGGCGGGAAATTAGCAATTTATGATGGCATAGGGAAATGCACGCTACAAATTAACGTCATTTGTATGCCGCTACGCCAAATTTGGCGCTGCCGAATCTTTTAGAGTGTGTGTAGTGGCGAGCCACTGTTTTCCTTCTTGTCAACCGGCTTAGCTGTTTGACAGAACTAAGAAGAATTCCTTTTTTTAAGATTCTTCCCTTTTTCCATCACTAAACGCTAATTGAACATTTTAAAACAATTGTTATAGCGGGACGTTTTGCGCCGCCGCTGAGCCTCCTTACTATCTTCAAAATTAATGGTAAGGGAAAGCTCATGGGTACCTCCGGTATTGCCAAGTGTCAGGCTGTTAAGCGTGAAGTCAAAGCTGTAACCGAATCGGAAGACGCCGTAACGAACACCAAAAAGGGCAATCGCTGCGTCAGCATTATTAATGGTATGCCGGTACCAGGCACCTCCAAAAAAGTTTCCGGCACCAAAATACGCACCTCCGTTGACTTGCGCAAACTCTCCTTGTTTTACCATAAGGAAGTTCGGAGATACAAACGCACTGTTCTGCCGATTATTGCCTGTTATCAAAGGGATTTGCCAACCACCGTGCAGGGTGATGCGGAGCGGGAGGCCTGCCCCGAGGTTTTCGTTGATATCCAGCAAGCTTTCATCCGGGCTGTTCAGGTGCTTGAGGGAAAGGCCAGCGTAAGCGTTTTCGCTATTAAAAAGCACACCGGCACCAATATCTACTGCGGTATTATTCAGATTAACGGGGCGCTGCTCTTCGGTCGGATTGGCTCCACCTCCGCCACCGGAAGCCCCCGTGATAGGGTCAATCTGATCAAGAAAAACCAATTGGTCCCAATCCAGACCAGACTGTATCATCCCGGCTTCCACCCCGATACGCACAGCAGTCGTGCGATTGATCTTCACGCGGTAGCTGTATACCCCGTGAAAACGGGTCGTATTGTAAATGCCATTACCGGCATCATCTCCCAAAACAACCACCCCAAAGCCGCTGTTCAGGTTTTCCAGTGATTGCTCGTAGGCAACAGAATAGGTTTCATATCCCCCCTCATAGTCCGCCCACTGATTGCGATAGTTGATCGTTACCCGGGGGGCAAAGGTAGTACCGGCAAAGGCCGGATTAATCTGCATTGGGGCCGCAAAGAACTGACTGAATACCGGATCCTGTGCTTGTAAAGATGCGGCGGCCAGTATTGAACAAAAAAGAATTGTAAGTAGTCTTCCCATTAGGCTGTTGTTGGATCAATTGGCTCCCTATTGGGAGAAATCATGCGAAGGCGACATTTTGGCTTTTCTTAAAGAGCAATACGCCTCAGTGGCTGCCGTTTTGTTCTCGACCTTCAGTTAAATACTAAAGGATTAAGCAACATACCAAATTTTTCGAAACTGGTTCGGCCTGAGACTGTTAATTTTAAGGCTTAGCTAATTGCTTGACAAAGAAGTTATCTAAAAACTACATACGATGCCTCAAACCGTCCTTTTGAGCCTATCGCAGTAATTTACAGACAACTTCAAAAGAACTGCCCAACTTTTCAAAGAAGTATACTATGAAAAATTTTAACACCCTGTGTTTGTTTTTGGTTTTGGGAACGCCACTCCTCGGGCAGCTCCCCATGGAAATCACTCAAGTGCTTAACTGGTCTTCGGAGCCCCAACGTATCCTGGCCAACGGAGAGGTGAACCACTACTGGGATTTCGAAGAGGCCATACAGGGGGATAACGTACTGCCGCTTTTCTACCAACGGTTTGAAGTAGAAGGCCCGGGGCAGCTCCGGGTAGAGCTCCTTGATGCCGACTATACTGCATTTGATTGGGAAAAAGCGCCCCTCGCAGTAGAAGAACTGACTAGTCAACTTAATTTCGGGACAGTCATCACCCGCCACCGGGAGGGATACTACGGTGGGCTCAGCTTTGTACCCATTATCAAGCAAGGCAGCCGCTACGAGCGCCTGACGAGCTTTAAGCTGCGCATAAGCTTTCGGCCGGATCCAGGCAACAGCATTGCGTTCCGCGGCCCTGACAATACCGAAAACTCTAAACTGAGCGATGGGAATATCTATAAAATCGCCGTTTCGGAATCGGGTATGCACAAACTAACCTACAGCTTTTTGAAGGAGGAGCTGGGCATGGATATTGACAATATTGACCCGGCACGAATCCAGCTGCTGGGCATTCCGGGTGGCAAGCTGCCCTACTATTCAGAATCACCCCGGACGGATGACCTGGCGGAGCTTCCCATCTGGATATCCGGGAGCGATGACGGCAGCTTCGATAGTGGCGACTACCTCCTGTTCTATGGGCAAGGGTCAAGCATTTGGGCTTACAACGAATCCGAAGAGCAGTTCTACTGGCAACAGAACCCCTACGATATCGCCAATTACTACTTTGTAAAGGTAGGCAGCAACAACGGGCAGCGTATTGCTGAGCAACCCTCGCTGAGCAATACGGCTTACACTACTTCTACGTACAACGACTACAGCCGCTTCGAACCCGAAGAAATCAACATCCTGCACGAGTGGTCCAAGACACAGGGAGCTGGCAAGCAGTGGTTTGGTGACCACTTCAAGGTTGCCCGGGAATATACTTATCCCGATCTTTTCCAATTTGAGAACCTGGATCAAAGTGCTCCGGTCTTTGTGGAAGGCCGGGCAGCATTGCGTGCGCGTACTGGCTCTTCCTTTATCATGCAATTTGCCGCCCAAACGCTGGAAAGCAATACGGCTTCTGCGATTCCCACCATCAATACAGCCACAGACAATACCAACCGGTATGCTGCTTTCGCCAGGATTTCGGATTCAACCTTTGTCAACACGAACAGCAGCGATGTCACCCTGCGCTACCCTTTCCCACAGGGCAGTGGAGATGATAGTGAAGGGTGGGTAGACTGGATGCAATTTAACGTGCGCTGCAATCTGATTTTTAGTTTCACTGAAAATCAAATGGCCTTCCGGGATATTGAAACCCTAAATTATGCCAGCTCGACTTTTGAACTCCAGAATGCTGATGAAAACTTACAGGTCTGGGACGTAACAGCACCACTGCAGCCCCAGGCCCAACAGTACAGCCTTTCGGGAGGCACGCTGCGATTTGGCGCCGAGACCAGCAATTTGCGCGATTTTGTAGCCTTTGACCCCAGCGGTAACCTCCTGACACCGGAAGCCGTAGGCGAAATCCCCAACCAAAATATACACGGCATCACAGATGCGGACATGGTGATCCTTTACCATCCGGATTTTGAATCAGCGGCCCTCAGGCTGGCAGAGCATCGAGCCGATTTCAATAACATTTCGGTAGAGCTACTGACACCGGGACAAGTTTTCAATGAATTTGGCGGAGGACGGGCAGAGCCAACCGCTATTCGCGACTTTTGCCGCATGCTCTACGACCGCTCTGATAAATTCAAGTATTTGCTCGTCGTCGGTGATGCCTCTTTTGACAACCGGGACATCTATGGATTAGGCGGCAACTTTATCCCATCTTACCAGGACGATAGCCTGAATCCGGTTTTTGCTTACCCCACCGACGATCTATATGGTGTACTATATGGAACCAACCCTGACGAACCTCTGCAGGGAGACCTCAATATCGCTGTCGGTCGGTTGCCTGTAAAAACAAACGAAGAACTGGAGCGCATCATCGACAAGATTATTAATTACGATGAAAATGCTAGCACCCTGGGCGACTGGCGCAACCAACTGGTTTTTGTAGCAGATGATGGGGACAATAACACGCATCAGAGGGATGCAGATGGCATCGCAGAAGATATCCAGGAGCAAGTCCCTTTCATGAATTTAGAAAAGATTTACCTCGATGCCTTTCCAGAAGAATCCACCCCGGGCGGAGAACGTTATCCGCTTGCCACAGAACAGCTTAACCGATCTGTATTCAAAGGGGCTTTTTCCATCACCTATCTCGGTCATGGCGGCCCTAAGGGCTGGGCACAGGAACGGGTACTCAATATTTCGGATATTCTAAGCTGGGACAACAAAAACAATATGCCGATTTTCATCACAGCTACCTGCACCTTTACCGGCTTTGACGACCCTACTTTTGTATCGGCAGGAGAAGAAGTCATTCTTAACCCCGACGGCGGAGCTCCTGCCCTGATGACCACCGTACGCCCGGTCTACACCGGCGGCAACAAGAGACTCACAGAGAACGCAATGGCGTATTTGCTTTCCAAAGACGAGAATGGCCGTCCACTACAGATCGGTGAAGCTTACCGCCTTGGTAAAAATGCTACTTCAGATCTCCGAAATACCCGGAAGTTTGCCCTCATCGGTGATCCGGCTATGCCCCTGGCGCTCCCACAATACAACGTAGCTACTACAGCTATCAACGGGGCTTCTATCAATCCGCTGGATTCCCTGCGCAGCGACACCCTTCGGGCTTTACAAAAGGTTACCATCGCCGGAGTGGTACTCGACAACAGTGGCAATGTAGATACCGCATTCGACGGCATCGTCTACCCCACCCTGTTTGACAAAGCGCAGATCGTCAGTACGCTGGCTCAGGGCAATAACAGTGTCTTTAATTACCGCATACAGAACAACGTCATCTTCCGTGGCCGGGCTTCCGTCACGAACGGCCAGTTTGAGTTTACCTTCGTGGTGCCTAAAGACATCAACTACGAGCTGGGCAGCGGTAAAATTAGTTATTACGCAGCCGACGAGAGCCGCATGCTGGATGCTGCCGGCTCCTACGAAGCGATACAGATTGGTGGCACCGACCCCAATGCGATAGCCGATGATCAGGGTCCACAGGTAGAGGTCTATATGAATACTGAAGATTTTGTCTTTGGCAGCGTAGTCGACCCCAAGCCTTCTTTACTGGTCAAGCTCAGCGATGACAATGGTATCAACGTGGTAGGCAATAGCATCGGGCATGACCTTGAAGGGGTGCTCAATGAAGACACCCAAAACGCGCTGCTGCTCAACGATTTTTACGAATCAGAGCTGGATGACTACACGAAGGGCACCGTACGCTACCCGATGAATGAGCTTCCGGAAGGCCGGCACCGGATTGAAGTCAAAGCCTGGGACGTCGCTAATAATTCTGCAACCGGCTACACCGAATTTGTAGTTGCCGGGTCCGGAGAAGTAGCCCTGCAACATGTGCTCAACTATCCTAACCCCTTCACCGACCGCACCTGCTTTCAGTTTGACCACAACCTGGCCAACCAGGAGTTGGATATCTTGATCCAAATCTATACGATCTCTGGCCGCTTGGTAAAAACCCTGCAGCAGACGATGGTTACCGACGGTGCACTGCGGCAGGACGATTGCCTTGAGTGGGATGGCAGGGACGACTTCGGCGACCAACTCGCCCGGGGGGTTTACCTATATAAAGTAAAATTACGGGCGATCGGCACCGGACTACAGGCACGCACAGGCGAAAGTGAGTTCGAGAAGCTCGTGATTTTAAAGTAACGAACATCGTAATATGTTAATTTTTTTAACCCTTGAAATGCATCCTTTGGTACGCCGTTTGTAGTATGTATAATAAGAGACCCATCTTCCCATGATAAGGTCTTGTCAAGAAACACACCCTACTAGTCTACAAACTTGTATATTTGCAACATCAATTGGAAAAACCGTGAGCGTCTCATGAAAAATTTAAACTTTAAGCACTTCCTCCTGCCCATCGCGGCCCTGTTTATATTTACCGGGCAAGCTGATGCACAATGCTATGAGGAAGATGGCGTATTCTATAACCTTGACGGTACACCCTGTACCAATACCGTTGTATCTGCCGTTCCGTTCCTTCGTATTGTAGCGGATGCCCGCTCCGGTGCGATGGGTGATGCAGGTATCGCCATATCTCCGGATGCCAACGCCATCCACTTCAATGCTTCCAAGCTGGTCTTTGCGGAAGAAACTTTCGCGATGTCTGCGACTTACACCCCCTGGCTGCAAAACCTGGGGCTGAACGACGTTTACCTCGCGTATCTCACCGGCTTTTACAAGCTGGACGACTTGCAGACGCTTGGCTTTGGCCTGCGTTATTTCTCCCTGGGCAGTATTCAATTTACTGACCAGAACGGTGAGCCGCTGGCGATCGGGCAGCCTAACGAATTCGAAGTTTCTGCTGCCTACGCCCGTAAGCTGACCGACAACTTCTCCGCCTCTCTAACCGGTAAGTTCATTTACTCTAATCTTGCTGCCGGACAGCAGGTAGAAGGTGGTGAAACGATCGAGCCAGGCGTAGCTGGTGCTGCAGATGTGGCCTTTACCTACCGTACCGATATCGATACGGACCGGGGCGACTCTGAGCTGACCGTTGGTCTGGCCATGACGAATATCGGCTCCCGTATTACCTATACGAACTCTGTTGTGCGTGACTTTTTGCCCGCCAATATAGGCTTGGGCGCTGCGTATACAATGGAGCTGGACGAATACAATAAGCTGACGCTAACCATGGATATCAATAAGCTCATGGTGCCTACCCCTTGTCAGGGCGAGGGTTGTGACGAAACCGGCGAAATCGGCATTGATGATTACCGGGAGCAATCTTCCATCAGCGGTATTTTGTCTTCTTTCAGCGATGCGCCTGAAGGGTTGAGCGAAGAAGTCAAAGAGCTGATGTACTCCTTTGGTGTGGAATACTGGTACGATAATCAGTTTGCAGTCCGTGCAGGCTACTTCAATGAGCACCTCCAAAAGGGTGGACGTAAGTACCTGACAGTAGGGTTAGGCTTAAAGTACAATATTTTCGGCCTGAACTTCTCCTATCTTGTACCCACTACCAATCAGCGGAACCCGCTTGATAACACCCTGCGGTTCTCCTTGCTATTTGATTTTGGTTCTATGGGTGAGCTTGAATAAGCGCTCTGCCAGAAACCTTCCAAAGAAAAGCCCGGCACTTCAGGAGAAGTACCGGGCTTTTTTAGTTTTTGCTGCAAGCCTGTAAGCCGGATTCTGTATCCCGGCAAAACCGGGACCTCTATCATTTATCTAGCCCTGCCCTCACGAGCAGGGTCCATCTGCCTACCCCTCCCGAATCACCGGAGTGAGCTGAGCGAGCAACTCAGCCGGGCATATACCCGATCGAGATGTACGTGACATTGCAACCCACGAGGTTTACCCCTCCGCTTTGTTGCCAAAACAGAGCGTGCGCTCTTACCGCACGTTTTCACCCTTATCCCGGTTTGCACCGGGACGGTATAGCTTTCTGTGGCACTTTCTGTCTCCAGCCAGGCTGAAGCCCACCCGTTAGGTGGCGTGGCGCTCTACGTTGTCCGGACTTTCCTCACCTACCGGGCGTACCCGATAGCCGCGATAGAGCAGCTTGCAGCAGTTGGCAATGTACGACTCTTTTTAAATATGCGGGGGTATTAACGCAGATATCGTATGATAGAACTCATCAACATCCGTGCTATCGTAGTGGGTTTTGGTAACCGCTACCGAATTATCCCTGCTCATAGGCCAGATGGGTTTTGTGCTGTTTTCAAAAAGACTTACTCTGGTGTTGTTTCTAAACCAACCATTGATTCAACACTTCTACAATTTTGCGATCGTTGCTCAGGCGCGGCACCTTGTTTTGCCCCCCAAGTTTACCTTGTGTTTTCATATAACTGCGGAAAGCATCGCGCTGTAGCGGCCGGACCTCAAGAGGACGAAGTATGCGACCGTCAATAAGGTCTTGATAATAGATATTCTGTTGCACCATCTCCCGGTCCAGATCTACTGCAAACTGCTTCAGGTCCTGCGGGGGCTCCTGGAATTCTACAAACCACTCATGATAAGGCGTGCCGCCTTCCGGAGGGCTCACCTGAGGGGCTACCGTATACTCTACCACACGCACATTATACTTACCGGCAACTACATTCATGGCCTCTTCGACCTCTTTACCAATCACGTGCTCACCAAAAGCTGAAATAAAGTGCTTTACCCGCCCGGACACCATCAAGCGGTAAGGGTTTTTAGACACGAACTGCACCGTATCACCGATGTTGTACCCCCAGAGCCCGGCATTATTATTAATGATCAAAACGTAGTTGACGCCAATTTCCACTTCGTCCAACCAAAGCCGACGTGGGTTATCCTTATGAATGTCTTCCAGCGGGATAAATTCAAAGAAAATGCCAGAGTAGGCATTGAGTAGCAGGCCTGGCTCTGTTTGAGAATCCTGAAAAGCAATAAAGCCCTCAGAGGCCGGATAGGTTTCCACACTATCCAACCGCTCCCCCACCAGGCTCTCCAGTGCTGCCCGGTAAGGCTCAAAGTTGACACCGCCGTAGACAAACATGGAGTAATTGGGAAAAACTTCCTTAACCGTTTGCTTTCCCGTACGCTCCAGTAAGCGCTCGTAGTACATCTGCACCCAAGGCGGAATACCGCTAATCAGGCGCATATCCGCGTTGATGGTTTCATCAATAATACGCTCCAGCTTCTCCTCCCACTCTTCGATGCAATTGGTCTCATAGCTCGGCAGTTGGTTCGTGCGCAGCCAGCCCGGTACTTCGTGGTTCACAATACCGGACAGCCGACCCGTGGCTATGTTGCTGACCTCCTCCAATTCCGGGCTGCCGGACAGAAAAATCATCTTTCCATCCAGAAAACGGCCATTGCCGGTGCGGGCTATATAATTAAAGAGTGCATTGCGGGCAGAGCCAAAGTGATTGGGCATGCTGTCCTTGGTAAGCGGGATGTACTTTACACCGGAGGTTGTGCCTGAAGTTTTAGCGAAGTACTTCGGAAGCCCGGGCCAGAGCACATCTTTTTCACCTTGCTTGATGCGTTCAACGTATGGCTTTAGGGCTTCGTAATCACGTACCGGCACCTGCTCCCGGAAAGCCTCATAGGGCATATCTTCTGCAAGTTGATGGTCGCGGCCAAAACGGGTGTGCTGTCCTTTGGACAGTTGTTGTTGGTAAACTTTTCGCTGGGCGCCAACCGCATCTGCTGACCAACGGTCGATATCCCGGGCGATCTTTTTGGCAAATGGCTTGAGGAGAAATGCTTTGAGTCCCATACGTATCAGTGTTTCCTGCAAAGGTAGCAGAGAAATCAGAAAGGGCACAGTGCTTGCTGTACCCTTTCGAATGTGGTCTTATTCCCTTAGGTCTTCAACGTAGTAGTCCGGATAATCCGATTCGTTGAAGGCAAAGTGCCCTGGGGGGAAGTTTTTATCAGGCTCAAGGCTATTCAGGCGCAGTTTGTAGCGCGATCCATCCCGGCCAAAAGCCTCTACACTCACAATATCTTTGGTCGACTTGCTAACGTTCATCCGCAGTTTGGAGTATTCCGCATTGCGGTCGAGTGGCTTAAACTCGATCTGTTGCACCACCTTCCCGGCTTCCCGGGATTCTCCGGTAATAAAGTAGGCGAAATCGCCATGATCATAAAAGTTAAGCAACGACTCCGGCGATAAAACCATACCGCCCATTTCTGCCTCATCGGGCATGTTATTAATTTGAACCTCTTTATTATGATCGAATATCATCCAAAGGGTTTTTCCATCCGAAATGACCGTTTGGCTTGCCATACTCATTCGGAACTGATCGCCCTGCTTGGCGATTTTACCTTTTTGGGATTCGGTAGGCTCTTCCGGAAAAGTAATGTCCAGGGTAAAGTCAGCCCCTAATGATTCATAACTTATAAAGCGTTTCCGGATTTCATCCAGAATCGCTTTGGCCCGTGGATCTGAATCTTCAGCACTCGTTACGGTATTATCCTGAGCAAAAGCAGGAAGGATGAGGATTAACAGTGTGGCGGAAAGGAGCAATTTCTTCATATATGCTTGTCTTATGGTTTGTTCTTTAACGGACAAATTACGCCGTTTATTGACCGCCTAACAAGGCACCCGAGGTTAAAGTTTGTTTAAGAATAAGATCCTCATTTTTATCTGAACCCTAATGCATTGCTTGTTGAGGCTTCCCTTTTCTCACGAAGGCCGGTAGCCAATTCGTTTTGAATGGCCTATTTTTAGTGCCTAAAACCTTTAAGTCCGATATGCGTTAAGATTATTGCCCACCGTGAAAGCCGCCATTTTCTTATCAGAATCTATTATACCTTAATGGAGAATTCCACTTCCATACAAGAGCAAGGCGTAGTTGACGCACTTGCTAAACAGCTCAAACATTATGGCTTTGACTGGCTACCCCGTCTGCATCAGTTCCGGCGTAGCTCTGAGCATGGGTTTAGTTGCTTGATTTTATCCTCCAGCCCGGCTACAGAAGGCAGCATTATGGAAGCCCACATCGGGCTGCGCCTTGACGCGGTTGAGAATCTGTCCTTCCCTTTCACCAATGGGCTACCAGGGTTCCAACCAGATAGTATGACCTTAGTCACGCCTATGGCACGCCTCTACGGCAAACGTTTCCAGCGTTTGAACCTTAAGGACGAGAAAGACCAGGAAGCTGCGGCTCAGCTTTTTGGCGCACAGCTCAAAGAGACCGGCCTGCCTTTTATCAAACAGTACAGTACCATCAGTGCGCTCGATCAGCTTTTCAACGACGCCCCATCTGATCCCTTATCGTTGGTGCACAACCAAATCAACCGCTGCTTCCGAGGCATTGTGCTGGCCAAACTTGTTCACCGCCCTGATTTTAAGGAAGTGGCACAAGCCTACGCCCATGTCTTATCGGAAAGGTTGTATGCACCAGAACAAACTATTGCAAAATTCCACCGGCTTTGTGATTTCCTGCGCCATTACTCGATGAACTGAGGTTCCAAAACATTTGTCAGGCTTTCCAGTTTATAAGGTGGACATGATGCGGAATGATTCACTAAAGGTGAAATTCGTCTTTTCCAAATTCGTAATCATTCCCGTATAATGTCTGGTACAATCTGGAAATCCCATTTATGATAGTAGAAGATCAGAACATCGTCACATTAGCTTATGACCTGCGGGAGCGGGACGCCAAAGGCCCATTACTCGAACGAATGGACCCTAACTGGCCTTTCAAGTTTTACTTTGGAAGCGATAAGCTGCTACCTGCCTTTGAGGAGCACCTGCGGGGCCTAGAGGAAGGTGACGGCTTTGAATTCACCCTCTCTCCGGAAGAAGCCTACGGACCAGTAGAGCAAGGCAACATTATCGAAGTACCCCGCTCTGCATTTGAGGGCCTGGGCGACAACGTGCTCATCGTCGGCAATTATGTAACGTTGACCGACGACCTTGGTGATGCCCACAACGGTAAAATCCTGTCCTGGACAACCGATAAAGTCAGCGTCGACTTCAATCACGAAATGGCGGGGCGCACCCTTCACTTCTCCGGCGTGGTCCTAAACGTTCGGGAAGCTACGGTAGATGAGCACATCCGGAAGAACTACATTGAAGAGGATGGAGTAAGAAACTAACCTTCAAAACATTAAATCTGCGTATGCCAACCACGCTTTCCACCACTGCCGTACGGCAAAAAGTCGAGCAGTTGCTTCAAGGGCTTTGCGAAGGGCTCTACGAGCGGGAGCCGTCTGTTAAACTTGCTTTGCTCAGTGCTATTGCCGGGGAAAGTATATTTCTCCTGGGCCCTCCGGGTGTAGGCAAAAGCCTCATCGCCCGGCGCCTGAAATACGCCTTTCGGGATGGTACCAGTTTCGAATACCTGATGAGCAAGTTCAGTACTCCAGACGAAATCTTTGGACCCGTCTCCATTAAAAAGCTAAAAGAGGAGGACCGATACGAACGACAGACCGAAAACTATCTGCCCAGCGCTAATATCGTTTTCCTTGATGAAATCTGGAAAGCTGGTCCGGCCATACAAAATGCCCTGCTCACAATTCTCAATGAAAAGATTTATCGGAATGGAGGCATAGACTACAAAGTAGATATCCGCGGCATCATTACCGCATCCAATGAATTGCCCGCCAAAAACAGTAGCCTGGACCCCATCTGGGACCGTTTCCTGTTGCGTCTGGAGATGGGCAATATTCGCCAGTTCAAGAACTTCCTGAACATGATTACTGATACCAAAGACGTGTATGAGGATGGCGTACCGGAAGAACTGAAAATCACGGCAAAGGAGCTGGACGAATGGGGGAAGGCTATCGATGCAGTAGAAGTGCCGGCGGAGGTACTGAATACTATTCAGGTCGTAAAAATAAAAATCGAGGAGCACAACGCAAAGTCAGCCGGTGCAGACCGCCTGATTGATGTGCACGACCGGCGGTGGAAGAAAATTGTCCGCCTGTTACGGGCTTCTGCATTCCTGAACGGCCGCAAAAAAGTAGACCTGATGGACTGCTTCCTGATGGTACATTGCCTGTGGAGCCAACCCAGTCAGCTCGACAAAATCAGAGAAATCGTTACTGAATCTATTCGCCGGCACGGGTATACGATGGCTGTTAACCTTCAGATGATTAAGCGGGAAACGCAGGACTTGGAAGAAGATGTAGATCAGGAAATCAGGGTCCGGCATACGGTCACGGAAGAACAGCTGCAGCCCATCAAGGATGAATACTTTGAGCTGCTTAAAGATGATGATAAATTCGATGGCGTGCACATCAGCGTGAAGCAATTCAATCAGCTGGAGCTGGAAAACCCAAAGGTGACTAATTTTTATGATAGAGACTTAAACCTGGTCAATCGCCTGAAGGCACAAAAGAGCAGTCAGCAATTTACACTTGAGATATTCTACAACTCTGAACGCCATGCTTATCCTCTTCGTACCCGCAAAGCGGAGCGTACAGAGGTTATTACCAAAAAGCCCCACCCAATTGTACAGCAGCATTGGGACGAACGCCATCAGCGGTTATTGGCTTATATCTCACAGCAGGAGGGCAAAATACAGTCTCAGGCACCAGACGAGCTCAATCACCTCAATGAGAACCTGTTTGTCCCTAAAGACAATAGTGAAGTGGTTACGCGCAACCTGCAGGAAGTCCGTGAGGCCCTGGAACAACTCAAGCTCAGGTTGGAAAAAGCACAATACGCTTACACTAATATTTAGATACCGGAGTAATCTTTTGGGCTTTCAGGGTAGCCAGCAGCCAGTTGCGCTCCGCCAGAGGTTTTGTCTGTTCTATTTCGTAGATCAGCTTCTCTTTTTTTCCCTCTGACTTGACTTTTAGAATTTGGTGGAGCAGCTTACAGAAATTGAGGCACGTTTGCTGATAGGTGTGAGACAGCCCTTTATTACGCTTTAGATAGATTGTAAAGGATGCCAGATAGGACAATACGGACTCCATCTGATCAAGCTCATAGAATGTTTTTATTAGAATCATTCGGGAGCCCAGATTATAATAGGGGTCAGAAAACGATAAGTGCTGGAGTTGTCCCAACACCTCGTTGTAACGCATTCCTGAGAAGTAAAGATCTGCAAGGTTAAAATGGAAAGCATCCTCGTAAAACTTTGGTCCCAGGTATTTTTTATAGTCTTGTATAAAGGCTTCTGCCCATTCGTAACGATCTTGCAGCAAGGCGAGTTTCACTACGTTGGTGTACGTCCAATGCGAAAGATAGCCCCCACTAAAGAGGTAATGTTTATCAATGGCCCTGCGGTATAAGTCGAGCACTTTTGAAGTATAGTTTTCCCGGCCACTACGAATCTTCCGTACCCCAAAATTGATAGCGTATGTATAAATCTCAGACATTTCATCTTTGTGTATTTCCTGCTCGTAGCTGTCCATGAAGCCCAACAGGTCGTCAAAGTAGTTTTCGCCCTCTGTATCCTGGGTTCTTATGGTTTTATAAATACTCAGGTAGATCCGAATGATCGGGGATGCAGGCGGATCCTCCAAAAGAGCATTGACCATACGATCAGTGATTACGGAAACATTAAAATTACCCTTCACGACCAATTCCCAGCTCAGCAGCGCACAAGCATACTTCAATATTTGAATATAGTAGTAATTGTTGAGCCCATCGTATACCTTCTGCATGCTGGGATCGAAGCGGCGGACCTTCTGATTGGAAAAGTGGATCATCTCGATTTCTGCAAATTGAAACCGCTGCATAGACACTTTAGACGCATCCGGTTTTTCAGCCAATGCTTTATCAACTTTTCGCTTCAGAAATTCATAATGCTTCTGCAACTTCTTTTCAGAAAGCTCCAGAAGGGTATAACGAGCGCTTTGAAATTCGTCTTTACAAAAACGCTCTACGGCCAGGAACTGCTCTGCCAGTTTAAGCAAGTAGTTCATTAAATACCCCATGCGCTGGGCATCGAAACGCCGGGCAGAATAACAACGCGTAAACACCTCTTCCTTAGACAATTCAAGATCAGGCTGAATATGCAAAAAATGCCCCAGGGCTACGACCTCTTCATTCTTGTTAAAATACGGCGACTCAATAAAGGCAACAAAGTTTTTCCAGTCCGTAGTATTGAATGTTTGCAATAATTGGCCTAATTTACTGGTTTGCATACCTCTTTTCTTTTTATTATTTTTAGTTCAGAGTACGTGTAAAGGTTATCCCCCCTGAATAGCAGTACTTTATGTTTCTGGCTAACTGTTTTGATGGGCATTTATTGGATGCATGCATCGCCGGGGTTATAATCATGACATTTATCGTCAGGACTATAACCACCAAAACCGGGCGCTATAGTTCATAAAGTGCTGATTTGCTACATAAAAATTGCCCCAAACATACTATTAGCCTTCACCTTCAGCGCACACTCTAAAAAAATCGGCAAAACACATGTAAATAAAAACCAATACAAATAACACAAAGTTCTAAAAATCAACTGCTTAAAGATTTACCCAAAAACTAATTAATCATTTTAAGCTGAAAATCAGCTGAAAAATAGCAAAAAATGTACTTGCCAGTCGACTTTTCCCACCCTATATTTGTAGTTGTAAAGAAAAAACAACAATCCTTGAAGTTTCCCAAAGAACATATCAGAACAGTCTTGGGTGTATTATGCTTAATCATAGCAGTACTCCCACTACAAAGTCAGCAGGTTTGGCCTGGTGATGTTTCTGGTAATGGTTTTGTAGATCATCAGGATGTTTTGTTTTGGGCTTATGCACGTGGCACAAGCGGTGCCGAACGCCCCAATGGCTCTTCGGAATTTATCGGGCAGGAAGTTGATTTGACAGATTGGTTAGGCAATTTTCCAGGTACAGCACGCAATTTCGCTTATGCGGATTGTAACGGAGATGGTGTAGTTAATGATGAAGACTTAGCAACTATAAGAGAATATTATTACTTGCCGGCCGGAGAAGGTTCCGGAACAGATGAGTTCTTAATTTCAGATGGACCAGTTGCCTCTCAATTGCTTCTTGGAAATAGTTCTACCATTGACGTTGAAGCAGGGGAAGTCACTACAATTCCTTTCAACTTAGCAACGCAAGACACACAAGATATAGAGATCGCTTATTTAGGGTTTCAACTCAACTATGGCACAGAGCTGATAGCCGAAGGTCAGAATGGGGAGCTCTTATTGTCTTTGGATCTAGATATCGAGGGGAACGAATGGATACAAGAAAATATTTCGGTTTTCATTCATCACCATGAAAATCTGGGGTTTTCAGACCTAGTATTCTATATGGACACTCCCGGAGACTTTGTAGTTGGCAAAGGAGCTATTGCAGAATTTAGTATTGTTGTGGAAGAGGTCGTATTTGGCTTACAGGATATCAATATTAATTCACCGGTAATCTTAGATGCGGACTTTATTCGTCCGGGTTACACCTCAAGCCAGGGCATTGTAATCAATTTGATTGGCAAGCCCGTTAGTGCTAATGAAGAGGCACTGCCCCTGACTGCAGTGCGTGTTTTTCCTAACCCGGTAAACACGGGTGTTCTGCACGCCCAATTAAATGGGGATGCAGCTACAGTGATCGAGCGTATGGAACTATTCGATCAAACTGGGCGCCTAATTACCAGTCAGGAAATTGGTGCTCGCACCGGGCAGCTCAATGCCAGCAAGTTGTCAGAAGGACTTTATGTTTTGAAAGTCGTTACTGATGCAGGCGTTCGGGCACTTCAGGTGAAAGCAACGAGATAAATTGACATCAAGCGCGAACGCGCGTTAGATATACAAGGAAGAGCTTTGAGAGACTATCCGATTCTCATAATAAGGGGGGCTGGGAAGCCAGCTCCTTTTTTTGAGAATCTTAAAATCAAACTAACTTAGTTTTACACGCTTCTTGTTTACATACTCTCCGGTTTTATCCGGAGAGTGTTTTGAAACCTGATTCCTTTTTTTTTGGAACCTATCCCACCGTCTTTCCCTTTTTGTGTTCCAAAAAAACATTAAGAATAGACTGTTTAAACCTGGAAACTTAGACATTTTGACGAGCTGGCCCTTTTGGGGCCAGCTTTTTTTATGCCCGTGCTTTACCCTTATCAATATTACCCTTATCTTCCCTTTGCCCCAATATCCAAACTACCATTAAACATGAAGCAATCTGTCTTTTTGGGAGCCTTACTCCTTATGGCTCACTTCGCATTGGGGCAACAGCGCTGGTCAATTTCAGGGCTAGCGGGCACCACCATACTTCAAGGCGACTTATCCAGTTCCAGATTTGGTGATTTTGATGAAATGGGGGTTGTCTATGGAGGCTTTATACGGTACCAAGTCAAGCCAAACTTTGCGCTTCGCATACAGGGCGTAAGTGGTGACCTCGTCGGCAATGACCTGGAAAAAACCTCAGGAAGCAAAGGGTTTGCTTTTCGCACCCTCTTTTCAGAGGGAAGCGTTCTATTAGAATGGCCTTTTCTGCAAGGCAGCGACAAAAGGCTGAGATGGTCGCCCTATCTGGGAATCGGAACAGGTTTGCTATTCTTTAAACCAAGGGTGGATTTCCGGAAGGGCAACCCGGATGGTCCGATACCCGGAGAAACCGCCGACATCCTGGCCGATAAGGGTAGCCCTCAATGGGTAATTCCAGGTTGCCTGGGCTTAGATTACTTTATGAATGAAAGATGGCAATTACGGGTAGAGGGCAACCTACGTGCCAGCTTCTCAGACTACCTGGACGGCGTAAGCCAGTCTGCCAATCCTGAATTCAGCGACTGGTTTATGACCAGCACCTTTTCTGTATCCTATACCTGGGGGCAAACAGATCATGATGGAGATGGTATACCCGACGAGGAAGACCGCTGTCCGGAAGAACCGGGGCCTGAATTACACCAGGGCTGCCCGGATACGGACAATGACGGTATAGCTAATCCGGATGATGCCTGCCCTGACCAGGCGGGCTATTTGGATGGTTGTCCAGATAGTGATGCCGACGGAGTCCCTGATTTTATTGACCAGTGCCCCTATCGCCCTGGCCCTCCGCAACAATCAGGATGCCCTAATACGGATTCAGATTCAGATGGTATTCCAGATGAAAAAGATAAATGTCCGGACAGGGCTGGTCCGTCTTCGCGCGCTGGATGCCCACCAGAAGATATAGACCACGATGGTATTACCGATGAGCACGATCAATGCCCTAAAGTTGCAGGCACCCGTGCCCATTTTGGCTGCCCCTCCCTAAACCCGCCCGAAAATTATTCTATAAAAAGCCTTTACTTTCCAGATAAGGGCACTCAGCTCAATCAGACACAACAACAATACCTCCGCGAGGTAGCCAGTCAACTAGTCGCTCAACCAGACCAACTACTGCTCATACAAGGGGTAGCTGAAGGCTCCGAGGGCCTGTCAACTGCGCAAACCCGTACAGAGCAGGTCTATAATTACCTTTTATCCTGGGGCCTCAGCAAACGCCGTATTAATTATGGTGTATACCTGATCAACCCTGAGCCGGGGGAGGAACAAGCTGCCAGGAGAGTAAGCATGCGTATTATCAAAGAATGAGGCAGACCGAACTATTCAAAAACTCATACTGTTCCTTTCCTTCAAAACCTATAGTATGTCACTAAAACCTAGTCAGCGATCCAGAGCCCAAGAATCACGTGCTGCCATACAACGTCTTTATATTGCCATGCGCCATCTCTTCATTCGTGGGAATTACAAGCCTCTCGGCGTTTCAGGAGAAGCTATTATTGAGGCCTTAACCCAGCTGCGGCCGGAAATATATGGCTCTATCAATGACCCGGAACGAGTAGAACTGGATGGTTTGCTGTACGTTTTTCAACGGTTGCCCAGAGGTATTGAGGAATGCCGGTATATTAAGCTCATTTCCCGGGAAGGCTATGAAGACAGCAACTTCGAGCCCATTATTCCGACGAAGCGACGGCGCAACAGCTATCGGATTGACCAGGCACAGATGTACATAGAAATGACGAGAGGGCGCAGCGACATTTATGACATTCTTACCCACCTGACTTTCATGTACGTTGAGGCTGAAAAGATCAGGCGCAACAGCGAAGACCATAGAAACCGAAAGCGGCGGGAATGGGAAATGCTGGAAAAAATTGTCAAGCTGGAAGAGAGCAGCGAAGAATATAATAAAGAGATTGCTTACACCTACCTAAGCACCTTACTGGGGAGGACCTACGAAGAGACCGTTGAAGCCTGCCGCCGGTTTTCCAGTGCCACTGATGTAAATAGTGTTTTTCACATTACCTATTGGCTGGGCAAACTAGCTACGGAAGAAGCACTAAAAGAGGAGGACCGCGAAATCAGCTTCTCTTCCGCATTAAGAGAGAAAATTGGCCACCACTACTACGGTGACCTCTGGGCCCGCAATATCAAAGGAGCATTGCTGGAACACGATCTCCTAAATCGCCCCATTCATGTTATCAGTGCCAACTTGCATAGCGTCATGAATACGCTATACGCCCCGGCCGCATTGAAAGCCAACAACGAGATTGAAGACCTCGCGAGGGAGTTGAGCGACCCCGTTAATAGTGAAATGCGCGCAAAAGTAAACAAGTACGCTGCCCAAAACGGAATGATCCAGGTCGACGATGTCAGCGGGACTAATATTTCGGTACAGATATTTGACTCCTCAAAACTGGACTTGACTTCCTTACCTGCAGAACTAAAAAGAGACGAGGCCTACATCGCAGCCGAAAAGCCTGTCATACTAGTCATGGATTACGCCTTTGGAGAACAAGCCTACGAAACAATGGATGAGTTGCTCAAGCCCTTTGAGCGGGAGGACGAGGAAATCCCCCTTGATGTGAAGTCAATATCCATAATGGGCAAAGCCGGTATATTAGAGGGGGGTAAGGGAGATATCATGATTCCGGATGCGCATGTATTTGAAGGGACCGCAGACAACTACCCTATCGAAAACGAGCTTAGTGTCGAAGATTTCAGCGGCAAAGGGCTTGCCGTCTTAGCGGGGCCAATGATCACCGTGATGGGCACCTCCCTGCAAAATAGAGATATCCTAAGGTACTTTCTGAACTCCTCCTGGAAAGCCGCTGGATTAGAAATGGAAGGCGCGCACTATCAAAAAGCCATACAGGCTGCCTCAAAAATACGTAAGAGCATCAATGAAAACGTCTCCTTACGCTATGCTTATTACGCCTCGGACAACCCGCTGATATCAGGACAAACCCTTGCATCAGGTAGTTTAGGTGCGGATGGTGTAAAACCGACCTACATGATCACTATACAATTCCTGAACCGAATACTATACCCGGTTGTAAGAACACCTCAGCTTCAGGCTTGAGATTTGTGCCGGCGGCTCCACCAATAGGAGATAGCTCCAATTAGCAGATTAGCAACGCCCATCAGGCTTTCCTGGGGTTTATCATAAATCAGCACTATGATCACCCAAAAGCTAATGCCTAAAAAAAAGATTTGCACCCAGGGATAACCTGGGCTACTGTAGCCAGCTTTCCCATCCCGCCAGCGCAGAATCAATACGCCGGCGACCGCCAAAGTAGTGAACAACTGCAGTACGAACCCACTGTAAAGAAATACACGGTCAAAGGGGCTTGTCAACACCATGAAGAGGCTGATGCCAGCCTGCATCCAAACTGCCCGAACGGGCACGCCTCTTGAGTTATCCTTGGCCAGAAAATGCCATATTGAGAAGTCGTCTGCCATTGCTCTTACCACCCTTGGGCCCACCCATATGCTTGCACTGATGCTGGAGATCAAAATTAAAGACACAAACAGTGACATTAAACGCCCACCGTTAGGACCGAAAAGAATATGAGCTACTATTTTACCAACCTCAATCTTGCTATCCAGTTGTTGAGCAGAGGCCTGGTACAAAAACCCTGCCTGTAAAAAAACGTAAATCAGGCTAACGGTCAGCGTACCCACAACAAGCGCCTTCGGCAAATTGATTGAGGGCATACGGATTTCTTCCACGATGTATGCAGCGGCATTCCAACCGGAAAAAGAATAGGTGACATATACCAATCCTATCATAAAGGCAGAACTGCCAATTTCCAACTCAAATGTTCCACTTTTAAGGGCTGTGCCCTCCGCCGAGGGCATTATAAAGCAAGCCGCTATAAAAAACAGCATGAGCAATAGCTTGACCGCGGTAGCTATATTCTGAAAATTACTGCTCTGCCGAATACTGAAAGAGTGGGCCAGGGAAATCACGACAATCACGCCAACGGCTAATAGCTTAGGGCTGATGGGGAGAAAATCATGGGCGTATCTGCCCATCGCCATAGCAGCAAGTGCTACCGAAGCGGCAAACCCTACAGTGAGAGAAACCCAGCCAGCCAGATAGCCCAGAAAGGGATGATAAATATGATAGAGGAAATTGTACTCCCCACCCGATTTGGGCAAACGCGTACCCAACTCCGCATAACTGAACGCACCGAGCAAGGCCACGACCCCTCCAAGCACCCAAAGTAATAAGATAGACCATACGCTATCTATTTTCTCAATCTGTAGCCCAAGGCTGGTAAATACACCAGCCCCAATCATATTGGCTACGACAATAGCCGCAGCACTTACCCATCCTATTTTTCGGCCGTTAGAGGCGTGCATTTTTTGTACATTGGAGACTTAACAATGGTCATTACTACGAATTTGTCTAGAAATTGCTGCGATAGTCACAAATCAGGCATTTTGAGTCTAATTGAGGCACGCACGGAGCCTAATAGTGGTGCTATTAGGCGAGTACGGAACGAAAAGTAGGCTCAAAAGGACGATTTGAGGCATCGTAAGTAGTTTTTAGACAAGTTCCATTTATATAACGAAAGACTATAGAGTCTAAGAACGTGTTTGATTTAGGAATCAGATCATGGTTATCGCCAGATCAGAACCTGTCCTGCAAAATAGCGGGAGAACGCCCTGAACCCAACTTCAGAAAGGGATCCTTGGATTCCATTTCTTCATGCAGCTACTGAGCCTATGATGCAGAGCTGCCGGAAAAGATGATTCCCGGGGACCTGCAAAGTTGGCTCTAATAAAGGTATTAATATTAGCGGCAGTTGGACTGCTGGTATTTTATCAGTAACGAAATGATAACACATTGAGTACGCTTCAAGGGTGAAAGTATCGTCCTGGCTACACTTTTCGACGGTAAGATGCTCTAACTTTGCAACAGCTCAGTGTGCGTTAGAATAACCATCTCAATTTATCCATTGATGGGCTTTTTTAAGTCCCTGAAAAATAATAGCCTGCTATGTCTCCACAAAACATCTCTTTTGAGAATACGGATGGGAAATTGTTGTCGGCCAGATTAGAACTGCCCGCTCATCAGCATCCGCACACTTATGCCTTGTTTGCCCATTGCTTTACCTGTAGCAAGCAACTCACCGCGGTCCGGAATATTGCCCGTGCACTCACCCTGCAAGGTGCAGCTGTCTTATCCTTCGATTTTACCGGACTTGGAGAAAGCGAGGGCGATTTTGCGGACACCAACTTTTCGTCTAACATCGAAGACCTCGTTCAGGCAGCAAATTACTTAAAAGACCATCACCAAGCTCCGGCCTTGCTTATTGGGCATTCCCTGGGCGGTGCGGCAGTTTTACGGGCGGCGCATGAAATCCCATCAGTCAAAGCAGTCGCGACTATAGGCGCACCCTTCTCTCCCCACCATGTACAACACCTCCTAAGTGAGCATAAAGAGCGGATAGAAAAGGAAGGTGTAGCCGAACTGAGTATTGCAGGCCGCCCGTTTAAGGTCAAAAAGCAGTTTTTAGAGGACATCCGTTCGCAAAACCTGGAGCCCTACATTAAAGACCTTGACCGTGCACTGCTTGTACTACATTCCCCACAGGATACTGTCGTAGAAATTGAGAATGCCAAAAAGATTTACCAAACCGCCATGCATCCTAAAAGCTATATCTCCCTGGATGGAGCAGACCACTTGCTGACGCAAAAGGCAGATAGCCGGTATGTAGGAAATATCATCGCTTCCTGGGCAGAGCGCTACCTCGATTTTGAAAAAAGCCGGGCGCTGCGCACAGACAAGGACATTGCGGTCAGGCTGGGACAAGCTGATGGATTCACTTCGGAAATCACGGTCAGAAAACATGGCCTTACAGCGGACGAACCTCCGGAAGTAGGCGGAAACGACTTTGGGCCCTCTCCTTACGAACTGGTTACCGCAGGACTCGGAGCCTGCACTGCTATGACATTGAGGATGTATGCGAAAAGAAAAAAATGGCCTCTGGAAGAAGTTGTCGTACACCTTGAACACAGTAAAGACCACGCCGAGGATTGCCAAAACCCGGACAGCCCCAAAAGCAAGATCGACCACTTCAACCTTGTGCTGGAGTTTAACGGAGACCTCTCCGAAGATCAAAAAGAGCGGTTGCTGGAAATCGCCAGGAAATGCCCGGTTCACCGGACGCTGAATGCGCCTGTAAAAATAGTCTCCAGGCTTCAGTAATCAGCATAGCTCTTCTATTGAACTTCGCCAACAGGTGGTACGTACGTATAACCTAAGTAATACAAAGCCCCGGCGCATGACTGCACCGGGGCTCCATTTTACTGGCTTTTCAAAAACACGTTTACTACCTTAATAGCGAGATGTTGCCCTGTCGGTTAAAGACCTGGTCCTCCTCCCCTTCTTCTCCGGGGCAAACGATTCTCAGGTAGTAACCGTAAACATCTGGTGGCAGTGCTTCATCTTCGAAGATACCATCCCAACATAAGTTCTGCATATCATTGCTGCGGAAGACTTCCTGTCCCCAGCGGTTGTAGATCATAAATTCAATTTCCGAAAACTGATCCAAAACTTCACTTCGTACGCAGACCAGGTCATTATTCATATCCCTGTTTGGCGTAAATGCATCTGCGACAAACACTTTATCGACCTCACAGCGCTGGCAAGTTTCCAGTCCAATAAAAGTAGTCAGGGTATCCCGGCAAACTTCACCAGTTACAATGACCTGATAAGTAGAAGGCCTTAGTGGTTCGGCGTCCGTTATAGCTGCCTCAGGGTCTGTCAGCCGGTCTTCCGGTGTCCACTCATAAGTGCAATCATCACACCCGATGACTTCTAATGTAGCGATATCACCTGTACAAATTGTCGTATCTCCGCCTACAATATCCAGGATAAGCTCTTCGACCTCAATCTCAATACTGGCAGTATCCATAGAACATGCGTTCTCCGCTACAGCGAAGAAAGCCACTAAACCGGACCGTATCGGGGTAACGGTAATCTCTTCTCCTTCGCCGATGAACTCAAAATCTTCATCGTACCAGGAAATTATTGCCGAAACATCTTCAGGATCAAGCGTTGCTTCCAGGTCAACATCATCGCCGAGGCAAATTAGTGATGATGGTGTAGTGATTTCAACCGATAAGTCCTCAGGCACATACTCTACCACGATCGTATCCGAACGTACGCAGCCCAATTCAACTGAGCTGGCAATGTAAGTATTAGACCCCGGCTCAGGTATGACGTCTATGGTCACAGCTGTATCAATTACTATCCCGTTACCATCCATCCAAACGACCTCCTGCCCAAGTGGTGCCAAGGCATCCAGTTGAATAGCTAAGGAGTCACAAACAACAAGCGTATCAATGGAAGGCAAAATTTCAATATCTGCACTGTCGATAGTCACCTGCACCAGCGTATCTGAAATACTACCGCAACCGTTGGTGGCCTCAAAGAAAAAGGAAGCCGGTCCTGCTAAATCTCCGGTAAGTACCAGGTCTTCGTTAATGGCAATGGTATCTCCGTTTTCGTTCTGCCAGATAAATGGACTATCATAGTCCCCGATTGCTACGGTCATCATCTCATTCAGGCACAGAAGAACAGTATCCGGTAAATTCGGTGGTAAAACTGGTGGAATGGTATCAACAATCACGGTTACCGTATCTGGATTCACACAGTCCAGTCCGGGTACCCCGGCTATATAGTAACTCGTGCCTACTGATGGTGTCACGCACAATTCATTGCCAGTGCCCAGCACGTTGCCGTTAAAGTCCGTCCATTCTATGCAGCCCTCTGGCAGGCCTACCACCGTTGCCGTTAAGCAGGTGTCCGTGGTGACTGGCGCGCAGAGCCGGACTTCAACATCAGGTTGAGCATCCACTTGCTGGTCTGGTACAACAAAAACAACCACCTCTACTTCAATCGTCCCACATCCGTTTGTAGCAGTGAAGGTGTAACAGAATTCACCAGCTTCATTGCCGGTGATGATGACTTCATCATCAATAACCGGTATTTCCGGTCCATCGCAGTCCGCCCAGGTATATGGGAAGCCGTAGCTGCTCAGGTCGATGACCGTGTCCTGCCCTACGCACAGCTTCAGTGTGTCCGGCAAGGCAACCGGTGGGGGCGGTGGAAGTGTTTCCACCACAATCCTCACCGTATCCGAATTGATACATTCCAGCCCCGGGACGCCCGCTATGTAGTAGCTGGTGCCTTCCGGCGGTGTTACGCAAAGCTCGTTGCCGGTGCCCAGCACGTTGCCGTCAAAGTCCGTCCATTCTATGCAGCCCTCTGGCAGGCCTACCACCGTTGCCGTTAAGCAGGTGTCCGTGGTG
>Ga0307933_1000046_pt1 | contig 113255 bp, 102 predicted proteins | sample OrgLakmetageno88_FD_201811 | JGI IMG/M metagenome (GOLD analysis project Ga0307933, IMG submission 201811) | Saline water microbial communities from Organic Lake, Antarctica - #88 | ecosystem: Environmental > Aquatic > Non-marine Saline and Alkaline > Saline | place: Antarctica: Organic Lake...
CTAGTTTGGGCATGCAGGCCAAAGTTAAAGCGCCAGATTATTCGATTTCTTGGCTTCATTCCGAGCGCAATGAATTTCGGAAAAAAATACACATCCAAGGGATGTATTGAGCGGTCGCGATCAACAAATGAGCCTGTCTGCCAGCATATACTGCCAGTCGGTTTTAATTTTGCATGGCAAAGCTCAATTATGGGAAAAATTGAATCAATATATTCTTTGAGTGGCAATCTCTGATCTTTCTCGTATTCTTTGCCGATATTGTAAGGTGGCGACGTGACGATAAGATCAACGCTCTCGTCGTCAATTTCGTTCAGACGCTCCGCTGAATCGCCAATTAGATAGGTAGGCTGCTCGATTTTCATAGCGTTCCGTCGGGTTAGTTTGAATAAAATTCGTTTATTGCGATTCGTACTGATTCTGTCTTGTTACATTGAGCTAGAAACTGAACCTAAAAAAGGGAGCTGAGCTTCTAGGCTCGTTGGTTGATGCTCTTTTTGATTGAACGCGTCATACTCAGCGCCTGAAGAAATGGCAGCACAGCCGCCGGCTTGGTGGCCTCCTTATCTAGACCTGCTGGCCCGCGCAGATTGTCGAGAGGCGCGGCGAGACCGGCGATCTTGTCCTTGAAACTCATCCCATTCCCTGTCCGATTTAATTATTTCGCCGCAAAGGTTGCAGAAGTTGTAAATCGGGGCAAGCATTTAGATGGTGAGGAGAATTAGGCCTGTCGAAGCGTAGTAGGCGAAATCCACCCCACTTACACCCCTACTCCCCATCCTTCGTCGCCGTCACTGCGGCGCCGTCCGGCGTGCTCGCCCCTTGGGCGTAGCGCGCAGGCTCGGCCCCTGAGGCGGCGCCTGAAGCAGCACCCGCCCCTTGCGCCGCTTTCCCAGCCGGCCTCTTGCGTTCGGCTTCGGCGGTGAGGGGTGCGAGTTTGAGGACGTAGATTGCTGCGGCGATCCCGACGATCACATTGGCGGCGAAGACGCCCCAGATGGAGCCTGTGGCGCCGCCCAGAGTGCCGCCGATCCAGGCCAGGGGCGCGATCAGCAACAGGCCGCGCGCGGCGTTGATCGCGACGCCATAGAGCGGCCGGCCGAGGCCGTTGAAGCCGGCGGCGGCGGCCATGGCGATGCCGTAGCCGAAGACTGCAAACGGAGCGATCTTCCAGTAGATCTCGGCCACCGCCTGTCCGTCCTCGCTGGGCAGAAAGAGCGGTGCCAGATAATCGCCCAGGACAAACAGGACGGCGGCCATGGCCAGGCCCCAGATCAGGCAGAACGCGAAGGACTTGGCGAACGCCTCGCGCACCCGGTCTGTCATCCCTGCCCCGCCATTCTGGCCGGTGATGGGGCCGATGGTTCCAGACAGCGCAAACAGCGGGATGATGAAGAACGCCTCCACCCGCATGGCGACGCCGAACCCGGCCACCGCCGCCTCGCCAAAGCGCGCCACGGAGGCGAGCACCACCGCGCTGGACGCCGGGCCGATCATGTTGGAGCCGGCCGCCGGCGCGCCGATGCGTGCGATCTCGCGCCAGTTCCAAAAGATCTCCTCAAAGCCCGGCCAGCTGAAATCCAGCAAATTCTCGCGAAACACCAGAAGCGCGATGGCGATCAGAAAGACGCAGAAATTGGCGATCAGCGAGGACAGCGCAGCGCCCTGAACCGCCAGTTCCGGGATCGGTCCCCAGCCGAAAATGAACAGCGGGGTGAGGCCCATATTGATGATCGCGGCCAGGATCATGATGACGCTGGGCAGGATCGCATCGCCCAGTGCGCGCAGGATATTGCTGGCCACCATGGGGCCGACAACAAAGACGATTCCGGCAAACCAGATCACCATGTAGTCGCGCACGAACGGCATCATTTCCGGCGTCGCGCCCATGGCGGTGAACAGCGGGTCGATCATCACGATCCCGATGGCCGACACACACGCCACGATCAGAAATGACAGGGTGACCGCATCGGTGGCGACCCGGCGGGTGCGCCCCTGATCGCCGCGCCCGGCGGCGCGCGCCACCACCGAGACCGCGCCGGCGCCCAGCCCGATGGCGACGCTCATCACCAGCATCGAAATCGGAAACACGAACTGCACCGCCGCCTGCTGGGCGGTGCCCAGCTTGCCGACCCAGTAGGAGTCGGTGAGGCCCACCAGCATCATGGCGATGATGCCAAAACTCATGGGCGCGACCATGCGCACGATATGGCCGAATACCGGCCCCTGGGTCAGGTCTCTTGCGGATCGGCCAGCAGCCATGGGGCAGTCCTTCGCGTCGCAGCGTTGGGGGGCAAAGCTAGGCCGAACCGGCACGCTCGGCCATGGCGAATGCGCAAACGGCAACGCCGCCGCCGGGTCTGAGCGGCGGACCGGGACGGGCCCGAAGATGAACGGCTTCACGACTGGAGGCCGGGTTTTCAGCCGCTAAACCGCCCGTCACACGATTTTCTGCGGGGATAAGTCAGCCGGCACCACCGCGTCTGCGGTCAGATCATAGCTGGCCATTCCGGCAAGATTGACGATGTCAGAGACGTTCGCGCCCACCCGCGCCACCTGCACCGATTTCTCCAGCCCGATCAGCAGGCCCTCAATCACGGTGGCCCCGCCCGCCGCCTTCAAAAGCCGCGTGGCGATGGAGGCCGAGTGCACCGCAGGCATGACCAGCACGTTGGCGGCGTCCGACAGGCGCGAGAACGGGTAGAGGGTGTGGTGGCCTGGATCCAGTGCAATATCGACCGCCATTTCGCCTTCATATTCAAAGGCTACGCCGCGCTGGTCGAGCAGCTGAACCGCCGCCTGAACCTTCTGCGTCCGGTCCCCAGGCGGGTTGCCGAACGTCGAATAGCTCATGAAGGCGACCCGCGGGCTGAGGCCCAGGCGCGCCGCGGCGTGGGCGGCGGCCTCGGCGATATCGGCCAGGCCTGTGGCGTCTGGAAACTCGATCACATTGGTGTCGGCGATCACCAGCGTGCGCCCGCGCGCCAGCGCCACAGACAGGCCGATCACCGTCTTGCCCGGCGCATCGTCCAGCACCAGCCGCACGTCGGCGAGCGAATTGGTGAAGTGGCGCGTCACGCCGGTCACCATCCCGTCCGCATCCCCGAATTTCAGCATGCAGGCGGAGAAGACATTGCGGTCGTTATTGACCAGGCGCTGCACGTCCCGGCGCAGATAACCCCGTCGCTGCAGGCGTTTATAGAGCCAGTCGGCGTAGTCTGCGTTGCGATCGGAAAGCCTTGCGTTCCAGATCTCCAGCTCGCCTTCGGGAAGGCCCAACTCGCGCATGTTGGCGCGCGCCACATCCTCGCGCGCCACCAGCACGGCCCGGCCCAGCCCCTGGCTCTGGAAGGCGTGGGCGGCGCGGATGACGGACGGCTCCTCGCCTTCAGCAAAGACGATGCGCTTGTCCGAACCCTTGATGGCGTCGGTGACGCGCTGTTGCAGGGCGGCGGTGGGATCCAGGCGCCGGGCCAGAGAGCGGCGATAGGTCTGCTCGTCGGCCAGCGGAATGCGCGCCACGCCGCTGTCCACCGCGGCCTGGGCCACATAGGGCGGCACGAAGCTGATCAGGCGCGGATCGAAAGGCGACGGAATGATGTAGTCCCGCCCGAATTTCAGGCCGCCGGACTGGTTCGCCGTGCTCACCTCGTCGGGAACATCCTGACGCGCCAGATCGGCCAGAGCGCGGGCGGCGGCGAGCTTCATCTCCTCATTGATGGTCGTGGCGCGCACATCCAGCGCGCCGCGGAAGATGTAGGGAAAGCCCAGGACATTGTTGACCTGATTGGGGAAATCAGACCGACCCGTGGCCATGATCGCGTCGGACCGCACCGCGCGCACCAGGTCCGGCATGATCTCCGGCGTCGGATTGGCCATGGCGAAGATGATCGGATCGCGGGCCATGGTCTTGACCATGTCCGGCTTCACGACGCCCCCGGCAGACAGGCCCAGCAGGATGTCGGCGTCCACCATGGCCTCGTCCAGCGTGCGTAGATGGGTGCGCCGTGCGTGCTTGCGCAGCTTGTCGTGCAGATCATTGCGCTGGTCGTGGACCACGCCTTTGACGTCGACGACGGTGACGTTTTCGTCGCGCACGCCCAGCGACTTGATAAGCTCCAGCACCGAAAGCCCCGCCGCGCCGGCGCCGAGCAGCACCACCTTCACGTCCTCGAACTTGCGTTCGGTGAGGTGAAGCGCATTCATCAGCCCGGCCGCGGCGATGATGGCGGTGCCGTGCTGGTCGTCATGGAAGACCGGGATGTCGAGTTCATCGCGCAAGCGGCGCTCGATCTCGAAGCATTCGGGACTCTTGATATCTTCCAGATTGATGCCGCCGAACGTGTCGCCGAACCCGGCCACGCAATCGATGAAGCGGTCGGCGTCGGTGTATTTGATCTCCAGATCGAAGGCGTCGATATCGGCAAAGCGCTTGAACAGGACCGCCTTGCCCTCCATCACCGGCTTGGAGGCCGCCGGGCCGAGATTTCCCAGCCCGAGAATCGCCGTGCCGTTGGAGACCACAGCCACCGTATTGCCCTTGGAGGTATAGTCGTAGACCGCGTCCGGGTTCGCTGCGATGGCGCGCACCGGCGCTGCGACCCCGGGGCTGTAGGCGAGCGCGAGATCGCGCTGGGTCGCCATGGGCTTGGTCGGCTTCAGCGCGATTTTTCCAGCCGGGGCGGCGCTGTGAAAGGCCAGCGCTTCTTCATCGGTCTTGGACAGTTTGGGTTCGTCAGACATTTCGGTCCTTGGGGGCGATCCTTGGGGGCGGGAACAGCCGGCGCGGCTAGGCGTCCGGCTATACGCAAACGCGCGGCGCTCGGCTAGCGCCCCGGCTGGGTCAGACGCCGCAGAGCCGCCTTGCGCGATTGCAAGTCGCGTACATGGCGCAGCGCCTGGGGCAGCAGTGTCATCGCGCTCGCCGCCGTATCGCCCGGCCCCATGCGCCGGCCCATCTCACCATGAACCCACACCGCAGCGCTCGCCGCGTCAAACTGCGCTGCGCCTTGCGCCAGAAACGCGGCGATCAGCCCGGCGAGCACATCGCCCGTTCCTGCGGTGGAAAGCCGCGGCGAAGCGTGGGTGTTCACCCGCACCCGCCCGTCCGGCGCGGCGATCACGGTGTCGGGACCTTTCAGGACCAGCACCGCGCCGGCGCGCGAAGCGGCTTTGCGCGCGATCTCGATCTTGTTTTCGCACGACGACTGGCCTGTGGACTCGCGCGTATCGGCGAGGTCGGGAAACACCCTGGCGAACTCACCGGCGTGAGGGGTGAGCACGCAGCGCTCATGCAGCGCCTCATAAAGGGCGGCGGAATCGTCCTCGAACACCGTGAGGGCGTCGGCGTCCAGCACCAGCGACGCGCCCTGCCCGCACGCCTCAAGCACGCGGCGGCGCGTCTCGCGGCTTGTACCGGCGCCAGGCCCCATCACGGCCGCCTGGGCGCGGTGGCCGCCCAGCACATCGGCGAAGTCGGCGGTGAGATCATAGGCGCGAGTCACGACCGCGCGCATGGACGCGGCGCATTCGGTCAGCGCATCGGGCGGGCAAAGCAGCGTGACATAGCCGGCGCCGGCGGTGAGCCCGGCTTCCGCCGAAAGGCGCGCGGCGCCTGACGCTCCGTGGCCGCCGGAGAGGACGCAGAGCCGGCCGCGCTGATGCTTGTGAGCGCCGGCGTCAATCGCAATGCCCGGCACCGTCCACAGATCGGGATGATTGCGCTCGGCCACAGGAGACGCCGCGTCCATCCAGCCGTCCGGCACGCCGATATCAGCCAGCACGATCTCGCCGCAGGCCGCCCGCCCTGGATGCAGCACATGGACTGGTTTGTAGCGATGGAAGGTGACGGTGAGCGCCGCCTTGAAGGCCGGACCGTCGGCGCGGGCGCGATCCCCATGGACGCCGCTTGGGACGTCGGCGGCGATCACGGTCAGGTCTGCGCACGCCTTGGCCAGACGCCCAGGCTCCCCTTCAAGCGGGCGCGAGAGGCCGGCGCCGAAGAGCGCGTCGAGAATCAATGCAAAGCGGGACGGATCACACGCCTCCAACCCCTGGACCTCGCCCGTCCACTTGCTCGCGGCGCGCGCGGCGTCGCCCTCAAGCTTGACTGGGGGCTTCATGGCGAAGATCTCCACCGGCCAGCCGCGCGCCTGCAACTGAGCCGCCGCCTCCCAGCCGTCGCCGCCATTATTGCCGGGACCGCACAGCACGGCGATGGGGCGCGGGCTCCAGCGTTTCGTAATCGCATCGGCGATCGCGCCGCCCGCCGCGTCCATGAGCGCGCCGCCGGAGCGGCCGTGCGCCATGGCGAAGGAGTCCGCCGCGCCCATGGCTTCGACGCTGAGTACGGCGTGTCGTGGATCGGTCATCGGACTCATCCCTTTCCAGGACTGCGGCGCCCGCACGGCGTGCACGGGCGCCTCACAAGCGGGCGCCGCAAGGAAACTCCACAAAACCGCACCCGGTTCAGCTTGTCCAAGCCCGGGGCGAGCTTAGCGTGCCGGCACGAACGGAGGCTCTGTCATGAAGAAAATCGAAGCGATCATCAAACCGTTCAAGCTCGACGACGTGAAGGAGGCGCTTCAGGAAATCGGCCTGCAAGGGCTGACGGTGACCGAGGCGAAGGGGTTTGGACGGCAAAAAGGCCATACCGAGCTCTATCGCGGCGCCGAATATGTCGTCGACTTCCTGCCGAAGATCAAAATCGAACTGGTCGTGTCCGAAAGCCGGGTGGACGCGGCCGTGGAGGCCATTCAGGCCGCCGCGCGCACCGGGCGCATCGGCGACGGCAAGATCTTCATCACCAACGTCGAGGCCGCGATCCGCATCCGCACCGGTGAAACCGGCGACGACGCGCTCTAGCCGCGAGGCCGCAAACCCGCGATCCGTCCACTCCCTTCCCTTCAAGACCCTCAAAGAGGTTTCCCATGTCGCAGAAAATTCTGAAACAGATCAAGGACGAGGACATCGAGTTCGTCGACCTGCGCTTCACCGATCCGCGCGGCAAGTTGCAGCACGTCACCTTCCACCCCTCCATGGTGGATGAAGACTTGTTTGAGAACGGCACCATGTTCGACGGCTCGTCGATCAATGGCTGGAAGGCGATCAACGAGTCCGACATGGTGCTCATGCCCGACCCGGACACGGCGCTGATCGACCCGTTCTACCAGCAGACCACGCTGTCGATCATCTGCGACGTCCTCGAGCCGTCCACCATGCAGCCCTATAACCGCGATCCGCGCACCACCGCCAAAAAGGCCGAGAAGTATCTCGCGGCTTCAGGCATCGGCGACACGGCCTTCTTCGGCCCCGAAGCGGAATTCTTCGTGTTTGACGACGTGCGCTGGTCCACGGCGCAGCACGAAACCTTCTACGCGCTGGATTCCGAGGAAGGTCCGTATAATTCGGGCAAGAAGATCGAGGGCGGCAATATGGGCCACCGCCCGGGTCCCAAGGGCGGCTATTTCCCGGTCAACCCGATCGATTCCGGCCAGGACATGCGCTCGGAAATGCTCTCGGTCATGGCCGAGCTGGGCCTTGAGCCTGAAAAGCATCACCACGAGGTCGCGCCGTCCCAGCACGAGCTCGGCATGAAGTTCTCCACGCTTCTGAAGATGGCGGACAACATGCAGCTCTATAAGTACATTGTGCACAATGTCGCGCACGCTTACGGCAAGACCGCGACCTTCATGCCCAAGCCCGTCTACGCCGACAACGGCTCGGGCATGCACGTGCACCAGTCGATCTGGAAAGACGGCCAACCTCTGTTCGCCGGCGACAAGTACGCCGACCTGTCGGAGACCTGCCTTCACTATATCGGCGGCATCATCAAGCACGCCCGCGCCATCAACGCGTTCGCCAACGCGTCGACCAACTCCTACAAGCGTCTGGTGCCGGGCTTCGAGGCGCCGGTCCTGCTCGCCTACTCGGCGCGCAACCGCTCGGCCTCGATTCGCATCCCGCACGTCTCCTCGCCCAAGGCCAAGCGCCTGGAGACCCGCTTCCCGGATGCGGCGGGCAATCCCTACCTGACCTTCACCGCGCTGCTTATGGCGGGCCTCGACGGCATCGAAAACCAGATCCATCCCGGCGACGCCATGGACAAGGATCTCTACGACCTGCCGGCCGAAGAGCTCAAGGACATCCCCACGGTCTGCCGCAGCCTGCGCGAGGCCATGGAATCCCTAGACGCCGACCGCGACTTCCTGAAGAAGGGCGGCGTCATGGATGACGATCAGATCGACGCCTATATCGATCTGAAAATGGAAGAAGTGACCCGCATCGAACATCACCCCCACCCGGTTGAGTTCGAGCTGTACTACAAGGTCTAGCCTTACAGGCGTGCCGAAAGAGCGGCCGGTCCGGGACCTCCCGGGCCGGCCGTTTCATGTCCGCCATGACCTCAAAACGCTGCGCCGAGGACTTGCGCACATATCGACGCGCGCGAAACCTTGGTCTAGAAGTTTTGATCCGACGCTTAAGGTCCGATCAACTAACGGCCAAACCGCGCCGAACCGGAGACACGTCCATGCGCCGCAGCCTTCTCGCAGCCGCCTCGATCGCCGCCCTCGCCTCGTCCCAGAGCTGGGCGCAGACCGCGACTGAAATCAATGAGGAGGTGAACGCTCCGGTGGAAACCGCCACCACGGACGGGGGGGCGCCTGGAGACATCGTCATCGGCGCCAGCGGCCGCGTGATCCTTGACGGCGCGACCGGTCAGACCGGACCCGCCGTGCTGGTCAATTCCGACAACTCGCTCGAGATCGCCAGCGGCGCCCAGGTGCAGATCACCGACACGGACTCCAACGGCGAAAACGCCGATCTGAACGGCGCGGTCGGCGTGCAGATGAATTCCGGCGTCACCGGCGATCTGACCAATAACGGCCGGATCACGCTGGAAGACACCTATGTCGCGACGGACAGCGAGACGGATAATCTCGGCGACTACAACAACGACGGAAACGACACTGATCCCGATGGTGAGGCCGACGGGCCGTTCGCCACGGATCGCAACAAGACCGGCTTGCTGATCGGTGAAGTGGACGGGAATTTTGCTCCTGTAGCAGGTCAGGCGCCGGTCACCGGCACGGTCACGAACTCGACCTCGGGCCGCATCAACGTCTCCGGACAGGACAGCTACGGAATTCGTGTCGTCACCGACCTGACGGGCGACCTGATCAATAACGGCGTCATCAATATTCGCGGCGAGCGCTCCACCGGCATTTCGGTTGAGGCCGATATCGGCGGAGACGTGCAGATCGGTGGCGTCTCGGCGCGCACGCCCGGCGGCCAGGGCGCGGTTCTGAACGGCGATATCGGCGGCGGGCTGCGACTCACCGGTGGGATCAACGTCAACGGCTACCGCATTCCCCAGCGCGTCTCCGAGGAGCTGTTCAGGCTGCTGGACGCCGGCGACGACGATATCGACGCCGGGTCCGCCGTGGTCATCGGCGGCAGCGTGCGCGACGGCGTGTTCGTGTCGGCCGGCGGAGCGATCACCCAGACCTCCTCGGGCGCTCCGGCGGTGTCCATCGGGTCGGGCGGCCAGACTATCAGCCTTGGCGAAGTGGTGCTGCCGGACGATTTCGACGCTGACCGCGTCGATGACGACACCGATCCCGACCAGCTTGGCTACTCGGTGGTCAATGAGGGATCGGTCACCACGACCGGCATCTATGACGGGCGCGACAACACCGCTTTCCTGATCGGCGGCTTTGATGACCAGGGCCTGCTGCGCGCGGTCATTCTGGAAGCCGGCGGATTTTTGAACACCGGAAGCATCGGCGCCACCGCTTTTGACGGCGCCGCCACGGCGCTTCATTTCGGGCAGGGCGTCACCGCGGGCGCCGGCAAAGAGCTTGAAATCGTCAATACCGGCTCGGTCACAGCGAGCAGTGTTCTGGGTTTCGAAGCTGACGGTTTCGGCGACGGCACGTCCACCAGTCAAAGCGCATACGGAACCGGCCAGGCGTTCGGCCTTGTGCTCGACGCGGGCTCGCAGATCAGCCGCATCCTGAACACCGAAGGGTCCATCCTGGCCCGGGTGGTCGGCGGCGGCGAAAGCGCCACGGCCATCAAGGTCGACAGCGACGCGCTTGAGAGCATCGAGAACAGCTCGGTCATCTCCGCGATTACACAAAACCTGGTTGACGAGTGGGCGGACGGTTCGACCTCGATCGAGCTGATCGCCATTGATGCGCGCAATCATGACGGCGGACTTCGCGTCGTTCAAAATCAAGAATTCGACAGCGACGGCGAACCGGTGCGTGAAGTCGCGATCCGCGGCGACGTGCTGTTCGGGGCGGGCGCGGACACGCTGGAGCTGAACGGCGGGACCATGGTCGGCGACGTACGCTTCGGCGACGGGGCTGACCGCCTTGTCATCAACGGCGCTTCGCTCAGCGGCAAGGTCTCAGATTCCGACGGCAACCTCGTGGTTGATGTCTCCGACGGGACCCTGGTCCTCACCGGTTCTGACGCGCTCAATCTCACCGAAGCCAATTTCGGCGATGGCGGCGTGCTGGAGCTGCAGGTAGACACCACCGCGCGCGCCGCGGCGTTCCTCAACGCCTCCGGCGCTGTCCGCTTCACGAGCGGAGCGGATCTTTCGGTGTCGCTGGCCAATCTTGTCGGCGAAAGCGCGCAGATCGCCATCATCACCGCGGGCGATCTTGATATCGCCGACGAGGCCATTCTCGACACAACCGAATCACCCTTCCTCTACGACGCGGCGCTTGCGCGCGATGCGAACGATCCCAACAGCCTGGTCCTGACCCTGCGCCGCAAGACGGCACAGGAAGTCGGCCTCGACGAGTCACGCGCGGCCGCCTACGGCGAAGCCCTGGCCGCATTCGAATCGGTCGAAGCGCTGGGCGCGGCCTTCGCCGGCGTGCGCACGCAGCAGGACTTCTTCAGCGCCTATAACCAGTTGCTTCCCGAGTACGCCTCCAGCGCCATTCAGTTCGCGCTTGCGTCCAATGACGCCGCCGCCGGCGCGCTTTCGGTGCGCCTGGCCAATGCACGCCTGTCTCCGGACGATCTGGCGGGCGTCTGGGCTCAGGAATTCGGGTATTACGCCGACCGGTCAGCCAATGCGTTCGGCTCAGGCTATCGCGGCCAGGGCGTGGGCATCGCGGTCGGCCTGGACCGGCCGATCGGTCCGTTCTACGCGGTGGGCTTCAATGTTCTGGGTTCGGCCAGCGAAGTCGAGGAGATCGACGGGTTCGACGAACCGATGATCGCCCTGACCGGCCAGATCGGAACCTATGCCGGCCTTGATCTTGGCGGGATCGATGTCTCCGGCGCCCTGTCGCTCGGCTATGACTATTTCGAGAGCGAGCGCAATATCCTCGTCGGTGAGTTCGCCTCCACCAACACCGCGGAGTGGAGCGGCTGGCACGTTTCGGCCAGCGCGAAAGCAGGACGTGATTTCACCTTCAATCGCTGGATCGTGCGCCCTGAAACGAGCCTGACCTATCTTTCCCTGTTCGAGAGCGGCTACACCGAGACGGCGGACAATCCCGATAACGATCCGCTCGCCCTGATCGTCGACGACCGCGAAAGCGCAGCCCTTCTGGGCGCCGCCACGGTCACGGTGTCGCGCCGCTTCGGCGGCGACCTGTCCTGGTGGGCGCCCTCGGTCAATATCGGGTATCGCGGCGACTTCCTGAGCGATGAAGGCGAAACCACGGCCCAGTTCGGCGAGACTGGATCGCCCTTCACCCTGCGCTCCTCGAGCCTGTCGGGATCGGGCGTGCTTCTGGGCTTCGGACTGAGCGCCGGCTCGAATTACTCGACGTTCAGCTTCGCCTATGACGCCGATGTCAGGGACGATTTCGTACGCCATGTGGCTCGTCTGGTGATCCGCCTCACCTTTTAGGACATAATCCTTGCACGCGTATGGGCGTCTGGTTAGGGCTGCATCGTCTTCTCTGTCCTGACCCCAACCGACGGTGGAGACCGGGGCTGGTGCGTGCGCAGACGCGCCGGCCCTACTTTTTTGAGCGCGAGCCTGACAGCCGTCCATGGGCGAGCCCCTCTCCTGACAGGCGAGTGTTGTGACGAATTCACCAGCGCTTAACCAAGACGCGCCATCCTTGTCCTCATGTGGACCCGGTTTCTCCTGTGCGCGGTTGGCGCGGCCCTTGTGACGACCGGGTGTGCGACCCGGCCGCCCGACCAAGTCTATGACGCCTGCCTCATCCTGGAGGATAATCGCGCCTGGTGGCGCGATCTTCGCCGGACCGAGAGCCGGTACGGCGTCTCCCCCGGCGTTCAGCTGGCGATTCTCAAGCGTGAATCCAGCTTTGAGCATAACGCAAGGCCGGCGCGCCGGCGCCTTCTGGGCGTGGTGCCGTGGAGCCGGCCGTCATCGGCCTACGGCTATGCCCAGGCGCTGGACGCCACATGGGACTGGTATCGCGACGAAACCGGGCGGCGCGGCGCCGACCGGGACGATTTCGGCGACGCGGTGGATTTCATCGGCTGGTATAATCACCAGAGTGGCCGGCTCTCCGGAATTTCACCGGACGACCCCTACAGTCTCTACCTGGCTTATCATGAAGGCCATGGCGGGTTCTCGCGCGGGACCTATAGCGGCAAGTCCTGGCTGATCCGCGCGGCGCGCGAAGTCGAGACCGACGCCAGGCGCTATGACGCCCAGATCAATGGCTGTCAGCGCCGGCTGAACCGCAACTGGATCCCGTTCCTGTAGATAAGCCGGGCGCGCGCTGAGCCGCGCCCTTCCCTGAACGCCTCGCGAACGTGCACTGTTGTTCTCGCCATGGCTGACGATTCGCAAGACGATCTCTTTTCCGCTTCTTCCTCGCCGAAGCCGCAAAAGCCGGCTGCGTCCAGCACGCCTGCGCCAGCGCCTGCCCCGAAGGCGGCGAAGAAGCCGGCACAGGCTCCACGTACAGCGCCGAAACCCGCCGCGGCGGCCGCCGCTCCGGGCGGCGCCCAGGGCGCGGGCTATGACGCATCCTCGATCGAAGTGCTTGAAGGCCTTGAGCCGGTGCGCAAGCGGCCCGGCATGTATATCGGCGGCACCGACGAGCGCGCCCTGCACCATCTCTTCGCCGAGGTTCTGGACAACTCCATGGACGAGGCGGTTGCCGGTCACGCCGACCGCATCGAGGTGAGCCTGGATGACGAGGGCTATGTCACCGTCACCGACAACGGGCGTGGCATCCCCGTGGATCCGCACCCCAAATTTCCCGGCAAGTCCGCCCTTGAAGTGGTGCTGACGACGCTGCACGCCGGCGGCAAGTTCTCCGACAAGGCCTATCAGACCGCCGGCGGCCTTCACGGCGTCGGCGTATCGGTCGTGAATGCGCTGTCGGAAGAGCTGATCGTCGAAGTGGCGCGCGACCGTACGCTCTGGCGCCAGATCTACTCGCGCGGCCTGGCCCAGGGACCGATCGAGAATCTCGGAACGGTGAATAACCGCCGCGGCACGCTGGTGCGCTTCAAGCCCGACCACGAGATCTTCGGCGGCCGCATGATGAAGGCGGCGCGCCTGTTCGCCATGGCGCGCGCAAAGGCCTTCCTGCGCCGCGGCGTCGAGATCCGCTGGAAGTGCTCGCCGCATCTGGTTGAAGGCACCGACATTCCGTCCGAGGCCGTGCTCTCCTTCCCCGGCGGTCTGGCCGACAGGCTGGCGGAGATGCAGGGAGCCGCCCAGCTTGTGACCGACGCGTTTTCCGGCCGGGTTGAGCGTAACGGGCGCATGGGCGCGGTGGAGTGGGCGGTGGCCTTCTCCGACAACGGATTCGGCGAGCATGACGGCTTCTGCCAGAGCTTCTGCAACACCGTGCCGACCCCCATGGGCGGCACCCATGAGCAGGGCTTCCGCGCGGCGCTGTCAAAGGCGCTTCGCGCCCACGGCGAGCTGATCGGGCTGAAGAAGGCCAATCAGATCACCGCCGACGACGTCATGGGCGGCGCCGGCGCCCTGCTCTCGGTGTTCCTCAAGGACCCCGAGTTTCAGGGCCAGACCAAGGACCGGCTCTCCACCAACGAGGCCCAGCGCCTTGTGGAGCAGGCGATCCGCGACCAGTTCGATCACTGGCTCGGCGGTCGCCCGAAGGACGCGCTGCGTCTGGTGGAATGGTCCATCGAGCGCGCCGAAGACCGGCTGAAGCGCAAGCGCGAGAAGGAAGTCAAACGCCAGAGCGCCACGCGCCGGCTGCGCCTTCCGGGAAAGCTCGCCGACTGCTCGCAAAGCAACGCCAACGGCACCGAGATCTTTCTGGTGGAAGGCGATTCCGCCGGCGGATCGGCCAAGCAGGCGCGTGACCGCAAGACCCAGGCGATCCTGCCCCTGCGAGGCAAGATCCTGAACGTCGCCTCGGCCACCCCCGACAAGATCGCGGCCAACCAGGAGATCTCCGACCTCCTGCTGGCGCTGGGCGTGCAGCCAGGCAAGCGTTTCCACATCGACGATCTGCGCTATGAGCGCGTCATCATCATGTGCGACGCCGACGTGGACGGCGCCCATATCGCGGCGCTTCTGGCGACCTTCTTCTATCGCTTCCTGCCCGGCCTCATCGAGTCCGGCCGGCTCTTCATGGCCCAGCCGCCGCTCTACCGCCTGACCCAGGGCGGCCGAACCCTTTACGCCGCCGACGATGCGGAAAAGGACCGACTGATCGAGACCGACTTCAAGAAGGGCAAGGTTGAGGTGGGCCGCTTCAAGGGCCTGGGCGAAATGACCCCGCCCCAGCTCAAATCCACCACCATGAACAAGGCGACCCGCTCGCTCGCCCGGGTCACCGTCACCGAGGACATGCGCGCCGTCGCCGATCAGCTGGTGGAAACCCTGATGGGCAAAAAACCCGAGCTGCGCTTCCGCTACATCCAGGAACACGCGCCGTTCGTGGGCGAAGTGGACCTGTAACGGTCCACCCCCTTTCCTTCCCGGACAAATTTCGCCACCCTTGGCGACATGTCGGGGCGCGCCGCATCATTGGCGTGCGAGATATCCGGGGAGAGACACTTGATTAGAGACTTTAAGAGGCTTTCGGCCTCGCTTGCGGTGATGTCCGCAATTGCGCTGGCCGGCTGTGCGGACACAGGCGGCGACGCGGACGGCGGCGGCGAAACCACCGCTTCGGGCGATGTTGAAGTCATCCGCTATGACGCCAATCCGTTTGAGTCCACCTATCAGCCGTTCGAAAGCGGCGTGACGCTGATCCGCGGCGCCACCGTGTTCGACGGCGTGGGCGGCGAGATGGAGAACACCGACATTCTGGTGCGCGACGGGCGCATCGCGGGCATCGGCCAGGGTCTGGAGGCGCCCGAGGGCGCCGAGGTGATCGACGCCGAGGGCCGCTATGTGACCCCCGGCGTGATCGACATCCACTCGCACCTGGGCGTCTATCCCTCGCCGGCGGTCAACGCCCACAGCGACGGCAATGAAGTCACCGGTCCGGTGACCGCCGAAGTCTGGGCCGAGCACGGCGTCTGGCCTCAGGATCCCGGCTTCGACACCGCGCTGGCCGGCGGCGTCACGACGCTGCACGTTCTGCCGGGTTCCGCCAATCTGTTTGGCGGGCGCGGCGTGACGCTGCGCAACGTGCCCTCTCGCAGCGTGCAAGGCATGAAGTTTCCCGACGCGCCATACACGCTGAAAATGGCGTGCGGCGAGAACCCCAAGCGGGTTTACGGCAGCCGCGGCCAGGCGCCCGGCTCGCGCATGGGCAATGTCGCCGGCTATCGCGAAGCGTGGCAGCGCGCGGTGGAGTATCGCCGCAGCTGGAACGACTACTGGGAGGCGGCCGAGGCCGGCGACGAAGACGCCAGCCCGCCCACCCGCAATCTTGAACTCGACACGCTGATGGGCGTGCTGGACGGGGAAATCCTGGTGCAGATGCACTGCTACCGCGCCGATGAAATGGTCCAGATCATGGATATGGCCGACGAGTTCGGCTACCAGGTCACCACGTTCCACCACGCGGTGGAAGCCTACAAGATCCCCGATCTTCTGGCCGCGCACGGCACCTGTGCCGCGGTATGGGCCGACTGGGGCGGGTTCAAGATGGAGGCCTATGACTCCATTCCGGAAAACCTCGCCCTCACCCATGCCGGCGGCGCCTGCGCCATGATCCACTCGGATTCCGATCTCGGCATTCAGAGGCTCAATCAGGAAGTCGCCAAGGCGCTTTCGGACGGCCGCCGCATGGGGCTCGACATTTCGGACGCGGATGCGGTGGCCTGGTTCACCTCACGCCCCGCCGAAGCGCTGGGCATCGGGGACGAGACCGGCTCCATCGAGGACGGCAAGCGCGCCGATCTGGTGATCTGGTCGGCCCATCCCTTCTCCAGCTACGCCCTGGCCGACAATGTCTATATCGACGGCGCGCTGATGTTTGATCGCAACGATCCCGATCGCCGCACCATTCGTGACTTCATGCTGGGTCAGCCCGGTGAAGGAGACTACTGATATGAAAAATCTCCTTGTTTCTCTCGCCCTGGCGGCTGCAGCGACTGCGCCGGCCCTGGCCCAGCAGACGATCATCGTCAATAACGGACGTGTCGTGACCAATAGCGACCGCGGCGTCATCGAGTCCGGGACCGTCGTGATCCGCGACGGCGACATCATCTCGGTCGGCGAGCCGATCGAGTTTGAATCCGATGAAGTCACCATCATCGACGCGCAGGGCGGCTGGATCACGCCGGGCCTTTTCCACCCGATGACCGAGCTGGGGCTCATCGAAGTGGGCGCTGAAGGCTCCACCCGCGACGATGCGGCCGATGAGAGCGGCTTCACCGCCGCGCTGGACGTGGCCGACGGGTTCAATCCCAGCGGCACCCATATCGATGAAACCCGCACCGAAGGCGTCACGCGGTTCGCCGTTTATCCCTCCACCGGATCGTCGATCATCGCCGGGCGTGGCGCGCTTGCCAGCAGCACGGGCGATTTCGACAGCCTGTTCGCCACCCGCCGCTTCATGGTGGTGGATCTGTCCAGCTCCGGCGCGGCGACCGCCGGCGGGGCGCGCACGGCCTCCTGGGCGTTCCTGCGCGCCGCTATCGAGGACGCCCGCTTCTATCCCGGACGGTTCATGGCCCACCATGAGGGCGACGCCATCGACCGCTATGACGCCCAGGCCATGGTCAGCGCCGTGCGCGGAGAAATCCCGCTGGTGATGATGATGGACCGGGCCAGCGATATTCGCCGCGCCCTCTCCTTCGCCGAGCAATATCCCGCGATGCGCCTCATTATTGCGGGCGCGGCGGAGGCCCATCTTGTGGCCGACGAGCTCGCCGCGGCGGACATTCCGGTGATCTACGATCCCATGCGCAACCTGCCTGACAGTTTCGACCGCCTGGCCTCCACCACCGAGGGCGCGTCGATCCTGCACCGGGCGGGCGTTCAGGTGGCCTACTCCACGGCGGGTTCGGACCTGTATTTCAACCCGCGCCTGCTGCCTCAGCACGCCGCCATCGCGGTGGCGCACGGGGCCGACTGGGCTGACGCATTCCGCTCCATCACCCTGACGCCGGCCGAAATTTACGGGGTCGGGGACCGCTACGGCGCCCTGGCGCCGGGCTATGCCGGCGACGTTGTTGTCTGGAACGGCGATCCGCTGGAAGTGATGAGCGCGCCGACCACTGTGATCATCGACGGGGAAGTCCAGTCCATGGAGACCCGTCAAACTCGTCTGCGTGATCGTTATGCAGAAGTGGTCCGGGAAGGCGCCCAAGCCTACCGGCACTAGAGACTTCACGGCCACACCGGCCTTGATTGTCAGCCTTTAAGCGCCCGGCCGCGTTGACAGCGCGGCCGGGCTATTTATGTTCCGCCTCGAACGCACGCGCCACGACGGCGCATCGGATTCGACGCTGATCCCTGACGCCGATCGATCAAGCTTTCACCCACGTGAGGCGCATGACTTTCAAAGACCTTGGGCTGAGCCCAGACCTGCTCGCGGCGATCGCCGACGCCGGCTACGAAACGCCGACCCCCATCCAGGCCGGCGCGATCCCCATCGCGCTCACCGGACGCGACGTTCTGGGCATCGCCCAGACCGGCACCGGCAAGACCGCCAGCTTCACCCTTCCCATGATCGAGCGCTTGGCGCGCGGCCGAGCCCGTGCGCGCATGCCGCGCTCGCTGATCCTGGCGCCGACCCGGGAGCTGGCCGATCAGGTGGCCGAAAACGTCAAGACCTATACCAAGAACCACAAGCTCACGATGGCGCTTTTAATCGGCGGCGTCGCGTTCGAACCGCAAAAGCGCAAGATCGACCAGGGCGTGGATATCCTGATCGCCACGCCGGGCCGGCTGCTTGATCTGATGGAGCGCGGCGGGCTTATGCTCATGGGCATCGAGATCCTGGTGATCGACGAAGCCGACCGCATGCTGGACATGGGCTTCATCCCCGATATCGAGCGGATCCTGAAGCGCCTGCCCGAGCGGCGCCAGACCCTGTTCTTCTCGGCCACCATGCCAAAGGAGATCCAGCGCCTGGTGGACACCTTCCTGAAAAACCCCGAGCGCGTTGAAGTCTCCCGCCCGGCCTCGGCCGCCGAGACCATCACCCAGCTCATGGTGCGCACCAAGGACGGCCAGCCCAAGACCAAGCGCGACGCCCTGCGCAAGGCGATCAATCGCGACGGCGTGAAAAACGGCATCATTTTCTGCAATCGCAAGCGCGACGTGGACACGGTCGCCCGCTCACTGCAGCGTCACGGATTCGGCGCGGCGCCGATCCACGGTGATCTTGACCAGTCCACGCGCACGCGCACCCTGGCCGAGTTCAAATCGGGCGAGCTGCGTCTTCTGGTCGCCTCCGACGTGGCCGCCCGCGGCCTCGACATCCCGGCTGTGAGCCACGTCTTCAATTTCGACATTCCGCGCAACGCCGACGACTATGTTCACCGCATCGGCCGCACCGGCCGCGCCGGAATGAGCGGCGAATCGGTCACCATCGTGACGCCCGAAGACAAAAAAGCGCTGGCCAAGGTGGTTGAGCTGCTGGGCGCCGAGCCGGCCCTGCTCGACGTGGACAACGCACCGGACGCGGCAGCCAAGGCTCCGGCTAAAGCTGAGGCTCCGGCGTCTGCCCCGGCCAAGGCCCCTGCGCGCCGCGACAACACCCCCGAAGCGGTGGAGCCTGCAACCGAGGCGCAGGACGAGCCCGAAGCCGGGCGCGACGCTCCGGCCGAGCGTGAACCGAGATCCCGGTCCGGCTCGCGCCGCGGACGCCGCCGCAGATCTGATGACCGGCCGCAGGAGCGCACCGAAACCCGGACCGAAGAGCGCGCGAAAGCGCCGGTGGAAGAGCCGGCCCTGAACGAGAACGACGCAGAGGCGGACGCAGAGGCTGATTTTGAGGTTCAGGCGCGCCGGCCCAGCCGTCCACGCCCCGAGCGCGAAGACCGTAGTGTGCCCGGGTTCGGCGAGCATGTGCCCGACTTCCTGCTTCGTCCGGCGTTTTAAGATCGCCCCGTTTACCTGATCTTTCCAATATTCCCGCTACGATACGCCTCATCAGAGCGGCGTAGAAGCGCGCCGACGGCGCATCGGGGGTTCAGGTGAACGGACGACTTCAAACCGCAGAGGGCATCGAGCTGGCTCGCAAAGCGCTCGATCTCATCGCTCGCTATTCCCTGGCGCCAAGCCCGCAGAACTATGCGGTTTTCACCGCCTTTGTCTCCGACACCACGCCTGAACTTTGCAGCGAATTGCAGATCCTGTTCGATCGCGGCGGGCCGATTCCCCAGGACGCGCTGGATGACCTTTACGACCGTCACTTCACCTTCCGCCGCATTCAGGACGCTGTCATGGACGCCGGCGGCGCCATGAGCCGCGAGCTGGGCGCCGTGGTGAAGACCCTGGAAGCGGCCGAGCGCGACACCGCCGCCTATGGCGAGGCGCTCGCCGGCGCATCGGGGCAGCTGGACGGCGCGACGGACTCCGCCAGCGTCAAGCGGATGGTTGAAGGCCTGGTGGCCGCCACCGCCCGCATGCAACGCCGCTCGCGTGAGCTGGAGCGCCGCCTGCAGGAGACCTCTCAGGAGGTTGATCAGCTTCGAAATAATCTGGAGAAGGTCCGCGAAGAGGCGATGACCGACTCCCTCACCGGCGTCGCCAACCGCAAGCGGTTCGATGAGAGCATGCGCAAGGGTCGCCGGGACGCCGACGTGAAGGGCGAGGACTTCTCGCTCATCCTGTGCGACATCGACCATTTCAAGCGCTTTAACGACACTTGGGGCCATCAGACCGGCGACCAGGTGATCCGCTTCGTGGCCGCATGCCTGTCGCGATTCTCAAAGGATTATCACGTGGTCGCGCGCTATGGCGGCGAGGAATTCGGTATTGTTCTGCCGAGCACGTCCATCGAGGAAGCACGCATCATCGCCGAGAAGGTCCGCACCACGGTGGAGAGCAAGCGCCTGCTTCGCAAATCCACCAATGAGGATCTGGGCAACATCACCGTCTCGCTGGGCGTCTCCCAGTACCGCAATTCGGAATCGGTGGAGTGCCTGATCGAGCGCTGCGACACCAATCTCTACAAATCTAAGCAGACGGGACGCAATCGCATAACCGTGGACGCCGCCGGCGCCGCCCGGGCGAACGTCGCCGCCGCCTGATCGGGCCGAAACCTTTGCAAAACCTCCGTTTCGCGCCAGTCTAGGCGACGAAGCGGAGGTTTTTTATGCGCAGCTACAAGCTCCATGGCGAGCAGAACTTCAAATGGCGCGGCAGTGACGTCTCGCGCCTTGAAAACCTCTCAGACATCGTCTTTGCGCTGGTCATCACCCTGGCCGCAGCGCAAAGCGTTCCGCAAAGCTTCTCCGAGCTGACCAGCCTGTGGCGCGATGCGCTTTCGCTGGCGTTCTGCTTCGCGCTTCTGGTGGTGATCTGGCGGCTGCACCACGTCTTTTTCCGCCGGTACGATTTGCAGGACGGGACCACGCTCGCCTTGAACGCCGTCGTGCTCTTCCTGATCCTGGTCTATATCTATCCGCTCAAGTTCATGAGCGATTTTGTCGTCGCCTTCTTCACGGGCGGATTCGCCGACGACGCAGAAATCATCGCTGCGTTGAGCTTTGATCAGGTGGCGTGGCTGTATTTGATTTATGGAGGCTTCTTCGCCGGCCTATATCTCACTTTCGCCGCGCTCTACGCCCACGCCCTGGCCCACGCCGACGATATCGGTCTGGACGCCCGCGAGCGCGCCTATACACGCTTCGAGATCGAAAACGGCGTAGGGGTGGCGCTTTTATCGGCTGCGATCGTGGCGTTCGCCTTCACGCTGCCAGCGCCGCTCGCGCCGTTTGTCGGCGCGCTCTTCAGCCTGATTGGCCTTGTCTCATGGGTTTGCGGCATAAAGGCTGAAAAACGCGCGCTCGCGGCCGAGGCGCGCCTCTGATCCGGGGCCCCTAGCGCTTGCCGGCCCCGCCCTTCGCCCGCTTCGCATGAAGCGCCACATCCAGCGCCCGCGCGCCCCAGAGCCGGGCGGTCTCTTCGTCGTCGAGCGCGTCTTCAGGCAGGCGCCAGTAGCGCATGGGCTGGGGCTCGCCGGCCTTGGGGGTGAACATGAAGGGGCCGCAGCCCCGCGCCTCCAGCTCTCCGGCCAGTGCGTCATCAGCCTTGAGGTAGATGACGTCGTCGGCCACCAGCGCGAACATCACCTCACTGGCGTAGAGACCGGCGCCGCCGAACATGCGCCGGAAGCGCACCGGACCAAGACCGGAGAACAGCTCGCAGGCGAAGTCGAGAAATTCGCCGCTTACCGCCATGTCACGCCGCCGGCGGTTCGGTCAGCTTGAAGCTTTCGCGCTCGCTCCAGCGCCGGGTGAAGGCGTCGAGCTCAGGGTAGGTCTCGCGCCAGCCAAGCTCGGCGTAGCGCATATCCAGATAGCACAGCGCCACCGCGACCGAGAGCGCGCCCATATCCACCGAGCGCTCAAACTGGGTGCGGTCGGCCTCGAGCTGATCCAGCGTGCGCTTGATCCCGGCTTCCCAGCGCGTGACCCAGAAATCCCATTTCAGGCTCTCGTCGCGCGTCAGCTCGATCCGCCGGCCGATGGTGAGATCGATCAGGCCGTCTGCAAGCGCCTGCTGGCGCAGCACCAGGATGCGGCTCTCGCCGTTGCGCGGGATCCAGTTTTCGTCTGTCAGCGTATCGATGTATTCGCAGATCAGCGGAGAATCGATCAGCGTTGACGCGCGCTCGCGCTCCAGCGCCGGCACCTTGCCAAGCGGGTTGGCCGCCAGCAGCTCGGCAGGATCGTCGAGCGGCATGCACTCGACCAGCTCAACCTTGCGCTCCAGGCTCTTTTCAATGATCAGCGCGCGGCATTTGCGGGCGTAGGGCGAGGTGGGCGAGTAAAAAAGCTTCACGGATCACAATCCCCAATAAAAGTGCACGTCAATCCGCCCGAACGCGGTCGAAGGCCAGCAATCCGCACGGGCCTATCCACGCGGCCGCGATTTCAAATAAATCAGGTGATCCCTAAAACGCCTGCGGATCCTGCAGCCTGCGCCGTTCGGTTCCTACCCCTCCAGCGTGGCCGGGGTCAGCGTCACGCTCTCGCCGCAGCCGCAGGCATCGGTCTCATTGGGGTTTCTGAACACGAATTTGGCGTGCAGCGGCGTCACTTCGTAATCGAGCTGGGCGCCCAGGAGAAACAGCAGCGACTTGGAGTCCACCACGATCTCGACGCCCTGATCCTCCACCCGCTCGTCGAGCGGATCGGGGGCGGCGACATATTCCATGACGTATTCCATACCGGCGCAGCCGCCGTTTTTCACACCGACGCGCAGGAAAGCCTTGTCGGTCTTCGCCATAAGCGACTTCACCCGCTCGGCGGCGGTGTCGGACAGTGTGACGGCCTTGGGACGTTCGCGCATGGCGGTCTCCTTAGAGCATGTTCAAGGTGAGCTTGGCCTCGTCGGACATCCGCTCAGGGGTCCAGGGCGGATCGAAGGTGAGCGAGACGTCGGCGCGGTCCACGCCGTCCACCGTCTCGCAGGCGTCCCTCACCCAGCCCGGCATTTCGCCGGCCACAGGGCAGCCGGGCGCGGTGAGGGTCATCTCCACCTTCAACACGCCCTCGTCTTCCAGATCCACCTGATAGATCAGGCCCAGCTCGTAGATGTCGGAGGGAATCTCGGGATCGTGCACGCTTTTCAGCGCGGCGATCACGTCGCGGGTGATCCGCTCGATCTCTTCGTCCGGCAGGTCCGGCTGGGAACCTGCAGGCGCAGCGACCGCCTCCACACGGGGCTCGGCCGCTCCGGCGGAGAGGTCGATCATGTCACGCTCGCGGTTTTCGGTTTTCATATCGTGGCTCATCATGACCTCTAGATGAGAAAGCCCTTGGCCTTGTGCAACGCCTCGATCATGGCGTCCACCTCGGCCTCGGTGTTGTAGGCGGCGAAGCTGGCGCGCACCGTGCCCGGTACGCCGTAGCGTTTCATCAGCGGATGGGCGCAATGGTGCCCGGCGCGCACGGCGACGCCGTACTTGTCCATGAGCTGTGCAAGATCATGGGGATGCGCCCCCTCTATCACGAAGCTGGCGATAGCGCCCTTGTCCTGGGTCCGCCCGAACAGGCGCAAGCCCTCAATCTGCGACAGTCCGGCTTCGGCGCGGTCCAGAAGGGCGCGCTCATGATCCATCACGGCGGCGCGGTCCAGCGCGTTCACCCAGTCGATGGCGGCGCCAAGCCCGATCACGTCGGCGATGGCGGGCGTGCCCGCTTCAAACTTGTGCGGCACGTCGGCGTAGACCACGCCGTCCTCGCTCACTTCGGCGATCATCTCGCCGCCGCCTTGATAGGGGCGCAGACGCTCCAGCCAGTCACCCGCAGCGTAAAGCGCGCCGACCCCGTTGGGGCCATAGAGCTTGTGCCCGGTGAAGACGTAGAAATCACAGCCGATATCGGCGACGTCCACATCCAGGTGCACCGCCGCTTGGGTCCCGTCAAACAGGATTGCGGCGCCGTTTTCATGGGCGATGCGCGTGAGGTCCTTCGCCGGGTTCACCGTGCCGAGCACGTTGGACATGTGCACCAAGCTGACGAATTTGGTGCGCTCGGTGAACAGCGCCTTGTAGGCGTCCATATCCAGCGCACCGGCCTCGTCAACAGGGACCCACTTGATCACCACGCCCTTGCGTTCCCTCAGGAAGTGCCACGGCACGATGTTGGAGTGGTGCTCCATCTGGGAGAGGATGACTTCATCGCCCGCTTCCAGCGTCGCGCCGAAACTGTCGGCGATCAGGTTGATCGCCTCGGTGGCGCCCTTTGTGAAGACGATGCGCTCGCGGCCCTGCGCATTAATCAGATCGGCGACCTTGCCGCGGGTCGCCTCGAACGCCTCGGTGGCTTCGTTGGCCAGCGTGTGCAGTCCGCGATGGACGTTGGCGTAGGAGTGCCGCCAGACATTGGCCACTGCTTCGATCACCGCGTCCGGCTTCTGGGCCGAAGCGGCGCTGTCCAGATACACCAGCGGCTTGCCGTTCACCTGGCGCGACAGGATCGGGAACTCGGCGCGCAAAGCCTGCGCGTCAAAGGCGAGCGCTGTTTTGGCGAGCGCGGTCATGCGATCTCCTTCAGGCGAGCGCGCAGGCGCTCGATGAATGTCTCGCGCAGGGTCTCGTCCGCGATGCGCTCCAGCGGTTCGGCCAGGAAGCTTTCCACCAGCAGTGCGCGCGCCTTGGTTTCAGGCAGGCCGCGCTGGCGCATGTAGAACAAAGCGTCCTCGTCCAGGGCGCCCAGGGCGTTGCCGTGGGCGCACACCACGTCGTCGGCGTAGATTTCAAGCTCGGGCTTGGCGTCGATCTCTCCGCGATCATCCAGCAGAAGGCCGCGATGCTGCATCTGGGCGTCGGTCTTCTGGGCCGCCTGCTCCACATGGATCTTGCCCTGGAAGACGCCTTTGCCAGACCGCGCCGCGCCCTTGAACAATTCGTCGGTCTCGCCGCCGGGCCCGGAATGGCGCACCAGCGAGGTTTGATCGAGATGCAGGCCCTCGCCCACCACATAGGCGCCGTCGAGCCGCAGCTTCGCGCCCTGACCGGCATGGGCCACATGGGTTTCAAGGCGCGCCAGCTTGGCGCCGAAGCCCAGCGTCGTCTGGTTCATCTGCGCGCCGGCGGCCAGATCAATCTCGCTGGTCACCACCAGCACGGCGTCAGGCGCACGGTCCTGCTCGATGATGCGATCCAGGCGCGCGCCGGCCTCGACTGTGATGGAGATGGCGATATTGGCGAACGCGCCCTGGCTGGCGGTGTAAGTCTCCTGCAGCGTCGCGGTGACGCCTTCAGGCACGCGCACATGGACGATCTGATGGGCCGCGCCGGCCTGCGCCGAGAAATCCAGGCGTAGGGTCTCAGCCTCGCTCAGCGTGAAGCCTTGCGGCTCTCCGCCCAGCTCGGCGGCCAGCTGCGCCATGATGTGAGGCGAGTTGGGCTTGGCCTCGAAATCAGGCGCGCGCGAGCCCTCCAGCACCAGCGGGACGCGGCTGGTGTCGAAGCGAGCGAGCACGGTGCGAAGGTCGGTCCATTTCCATTCCTCAACCCGCCGGTGCGGCAGGCCGCGCCCGGTGAGCGAGTCGCGCAAGTCTCCGGCCGGCAGAGCCTCGGCGAGCGCGGTCTCAAACTGGGAAAGCTTGATGGGAGCTGTCATTACGCGGCGTCCTCCACGTATTTGTCATAGCCCTCTTTTTCCAGCTGATGCGCCAGATCCGGACCGCCGGTCTCGGCGATTCGGCCCGCGCTGATCACATGGACCACGTCGGGTTTGAGATAGTCGAGCAGACGCTGATAGTGGGTGATCACCAGCATGGTGCGATCAGGGCTGCGAAGGGCGTTCACGCCCTCGGCCACCACTTTGAGCGCGTCGATGTCGAGCCCGGAATCGGTCTCGTCGAGGATCAGCAGTTTGGGCTGCAGCATCAGCGCCTGGAAAATCTCCATGCGCTTCTTCTCGCCGCCGGAGAAGCCGACATTCACCGGGCGCTTGAGCATGTCATTGGAAATGCTCAGCTTGGCCGCGTTTTCACGCGCCAGCTTGAGAAACTCCGGCGCCTTCATTTCCTCCTCGCCGCGCGCGCGCCGTTGGGCGTTCAGAGCCTCCTTCACGAAGGTCAGCGTCGGCACGCCGGGGATCTCCACCGGGTACTGGAAGGAGAGAAACACACCCTTGGCCGCGCGCTCCTCGGGGGCCATGGCGAACACATCCTCGCCGTGAAGCGTCGCCGAGCCGCCGGTCACCTCGTAGCCGTCACGGCCCGACAGCACATAAGAGAGCGTGGATTTGCCCGACCCGTTGGGGCCCATGATGGCGTGAACCTCGCCGGCGGGCGCCGAGAGCGTCACACCTTTGAGGATTTGCCGGCCATCGCCGTCCTCGGCGTCAACGCGGGCGTAAAGGTCTTTGATCTCAAGCATTGTCACGTCCATTCGATTTGGTCTTCACGCGGCCGGCCAGGAAATCAGCCACAAGGTCGCCGGGATTGTCGTTCGCGCCGATGGCGGCGAACCAGTAGCGGTTGGTCACCCCACGCTCCCTTCCAGACTCACCTTCAGGAGGGCTTGGGCCTCCACGGCGAACTCCATGGGCAGTTCCTGGAGCACGTCGCGGCAAAAGCCGTTGACCAGAAGCGCCACGGCGGTTTCCTCGTCGAGGCCGCGCTGGCGGGCGTAGAACAGCTGCTCTTCGGAGAGCTTGGAGGTGGTCGCCTCGTGCTCCAGCGTCGCCTTGGGCGTCTTCACCTCGATATAGGGCACGGTGTGGGCGCCGCATTGATCGCCGATCAGAAGCGAGTCGCACTGGGTGAAATTACGCGATCCGGTTGCGTTCTTGTGCACCGAAACCAAGCCCCGATAGGTCTGGTCGGAGCGGCCCGCCGAGATGCCCTTGGCGATGATGCGCGATTTCGTGTTCTTGCCCAGATGGATCATCTTGGTGCCGGTGTCGGCCTGCTGGCGTCCATTGGTCACGGCGATGGAGTAGAACTCGCCCTGGGAGCCGTCGCCGCGCAGGATGCAGCTGGGATATTTCCAGGTGATCGCCGAGCCGGTCTCCACCTGCGTCCAGCTCACCTTGGAGTTCTTGCCGCGGCAGTCGGCGCGCTTGGTCACGAAGTTATAGACCCCGCCCTTGCCGTCCGCGTCGCCCGGCCACCAGTTTTGAACCGTGGAGTATTTGATCTCGGCGTCGTCCAGCGCCACCAGCTCCACCACCGCGGCGTGAAGCTGGTTTTCATCGCGCATGGGCGCGGTGCAGCCTTCCAGATAGGAGCAATACGCTCCCTCGTCCGCGATGATCAGCGTGCGTTCAAACTGGCCGGTGCCTTCCGCGTTCATGCGAAAATACGTGCTCAACTCCATGGGGCAGCGCACGCCCTTAGGGATGTAGACAAAGCTGCCATCCGAATAGACCGCGCTGTTCAGCGTCGCGAAGAAATTGTCCGTCGGCGGGACCACGCTGCCCAGATACTTCTTGATCAGCTCGGGATGCTCCTGCACCGCCTCGCTGATCGACATGAAGATCACGCCGGCCTTTTTGAGCTCTTCTTTAAAGGTCGTGGCCACAGACACGCTGTCGAACACCGCGTCCACCGCGATGCGCGGCTTGTCGCGCGCCTCGGCGGCGGTTTCGGCTGCGCCTTCCACGCCCAGCAGGACCTCGGCCTCCCTTAAGGGGATGCCGAGCTTTTTATAGGTGTCCAGAAGCTCCTGCGGCACCTCGTCCAGGCTCTTGTACTTGGCGGCGTCTTTCGGCGCGGCATAGTAGATCGCGTCCTGATAATCGATGGGCGGATAGCCCACCTTGGCCCAGTCGGGCTCGGCCATGGTCTTCCAGCGCGCAAACGCCTCCAGGCGCCAGTCCAGCAGCCATTGGGGCTCGTTCTTCTTCGCCGAGATGAAGCGCACCGTGTCTTCGTTCAGGCCCTTCGGCGCGTACTCCTGCTCGATCTCGGTGGAAAAGCCGTACTTGTACTTGTCGGCCTCGAGCTGACGAACGTCTTCGATGGTTTCCTTGACGGCAGGCATGCCCGCTCCTTTATGCGCTGACCGCGGCGGCTTTCGGCCGCACGCGGGCGTAGTCGTTGAGCCAGGCGTTCGCGAACGCCTCGGCCTCATCATTGGTATTCGTCCAGCCAAAGCTGACACGCAGCGCGCTGGCTGCGTCTTCGGCTCGCGCCCCCATGGCTTCAAGCACGGCGCTTTTTCTGACCTTGCCCGAGCTGCAGGCCGAGCCTGCGCTCACTGCGAATCCGGCAAGGTCCATGGCGATGACCTGAATTTCACTGCCCCAGCCCGGCGCCGAGAGGCACAGCGTGCCCGGCAGGCGGTCCACGCCGGCGCCCCACACCGTCGCGTCCGGCGCATTCGCCGTGATCATCGCTTCGGCGCGGTCACGAATCGCCGCGATGCGCGCCGCCTCGTCCGGATCAGAAGGCGCCGCGTCGATTGCAGCGGCGAAGCCGGCGATTCCTATGACATTTTCAGTGCCGCCCCGGCGCCCCTTTTCCTGACCGCCGCCGGTGATCAGCGCGCCCACTTGCGCGTCGCAGGCCACAGCGAGCGCGCCGACCCCTTGGGGGCCGCCGGCCTTGTGCGCCGACAGCGCCGCGAAAGTCGCCAGCGAGCCGGCAAAATCAAACGGCGCCTTGCCGGTCATCTGCACGGCGTCGATGTGGAGCAGGTGTCCGGCCTCGGCGATCAGAGCGCCGGCTTCAGCGAAAGGCTGGATCACGCCGGTCTCGTTATTGGCCGCCATGAGCGCGTAAAGCGTCTTGCCTGGATTTTTCGCCAGATCGGCGCTCAGCCAGTCAAGATCGGCCCGGCCTTCAGATGTCACCGGCCAGATTTCAACCGGCAGGCCGGACGCAATGGCGGCCGCGCGCACGGCGTCATGCTCGATAGCGCTGATCACGATGCGCTCGGCGCCCAGCGCCTTGGCCGCGTGGATCGCCAGATTGTTCGCTTCGGTGCCGCCAGAGGTGAAGATCAGATCTTCGGCCTGGGCGCAGATCGACCGGGCGATGGCGGCTCTCGACCGTTCCACGAGCGCGCGCGCAGCTCGTCCGGCGCCGTGCACCGAAGACGGGTTGGCGCTGACGCGCAGGGCCCGCATGACGGCTTCGACCGCTTCGGGGCGCACCGGCGCACTGGCGTTATGGTCGAGGTAAACGCTCACTCCGCGGCCTGCTCCATTTTCAGGGCGGGTTCGCCGTCGCGGCGCGTGGACATGCCGAGCACCCGGCGCTGGGTGACGTCTTCCAGCGTGACGCCGTTGAGGAAGAGGTGAATGTGGCGGCCGAGCTCGTCCCAGAGATCATGGGTGATGCAGCGCGAGCCGTCTTCCATGCAGCCGGCCGGCTTGTGCTGGCAGCGCGTCACGTCGACGGGTTCTTCCACCGCCAGCATGATGTCGGCCACCCGCGTTTCGCCGGCGGCGCGCGCCAGGCGATAGCCGCCGCCCGGCCCGCGCACCGATTTCACGATGCCGGCTCGGCGCAGCTTTGCAAATAATTGCTCGAGGTAGGAGAGCGAGATTTCCTGGCGCGCGGCGATATCGCCCAGCGGCACTGGCCGGTCCTGGCTCGCCCGGGCCAGATCGGCCATGGCCATCACTGCGTAGCGCCCCTTGGTGCTCAGTTTCATCGACTTATCCTCGCTCCCAGTTCACCAGCCGCATCCCGCCGCTCGCACTTTACGCCGCGCCTGTGCTAGAAGGCCCGTTCGCCTTTGCGATCAGCGTAGCAGGACATCAGCTAGATTTCCAACCCCGCTGGTCAAGAATTCGGTCAGAAAATTATCTTTATCCGCGCGCAGACCTTTTCGCAAAGACTGAGCGCAGGAGTCGGACAAACCTCGAACCCCCGTGTGACCTTTTATGCCTGACGTGATCATTCCCGGCCCCGCCGGCCGCCTTGAAGGCAAGTACAGCCCGTCCAAGACCCCAGGCGCGCCGGTCGCGCTGGTGCTTCACGCCCACCCCAAGGGCGGCGGCCATATGGAGACCCCGGTCTCCCAGATGCTCTACGAACTCTACAAGGAGCGCGATTTCTCCGTGCTTCGCTTCAATTTCCGGGGCGTGGGGCGCAGCCAGGGCGCCTATGACCAGGGGCTCGGCGAGTTGTCGGACGCCGCCACGGTGCTGGACTGGGCCCAGGCCCATAACCCCAACGCCAGCTTCTGCTGGGTGGCCGGACACAGCTTCGGCGCCTGGATCGCCATGCAGCTGCTCATGCGCCGTCCGGAAATCGCCGGCTTCGTTTCGGTGGCGCCACCCACCAACATGTACGATTTTACTTTCCTGGCGCCGTGCCCGGCTTCGGGCCTCATCGCCCACGGCGACGCCGACGCGATCGTGCCCCATGACGAGATGCAGCGCGCCATGAGCAAGGTGCGCACCCAGAAGGGCATCACGATCGAGACCGACATCATCCCCGGCGCCTCGCACCTGTTCACCAACCATCTGGCGCAGCTGAAAAGCTCGGTGGAGACCTATCTCAACCGCCGCCTGCCCGAGGTGGAGGTGGAGCGCCGCGAACAGCCCGCAGGGTCGAGAAGGTAGGCTCAAATGCAGACACTGCCAGCGAGCCGCATAGTGGCTCCATAGGGGGAGCCGGATGGATCACGCCACGCCCAATCTGCCGTCAAGAGACTTCGAATCCACGTCGCGCTTCTACTCTCGCCTGGGGTTTAATGAGGGCTGGAGAGACAGTGGCTGGATGATCCTGACGCGAGCGGGGCTCACTCTGGAATTTTTTCCATTTCCTGATCTGAGCCCCGCGAAAAGCAGTTTCAGTTGTTGCCTTCGCCTGGACGACATGGCCGCTCTGTATCAATCCTGCCTGGACGCGGGTCTGCCCGAGCAAAGCCGGGGCATGCCTCGCCTTCACCCACCGCAGCAAGAGGACAGTGGGCTCACCATCGCGTACATGATTGATCCCGACGGAACCCTTCTCCGCCTCATACAAAACTGAGGCAGATGGGGTCATCCCAACGTGGTTTTCGCCATCCTTCTCCCACGGGGAGGGGCAAAAATGGGTCGCCCCCTCACACCCCCGCCATCCTCCCCCCGCATGTCGGCTCGCCCACACCCGTCGTCCCGGGAAAGCTGATGGGCAGGCCGCGCAGGGTGCGCGCGGCGAGGACGGCGAAGGCTTCGGCTTCGATAAGGTCGCCGCGCCAGCCCACGGCTTCAGCCGGAACCACCGGCAGGTCACAGGCGCGTGCGATGCGGGCCAGCAGATCGGCGTTCTTGCGCCCGCCGCCGCAGACGATCAGGCGGTCGGGCCGCTCCGGGCAGGCCGCAACCCCCAGAGCGATAGAGCGGGCGGTGAATTCAGCCAGCGTCGCGGCGCCGTCCTCCACCGAGAGATTGCGCGCGGCGTCCAGGCTAAAGTCCCAGCGATCCAGAGATTTTGGGCCTTTCAGCGTGAAGTGGGCGTGGGCCAGCAACTCCTCCAGGCCCGCCTCCAGCAAGCGGCCCCGGGCGGACAGGGCGCCGTTCTCGTCAAACGCCGCACCAGTCTTTTCCGCCACCCAGGCGTCGATCAGGCCGTTGCCGGGCCCGGTGTCGAAGGCGGTGAGCGCGCTGTCCTTGCCGATCAGGGTGAGATTGGCGACGCCGCCAATGTTCAAAACACCCAGCGGGCGCTCCAGCCCGGTGCTAGCGGCCAGAACAGCGTGGTAGATCGGCGCCAGCGGCGCGCCCTGCCCGCCTTGCGCCATGTCTTCGCTGCGAAAATCATAGGCCACCGGACAGAACAGGCGCGCCGCCAGCGCCTGCCCGTCGCCCAGCTGGCGGGTTTGGCCTTTAGCGCCGCCGGCGGGCGGCGCGTGGACCACGGTCTGGCCGTGAAAGCCCACCAGATCCAGCTCGACCGGCGTCAGACCAGCGCGTGCGCACACGGCCTCCACGGCGCGGGCGTGAGTGTCGGTGAGCACGCGCCCGGCATCGGCGAAAACAGCCGGCTCGGCCCCCTTGAAGCGCCAGGCGAGCGCCGCATCCACCGCCGCCTGCAGCACCGCGCGCTCGGCCGCCGTGAAAGGCGTCTCGAGGCCCGGCCCGAAGCGTGTGACGGTTTCACCATCTGTCTCCAGCAGCGCCGCATCGACACCGTCCAGCGAGGTGCCGCTCATCAGGCCAATGATCTTCATGGCTGCGGCTCCGGCCGTGGTTGGGGCTCGGGCTGAGGCTCGGCGTCAGGGTCTGGCTGCGGTTCCGCTTGGGGCTCGGCGGTGTCCGGCTCCGGCTCGCTCTCCTGCGCTTCCAGGGCGCGGCGTTCGGCCTCCAGGGCGTCAAGCTGGCGCTCGGCGGAGGTGCCTTCAAAAATCCGTCGAAAAATGCCCGGCGCCAGGGCCGAAAGCGGATTGGACACAACCCGTGTGGCATCAAAAGGTCCGGAGACCGAAAACGTCACGCCGAACACCCCCTCGCCCCGGCGCGAGGTCAAAAGCTCGCCCAGCACCGGCACCTGCGCCAGCATGGTGTTGGCCCCGTAGGAGGGCACGATGGTGCCGTCCACATCCAGTCGCTGTTCGGTCAGATCCACCAGCCCGGCCCAGGTGGCGCCCAGCGCCGGGCCGGCCACGCGCGCCTCGCGCATCTCCAGGCGGCCGTCCTGCCAGACGAAGGCGCTCTGCAGGCGTTCAAACTCGATCCCGCCCTGCCCGCTTAAGAGTCCGGCGAGGCCTTCCAGCGACCCTGCCGCCAGGACACGCGCAAGCAGCGGCATGCGCTCCAGCGTGAAGCCCTGGACGTCGACCAGCCCGGTGGCCGCGCCGATCACGCCGACGGGCGGGACCACGGCCTCCAGACTGATCGCGCCGCCGCTTGCATTGTCATAGCCGGCAAAAGCGACGAGCAGACGCCCGGCGTCGGCGGCCTCCAGCGTCATCCGGCGCGATCCGTCCGGCGCGCCGGGATCGGGTCCAAGCTGAAAATCAAATCCGCCCTCAGGTGTCTGGGCGACGAGGCTGGCTGATTCCAGACCCTCCGGCCCAAGGGCCGCGGTGAGGCCAAGCCCGGTGAAGACCACATCGCGCACCAGAACGCGGGCGATGGCGGCCTCCAAACGCAAAGGCGCGCTGACAAAATCGCCGGCAGAGTTGTCGTCCAAATCGAACAGCTCGCCCGCATCCAGAAACTCCCCGGCGAGGCGCAAGTGCAGCGGACCGTCCGGTCCCGCGGGGCGTTCAGCCGAGGCGCTGAGATCCATGCGGCCCTCGATCTGGATGCGATCGGCCTCGGCGGCCAGGAGCCGGCCGTCTTCGCCCAGGCGCGCATTGGCCCGCAGCCTGACGCCCTCTCCGTTCAGCTCCAGCGCATGAAGGTCGATCACGCCGCCCTCGGTGAGCCGGCCGGCGAAGCGGGCCATGGCCGGCTCGCCCACCGGCTTGGCCCACAGATCGGCGGGCGCGGCGACGGCGGCCTGCGCGAGATCCAGCGTCAGATCGATGCTGGAGAAGTCGAGCCCGCGCCCGCGCACCAGCGCCTCCAGCCCGACCCCGCCGTCGAGATAGCGCCGCAGAGGCAGTCCGAGCCGGTCCAGATCGCGCGCGCTCACCAGCGCCGACACGGTCACCAGGCTGGAGGGCTGATCCTCGGGAAGCCCAAAGGTCTCGCGCCAGCTGATCTCGGTGCTCGCGCCGGCCACGACGGCCGTCCCGTCGGCGGCGAAGCCTTCGGGATCGGCGGAAATCTCCACCACCCCGTCGGTCAGATCCAGATCGCCGAACGGCGGCGCGGCGGTGACGCCGGTGAACCGCCCGCTGACGGCGAAGCCGGTATCTTCCGGCGCCACATAGCGCAGCATGGGCCTGCGGATCTCGAACGACATCTCGCCGGCGCCGCCGAACATGTCCGGCTCCAGACCGTAGCTGGACGCGATGGAGAGCGGAGGCTCGTCGATGAGGCCCAGCACGGCGGCCACCGTTCCGCGCCCAGAGCCGCCAAAGCGGGCCATGGCGCCCTTGGGCGTGAAACGGGGCAGGTCCACGAAGATGTCCTCGATCTCCAGCGCGCCGATGGCGCCGTCCACGCCCTCCAGGGTCAGCGAATCCCCACGCAGGACAGCCGAGCCCGACAGGCCCAGGAGCGGCGTCATGGTGGACACGTAGCGCACGTCCGCATCGCGGAAGCGGAAGGACAGCTCCAGGTGTTCATTGTCCAGCGCCCTGCGCGCCAGGGCCGCAGCGGGAATGTCCAGGAAGAGCCGGGCGTCATAAAGCTCCCCGTGCATAATGCTGTTGCTCACCCAGTCGCGGGCGCCGAGCGCGAACTGGCTGGGCCAGTGGCGCAGGATGTCGGCCTTCGAGACCACGCCCTCGATGGGGCCCTCAAGCTGGATCACCGGCAGCCAGCCGGCCTCGACGCGCTCCAGCCCGAAGACGCCTTCAAACTCCGCCTGCGCGCCGGGCAGGGCGGCCGCGAGCCGTTCGAATTGCGCCGTCAGGGCGTTTCTGTCCAAGCGGCCCTGAGCCTCGACGGAGTCCCAGACCAGCGGTTCGGGAAACACCGGCGTCAGGTCGATCCGGCCGGCGCCCGCGCTCACTGCGAACTCCGCCCGGCCCGGCAAGGCGTTCTCGAAATCTGAGAAGTCGGAGAAGCGCCCGGTGATGTCGAGGTCGAGAAATTCTGAACGCACGCGCGCGGTGTTCACGTCCAGCACCGCCGCGTCGGCGTCCAGATCCAGGTTCAGCGCCAGGGTCTCCAGGGCGAAGACCCGCCCGCCGGTGCGCACCACGCCCGGCTCTGCCTCCACCTCCAGATAGGCGGTACGAAGCCCGTCCTCGATGGAGGCGTCGATCACGAGATCCACCGCCAGCGGCGCGTCGAGCTCCGAAAGGCGCGAAAGCGGTCCGCGGCGCGGCGCGGCGGCGGCCGGATTGAGATCGCGTAACCGCAAATCCAGATACACGCTCTCCAGTTCACGTCCGGCGTCCAGACGCAGCGCAAGCGGCGCCAGACCCGCCGATGTGATGAGGCCGCCGGAGAGATCCGCGCTGACGCCTCCCTCCGCCAGGCTGAGCGCGGCGCGCGCATCGCGCAGCCGCCAGCGCAGATCGCTCACCTCGTCGATGATCTGAAGATCAACGCCGCGCAAATCAATCTCGGTGAGGCGTGACAGCAGGCCGGTTTCCGTCCGCAGGCTTGCCGCGAGCGCGCCGAAATCGCCGCGCCCCTGCCCGCCTTCGGAGTCTCCGCGCACGGCTTCCGGACCGCCGAGCCCGGCGAACACCTGGCCGTCGGCTGTGCGCACGATGGAGAAGGCGCCGCCGTCCACCGCGATGCGCACCGGCGCGGCGCGGCCGGTCAGCATCAGATCAAGCGCCAGCGCGGTCTCCACCCGCGAGGCGTCGATGATGACCTCGCCGCCGATGCGCGCCGCGGTGACCTGCCTGGCGGTGATCACCAACGCGCCCAGGCCCGGATCAAAGCCGACCTGGATGGATCCGATGGAGGCCACGTCCCCGCCCACCGCTTCAAGCAGGCCGGCGGTGGCCCGGTCGCGCAGCACTTCGGCGTCCATCGGTCCCTCCGCCAGACGCCAGAGCAGCGCCGCCGCCGCGAAGATCGCCAGCGCCAGAAGCGCGGCGAGCGCTTCGAGTACGTAAAGGATGGCGAGACGGGCGGTGCGGCGCATGGATCAGACTAAATCAGGCTGGCGACTGGACGCGGCGGACGGTTGGGACGATTTTCACCGCTTCGCGGACGGGACGGGTCCCGCCGCACAAACAAGCTGGAGGGTGTGATGAGCGAAGTCACCGAAGGACGCAAGGCCCCAGAATTCACCTTGCCCGCCGATGGCGGCCGCGAAGTTTCGCTGAGCGATTTCAAGGGCAAGGCGGTGGTCCTTTATTTCTACCCGAAGGACGACACTCCCGGGTGCACGAAAGAGGCCATCGGGTTTTCAGAGGCCGCCGAAGCGTTTGCATCCGCCGGCGCGGTGGTGATCGGGCTGTCCAAGGATACGGTAGCGAAGCACGACAAGTTCCGCGACAAGCATGAGCTGAAGGTGATCCTCGCCAGCGACGCCGACAATGACGTCACCGAGCGCTATGGCGCCTGGGTGGAAAAGCAAATGTACGGCAAGACCTATATGGGCATTGAACGCTGCACCTTCCTGATCGGCCCCGACGGCGATGTGAAGCAGATCTGGCGCAAGGTGAAGGTGCCCGGCCATGTGGACGCGGTGCTGGAGGCGGTCAAATCGCTCTAGCCGCTGATATCCGCCACGCTGCGGCGCAGGTTCTGGCCGAGGGTGATCCGTCGGCCAAGCCGGCGCGTGCACGGGATGTGGCGCGCGCCTGGCGCGCCGGCGAGATCGCCGCGACCCCGTGCGGCGCGCCGGGCCTCGCTCCGGACCGGCCGGCGCGTCCGGACCGCCCCGAGCTGAAACCGCCCGGCCAGGTCCCGCGCCGGCGCTTGGGAACGGTGGCCGGCCGGGTCGCGCTCCTTCACGCCGTGGCTCATATCGAGTTCAACGCCATCGATCTCGCCTTCGACATGGTGGCGCGCTTTTCCGGCGATGCTCGCTTCAGCAAGGACGAGCGCCACGCCTTCATCACCGACTGGATCGGCGTCGGCGACGACGAGGCGCGCCATTTCCTGTTGCTTCGCGAGCGCCTCGCTGCGCTTGGCGGCGACTATGGCGATCTGCCCGCCCATGACGGGCTCTGGTCCGCCGCAGAGGCCACGGCGAACGATCTCGCCGGACGCCTGGCGGTGGCGCCCATGGTGCTGGAAGCACGCGGCCTGGACGTCACGCCGGGCATGATCGAACGCCTCAAGAGCGCCGACGACCAGGACAGCGCGGCGGCGCTGACGGTGATCTACACCGAGGAAATCGCCCATGTGGCCGCCGGCCGGCGCTGGTTCGAGACGGTGTGCAAGGCCGACGGCGAGGATCCTGAAGCCCGGTTCCAGGCGCTTGTCCGGCGCTATTTCCGGGGCGATCTGAAGCGCCCGTTCAACACGCCCGCCCGTGACCGTGCCGGAATCCCGCAGGACTGGTACGAGAAGCTGGCCGGATAATGCGTGCGCCCTGGTGTTCTCAACCGGGCCGCAGCCCTGTATAGGGCGCGGCTTGCAAGCTGATTGAACCAACATGTCCGATCTTACCCTGGAAATCTCGAAGGACTTCACCTTCGACGCCGCGCACCACTTTGAACACAAGGACGCGGACCATCCGTTCTCGCGTCTGCACGGCCATTCCTTTGCGGGAACGGTGACGCTCACCGGCGCGCGCGCCAATGACAGCGGCATGATCAAGGATTTCTGGGAAATCGAAGCCGAGATCGCCAAGCTGCGCGATGCGCTGGACCATCGCCTGCTGAATGAAGTTCCCGGCCTGGAGAACCCCTCGCTGGAAAACATCGCCCACTGGGTGTTCGAGCGCCTGGACCAGGCCCTGCCCGGCCTTTCCAGCGTCGAGATCCGCCGCCCCAGCTGCGGCGAGAAAGCGGTTGTGCGCCGCTAAAGCGCGCCGAACACGTCTTTACTCAGCCGCGGATCAAAGTGCTGGCCGCCATCCACGCAGACGATCTGACCGGACACCGCCGGGCTGTCGCGGAAGAAGCGCAGGGCGCGCACCAGGTCTTCCGGATCCGGCCCGTGCTGGAGCGGATTGTCGTGGTGCAGGCGTTCAAACTCGGCTTCGCTGTGATAAGGACTCGGCAATGTGAGGCCCGGCGCCACGGCGTTGACGCGCACTTTGGGGGCGAGATCGCGCGCCAGGATCTGCGTCATCGTCATCAGCGCGGCTTTGGAAAGCGTGTAGCTGAAATAATCGGCGTTGATGTTGAAGAGCTTGTAGTCGAGCACGTTGAGCACCATCGCCCCCTGCGGCGGTGATCCAGCGTTCTGGCCGTCTTTCTGGGCCGCGAGCGCCTTGATCAATAGCGCTGGCGCCAGCGTGTTCGCGGTCATGTGGCGATGGAAACTCTCGGCGCTGAGGCAATCCAGCGCATCATCTTCAAAGATCGAGGCCGAATTCACCAGAAGCTGAATCGGGCCAAGCGCTTGCGCGGCGCGCTCAATCAAGGCTTCGGCGGCTTTTGCATCAGTGAGATCGGCGCTGATCGCCGCTGCGCGGCCACCGGCGGCGTTGATCGTCTCGGCCAGTGCTTCGGCCTCGCCTGAGGAGGTGTTGTAATGGATCGCCACCGGATGACCGTCACTGGCCAAGGCCTCGATAAACGCCCGCCCGACCCGCTTGGCTCCCCCTGTGACCAGCGCCGCGCCCTTGTCCATGATCCGTCTCCCGTGGCCGCTTTCTCACCTGCGCGGTTTAACGCAAGCTGAAACCGGCTTATATCCCGCCAAAGCCGAGATATAGGGGCGGTTTTATGAAACTCGACGCAGTGCGCGCAGAAACAGCGGCCGAAACCCGCCCCGGCCATGCCGGGGAGCGGATGAGCGTGCGCGTTCGCGCACTGCGCCTGGACGCCGAAGTGGGCGTCTACGAGTCCGAATACGGTCGCAAGCAGCCGGTGCGTCTGGATATTGAAGCCGATGTCGCGGCCGAAGCCGCCCATCCCGGCGGCGCGCTGGGCGAAGCGGTCAATTACGCCGCCATCGCCGAGCTGGCCCGCCGCATTACGCTTTCAAGGCATCATCCGCTTCTGGAAGACCTCGCCCAGGAGATCGCGGACGCCTGCTTCGCCGATCCGCGAATCACACGGCTCGCCCTCTCCATCGACAAGCTCGCCGCCCTGGACGATGCAGACAGCGTAGGCGTGAGCCTGGAGCGCTGGCGGTAGGGGTTTTCCTGTGACCCCCGGCGCCGCGCGAGACGCCATCAACACCCCGCCCCGCTGACGACTCGGTTCCCGGAGCCTAGATTAGCGCCATGGCCAGAGCCCAACGCCCCGACGCGCCGCCCATGGACGGCGAACACGACGCCGCACCCAGCGCGCCGGCGCCGTCGGATTCGCTCACCGGGCCGGACATTATCGCCTCCTATGTGAAGACCCTGCCGATGAAGCCGGGCGTTTATCGCATGTATGACGAGAACGGCGAGATTCTCTATGTGGGCAAGGCAAAAAGACTCAAGAACCGGGTCTCCAACTACGCCAAGACCGGCGGCCACACGAACCGCATTGCTCTGATGATCGCTCTGACGCGCAAGATGGAGTTCGTGGTCACCGACACCGAGACCGAAGCGCTGCTGCTTGAAGCCAATCTGATCAAGCGGTTGCGCCCGCGCTTCAACATCATCCTGCGCGACGACAAATCCTTTCCCTACATCCTGATCCGGACCGATCACGACGCGCCCCAGCTGATGAAGCATCGCGGCTCGCGCAAGAAAACGGGCGCCTATTTCGGCCCCTTCGCCAGCGCCGGAGCGGTGAACGACACGCTGAACACGCTGCAGAAGGCCTTTCTGCTGCGCACCTGCACCGATAGCGTTTACGAGGGCCGCGCCCGGCCCTGCATGCTCTACCAGATCAAGCGCTGCGCCGGCCCGTGCGTCGATCTGATCGAGCCGCAGCGCTATGGCGAGCTTGTGGACGAGGCGACCCAGTTCCTGCGCGGCAAGTCCAATGCGCTGAGGGAGCAACTCCAAAGGGATATGGCCGAAGCCTCCGAGGCGCTGGACTTTGAAAAAGCCGCGCGCCTGCGCGACCGGATCCGCGCCATCTCCGCGGTGACCACCCAGCAAGGGATCAATCCCGAAGGCCTGGAAGAGGCCGACGTCGTCGCCGCCCATCAGGAAGGCGGCAAGACGTGTGTGCAGATCTTCTTCTTCCGGGCGGGCCAGAACTGGGGCAACCGCGCCTTCTATCCCAAGCACGAGGCCGACGCGACGCCGGAGGATGTGCTCGCCGCCTTCATCGCCCAGTTCTATGATGACAAGCCCGCGCCTTCGCTGATCCTGGCAAGCCACGCGCCCAGGCAGGCCGATCTGCTGGCCGAGGCGCTGTCGCTTCGCGCCGGTCACGCGGTGGAGATCCGCCAGCCCCAGCGCGGCTCGAAAAAGGCGCTGGTGGAGGCCGCGACCCGCAACGCTCGCGAAGCCCTTGGACGCCAGCTCGCCGAGACGAAGAGCCAGGCCCAGCTGCTGGACGGGGTGGCGAAGGTGTTCGGCCTGGAAACCCGGCCTGACCGCATCGAGGTGTACGACAACTCCCATATCCAGGGCACGAACGCGCTGGGTGCGATGATCGTGGCGGGCCCGGAAGGCTTTGAGAAAACCAGCTATCGCAAGTTCAACATGAAGGGCGACGACGCCGCCACCAATGACGACTTCGCCATGATGAAGGCGATGCTGCGCCGGCGCTTCACACGGCTGCAGAAGGACCGCGATCAGGGCGCGCCGGCGCCCGGCCTGGTGCTCATCGACGGCGGCAAGGGCCAGCTCAGCTCGGTGATGGAGGTTATGGCCGAGCTAGGCGTGGACGACGTGCCGGTGGCCTCGGTCGCCAAGGGACCGGACCGGGATGCGGGCCGCGAGGTCTTCTACATGACCGGCAAGGCGCCCATCAAACTGCCGATGAACGATCCGGTTCTGTACTATCTGCAGCGAATCCGCGACGAAGCCCACCGCTTCGCCATCTCCGGCCACCGCGCCAAGCGCTCCAAGCAGATCAAGGAAAACCCGCTGGATTCCATCCCCGGCGTGGGGGCGAGCCGGAAAAGCGCTCTGCTGAAGCATTTCGGTTCCTCGCGCGCCATTAGCCGGGCAGCTCTGGCAGACCTGGAAGCGGTGGACGGGGTCTCGAAAGCTCTGGCGCGCAAGGTGTTCGACCATTTCAATGAATGACGCGCGGGCGGCGCCGCGTCTGCTGCGCCTGGAAGAGCCACCCCGCCATGAAGGAGCGCTCCATGCGGCATCTGCCAAACATCATCTCCATCGCCCGCGCCCTGGCCGGGCCGCTGGGCGCCTACCTGCTCTGGATGAGCGCAAGCGCCGGTCTGGAAAGCACGGCGATTGCCTATGGGCTGGCCTCGGCGTTGATCTTTGTGGTTGCCGCGATCTCCGACTGGCTGGACGGCTGGCTGGCGCGGCGCATGGGTGTGGAAAGTCCGTTCGGCGCCCTGCTCGACCCCATCGCCGACAAGCTATTGGTGGGGCCGTACCTGATCGCCTACGTGGTGATCTCCGGGTTTGATGTCTGGCTCGCCGCGCCAGTGGCTCTGATCGTGATTCGCGACATGACGGTTACCTTGCTGCGGCTGCGCTCCAGCGCCCCCGCCTCGCTGGCCGTGAGCTATGACGCCAAGGTGAAGACTGCAATCCAGATGGTGGCCACAGCCGCGCCCTTCGTGCTGGTCATGGCAGGATTGAACGAGATCGCCGTCTGGTTCCACTACTGGGTTGGCGTGGTGTGGTTCCTGGCCATCTTGTCGGTGTGGACCGCCCTGCCTTACTGGCGCGCAGCGCGCTCCTGAGCCGGTCGCGAGCGCGGTATCAAATCAGCACTTAAGTCTGGCAGCAGTCGCCATTATATCTGTTTATTAACCCTGTACAGCGAACGTGCTCCCATTGGGTCCCCTCATCGGGACCGGGTTAGGGCTGGGAGACGTTTGATGACCCATGCAGTGCTGAAAGAGCGCTTTGATTTTCTCGAATTTGGCGATCGTGACCGGGCCCGCCTGCGAAGCCTGAAACCGGCAGTAAGCGCGGCTTTGCCGGCGATTCTCGACAGCTTCTACGGCGATATCGCCAAGCATGCTGAAGTCGACGAGATGTTCAGAAGCGACGCCATGCGCAAACATGCCCGCGACAAGCAATTCGAGCACTGGATGCGGATCTGCGACGCGCAATACGGGCAGGACTATCTCGACAGCGTGCAGCGCATCGGCGAAGCCCACGCCCGGCTCGGCCTGAAACCCAACTGGTATTTCGGCGGCTATGCCAAGATCGCAGGCGGCTTGCTCAAGGCCGTAGCGCGCGCGTCGGTGTCCGGCCAGAGCCTGTTCAAACGGGTCAACGCAGACGAAATGGAAGCCGATATCGACGCGCTGACACGCGCGTCCATGCTGGACATGGATCTTGTGATGTCCACGATCGAAGCCTGCGCAGCACAATCCAAGACCAGTGAGCGAATCAAGCTCGCCGACGATTTTGAAGACACGGTCTCCGCCATCGTGTCTGCAGTCGCCGCCGCTTCCGAGGAGCTCGCCCAGACCGCGCGCACCATGGCCGGCACCGCCGACATCACCTCGGAAAAGAGCTCCACCGTCGCCGCCGCCGCGGAAGAAGCCACCGTGACCGCCCAGTCGGTCGCCTCCGCCGCCGCCCAGCTCACCAGCGCCATCGCGGAAATTTCGCGCAGCGCCGGCGAAGCCGCCAACACAAGCTCTACCGCCCGAACCGAAGCCGAACGTACCGGCGAAACCATGGGCGAGCTGCAGCAGGCCGCCGCCAAGATCGGCGAAATCGTCACCCTGATTGAAAGTGTCGCCGAGCAGACCAATCTGCTGGCGCTCAATGCCACGATCGAAGCGGCCCGCGCGGGCGAGGCCGGCAAGGGCTTTGCTGTGGTCGCCAGCGAGGTGAAAAGCCTGGCCAGTCAGACCGCCAAGGCCACCGAGGAAATCAGCGCCCAGATCAGCCATGTGCAGACCGTGGTGAAAACCGCCGTCGCCGCGATCGAGACCGTGTCCGGTTCGATCGAGCGGGTCAGCGGCGTATCGGCCTCGATTTCCGCTGCGGTGGAAGAACAGAACGCCGCGACGGCGGAGATCAGCCGCAACACCGAGCAGACCGCCAAGAGCGCCGGCTCGGTCTCGGAGACCATCACCGACGTCCTCACCGGCGCGCAGGAGACCAGCACCGCGGCCGGCGCCGTGGTCGGCGCCGCCGAAGAGCTGGGACGTCAGGCCGCGCAGCTACGCACCGACGTGGCCGGCTTCCTGAATCATATTCGCGCAGCCTGATCGACCGCCCCCGGGTCGAAAGTGTGCGCGATCCGCCGCCCGGGCCCCCTCCGGGCGGCGGTTCTTTTTTTAGGGTACGGACCGTTTAGCGCGTGCAGGCCTCAGGCGCGTCATCCCCGGCGCACACGGACTCCTGCGTCCATGCGGCGACCTCCCGGGACAATTCTGACGCCGCGCTTGAGAAGGCGGCGATGATCGCGCTCTGTCGATTGGCCGAAGCGCGCGCGGTCCGCTCCAGCGTGCGCGCAGCGATCGGACTGCGGGTGTCCCGGTCGATCAGGCGCGCGCGAAGCGCCGTGCGCACAAGCGGGGCGGCGTTGTCGCCCTGATCGTAGGACGCCTCGAAATGGCGCAGTTCCAGATTGAGTTCATAGCGGGCGCGGACGCCGTCCTCGGCGCGCGCCGGAGCCATCACGGGCGCGGTCTCGTAGAACGCATCCATGATCGAGGTCTCGACCAGGCTCGGCGCCGGACTGATCCACGCCGCTCCGGCCATATAGGCGATGGCGTCACCGCGCAGAATTGCGATCCGGTCACCCGAAAGCCCGCGCGGAGCCGCGATCCGGTCCACCAGCACCGTGACCATGGCGGACTGAGAGACGTTCGCGTCGGTCTCGGTCCCGGCCAGACGGTAGAGCGTGTTCGGTTCGGTCTCCGGCAGGAGCGAGACACACCCGGCGGTGAAACAGGCCGCAGCGGCCGCCGCGATCAATCCAAAGCGCCTCATTGGGGCACCTCCACTTCCTGGCCGGCGGGTTGGGAAACGAACCCGGCCGGATCCTGTTCCAGTTCCAGCGCGACACGCTCCAGGGCGGCCACCAGCGAGCGCAGATCGCGCGCCGCTGCGGTCAGCTGACCCAGGCCGTCATTGGTGAATTCATCCAGCGCCGGACGCAGATCCGCAATCGCGGCGTAGGTCTCTTGCGAGGCGCGATCCACTTCGATCGACGCCGATGAGACATCAGCCACCATGGGCCCGACATCGTCGATCAGGAAGGCTTCCGCCGTGGCGCCAAATTGATCAATGCCCTCGGCCGCCACGGAAATATCCACCGCCGCCTGGTTGAGATTGTTCAACGCCAGCCGGAAGTCCGCAATGAGGTCGCCATTTTCGGCCATCGCCCCGGTAAGCGCCTCGATATTGTTCAGCGTATTGGTCGTGCTTTCCAGATTCTCCTCGCTGAGCAGTCGGTCCAGGCGCGCCGCGATAAGCTGCGCGCTTTCAAGCAAGGTCTCGCCGCCCTCCACCAACGCCTCGATCTGGGCGGCGCGCGCATAGATGCGCGGCGCACGGTCGCCAGGCCGGCTTTCAAGCCGGGCGGCGTCCGGGGAACCGGAGCTGAGCTGGATATAGGACAGGCCGGTGAGACCCTGGGGCTCCAGCTGAGCCACCGAATCCACCTTCACAGGGGTCGCCGCGTCCACCCGGATGCGCGAGATCACCTCGCCGGGATTGTCCGGATTGAGCCCCAGATCGGTGACTTCGCCGACTTGAATGCCGTTGAACCGCACCTCTGACGCGCTGCGAAGGCCGCGCACCGGTCCCTCGAAGACGACATCGTACTCACGGTACTCCCGGTCGAACGAGACCGAAGAGAGCCACAGCGCGAAGATCGCGCCGCCGCACACGAGAAACGCGACGAAGAAGCCGACAAGGGCGTGATGGGCTTTGGTTTCCATATCACCTCGCCTCCTCTGGCGTGGTCCTTAGCACGGCGCGGCCACGCGGCCCGCCGAAATATTCCTGGATCCAGGGATGGGGATTGCGCGCCAGTTCACCCAGCGGCGCATTGGCGATCACCCGCTTCTCCGCGATCACCGCCACGCGGTCGCAGATCGCATGCAGGCTGTCGAGATCATGAGTGATCATCACCACGGTGAGCTCCAGCGTTTCACTGAGCTCCTTGATCAGCGCATCGAACTGGGACGCGCCGATGGGATCAAGCCCTGCGGTGGGCTCGTCCAGAAACAAAAGGTCGGGATCCAGCGACAGCGCCCGCGCCAGCGCGGCGCGCTTCTTCATGCCGCCGGACAGCTCGGAGGGGAATTTCGCGCCGGCTTCTTCTGGAAGCCCTGACAAGCCGATCTTCAGACCGGCCACCTCGGCCATGAGCGAGGCGGGCATCTTCACATGCTCGCGCAAGGGCGCCATGACGTTCTCGGCCACGGTGAGCGAGGAGAACAGCGCCCCGCCCTGAAACAGGACGCCCCAGCGCTTTTCCAGCTCGTTGCGATCGGCCCGGTCCATCTTCGAGGCGGGTTTGCCCTCGAAGAACACCTCGCCGCCATCGGGCGATTTCAGCCCGAGAATGGTGTTCATGAGCACCGACTTGCCAGAGCCGGATCCGCCGACGATCCCGAGCGTTTCGCCGCGCCGGACCTCCAGGTCCAGCCCGTCATGGACCACGTGGGAGCCGAACTGGGAGCGCAGGCCGCGCACTTCAATGAGCGTGTCCGACCCGCTCATATGTCGAGCTCCAGATACATCATGGCGAACAGCGCATCGATGACGATCACCGCGAAGATCGACTGCACCACCGAGGTGGTCACGCGCTGGCCGAGACTTTCCACGTCGCCGCCGACCTGAAGCCCCTGCCGGCAGCCGATGATTGCGATGACCAGGCCGAAGACCGGCGCCTTGGACATCCCCACCATGAAGTGGGTCCAGTCCACCGTGGCGCTCATGCGCGCAATGAAGAAGGTGGGCGAGATGTCCAGCGTCATCCAGCTCACGAGCGCGCCGCCCACCAGCCCGGAAATCATGGCGCCGAAGGTCAATAGAGGCGCCATGATGACGCAGGCGATGACGCGCGGCAGGACGAGCGCTTCAAAGGGATCGATGCCCATCACCTTCATGGCGTCGATCTCCTGCTGCATCTTCATGGAGCCGATGGCCGCGGTGAACGCGCTGTCCGATCGCCCGGCCAGCAGGATGGCGGTGATCAGAACGCCGAACTCGCGCAGCACCGAGAAGGCGACCAGTTCGACGGTGAACACCGCCGCGCCGAACGTCTCCAGCAAATTGGCGCCCATGAAGGCGACCACCGCGCCGATGAAGAAGGACAGGACCGCGATGATCGGCAGGGCGTTGACCCCGACGGCCTCCATGGAGTGCACCGTGGCGACCCAGCGCATGCGGGCGGGAAGCGCGAAGACGGAGATGGCGGTGGTTACGGTGCGGCCGAAGAAGGCGAACGTGTCCACCGTTTCCGCCCAGCCTTCATCCACCGCACGGCCGATGCGGGCGAACACAGCGATGACGCCGCCGTCCTCTTCCTCCGGACTGGGGCACTCGGCCATGCGCCGGCGCATCTCTTCCATCAGGCGCCGCGCGGTGGGGTGCTCGCCGATAAAGTGCCAGTCTCCGTCAGGATCGCCGCAACGGCGCAGCGTCCGGCCCAGGATATAGGCGCCGGAGGTGTCTATGCGGCCCAGGAAGGAGAGATCGACGATGATGTTTTCCGGATCGGTCTGCTCTTCGATCTGGCGCAAGGCCCGGTCGAACCGGCCGATGGCCTCCACCACCCAGTCGCCACGCGGCTCGATGACGAGCTTGTCGCCCTCGCTGCGCCGGGTCAGCTCCGCCTTTGCAGAGTCCGTGCGGGAAATGGTCTGGGAGGTCGTCGCGGTCAATTGTCCCGGCCCTCACGGCTTGGCGGCGTCGACTCACAGCGTCGCGCCGGGTTTAGGCGCCATTATGGCGCGTTACGCCCCTTGAGGGCGAGCAAAGTCGCGCAGGCCAGGCCGAGCGCGGCCGGCGCCGCCATGGCGATGAACCCGCCCGGGCCGAAGGCCGCGTAGGCGTAGCCCGACGCATAGGTCGCCCCCGCCAACACCAACCCCCCGGACAGCGCGGAGTTCACAGCCTGGGCCGTGGCGCCGTAGCGTTCGGGCGCATGGTCAGCAGCGTAACGCAGAAACCCCAGATAGGTCGCACCGAATGTGAGCGCGTGCAGCATTTGCAACGGGAACAGCACTACGAGCGGCGGCGCCAGCGCAAGGACGCCCCAGCGCACGATGGATGCGCCCGCCCCGATCACCAGAAGCCAGGCCGGGTTGAACCGGGTGAAATACTTCGCGATCAGGGTGAAAAAGACGATCTCCGCCGCCACCCCTGTCGCCCACAGCGCGCCGATCGCTTGCGCCGGGACGCCTGCGGCTTTCCAGGCGACCGCCGAGAAGGCGTAGTAAAACCCGTGGGCGCCCTGCACCAGCGCCGAGGCCGAAAACGCCAGCGGCAGGCCGGCGCTCGAGAGCGTCGTAACCACGTCGCGCAGGCCCGAGTGCTCGCGCGCCCGGACCGCGGCGGACGCACGCCGGCCCTCAGGCAGAAGCAGAGCGGCCAGCACGGCGAGGCCCGCGCCGGTGAGCGTCCAGTACAGCGCGGCTTCTCCGCCCAGGGCGCCGATCAGCGCGCCGCAGCCCAGATTGCCGGCGATGAAGGCGGCGCTGCCCAGCGCCCGGGGCGGCCCGAAGGCAAAGCCGCGGGTTTTCGATTCGCGGATCGCAAACGCGTCGATGATCGGGACGATTCCGGTATAGGCGCCGCCGGCCAGCGCGGCGAGCACCACGATGAGCCCTGGATGATGGGCTGGAATATGGGCGGCGAAGATCAGCGCGGCGGCGATGCAGAAGCCTGTGAGCGCGTGGCGGCGCTTTTGCATCCGGTCGGCGAGCGCGGCGCCCAGCGGCGCAGCGATCACCCGGCCCGCCATGCCGGCGCCGGCGGCCAGCCCGATCAGTTCCGGCGACAGCCCGCGCGATTCAAACCAGACCGGCATGTAGGGCAGATAGGCGCCGAATCCCAGATAGAACGCTCCGTAGAACAGAGCGAACCGCGCCGGGCGCGGCAGGGGGAGGAGGCGCAGCGTCATGGTCGAGCGTGTAGCGCGTCGCCCGGCTTACTTAAAGCACACTGTGAACGGTGTTTGCTCTTGGTTTCGCGAAGGCGAGCCAGTAGCTTCGCGCGCCGATGAAGGACCATGCCCCCTCTCCCTCGCCCCGCGGCGACGCAATGCGCGTGCTGGTGTCCAGCTACCGCTCCGCCCCCCATGTGGGCGGACAGGGCATTTATGTGCGCCAGCTCACGCGCGCCCTGCGCGCGGCCCGGTGCGAGGTCACGGTTGTCTCCGGTCCGCCTTATCCTGAACTCGACCCCGGAATCACACTGGAAAAACTGCCCTCGCTGGACCTGTTCGAGGAGGCAAACGCCTTCTTCGCGTTCAGGCCGGGCTTTCTGGCCTCAAAGGCCGACATGACCGAATGGCTCGCCCATAACACCGGCGCCTTTGCGGAGATGACCAGCTTCGCCTTGCGCCTTGAGCGCTTCATCAAGCGCGAAGGCCATCGCTTTGACGTGATCCACGACAATCAGACGCTCGCCCCGGCCATGGCGCGCATCGACCGCAGGGTCCCGGTCGTAACGACGCTTCACCACCCTATCGCCATCGACCGCGGCTTCGCCGTGGCGGGGGCAGGCTCCTGGTGGCGCCGGGCGCTGCAGGCGCGCTGGCATTCCTTTGTGGAAACGCAGGCGCGGGCTGGACGACGCCTGCCGCGCTTTCTGGCGGTCAGCGAAGCGGCCCGCGACCAGTACGCGGCGATCTGCGGCATCGATCCGCGCCGGATCACCGTGGCGCTGAACGGCATCGACCATGACCAGTTCAGCGCCGACGCCGCAACGCCGCGCGACACCGATCACATCGTGACGCTGGCCAGCGCAGACGTGGCGGTGAAGGGTTTGGACGTGCTGATCGACGCGCTGGCGCTGCTCAAACGCCGAAACAAGCATCCGCGCCTCACCGTGGTGGGAAAGCTGCGCGAGGGACCGTCCAAGCGCGCGCTGGAACGCGAAGGACTGATGGATCAGGTCCGCTTCGTCTCCGGCATATCCGGCGAAGCGCTGCGCGATCTCTACCGGCGCTCCAGCGTCTTCGTCTCCGCCTCTCGCTTTGAGGGCTTCGGCCTGCCCGCCGCCGAGGCCATGGCGTGCGGCGCGCCGGTCATCGTCTCGTCCGGCGGCGCGCTGCCCGAGGTGGCCGGCGACGCGGGAATCGTCACCCCGGTGGAAGACGCCGTGGCGCTCGCCGGCGCGCTGGAGCAGGTGCTGGGCGACCGCGACCTGCAGGCGCAGATGAGCGCGAAAAGCGCAGCGCGCGCCCTCGCCGCCTTCCGCTGGGACCGCCACGCCGCCGCGGCGATCGGTCTCTACGAGGAGGCTTTAGAGGCCCAAAGCGGCCGCAAGACAGGAGCTGGTGCGCCATGATGGTCACCCTCGATCTTGATGCGCTGGATCTCAAAGACGGTCAGCGCGTGCTTGATCTCGGCTGCGGCCGGGGCCGCCATTCCCATGCCTTCTACTGGCATGAGCGCGCCCTGGACGTGGTCATGCTGGACTTGAGCCTTGAAGACCTCAAAGGCGCGGTGGACGGCTTTTTCGAGCTGCCCCCGCCCCCGGCCGAGCCGCCGCGCAGCGCGGTGTGGTGCGTCGGCGACGCCGACCGCCTGCCGTTTGCCGATGACAGCTTCGACGTGGTGATCTGTTCAGAGGTGCTCGAGCATTTGCCCGACGTGGACTCCGCGCTCAAGGAGATTACCCGCATCGTCAAGCCGGGCGGCAAGTTCGCCTGCTCGGTGCCGCGCTACTGGCCCGAAACCATCTGCTGGAGCCTGTCTGAAGGCTATCAGAACACACCCGGCGGCCATGTGCGGATCTTCAAGGAGTCCGGGCTCCGCAGCCAGGTGGAGGGGTTCGGCTTCTCCGCCTACAAGCGCCACTGGGCCCACGCCCTGCACAGCCCCTACTGGTGGCTGCGCTGCGCCAAGTGGGAGCGCCAGGAAGAAAGCCGCATGGTGAACGCCTACAGGAAACTTCTGGAGTGGGACCTGCTTGAAAAACCGCGCGTCACGCGCTGGACCGAGACGGCCCTGAATCCGCTTATGGGCAAGTCGGTGGCGCTGTATTTCGACAAAACCGGAGCGCACTCTTGAGCCCGCGCGCGCTTGGCGTCGACGTGGCGGCGTGCGCTGACCGGATCGAGGCGTTGCAGCGCCGCGACGGGTCAATCCCCTGGATCGAGGCCGGGGTGTGGGATCCCTGGAACCATGGCGAGAGCGTCATGGCGCTGGCTGTAGCGGGCCGCGAGCGAGCGGTGGAGGCCGGCCTCGACGCCCTCGCCGCGCGCCAGGAGACAGACGGCGGCTGGACCGGAGAGCTGGGCGCCGGCGTGCCCATGGACGAGACCGGCGAGCGCATCGCCCCGCCCGCCATCCCGGTCACCGCGCGCGACACCAATTTTACCGGCTACGCCGCGGTGACACTGCTGAGGGCTGCTCTGGCGCTGGACGCGCCGCGCCTCATCGCCCGCCACGAAGCCATGATCAATGCTGCTCTGGACTGGGTCGCCGCGCGCCAGTGCGAGGCCGGCGACATCGTCTGGCGCGATCCCGATCCCGGTCAGCCCCTGGACGAGGTGGACTCACTGCGCGCCGGCAATGCCTCGCTCTATAAGAGTTTTGAGGCCGGGCTGCGGATCGCCGACGCGCTGGGGCGCAAGAAACCCCACTGGGCGCGCGCACGTGCCAGCATCGCCCGTGCCTTCGAACACACGCCAGAGCGCTTTGACCGCAAGGGTGACGATCGCAGCAATTACGCCATGGACTGGTACTATCCCGTGCTCACCGGCGCGATTTGCGGCGCGGCGGCGGTGAAGCGTCTGGATCGTGGCTGGGACCGCTTCGTGGTCGCCGATCTTGGATGCCGCTGTGTGGCCGAAGAGCCCTGGATCACCACCGCGGAAACCGCAGAGCTCGCCCTCGCCTGCCTGACGCTGGGACGCCGGGACGCAGCGCGCACGCTGATCGCCGACCTGGCGCCGCTGGCGCCCGGCGGTGGGGGCTACTGGATGGGCTGGCAGTTTGAACTGGGCATGGTCTGGCCCAAGGAGCAGCCCGGCTGGACGTCGGCGGCTGTGGTGCTGGCCGCCGATGCGCTGTATCAGATCGCGCCGGGTTCAGACCTGCTGGTGCGCCATGCCCGGCCCGACGCCTGGCTCAGACCCGGCGCAGAATCTCGAGCGTATTGACCCGCGCCACTGGCTCGAACAGGCCTGACGCGACGGCGAGTTTCCAGATTTCATAAGGCGGACGGCCGCCGTCCTCCGGGTTCGGAAATACGTCGTGTATCGCCATCAGCCCGCCGCGCGCCACATGCCCGGCCCAGGCGCGATAATCACCCAGCGCAGTCTCCATGGCGTGGCCGCCGTCGATGAACGCGAATGAGACCGGCCCGCCCCAGGCGGCGCCGATGGCGCCGGAGCGGCCCACCATGGCGACGACGCTGTCCTCAAGATCCGCGCGCGCGATCGTGCGCCGCAGCTCCGGCAGCGTATCCACCCGCCCGAGCTCGGCGTCGAACAGGCCGGGATCGTGATACTCCTCGCCCGGTTGATGTTCTTCCGAGCCGCGATGGTGATCAATCGCGAACACAAGCCGCTGCGCGTCGCGCGCGGCGCGGCCAAGATACACCGTGGAACGCCCGCACCAGCTTCCAATCTCCACGAAAGGACCCGGCGTGGCCTCGGCCGCCTGCAGCGCATGGGCGTGCAGCGCTTCGCCTTCATCAGGCGCTAAAAAACCTTTGATCGTCTGGGGATCGAGGGCGTCGCCCGGCACGGGAGCGTTCATCCTGATAGCGGCTCTCCACGGCGCGACCAGCGCCGTTCGGCCAGCGCGTCGGCGGCTTCGGCCAGCGCGGTCTCCGCCGCAGCAAGCTCGGTGAGTTCCTCAGAGAGCGCATCGCCGGGCGTGCCCGCCCGCGCGCTCACCTCGGCGAAGAAGGCCCGCGCCCGGCGCACCGCGCCCAGCGCCGTTTCCGCCGCCGCGATATCGCGCTCCAGGGCGCTGAGGCTCAGCCCCTCCGGCGCTGCGGCGACCGCGTCTGCGTCCACTGAAACCTGCAGCGTCGTCCGGCCGAGATCGGAGATGTCGGCGGTCATCCGCCTCAGGCTGGCGGCGGCGCTGATATAATCAGAAACCGGGTCACCGGCTTCAGCCGACTCGCCCGCGCCGCCGATCAGCCGGCCCAGAAAGGAGCGTGCGGCCTCGCCGGGCGGCGGCGCCAGGGTCCAGCCCTGCGCCTCCACCTGGGCGGCGAGGCTGCGGGCGGCGTCGCGCAGAGCGGCTTCCTCGGCGATCACGCTGGCCTGCTCGTCCTGCGCGCGCGCCATGTCGATTGGCCCGCTCGCACAACCAGTAACAGTGAACATTGTCAGCGCGCAGGCACACGCCATGTATTTCAGCCCGGTCGCCGGTCGAATGGTCAACGCCTGATCCCTCGCGTCGCTGAGCGTGCGGCCCGCCCCTCGCCGGACCGCTTTGATCTCTCCATAAAACGGCATACTGTCCAGATAAACAAACCGAAAAATCATGAAGGGGCCGTTTCTTCTCGGTCTTGAACACAATGGATACCCATCGTCACGCCCGCCGCCTCGGGCTTTATCCGCCTATCGAACCGGTCCGCAGCGGCTTTCTGCCCGTGGGACAGGGCCACTCGATCTATTATGAAGAATGCGGCCGGCCCGATGGGGTTCCGGTGATCGGCCTTCACGGGGGTCCGGGCGGCGGCGCCGCGCCGGCCATGCGCCGCTTCTTTGATCCGCGCAAATACCGGATTTTGCTGTTCGATCAGCGCGGATGCGGGCGGTCGCGCCCCTTCGCCTCCATCACTGACAACACCACCGCGCACCTGATCAACGACATCGAGGCCCTGCGCGCCCATTTCGGCGTCGAGAAATGGATGGTGTTCGGCGGCAGCTGGGGCGCCACGCTGGCCCTGGCTTATGCGCGCGCCTGCCCGGAGCATACGCTCGCCCTGGTGCTGCGCGGGGTGTTCACCTGCACAACCGAGGAGGTCGACTGGTTCTACAAGGACGGGGCCAACCGGATGTTTCCAGACGCCTGGGCGCGCTTCGCCGGGCGCCTGACCGTGAGCGAACAGGACAATGTTCTGACAAGCTATCACAAGCGGGTCATGGTCGAGGACGCCGCCGAGCGCCGCGCCGACGCGGTGGAGTGGGCGCGCTGGGAAAGTGCGCTGATAAGCCTGCACGCCGACCCCTATACGGTCAGCCCCGAGCCGCGCCGGGCCGACGCCCTGGCGCGCATGGAGACCCATTACTTCGTCAATGCAGGCTTTCTCGAGCGCGACGGAATCCTGCTGGAGGACACCGGCCATCTCGCCGACATTCCCGGCGCCATCGTCCAGGGCCGCTATGACATGGTGACCCCGCCAAAGGCTGCATGGACGCTGCACAAGGCCTGGCCGGGCAGCCAGCTCAACTTCGTCCACGACGCCGGCCATGCGGCCGGAGAGCCGGGCACGGTGGACGGACTCGTGCGCGTCACCGACGCGTTCGCCAGGCGATTCGGCTGATCACACCCGCGAAAAGACTGACAAGGAGCCCCCATGATCGTCACCACCACGCCCGGCGTCGACGGCCGGACCATCGCGAAATACCACGGCGTCGTCACCGGTGAGGCCATTCTGGGCGCGCACCTGTTCCGCGATCTGTTCGCGGGCCTTCGCGATATCGTGGGCGGGCGTTCGGGATCCTACGAGAAATCCCTGCGCGAGGCCCGCGAGATCGCGCTGAAGGAGCTCGAGGACGAAGCGCGCGCCCGCGGCGCGGACGCCGTGGTCGGCGTGGATCTCGACTACGAGGTGATCGGCGAGCAGGGCTCGATGCTGATGGTCAGCGCGTCGGGCACCGCCGTCTCGCTGAGCTGACAGCCGTCACCGGGTTTCGCGTATGCTGCGCAGGGCGTAGGCGACAAGCCGCGCCTCGATCCGCTCACCGATCGAGGCCGGCGCGTCGAGCTCCATGCGCGTGAGTCCCTCGGCCACGTCATCGTCGGGCTCGCCGGTGAAGACCGCCTTGATCACGGTGGACGCGCGCCCAAGGCGAGTGGCGGTGGCGTTTTTAAGCAATCCCAGCGCATCCTTGAGATCTCGCTCCACCGGCGTCAGATCGGTGCCTAGCGGATAGTCGGGCAGTGCGCCCTGATCGCGCAACGGCCTCAACGCCGCGGCCAGGCGTTCAGGCGTGTTGTCGGTGCAGGCCGGATCCAGCTGGAAATCCGCCTCCACTTTGCCGGCGGCTTTCGCGGCGTCGAGAAACCGGTTCTGGAACCGGCTGTCGCAGATGCGCGCCAGACGCACCGCCACCTCGCGGTCGGTGACGCCTTTCAGGTCCGCGACGCCGTACTCGGTGATGACGATGTCGCGCAGATGGCGCGGCACCGAGACCTCGCCGCCTTCCCAGACGATGTTGGACCGGGTCTCACCGTCCGAGGTGCGCGTCGCGCGCACCAGGATCACCGAACGCCCGTCCTCAAGCTCATGGGCCATGGCGACGAAATTGTACTGGCCGCCGATCCCGCTCACCACGCGCCCGTCATGAAGCGTGTCCGAAATCGCCGCGCCGCGCCCGTTGACCATCATCGCGGTGTTGAAGAAGCGCGCATGCTTGCGCTGGGCCCGGTCCAGGGCTTCGGAGCCGTAAAGCTGGTTGATCCGCCCGATGCGGGTCATGGAGATCGTATCACGCAAATCATCAGGGAGATCGCGTAGGGCCCTGTAAAGCCGCGTTGATCCCAGATAGAAGCCGCCGTGAAGCCGGATGGCGGGCACGCCGCCCTTGGGGCGCCGGCCGGCGTTCAGAGCGGTCTGCACATCGAGATCATCATACACGGCCCGCGTCAGCACGCCGTGCTCAAGAAGGTTGATGAGACCTTCGGTGACCATTTCCGAGCAGCCGTAGAGTCCCGCCTCAAACGCGCCGCGCCCGCCGATCGCCGGATCGACGTCCGGTCCCGCCAACGCGTCCAGCGCCGAGGCGAAGAGACCCGCCTGCTCATGGCGCAGCCGCAGCGCATGGGCGAGGCCGTCGCCCAGCGCCCCGATGCCGATCTGCAGCGTGCCGCCGTCACGCACCAGCCCCGCCGCGTGAAGGGCGACGGCGTGCTCGGCGAGCCCGACCTTCTCTGACGGCACCGGAAACAGCGTATAGCCGTCCGTCTCCAGAACCGCGTCGAAACTCTCGGCTGGAACCACGGCGTCATGGCCGAGCCAGGGCAGCTGCGGGTTGATTTCCGCAAGAATGGCGGTGGGCGTCCCGGAGTCGGCGCGCTGTTTCAGACGTTCGAACAGATCCAGCGAGAGATCGGGATTGCAGGACAGCGAATAACGCTCCGCGCCGCCGGGATCGGGCGCCACCATCTGCGCAACGACGTTCAGCCCGCTGTCGAAGATTTCGCGGCCGGCATGGGTGTAGTTGGCGCTGACATAATTGGCCTGGGCGTGGAAGTTGGAGATCAGCCCGCCAGGCGAAAGGAAGAACTCCTTCACCCGGACATTGGTTGGCAGCGCGCCCTTGGCGCGGTCCATGACGTAATCAAGACGCGGATAGCCGGCATAGAGCCGCTCGGCGATGGGATCGAGCAGGCGCGCCGCCAGCGCATTGGGCGCCCGGGGCGGATCCAGGCTGAGCGCGGTGTAGATCGTCAGATCCAGCGCAGGGTCGGCTTTTGCGGCGCGGTAGAAGGCGTTCGCCAGATAGTTCGCTTTTCCCAGCGCCAATGGCAGGCCGAGCACAAGCGTGCGCCCCACCCGCGCAATGGTCTCACGCACGATCGTGTCGGCGCGCGCATCAAGATCGCTCGGGGACGTGTCTTTCATGGCTGGAGGATGGACCATCCCTCGCTCGGCGCGAAGCGGTCGCCATGCTTTTCAGCCAAGTGTTCCAGATCGGCGACCACCGTGTCGATCCCGCGATAGCGGGCATAGCCGAACGGACCGCCGCGGAAAGGCGCGAACCCGGCGCCGAAGATCAGCGCCGTATCCACGTCGCCTTCATCCTGCGCCACGCCTTCATGGAGCAGCTGCGCGCACACATTCAGCAGCGGCAGGATGAGCCGGTCGCAGATCGGATCAATGCGCTCATCGCTCAGGTCATCGTCCGAGACCCGCGATTTGCGCGCCTCGCCGTCTTCGTAGTCGTAAAAGCCGCAGCCATCCTTCACCCCGGCGCCGCGCTCCTCCAGCGTCTGTTTTACATTGGCCGGGATACCTCCGATTTCCTTGGGGAAATCGGCTTTAAGATGCTCGGCCACATCAAGGGCGATATCCAGGCCCACATGGTCGGCGACTTCGACGGGCCCCTGCGCCATGCCGAACTTTTCCGCGGCCGCGTCGATGACCTCAGGTTTCACCCCCTCCTCCATCAGGCGGGCGGCTTCGAGAAGATAGGGCGTCAGCGCCCGGTTCACGATGAAGCCTGCGGCGTCCTTGGCGATCACCGGAAGCTTGTCGAGGGCTTCGGCGAACGCCGCGCCCTGAGCCATCGCGCGCTTGGAGGAGCGCCCCTGGCGGACCATCTCGACCAGCGGCATTTTCGAGACCGGGTTGAAGAAGTGGAGCCCCACCAGCCGGCCCGGCTTCTTCAGGGCGGACGCCATGTCCTTTAAGCGCAGCGAACTTGTATTGGTGGCGATGATCGCGTCCGGCTTCATGCGCGGCTCAAGCTCCTCGAAGAGCTGTTCCTTCAAATCCAGCTTTTCCGGCGCCGCCTCGATGATCAGATCGGCCTGCTCCACCCCGTGCCCGCTCGGGTCGGGGATGAACCGATTGCGTGGAGGACGAAGGCTCCCACGATTTTTCGCCGGCTTTTCGTCGAACAGATCGTTCGCGCTTTTCACCGCGTCGGCGATGGGTTGAAGCCGCACATCGGTGACGGTCACTTCAAAGCCCTTCAGCGCCGCCCAGGCGGCGATATCCCCGCCCATGGCGCCGGCGCCGATGACATGCACGCGGCTGATCTCCAGAGCGCCGTCATCCAGGCGCGCTTCGCGTTTCGCGGTCTCCTGCAAGAGGAAGACCCGGCGAAGATTGCGCGAGGCGATGGAGCCGGACAGCTCGGCGAAGAGCTCGGTTTCCGCGTCCATGAGGTCATGGGAAAGCCCGTGCTCCTCAAAGATATCAATGAGCCTGAACGGCGCCGGGTAATGGTCCTCGCGGATTGTCTCCCGGGTCTTCTTGCGCATCTGGCCGGCGGCGAAGCCCCTTGCCGGGCGGGTGTCGAGGGCGTCGCGCTTCAACGCCTCCAGCCCATGGGGCTTCTCGCGGGTCTGGCTCAGGCGCGCCTTGGCCGCCTTGCGCAGATGGCGCTCCGGAACCGCCTGGTCCACAAGGCCCATGGCCTCGGCCTTGCCCGCGTCGAGGCTTTTACCGGCGATGATCAGGCTCATCCCGTCCACCGACCCCACCAGCGAGGGAAGCCGATAGGTCCCGCCAAGACCCGGAACCAGGCCCAGCTTCACCTCAGGCAGGCCCAGCTGCGCATCATCACGCGCCACGCGCTGATCGCACGCCAGCGCCACTTCCAGCCCGCCGCCCAGGCAATGGCCATGGACCATCGCCACGGTGGGGCATTTCAGGTCTTCAAGGCGTTCAAGCAAATCCTTGCCGTGCTCGATCATGGAGCGGATCTCATCGGCGCTCATGGCGTCGAACATCTCCACATCGGCGCCGGCCATGAAGCCGGCCGCCTTGGTGGAGTAGAGGATCAGTCCTTTCGGCGTGTCGGCTTCGAGGCTTTCGATCAGACGCTCGAAATCGCCCAGCACCTTATCGTCCAGCACATTGGCGGAGCGACCCGGCATGTCCATGGCCGCCCAGCACACGCCGTCTGAATCAAATTCGGTCGTAAAAACATGGTTCATGACAAATCTCTTAATTCGCGCTGAGAAGCATGGCGCCGCCCTGGCCGCCGCCAATGCATTCGGTGGCGATGGCGCGCTTTCCGCCCGTGCGGTTCAGCGCGTAGAGGGCGTGCAGCGCAATGCGGGTTCCGCTGGCGCCGACAGGGTGGCCGAGCGCCACCGCGCCCCCGTCCACATTCAGCCGGTCCGGCTCGATCCGGCCGAGCGCCGCCTCGAGGCCAAGGCGCTCGCGGCAGAATTCATCGTCCTCCCAGGCCGCAAGACAGGCCAGGACCTGGGCCGCGAACGCCTCGTTGATCTCCCAGATCGAAAGATCATCCAGGGTGAGCTGATTGCGTTTCAGGATCGGCGTCGCCGACAGGACCGGTCCGAGCCCCATGCGCGCAGGATCCAGCGCCGCCCATTCCACGTCTTCGATATAGCCCAGCGGTTCAACGCCCAGCTTCTTCACCGCGTCCTCGCTGGCCAAAAGCGTCCAGCAGGCGCCGTCTGTAACCTGGCTGGAATTGCCCGGCGTCACCTGGCCGTGGGGTTTTTCGAACGCGGGCGACAGCTTGGCCAGCTGATCGACATCGGTGTCGGGGCGCACGCCGTCATCATGGTCATAAACCTCGCCGTCGCGCGAAAACATCGGCCGGACCTCCTGATCCAGCCAGCCCTTGCGCTGGGCGCGGGCGAGCCGGTGATGGCTCTGCGCGGCGTAGGCGTCGGCCTCTTCGCGGGTGATCCCCCACTCATAGGCGATGACTTCAGCGGTTTCGCCCATACCCAGCTTGACCACGTCGTCGGTGAGACCCTTTTCAAGGCTCACCACCGGCTGGGCCATGGCCGGGCGAAACTCGGCGGCGACCGAAAGCCGCTCGCCGGCGCCCTTGGCCTTGCGCAGCCGGCCAAGCCAGGCGGCGGTGTCTTCAGACAGCTCCAGCGGCGCATGGCTGAGCGCGTCGGTCCCGCCGGCGAGCATCACCTCGTTGCGGCCCGAAGCGATCTGCTGGACCGCATTGTCCAGCGACTGCATGCCGGAGCCGCAATTGCGCTGCACCGAATAGGCGGGAACATCCTCGCCCAGCCCCATGCGCAGCGCAGCCACGCGGGCGGTGTTGGGCGCTTCGGAGGTGGGCGCGCCGCAGCCGAGGATCACCTCCTCGACCGCGTCCATGGCGGCGCCCTGGCGCAGGGCCAGAGGCTGGCCGGCGGCCACGGCCAGATCGACCGGCGAAAACGGGCCGGGCTCGCCGCGGGCCTTGATGAAGGGGGTGCGCGCGCCGTCCAGTACGGCTACGCGGCGGCGGAATCGTCCTTGCGGGCGCTTGGCGATAGCGTGGCTCCCTTCAACTCGGATGGATCAAAATCGTCGACCACGAGCACTTCACGCACCAGCGCGTCGGTCTGCTCGATCTCGTCGCGTTCGGCCCGGCTGATGACGCCGCATTTCACGGCCTCCTCCAGGCTGAGCTTCTGTTTCTTCACGGGCTCCATGAGCGCGTCGCGGCGGATCACCGCGTGCAGCGCCTTCTCGATCAGCGCCATCGTGTCGCCGTTGGCGCCCAGATAGACGCCTGCGCCGACCCGCTCGCGGGTTTCGCCGGGCTTTTGAATGACCTCGGCGACGGCGTTCATCAGGCTGTCATGGGGCGGCTCGCGATGCAGGCCCACGGGGCTGGTGATGAAGGTCAGCACCACGCGCCAGAACGGGTTCGGGAAGTGGCGCTGCACGGCCTTCAGACGCTCCTGGAAACGATGCAGCCCGTCCTCGAAGACATAGTCCAGGATCACCCGGTCCTCGGCGGGCCGGCCGTCATGCTCGAACCGCTTCAGGGCGCCGGACAGCAGGTAGATCTCCGCCATCATGTCGCCAAGGCGCGCCGACAGGCTCTCTTTCTTCTTCAGCGCCCCGCCCATGGTGGCGAGCGACAGCTCGGTGGCCACGGCCAGCTGCGCGCTGGCGCGTGAGAGCTGCTGGTAATGGCGCTTCAGATCGTCCGCGCCATCGGGCGCATGGGCGAAGCGCGCGCCGGTGAGCGTGTGCCAGAACGACCGGCCGATGCTTTTGAGCTGCCAGCCGATATGGCGAAACAGGGCGGTGTCGAAATCATCGAGCCCGGCGCTCTCGTCCTCGTTTCGCACCGCCTCCATCTCGGTCAGCAGATAGGGATGGCATCGAATGGCGCCCTGGCCGAAAATGATCAGCGAGCGGGTGAGGATGTTGGCGCCCTCCACCGTGATCGCCACGGGCAGCGCCTTGTAGGCGGTGGCCAGATGGTCGCGCGGACCCTCGCAGATCGTCTTGCCGCCAAAGATGTCCATGGCGTCGTTGATCGAAGTGCGAAGCCGCTCGGTGGCGTGATATTTCATGATCGCGGAGACCACGGCGGGCTTCTCGCCGGCGTCGATCCCGGCGCAGGTCAGAAGCCGCGCCCCGTCCAGCGTGTAGGCGGTGGCCACGATGGGCGCGAGCTTCTCACGCACGCCCTCGAAGCCGCCCACCGGCATGCCGAACTGTTCGCGGATGCGAGCGTAGCCGCCGGCCGAACGCGCCGCCACTGCGGCGCCGGCCGCGCTCAGCGAGGGCAACGAGATGCCGCGCCCGGCCGCCAGCGCGCCCATGAGCATCTTCCAGCCCTGGCCGATCTGCTCCTTGCCGCCGAGAATCTGGTCGATGGGCACGAACACGTCCTTGCCGCGCACCGGCCCGTTCTGGAAGGCGATGCCGGCTGGATAGTGGCGCCGGCCCGTGTCCAGGCCCGGCGTATCGGTGGGCACCAGAAGCACGGTGATCCCCAGGTCCTCCTTGTGCCCCAAGAGCCCGTCGGGGTCCTGGAGGCGCACGGCGAGCCCGGCGAGCGTGGCGATCGGCGCCAGCGTGATGTAGCGCTTGTTACAGGTGATGGAGACGCCGAGCTGTTTCTCGCCGTCGATCTCCTTTTCAACGATGACACCGTAATCGGTCATCGCAGAGGCGTCGGAGCCCGCCTCAACCCCGGTCAGCGCGAAGCAGGGAATATCCTCGCCGCTGGAAAGCCGTGGCAGGTAGTAGTTCTTCTGATCTTCGGTGCCGTACAGAAGCAGCAGCTCCCCCGGGCCGAGCGAGTTGGGGACCATCACGGTGACCGCAGCGCTGATGGAGCGCGTGGCGATCATGCGCACGACTTCGGAGTGGGCGAAGGCGGAAAAGCCTTTGCCGCCATAGCTTTCGGGGATGATCATCGCGAAGAAGCCTTCGCCGATCAGGTAATCCCAGACCTCCTGGGGCAGATCGTTGAGCTCATGCTCGATCTGCCAGTCGTCGAGCATGGAGCACAGCTTTTGCGTGGGACCCTCGATAAAATCGCGCTCGGCCTTTGTGAGTTCGCCAACTTTCAGATTGCGCAGATAATCCCAGTCCGGCTTGCCGGACACGATCTCGGCGTCCCACCACACCGTGCCGGCCTCGATGGCCTGGGCCTCGGTGTCGGACATTTTGGGCAGAAGCCCGCGAAACCAGCCCATCATCGGCTTGGAAATCAAACTCTTGCGCAGCCCCATGGAATATCGTCCTCCCGAACTCAGCCGTTGAAATTTTAACGCGCGTACCGGAGCGGAGTTCCGAAAAGCGCGGGTGCGGACCGCAATCGGCGCCGCCTAGTCGAGGTCGACCAAGGCCTGGGTCAGATCGCCGGCCTGCGCGTCACCGGTGTTCACCACTCCGGCCTTCTCGATCAGGAGGATGCTCACCGGCCCCTCCTCGACCACCGGGCGGTGACGCACGCCCTTGGGAATGATCGTCAGATCACCGGCGCGAAGCCGGATCGGGTCCTCGCCCTCGAGCTCGATGCGCAGCACGCCGGCGGTGACGTAGAACAGCTCATCCTCGTCCTGGTGGGCGTGCCAGGCGAATTCGCCCTCGCCCTTGGCCAGCTTCACCTCGTAATCGTCCAGGCGCGCTATGCGGCGCGGCGACCACGGCTCTGCAAAACGCGCATGGGCGGCGTCGAGATTGATGACTTTCGGGCTCGCCATGGCTCGGTCCCTGTCTTCAGCGCCTACATCAACATCGTCATCGGGTCTTCGATGAAGCCCTTGAATGCAGCGATCCAGCGCGCGCCGGCGGCGCCGTCCACCACCCGGTGATCGCAGGTAAGCGTGACGGTCATGACGGTGGCTCTGACCAGCGCTCCGTCGGTGATCACCGGACGCTCCTCTCCCGCGCCCACCGACAGGATCATGCCCTGGGGCGGGTTGAGGATGGAGCTGAACGACTTGATCCCGAACATGCCCAGATTGGACAGCGAGAACGTGCCGCCCTGGTATTCCTCCGGCTTCAGCTTGCGATCGCGCGCGCGAGTGGCGAGATCTTTCATCTCCGCGGAGATCCGGGCCAGCCCCTTCTGATCGGCGTCGGCGATGATCGGGGTGATCAGCCCGCCCTCAATGGCCACGGCCACCGAGACGTCGGCGTGCTTGTGCAAGGCCACGCGGCCATCCTCGATCCAGCTGGCGTTGGCTTCGGGCACGCGTTTGAGCGCCAGGCCCGACGCCTTGATGAGGATGTCGTTGACCGAGACCTTCACGCCGTCGGGCGCCTTGTCGTTGACCTGCTTGCGGAATTTCAAAAGCGCGTCGAGGCGGCAGTCCACATTGAGCGGGAAGTGGGGCACGTCGCGGAAGGACTCGGTGAGGCGCTTGGCGGATATCTTCTGGATCCCGTCGGCCTTCCTGATCTCGTAACGCTCCGCGGCGATGCCGTAGCGCGCCAGCGGCTCGTTCTCGTCCACCTTGGGCTTCGCCGCCTCTTCGGCGGGCATCGCGCTGGGCGACACCCCGGCGCCGGCCTGTTCGGCCTGCTTTTCGGGCTTGGAGACGCCCTTTTCCCTGGCCGCCTCGACATCGCGCTTCACGATGCGTCCATGGGGGCCCGAACCGTCCAGATCAGACAGCTCGATCCCGGCCTCGGCGGCGAGCCGGCGCGCCAGCGGGCTCGCCTTGATGCGGTTCCCGCTCTCGTCTTCAGGCGCCGGCGGCGCCTTGCCAGCGCTTTCCTCTACGGCCTTTCCGGACGTGCCGGACGCAGACGAGCTGCGGGCCGGAGCGTCGCCGCGAGACCCGGTCGAGGCCCCGGATTCCGCCTTCGGCGGCTCCGGGGATTTAGATTTTGGCTTGTCGGCGGTCTCGCTGGCCGAGCCACCCGAGGACGAGGCGCCCTCCGGCTCATAGCCGTCCAGGGCGCTTTTTTCCTCGCCATCCTCCAGCAGAAGCGCGATCGGCTTGTTCACCGCCACGCCCTCGGTGCCTGCCGCGACCAGGATCTTACCCATGACGCCTTCGTCGACCGCCTCGACCTCCATGGTGGCCTTGTCGGTCTCGATCTCGGCGATGACATCGCCGGATTTCACCGCATCGCCCTCTTTCACGAGCCAGCTTGATAGCGTCCCCTCCTCCATGGTGGGCGACAGGGCGGGCATTAGAACTTCGATGGGCATGGGGCATCACCCGTAAAGAGAAGGATTTCAAACCAGCGCTGAGGTGCAGCGCTTGCGATAGACCTGCGGGTCAAGGCGTTCAAGCCGGTCATGCGCCCTCCGCTGACAGCGCGAGGCGCATGAGCACACGATCCTCGCCGGCGCCGTAGTACTGAGGCTCGAACCCGCAGCGTTCGAACCCGACCGTCTCATAAAGGCGCCGCGCGACCGCGTTTCCGGGACTGACCGATAGCCGCACCGCGTCGCACGTCCAGCATTGCGCCACCTCGATACAGGCCCGGGTCAGCGCCTCGCCCGCGCCACGCCCCCGCCAGCGCGCGCCGACGACGACGGAGTATAGCTCGGCGTCCCGGCCCTCGGCGTGGCGGCCCAGGAGCGCATAGCCGGCGACCTCAACACCAATCCTGGCGACCAGGAAGCCCGGCCCGAAAAGTCCCAGCGCCTGGGTGAAGAAGAACCGCGGAAAACAGTCCGGCGCCATCTCGTCGGTCTCGATCTCAAACACGGCGTCGAGGCAGTCCTGCGACGCCGGCGCCACCCAGGTCGCCCCGCTGGCCGTCACGACCTGAGACCCCGTGTGAAATCCGAACCCGCTCATACGTTCCTCAGCGTGGATCGTGCAAAGAAGGTCAGGAAAAACAGAGCGATATAAACGATGATGACGGCGAAGAACATCGATTGCTGGATCACTTCGTCGAGGCCGGACACCGCATTGTTCAGCGCGGCGTCACCCGTAGGCGACAGGCCGACCGCGGCGTCGATCTCCACCAGGGTCGCGATGAAGCCGTCATGGATCTGCTGGCTGCCATAGGCGACGCGCACCAGAAACGCCGTGATCAGCGTCAGGAAGAAAAACGAAAACGCGCGCAGGCCGAACCCGGCATGGCGCAGGAACGCCCACACCGCCACCACATAGGCGGAGATGACGGTGAAAAAAACGGAGACGCCCAGAAGCAGTATGTTCTGGTACTCCACCATCTGCTCGATGACGTCGGCTTCGGTCATGGCGTCCTCAGTTCGAAATCCCGCCGCGCGGCGTGTCGGTAGGATTCTCCAGCTCGTCCTCCATCAGGTCCAGCATCTCATCAAGCGCGGCGTCGGGGCTCGACGCCTTGCCGCTCTGCGCAAACGCCATGGCGAAATGGCGCGCGAAATCAGCAAGCAGAACGCCGGCGTGCTCGGGCGCTTCCAGCGCCTCGATATCCAGCTGCACCCCGATCTCGCCGTCCTTCGTGCGAAAGGCCACGAAGAAGGGATAGGCGCCTTCGGGAAACTCTTCCGGCGTCTCGTCGGCGGCGTCGTCCGTGGCGTCCTGGTCGCTCATCCCCCTACTCCGCATAACAGGCTTTTTTCGCCGCCTGGATGATGTCCTCGACGCCAGGCAGCGAGAGCGTCTCCAGATTGGCGGCGTAGGGCAGCGGCACGTCCTTCTGGTGCACGCGGGCGGGCGGGGCGTCCAGGTAATCAAACGCTTCGGCGACCACGACCGCGGCGATCTCCGCCCCGACGCCGTGCTGGCCCCAGCCTTCCTCGGCGCAGACAATGCGGTTGGTCTTCTTCACCGAGGCGATCACCGTTTCAGTGTCCAGCGGGCGCAGGGTGCGAAGGTCGATCACCTCGGCCTCGATGCCGTCCTTGGCCAGTTCCTCGGCCGCCTGCAGCGCAAAGCCCACCATGCGCGAGTGCGCGGTGATGGTGACGTCAGAGCCTTCGCGGCGGATCTTCGCCTTGCCGATGGGCAGCACCCAGTCGTCATGGTCGGGGATGTCGAAGGTCTCCCCGTAGATCAGCTCGTGTTCGAGGAAGATCACCGGGTTGGGATCGCGGATCGCCGCCTTCAAAAGCCCCTTGGCGTCGGCCGCATCATAGGGCGCGATCACTTTCAGGCCGGGCACATGGGCGTACCAGCTGGAATAATCCTGGCTGTGCTGGGCGCCGACCCGGCTCGCGGCGCCGTTGGGGCCGCGGAACACAATGGGACAGCCCATCTGGCCACCGGACATGTAGAGCGTCTTGGCTGCCGAGTTGATGATCTGGTCAATGGCCTGCATGGCGAAATTGAAGGTCATGAACTCCACGACCGGACGCAGACCGCCGAACGCCGCGCCGACGCCAAGCCCTGCAAAGCCGTGCTCGGTGATCGGGGTGTCCACCACGCGCTTGGCGCCGAACTCCGCCAGCAGCTCGCGGGTGACCTTGTAGGCGCCCTGATACTCGGCGACTTCCTCGCCCATGACGAAGACGCGATCATCGCGGCGCATCTCCTCGGCCATGGCGTCGCGCAGGGCGTCGCGCAGGGTGATCTGCACCATCCTGGTTCCAGCCGGCAGCTCGGGATCAGAGGCTTGCGGGCGGGCGTGTTGGGGCTTCTGCGGCTCTGACGCCTGCTCGTCGCCCCGGCTCTTCTGCGAGGACGACGCCTTGGAGGCCTCGTCCTTCTTGTCGGGCTTGTCGGCGGATTTGGCGTCTTTGGCTTTGTCTTCGCCGCCCTTGGAGGCTGTCGAGGCTCCGCCGGGCTCATAGCCGTCCAGGGCGCTCATCTCCTCGCCCTCTTCCAGCAGGAGCGCGATGGGAGCGTTCACCTTCACCCCTTCGGCGCCCTCCTCCACCAGGAGCTTGCCGATCACGCCTTCCTCCACGGCCTCGACTTCCATCGTGGCCTTGTCGGTTTCAATCTCGGCGATGACGTCGCCTGACGAAACGGTATCGCCCGGCTTCACCGTCCACTTGGCCAGCGTGCCCTCCTCCATGGTGGGAGACAGGGCGGGCATCAGGACTTCGATGGGCATTTAAGCGGCTCCGGAAAACGGGAGAACTTGCAGAAGGATGATGACGCTGCCCGCGATTCCGGCGAGCCAGGCGAAGGTGCGCAGCACCGGAACGCCGAGCCAGTAGAGCGGCGCATAGGCGGCCCGTCCGGCGACGAACAACCAGCCGCCCAGGGCGGTCATGGCGTTGGTCCGGTCAAGCATCAGCACAAGAAGCACCAGCGGCACGTGGATCAGCAGCGCCTCGATCATGTTGTGATTGGCGCGCTTGGCCCGCAGCGTCATGACGCCGGAATCGGCCAGGCCGTCGCGCGCGCCGAGCATCACCTTGGGCGGATGCTCGATATTGGAGAAGACCGCCTGGACGGCGATCATCACGATGAAAATTACGATTGAAAGGCTTAGGAGGCTCGCATCGATCAACATCACTTAACCCTCGATCAGAACATCGGTATAGAGCTCGGACGGATCAGGTTCCGGGCTTTCCTTGGCGAAATCGGCGGACTTGTTGACCAGCGCCTTGACCTCCTTGTCGAGGTCCTTGAGCGCGTCCTCCTGAGCCCAGCCCTGATCCAGGATCATCTTGCGGGCCAGGTCGATCGGGTCCTTGTGATCGCGGAACTCGTTGACCTCGTCGCGGGTGCGGTACTTGGCCGGGTCCGACATGGAGTGGCCGCGATAGCGGTAGGTCTTCATCTCCAGGATGAACGGCCCCTTGCCGGTGCGCGCATGCTCGGCGGCTTCCTTCGCGGCCTCGTAGACGGCGGTCACGTCCATGCCGTCCACTTCCTTGCCGGGAATGCCGAAGCTTGCGCCGCGCTTGTGCAGATGGGTCTCGGCGCTGGAGCGCTTCACGCTGGTGCCCATGGCGTACTGGTTGTTCTCGATGATGAACAGGACCGGCAGATCCCAGAGCTTGGCCATGTTGAAGGCTTCATAGACCTGGCCCTGATTGGCCGCGCCGTCGCCGAAATAGGTCGCGGAGATCTTGCCGTTCTCCTTGTACTTGTTGGCGAAGGCGAGACCGGCGCCGATGGGCACCTGGGCGCCGACGATGCCGTGACCGCCGAAGAACTGCTTGTCGCGCGAGAACATGTGCATGCTCCCGCCCTTGCCTCTGGAATAGCCGCCCTCGCGGCCGGTCAGCTCGGCCATAACCCCGTTGGGGTCCATGCCGGTGGCCAGCATGTGGCCGTGATCGCGGTACCCCGTGACCACCTGATCGCCCACTTCCAGCGCGCCCTGCACGCCCACCACCACGGCCTCCTGGCCGATGTAGAGGTGGCAGAAGCCGGCGATGAGGCCCATGCCGTAGAGCTGGCCGGCCTTCTCCTCGAAGCGCCGGATCAGCAGCATGTCCTTGTACCAGGTCATGAGCTGGTCCTGGCTCACCTTGAGCTTGGTCTTCGACTTGGAGCCTGAGGATGCAGAGCTCGAGGATGAAGTGCCGGAGGACGTGGAGGACTTGCGCGTCGCCATTTAGTTCATACGCGAACAAGTCATTGCCCGCGCTCCCTGTTTACGCTTTCCCCAGCGTTTAACAGGGAGTTTGCTCACCCGGCAAGTGGCGAGGATTGCTGCGCGTGCGAAGCATCGTGGGATCAGCGCGACGGGGTGCGCGCAATGTCCACTACGATTTCATGGGGATGGGCGAAGCGCAGCTCGTCGCGCACGCGCTCTTCAAGATAATCCACATCGACGCCGGCCTGGGATCCGTCCTCGGACAGGCGCGCCACGCGGTCCTCAAGACCGGTCCGGCGCGCCCGTGCTTCAGCGAGCTCGGTCTCGGCCTTCTCGATGCGGTCCAGCGTCACGATCTGACTACGCACGCCTTGATCGCCCGTCCAGGCGTGAAAGCCCAGATACGCGATCGCCCCCAACAGCGCCAATAAAGGGATGAACCGCTTCAGCGCGTTCATGCCCGCCTCCATCCACCGTCCGCCTTTTGCGGATCGTTCGATGGGGAGCCTAGATCAATCAGCGTAAAAGAAGCGTTAGGGCGAATCGAGTCCGCTGGATTTTCTCCGGTCCTCCTTCGCTCCGCTCGCTGCGGGCGCGCGGTCGCGCTTGCGGCGGCTCTCGCCGCCGGTCTCTCCGGTCCTCCTTCGCTCCGCTCGGTCGGTCCTCGCTGCTCGGGGGCGAGCCCCGCTCGCTGCGGGCGCGCGGTCGCGCTTGCGGCGGCTCTCGCCGCCGATTTCGTCTGCTTCGCAGTCTCCTTCCCTGCAAGAGGGTGGAGGTGAGGATCACCCCGCTGCGATGGCGCTTCCGCCGGCGTAAACGGCCGTGGAGCCCAGCTCGGCTTCGATGCGCAGGAGCTGATTGTATTTCGCGGTGCGGTCGGAGCGAGCCAGCGAGCCGGTCTTGATCTGTCCGCAATTGGTGGCGACGGCCAGGTCAGCGATGGTGGAATCCTCGGTCTCGCCGGACCGGTGGCTCATCACCGCGCCATAGCCGGAGCGCAGCGCCATCTCCACCGCGTCCAGGGTCTCTGACAGCGTGCCGATCTGGTTGACCTTGACCAGAAGCGCGTTGGCTGCGCCCTCCGCGATGCCGCGCGACAGGCGCTCGGGATTGGTGACGAACAGATCATCACCCACCAGCTGGCATTCGCCGTCCAGCATCTCGGTGAGAACGCGCCAGCCGTCCCAGTCGTCCTCGGCCATGCCGTCCTCGATGGAGACGATGGGATAGTCGCCCACCAGCTTGGCGAGATATTGGGCGAAGGCCTCGCTGTCCTCGGTGCGGCCTGCGCCGTCCATGACGTATTTGCCGTCCTTGAAAAATTCGGTGGACGCCACGTCCAGGGCCAGCATCACGTTCTCGCCCGGCTTGTAGCCGGCGGACTCCACCGCCTTCATGATGACGTCCAGGCAGTGCTCGGCGCTCTTCAGATTGGGCGCGAACCCGCCCTCATCGCCCACATTGGTGTTGTGCCCGTCGGCCTTGAGCTGCTTTTTCAGAGCGTGAAAGATTTCCGCCCCGCCGCGCAGCGCTTCAGAGAAGCTGTCAAAGCCGGTGGGCATGATCATGAATTCCTGGAAATCCACCGGATTGTCGGCGTGGGCGCCGCCATTGAGGATGTTCATCATGGGCGTCGGCAGGATGCGGGCGTTCGCGCCGCCCACATAGCGATAGAGGGGCAGGCCGGAGGCGAGCGCCGCCGCCTTGGCGGTGGCCAGCGACACGCCCAGAATGGCGTTGGCGCCGAAATTCGCCTTGTTCTCGGTGCCGTCGGCCTCGATCAGCGCTTCGTCGATCCGGCGCTGATCTTCAGCCTCCATGCCCGCGATCGCTTCAAAGATCTCGCTCTCGACGATGCGCACGGCCTCCTGCACGCCCTTGCCGCCATAGCGCGTCCCGCCGTCGCGCTTCTCCACCGCTTCATGCTTGCCGGTGGAGGCGCCTGACGGCACGGCGGCGCGGCCCATGGAGCCATCCTCCAGGGTGACGTCCACCTCGACGGTGGGGTTGCCCCGGCTGTCGAGAATTTCACGAGCAACGATGTCGATGATGGCGGTCATGGCGGATCCCCAGGCGCGGTGGGTCGCGGGAGACGGCCCCCCGGACAAGACATGTGGCGCGGGTGATAACGGACACCGCCGCAAACGCAAAGAGCGCGCGGGCGCCGCGGCGCGCTTTCTTCACACAGCTGCGGGTGAGGACGAGGCCACACACGCCAAACCGCCCGCCGCAAGGTTTGCGCGAGGCTATGAGGATGGCGAGGGCGGCGCGGGAGGATCCAGGCCGTGTCTCTTTTGTGTGTTGGAGGCCGGATACGACCCCCGCGCCGTCGAGGTGATTTTTCGGTCAGCGGGACTCAACGGAACCTCCCCGTCTACCCCTAACCCGCCGCTTTGCGGACCGGTGCGTTAGCCGGAACTCACTCGGGACACCCCGTCATCCCGCCCGAACAGGTCGCTCCGGAAGCGGCCTCGCCTGCGAGATGACGCGGGTATTATGCGGGCGGGTGGAGTGGGGGCGGATAAGTTTTTTTGCGCCGCTTTATCCTGAGGGTCCTTCGAGGCTTTTCGCTGACGCGAAAAGACGCCTCAGGATGAGGATACAATGACGCTCACCCCCCTCATCCTGAGGTGCGAGGCCGGCGAATAGCCGGGCGAGCCTCGAAGGACGTGGAGGATAACGCGCCTGCGCGGCCGCACTGGGTCCCCGCTTTCGCGGGCATGACGACGGGGGAGCGCTTTGGAAGCGCGTCGAAACTGGATGCAGCCGCAAATCGACAGCGCCGGTTCCCGGTTTCATCCCCGGCATCAAGCCGGGGGGAAGACCGGGATCAGCGGCGCATAAGAGCGAAACGCAAAGCCAGCTTCACCGCCTGCACAGCGTCAGACCTTCAAAGCGTGGTGGATCCCGGTTCCGCCCCCGGCCTGAAGCCGGGGATCGGACCGGGAACCGGCTGGCTCATTGGCGCGAAATCATGCGAGCGGCGAGACAGGTCCGCGCGTCGGCGAGGACAAGCCGCCAACACACCAACGCAAAAAGCCCCGCGCTTGACGCGCAGGGCTTTTCAAACCGTCAGGGCGATGAAGACCCTAGTCTTCTTTGACGCTCAGGACCTGCTTGCCGCGATACATGCCAGTCTTCAGATCGACATGGTGCGGACGGCGAAGCTCACCGGTGTCCTTGTCCTCGACATAGGCCGTGGTGCGGATCGAATCGTGCGCCCGGCGCATATTGCGCTTGGACGGGGTGGTCTTGCGCTTGGGGACCGCCATGGGTCTCTCCTACAAAATGAGACGCGAATAACGAGCGCGGCCGGTGGCCCGGCGCGGCTGAGCGGCGGGTGATACCTGTTTCGTGCAGGTAAGGCAACATGATCATGTGCTAAAGCACGCAACGGATGATTGGAATGCTGAGCGGGTGCAAGGTTTTCCCTAGATCGACCGAAGAGAGCGGTCCCCAGATACCCTCATTTTTTCACCGCCGGTGAGGCCAAATACAAGATCATTCAACTCTCTCTCTGGAACGCAAAGCTCAGCCGCGACCTTCGAAAGCGTAATACGGTCAGCCCATAGCATTTTAAGAACCTTTTCCCACATTACCGACTGCTCTCGAGGGATCGGGTCAGGCTCATTCCTATTCCAGCCCCTTTTCGAAATCTCGATCGAAAAGTCTCTATATCTCCAGTCTGATATAAGCCCCAACTTATGTGACCTATAAATAATCGCAGCGAGCGATACTTTCCATCGCTTCTTCGCTCTCAAAAAGTCACAAACTCCTGTCACGTAAGGCAATGACGCATTTACATCTGCAGCTGGCATTAAAAATGATGAAGCAAATTGATTTGCTTCATCCTCAGCCTTTTGCCCCGTAGGTTTTTGGTCTTGATGAAGGACCAAGTGACCTACTTCGTGTGCCGCATCAAATCTCCCCCTTTCAGCGCTCTTTTGATTATTCAAAAACACATAAGGGGTTCCATTTCTCCAAATAGAATAAGCGTCAACAGCCCTTGTGTTTTCGGACAGAGAGAATACCCGAACGCCTTTAGACTCTAATAGTTGAAGCATATTGGAGACTGGACGCTCGCCTAGCGCCCATTCTTGCCTAAGTGCGACGGCAGCTTTCTCTGGTGAATAATATCCGAGGTCAGGCACTTGAGAGCTTGGCAGGTTGAACCTCTCATCAATCCAATCAGACAGAAGGAAGCCAACTACGCCAGCAGACAGAGCTGCGTCACGACGGGCCGCAGTAAGCGACTTCAAGCTACGAAAGCTCGCCTCCGTTGGCTCATCTAAGTCTTCACCAAAAAAGAATGCTTTTGGATATCCAAGCTTTTGCTCCAAGCCGAGCCAATACTCCTCAGAGGGTTCTTGCCCTTTTTCCCAGCGTGTAACGGTAAGGGGAGCGACACCAAGTGCTTCAGCAATAGCCTTCTTAGTCAGCATAGCGCGACGTCGCGCTATGCTGAAACGGCCTGGATTGTAGAACATGGTTACTTCCGAGAGACGGGAATGTCGAACACGTCGTCTTCGGGCGCATCAGGCAGAGAAACGCGAACCTTGAAGGGTTCATCGCCTGTCCCGACAATAACGATCCGCTCTAAAAATCCATCAAAAAAGCCATCGGACATACCTACAGGTAGGGCCAACTCAGCCCGAACCGTCTCGCCCTCAGCAAAGATGCAAAGATACCAGCTTTGGGTCGTGAAAGGCTGTCGCGTGAGAGACTTAGAAAGAGAAGGTTCTTCAATTCCACTAAACTCAAACAGTGGCGCGCTATTTCGCATGACCGCACGGTCTGTTGCAGGCCCTTTCTTGCTTCTTTGCTGAGGCCCACGCCCTGGAACGCCACTTGCTTCATCGGTATTTGCCACACAGAAGCGCGTCCCATTCTTCGGATCAACGAGCCAAGGGACGCCATCATCATTGCTCTTAATGAACCCGTCAGGACGGAAAACCTCCCGAAGGCGGCGAGAGCCCTCCTTCCAAGACATCCAGCCCGGCGCACTTGAAGGGTCATTCTCGGTGCAGCTGTTTCGTGCTGTAACCGCCGCAAGAACGACTTCAATAAGTCCCTCTCGTGAAAGGCCAAGTTCGCGAAGGCGACGATCTACCGAGACGTCATCTTGGTGCAGGATGGGTTCCACAAGCGAATCCTTATGTTGATTTTTTCGACCTCATTTGAGGGGGAAAAAATCAACATGTCAACCGCCCGCTCTTCTACACCAGCCGGCTTTGCGTCAGCGCCGCCGCCACGAAGCTGGCGAACAGCGGGTGGGGGGCGAAGGGGCGGGATTTGTATTCGGGGTGGAATTGAACGCCGATGAACCAGGGATGGTCGGCGTATTCCACAATTTCCGGCAGCACCCCGTCCGGCGACATGCCGGAGAAGACCAGTCCGGCTTTTTCCAGCGTGTCTTTAAAGTCGATATTCACCTCGTAGCGGTGGCGGTGACGCTCTTCGATCTCGTCGGCGCCGTAGACCTCGGCCACGCGGGATCCGGGCTGCAGGCGGGCGGTATAGGCGCCCAGACGCATGGTGCCGCCCAGATTGCCGCCCTCATAGCGCTCGATCACCTCATTGTCCTTCACCCACTCGGTGAGCAGGCCCACGAGGGGAACCTTCGCGGCGCCGAATTCGGTGGAATTGGCGCCCTCGATGCCGGCCAGGTGGCGCGCCGCGTCGATGACGGCCATCTGCATGCCGAAGCAGATGCCGAAATAGGGAATCTTGCGCTCGCGGGCGAAGCGCGCCGCGGCGATCTTGCCCTCCGCGCCCCGCTCGCCGAAGCCGCCGGGCACCAGGATGGCGTGCACGTCTTCCAGGGCGGAGAAATTGTCCGTCTGTTCAAACTGGCTCGCATCCAGCCAGCGCACCTTCACCCTCACCCCGTTGGCGATGCCGCCATGGTTGAGGGCCTCCAGCAGCGATTTATAGGCGTCGGCCAGCACGGTGTACTTGCCCACGATCGCAACGGTCACTTCGCCGTCGGGATTGTGCACGCAGTGCGAGATGCCCTGCCAGACCGAAAGGTCGGGCATGGGCGCGTCTTCAAGGCGGAACCGCTCCAGAACGACCGTGTCCAGGCCTTGGGCGTGATACTCCAGCGGCACGTCATAGAGCGAGCTGGCGTCGCGGCCCTCAATGACGGCGCGTTCGGGCACGTTGCAGAACAGCGCGATCTTGCGCTTGTCGCCCGGATCGATCGGAATTTCGGCGCGGCACAAAAGGATATCCGGCTGGATGCCGATGGAGCGCAGCTCCTTGACCGAGTGCTGGGTCGGCTTGGTCTTCATCTCGCCGGCCGCCTTGATGAAGGGCAGCAAGGTGACGTGGATGAAGACGGCGCGGTCGCGGCCGAGCTCCTGGCCCAGCTGGCGAATCGCCTCGAAGAAGGGCAGGCCCTCGATATCGCCCACCGTGCCGCCGATCTCGCACAGCACGAAGTCCACATCCCCGGCGTCGGACAGGACGAACGCCTTGATGGCGTCGGTGACGTGGGGAATCACCTGCACCGTGGCGCCGAGATAGTCGCCGCGGCGTTCGCGCTCGATGATCTCCGAATAGATGCGTCCGGTGGTGATGTTGTCGCTCTGGTGGGCCGAAACGCCGGTGAAGCGCTCATAGTGGCCCAGATCCAGATCGGTCTCGGCCCCGTCGTCTGTGACGTAGACCTCGCCGTGCTGATAGGGCGACATCGTGCCCGGATCGACGTTGAGATAAGGGTCCAGCTTGCGCAAACGGACCTTGTACCCGCGCGCTTGCAAAAGCGCGCCGAGTGCGGCGGAGGCGAGGCCTTTTCCAAGGGAGGAGACCACGCCGCCTGTGATGAAGATATATCGCGGCATGGGCGGACGGCTTAGCGTAGAATCGCGCCGGGCAAAAGCGCGCGCTGACGCTTATCCCCGTCCTCTTTCAGCGTTGCGCAGTTCCAGACATGAAAAAGCCCGGCGGAACCGGGCTTTTTGACGCTCAGCGATTGGGAAGGTCGGCGGGCGGTTCGCCCTCGCCCGGCGCTTCATCCGTGGCGCCTGGTTGCGGCGCCGGCTGCGCATCCGGCTCGGCGCCGGGAAGCGCCGGGGCGGCGGGTGAGTCGTCGGAGGGGATTTCGTCGAAGTTTCCGAACGGCAGATCGCTCTGCTCGGTTTCACCGGCCCGGTCGATCACCGACCGGTTGGTGGTGTCCACGCCCGACAGAACCGCCAGCAGAATCGAGTTGCCGATGAACACCGCGCCCAGAAGCATGGTGGTGCGGGTCAAAAGGTTTGCGGCGCTGCGCCCCGTCATCATGCCGCCGGCGCCTCCCCCGCCCATCCCCAGCGCTCCACCTTCAGAGCGCTGCATCAAGATGACGACCGTCAGGGCGACGGCGACGAGAAACTGGATGATCAAAAGGACGGCGGTCATGGCGGGCGCTCTATCGCGTAAAAAACAGACGCCCCGAACGGCCGGAGCGCTAGCTGGCCGCGCGTTTTAGCCCACCATCGCGCGAAGCGCCACCGTCAGGCTGCGTCTCGCCGTTCGCGGCCTGCGCCATGCGCTTTTGCAGCGCGCCGGCGGCCTTCTCGATTTCGCTTCCAGATCGCTCCAGCCCGTCATCGCCGGCGAAGGCGACATAGGCGGCCATGGCCAGTTCCTTGGTGAGCGAGAGATTGGGCGCGCTGAAGCCGCCCGGCTCGGTCAGCTCGGCGGCGACTTCGCAAAGCGCCTTGGAAACCCGCAGGGCTTCCTTGGAGCGCGCGCGGGTCAGGCGCGCCCGGACTTCCGCGGCGCCGCGCACAAACTCGCCCACATCCATGGCCGGCATGCGCCCGGCGTGAATCTCGCGCAGGGCCGCCTCGGCGCCGATGATCACGCGCAGGCAGAGCCGGCGCAGGCGCTCTGAATCCACCGTCCGCCGGGCCTCGTCGATCCAGGCGCGCGCTTTGGACAGCGCTTCCTCGTCGTCCTCGACCACGGCCTTGAGCATGTTCGGCGCATCGATCGGCGGCGCGCCGCCCTCGCGCTCGGAATCCTTGCGCCGGTCCGGGCCGATATAGTCGCTTGTCGCAATGAAGGGTTTGCGTGCGCGCACCAGAACGCGAATGCGCTCCTCGGCGAAGGTGGTGGAGAAGGGGCGGATGATCACATCATCCGCGCCACAACCGATCGCCTCGCGCACCACCGCGGTGTCGCGCTTCCAGCTGGTCAGCAGGATCGCGGCGAACGGATTGTTGGACAGTTCGCCGGCGCGGACCGCGCGCACCAGGCGGAACAGTTCAGCTTCAGTGTCTCCGGTTTCCGCGACCAGAAGATGCGGAGCCTCGTCCTGCACCCGCCGCTTCAGTTCGCGCAGGGTGGAGAACGACTCGATTTCGCGGAATCCGATCTGCTGCAGCGCGTACCGGGTGGTGCGCAGATTCACGTTGACGGGATCGTAAAGCACAACGTTCGCACGTTGATAATCGGTCTCGCTCATCACCATCCCCGGGCCCGCTTATGTGCAGGTCTCGCCGCGACTATCCAGCGTTGAAGGATGGCTTAAATTTCTGAAGATCGTCTTACCGAGCCGCGCGGACGATGGCGGCGAAGTCCGCCGCATCAAGGCTCGCCCCGCCCACCAGCGCGCCGTCGACATCGCTCTGGGCCAGCAGTTCGGCGGCGTTGTCCGGCTTCACAGAGCCGCCATAGAGCAGGCGCAGCGCATCGGCGCCCTCGCCTGGCCACGCCTTTCGGATCTGCGCGTGCATGGCCTGCGCGTCGCCCGGCGTGGCGGTCTTGCCCGTCCCGATCGCCCAGACCGGCTCATAGGCGACGACGATGTCGCCGCCGTGAACGCCGCCCGGCAGGCTGGCGGTGAGCTGGCCGATCACCACCTGCTCGGCCCGGCCGGTCTCGCGCTCGGCCAGGGTCTCGCCGACGCACAGGATCGGCGTCAGCCCCGCGTCCAGCGCGGCGCGCGCCTTGGCCTTGACCAGACCATCGCCCTCCTGGTGATCGGCGCGGCGCTCGCTATGGCCGACGATGACATAGCGGCACCCCAGATCGCTCAGCATGGACGCTGCGATGTCGCCGGTATGCGCGCCGGGCGGGTGCGGTGAGCAATCCTGCCCGCCCAGCGCGATGTAATCGGGCAGGCGCTCGGAGAGAGCGCGGATCAGCGTGGCGGGCGGACACACCGCAACATCAAAGGACGGCGGGCCGCCAAGCTGAACGGCCAGCGCCTGCGCCCAGCTTAAGGAGTCCGCCAGACCGTTCATCTTCCAGTTTCCTGCGATCAGAACGGTGCGGGGCATGGCGGCGGTCCTTGTTACGGGCGAAAGTTCGGCGCGAAGCGATATCAGGCGGGCGTAAAACGGGCAACGCGCCGCGTCCCCAGCTTGCCGCCCCGCGCGGGCGAGGCTAGGGTCCGCGCGACTTTTTTCAGCCCGAAGACAAGGGACGAGACGCACGCATGCTGTCCGCAATCCGCTCCGCCGCCCGCTCGCCCTTGTTCGGCGGCTTCATCATCGCTCTTCTGATCGCCGCGTTCGCACTGTTCGGCGTCACCGACATCTTCCGCACCGGCGGGACCGCTGCGGTCATCGTGGGCCCTGAACGGGTCGGCGTGCAGGAGGTCAGCCGCGCCTATGAGCGCCAGCTTCTGCAGATCCAGCGGGAGAATAACCGCTTCACCCGCGACCAGGCCGAGGAGCTGGGCCTGGGCGACCGGATCGTGGACGTGCTCACCGCCCAGGCGGCGCTGGACGCCAAGGCGTCCGAGCTGGGCCTGTCCTTGTCCGACGAGCAATTGCTCAGCTCGCTGCGCTCGATCCAGGCGTTCCAGAACCCGTTCACCAACGAGTTTGATCGCGAGGCCTATCTCAGCGTCCTGAACCAGAACGGCTATCCCGGCCAGATGGGCGCGCGCATGTTTGAAGCCCAGCTCACCGAAGAGCTGGCCCGGGGTCAGCTGATCGACGCAGTCCTGGGCGGGGTTCGCGCCCCGGCCGTCATGGCCGCCGCCCGGCGCGCCTATGAGCAGGAACGCCGCCGCGTGCGCGCCCTGCTTCTGCCGCCGAGCCTGGCCGGCGATGTCGCCGATCCCACCGACGAGATTCTTGCAAGCTTCATCGCCGAGAACGCCCAGGCGTTCACCCGGCCCGAAGCGCGCCGCTTCACCCTCGTGCGCGTCACGCCGGGCATGTTCCAGCAGGATGTAGAGATTTCCGAGGAAGATATTCAGGCGCTCTATGATTTCCGTGTGGAGACAGGCGAGCTCGCCCCGCCCGCGACTCGTAGCTTCACCCAGTGGTCGGCGGCCGACCAGGCGACCGCCGAAGCCGCCGCCGCGCGCATCGCCGGCGACGAATCCGCCAGCGCCGTGAGCGCGGATCTCGCGCTCGGCGATCCTGTCGACTTTACGGACGTGGAGGCCTTCCAGGTGCCGGACGCCGGTGTCGCCGACGCCGTGTTCGCGCAAGCCGAAGGTGACGTGACCGCTGTGGAAAGCCGCCTTGGCTGGCAGGTCGTGCGCATCACGGCGGCCACCGATCCGGTGGTGCCGCCCCTGGAGGAGGTGCGCCCGGACCTTGAGCAATTCCTCGCCGGCGATCAGTCGGAAGCCGACATGCTGGACGCGCTTGGCGTGTTTGAAGAAGCCCGCGCCGGCGGCGCCACGCTTGAGGAAGCGGCCCAGGCCGCCGCGCTTCCTGCTGAACGTTTCGACCGGATCACACAGCGCGGTCAGAGCCTTGATGGCCAGACCGCCGCCACTCTGTCCCAGACGCCGGACATTCTTGAAACCGTCTTCACCCTGCCGGTGGGCTTTCCCGGCGATGTGACCGGCTATGGCGAGAACGGCTATTTCGTCGCCCGCGTCGACGCCATTGAGGAATCGCGCCTGCCCACGGTCGATGAAGTGCGCGAGCAGGCGAGCGCCTTCTGGCGCGCCCGCCAAGTCGATGACGCACTCACCACCATCGTTGACGACGCCATGGCGCGTGCCGAGGCCGGCGAAAGCCTTGACTCCATCGCCCAGTCGATCGGCGGCGGCGCTGAAGTCGAGATCGCCACGCTGGGCCGGGGTGAAACCGCGGGCCCGTTCAATGAGCAACTGGTGTCAGCCGCGTTCAACGCCTCCGAGGGTCAGCCCTTCCAGGCGCGCGCCGGCGATCAGCGCACGCGCGCGATCGCCATCGTCAGCGACATTCTCGCCCCGTCCGGAGACCCGGTGGCGCCGGAACGCCGCGCCGCACTCACCTCGGAACTGAGCGACGATCTCGCCGCCGCCCTGGAGAGCGCCGTGCTCGCGAGCTACGATATCCGCCGCGATCAGCTGCTCATCGACCAGGCTCTGGGCCGGGCCGACCCCGTCCAGCGCTAGCGCCATGCGCGATTTTGCTCCCGACCTGGAGACCGCGCGCGCCGCTGCGGCGCGCGGAGAGCCTGTCCTCATCACCGCCAAGCGTGTGGATGATCTGGAGACGCCGGTTTCTGCCTATCTCAAGCTCGCCGCCGGCCAGTCCAACACCTTCCTTCTGGAAAGCGTGGAAGGCGGCGCCTATCGCGGGCGCTATTCGGCCATCGGGCTTGATCCTGACCTGATCTGGCGCAACCAGGGCGGCGTGGCGCAAATCGCGCGCGCCAGCGCCCCCGGCATGGCGCCGGGCGCGTTCCTGGCCGAGCAGGCGCCGCCCCTCGCCTCCCTGCGCGCGCTATTGGACGAAAGCGCGCTGGACATGCCCGCCGGGCTCGCTCCGCTGGCGGCCGGGCTGTTCGGCTATCTCGGCTATGACACGGTGCGTTTAAGCGAGCGCCTGCCGGAGAATGCAGGCCCCGATCCCCTTGGCACGCCGGAGGGTCTGCTGATCCGTCCGCGCGCCATGGTGATCTTCGACGCCCTGCGTCAGGAAATCACGGTGGCCGCGCCGGTGCGCCCGACCCCTGGTATGGACCCCGAGCTTCTCATCGACGCGGCCCGGCGCAGCGTCGAGCAGGTCTTCGCCCGCCTGGACGCGGCCGGCCCGGCGCGGCGCGAAGGGGCGCGCTGGTCCGCGCCCGAACCGCAAGCGAATATGAGCGAGGCGGAGTACCGCGCCAACGTGGAGGCGGCGAAGACCTACATTCGCGCCGGCGACGTGTTTCAGGTGGTGCCCAGCCAGCGCTTTTCCGCGCCCTTCACGGCGTCGCCGTTCGCGCTTTATCGCTCGCTGCGGCGCTCCAACCCCTCGCCCTTCCTGTTCTTCTTCGATTTTCCCGGCTTCTCCATCTGTGGGTCCAGCCCGGAGATTCTGGTGCGCCTGCGCGACGGCAAGGTCACGATCCGGCCCATCGCCGGCACCCGCCCGCGCGGCCAGACCCCGGAGGCCGACGCCGCGCTGGAAGCCGATCTCAAAGCCGATCCGAAAGAGCGCTCGGAGCATCTGATGCTGCTCGATCTCGGGCGCAATGATGTGGGCCGGGTGGCCAAAGCCGGCACGGTGAAAGTCACCGAGCGCGAGATCATCGAGCGCTACAGCCAGGTCATGCACCTGGTTTCCAACGTCGAAGGCGAACTTGCCGACGGCGAGGACGCGGTCAGCGCCCTGCTCGCCGGCTTTCCCGCCGGCACGGTGTCGGGCGCCCCGAAAGTGCGCGCCATGGAGATCATCGACGAGCTCGAACCCCATCGCCGCGGCGTTTATGGCGGCGCAGTCGGATATTTCGGCGCCCAGGGCGACATGGATGTGTGCATCGCGCTGCGAACCGCCGTGATCAAGGACGGGCGGATGTACGTGCAGGCCGGCGGCGGCGTGGTGCTGGATTCCGATCCGGAATCAGAACGCATGGAAAGCGTGAACAAGGCCCGCGCCCTGTTTCGCGCGGCCGCCGAGGCCTGGCGCTTCGTCTGACATTCAACTTATTGGTTGACCTTTATCAGGGCCTCGAAGATACTCAACCACATGGTTGATCAAAATACACAGCTCGACGCCCTGTTCAAAGCGCTCTCCGACCCGACACGCCGGGCCATGGTGGATGCGCTCTCGACCGGACCTAAACCGATCAGCGCGCTCGCCGAACCCCACGCCATGACATTGGCCGGGGCGTCAAAGCATGTCGGCGTGCTTGAAAAGGCCGGCCTGAGCACCCGCAGGCGCGTCGGACGCACCCAGCAAATCGCCCTCGCCCCGCAGGGGCTGAAGATCGCCGCCAACTGGCTTGCGGCCTACAGCGCCTTCTGGAGCGCACGCCTCGACACTCTCGAAGCGGCGCTGGCCGAGGAAAGTCAGGATGACGGCGCCCAGGAGGAGAGGACATGAAAGACGGGTTTTTCAGGACCGCCGATGAGCTGGTCTTCGAGCGCTTGCTCGCAACCGATCTGGAGACCGCCTGGCGGTTCCTCACCGATCCGGACAAGCGCGCGCTCTGGCTATGCGGCGGAGTGATCGAGCCGCGCGCCGGCGGCAAGGTGATGATGGTCTTCCACAATGACCGGCTTTCCCCGATCAAGGAGACGGTCCCGGAGGCGATGAAATGCCACGGCGGCGCCTGCTTTGAGGGCGAGGTGACCGAATGGAATCCGCCTCACGTCCTTGCCCACACCTGGGACGGGTCGCTGGTTCGGTTCGAGCTGGAAGAGGCCGGACCACGACAGGTGCGCCTCACCCTCACTCATGCAGGCATGGCCTCCCTCGACGCCGATTCGCGCACCGGCACGCTGGCGGGCTGGCACACCCATTTCGACATTCTCACCGCGCAGCTCACCGGCGTGACTCCGCCGGGTTTTTTCGCCCGTCACGCAGAGAACGAGAGACACTACGCCGGATCCCCGGCCTGATCGGCCCCGCCGGCGAGCGCGCTCACGAACACCAGGTCCACCCCGGCCGCCGCGGCCCGTGAAGGCAAAGTTTCCAGCGCGTCGAGCGTGGCCCGATAGGGATGACCGATGGCGATCGCCGCACCGGTTTCAAGCGCGATTTCGAGCGCCTCGTCCAGCTGCGCGACGGGGTCGGCGCCCGGACTGTCGAGAAACACGTCCCGCCCTAACGCGGCGATCCGGGCCCTGCGCGCCGCATCCGCCGCGAGCGAGTCCGGGTGGGTGAGCGAGTCCACGAAGATCAGGCCGCGCCCGCCCATAGCGTCGAACAGGGCCGCCATGGTGTCCGCGTCGCGCGTCGCCCGGCTGCCCATGTGATTGTTCAACCCGGCCGCGCCAGGCACGCGCGCCAGCGCAGCTTCCAGTCGGGTCGAGATCTCACTCGGCTCAAGGCCGGTGGTGATCGCGCCCGGCCCTGGATTCTCCAACCCCACCGGCTCCATCGGCAGGTGGACGAACACCTCGTATCTGGCGGCTCCGGCTTCGCGTGCAATCTGCGGCGCCAGTTCGGCGTAGGGCAGGACCGCAAGGGTCACAGGCCAGCCCATCGCCATCAGGCGCCGGGCCGCATCATGGTCGTGCCCGACATCGTCGATGATGACGGCGAGACGCGGCCTTGGCGGAGTCGCTTCAGAGTCGGCGGCCGGGAAGGCCGCCGCCAGCGTCTCCCTCACCGTGGCGCGCTGCGTCTGCGGGCGGTCCGGTATCGTTGAGGCTGGGCGCCGCGCGTCAGTCGGGGCCGGTCGCCCGGTGGGAGCCGAATGTTCCAGCTCCGCGGCGGCGGGCGCGCCGTCGCCGCGTCCCAGCCATTGGCCGGTCAGCACCATCGCCACGGCGCCGACACCGGCTGCAAGCTGAACGAAGGGGAAGGAAAACCGCGCCATGGAACACGTGTTACAGCGAGTCGCGGTTGGCGGCGCGGGTCGGCTTATCTAAGGTCCGATCAATCAAAAAACGCGGCGGGCCCGTCATGCTTCTCATCGTCGACAATTACGACAGCTTCACCTTCAATCTGGTGCATTACTTCCAGGAGCTGGGCGCGAAGACCCATGTGGTGCGCAATGACGCCCTGTCGGCAGCTGAGGCGCTGGAGCTGAACCCCGCCGGCGTGGTCCTGAGCCCGGGTCCGTGCGATCCGGACCGGGCGGGCATCTGCCTCGAGCTGATCCGCACCGCGCCGGCCACCCTGCCGATCTTCGGCGTCTGCCTGGGTCATCAGGCGATCGGCCAGGTGTTCGGCGGCAAGGTCGTTCAGGCCAAAGAGATCATGCACGGCAAGACCAGCCCGGTGACCCATCAGGCAAATGGCGTGTTCAAGGACCTTCCCTCTCCCTTCACCGCAACGCGCTATCACTCGCTGGCGGTGGATCTGCCGAGCGGAACCGAGCTTGAAGTGACGGCCCGGACCGCCGACGGCGAGATCATGGGCCTGGCCCACAAGACACGGCCGATCCACGGGGTCCAGTTTCACCCCGAGAGCATCGCCTCGCACCATGGCCACGCTCTGCTCGCCAATTTCATGGCCCTTGCCGGCATGAACGCCGCGCGGTCGGAGCCGGCCTGATGGCGGGCATGAGGGGGGCGATCGCCGCGCTGGGATCCGGGCGCGAGCCGGACGAGGCGGCCCTGCGCGACGCCTTCGACGCGCTCATGGAGGGCGAGGCCGACCCGGTGGAGATCGGCGGCTTCCTGCTGGCCCTGTCGGCGCTGGGTGAAAGCCCGAAGGCGCTGCGCGTGGGCGCCCAGTCCATGCGCGCGCGCATGACGAAGATCACCGCCCCTGACGGCGCCATCGACACCTGCGGCACCGGCGGCGATGCGCGCGGCACCTGGAACATCTCCACCGCCGCGGCGCTGGTCGCCGCCGGCGCGGGCGCGGTTGTGGCCAAGCACGGCAACAAAGCCGCCAGTTCAAAGTCGGGCTCGGCTGAAGTGCTGGAAAGCCTTGGCGTCAATCTGTTCGCCAGCCCCGCCCAGATCGAGCAAGCACTGGCGGAGGCCCGCGTCGCCTTCCTGTTCGCCCAGGCCCATCACGGCGCGGTGCGCCATGTGGGCCCGGCGCGGCGGACGCTGGGCGTGCGCACGGTCTTTAACCTGCTGGGCCCGCTCTCCAATCCGGCCGGCGCCAGGCGTCAGCTTCTGGGTGTGTTCGACCGGCGCTGGCTCACGCCCATGGCCGAGGCGCTGCGCGAGCTGGGCGCGCAGACGGCGATGATCGTGCACGGCTCTGACGGGCTGGATGAAATCACCACGACCGGCGCCACCCATGTGGCTGAACTCAAAGCCGACGGCTCCATCGAAACCTATCAGCTGAACCCCGCCGATGCGGGCCTCGAAACCGCCTCGCTGGACGATCTTCAGGGCGGAGAGCCGGAGGAGAACGCGGAAGCGATCCGCGGCCTTCTGGCCGGCGTCACCGGGCCCTATCGCGACATCGTGCTGTTCAACGCCGGCGCGGCGCTCAAACTCGCCGGTCTCGCCGAAGACTTCACCGACGGTGCGCGCCAGGCCGCCAGGGCCATTGATGACGGCCACGCCGCCACCGCGCTCGAATCCCTCGTGGCCGCCAGCCACGCCGCCCAGTCTGGAGAGGCCTGATGGCCGACGTGCTCGCCAAAATCGAAGCCTACAAGCGCGCCGACATCGCAGAGCGCAAGGCCGTCCGCCCCTATGATGCGGTGGCCGAGGCCGCCGCCGCAGCGCCGGCGCCGCGCGGGTTTCTGGACGCTCTCAAAGCCCGCTCGGCCACAGACGGTCTCGCCCTCATCGCCGAGGTGAAGAAGGCGAGCCCGTCCAAAGGCCTGATTCGCGAAGCCTTCGATCCGCCCGCGCTGGCGAAAGCCTATGAAAACGGCGGCGCGGCCTGTCTTTCAGTGCTCACCGACGGGCCGAGCTTTCAGGGCGCGGATGAATTTCTGGTGGCGGCGCGCGAAGCGGTCGCCCTTCCCGTACTGCGCAAGGATTTCCTTTACGAGCCCTGGCAGGTCGCCGAATCGCGCGCGCTGGGCGCCGACTGCATTCTGGTGATTCTCGCCGCCGTGGACGACGCGGTCGCCGCCGCGCTCATCAAGGAAGCGTTCAGATGGGGCATGGACGCGCTGGTGGAGGTCCATGACGCGGTTGAGATGACCCGCGCGCTCGCCCTGCCCTCGCCACTGATCGGGGTGAACAACCGCAATCTGCGCACCTTCGAGACCTCGCTCTCCACCTTCGAATCGCTGCGTCCCATGGCCGGACCGGACCAGTTTCTGGTGGCCGAATCGGGTATTTTCGAGCGCGGCGACGCCACGCGCCTGCAGGCCGCCGGCGCGCGAGCGCTGCTGGTGGGAGAAAGCCTTATGCGGCAGGACGATGTGACGGCGGCGACACGCGCGCTCATGGGGTTGTGACGCCGCAGTGCTCGCCTTTACTTGACCTTAACCTGGAACAGGCATAGAACATCGGTAACGTTTTCCGGTTTTGTTCCTGAGGGTCGTCATGCTGACCAAAAAACAGCACGAGCTTTTGCTCTTCATCCACAAGCGTCTGTCAGAGGACGGTGTTTCGCCCTCTTTCGACGAGATGAAGGACGCGCTCCAGCTGGCGTCCAAATCCGGCGTTCACCGTCTGGTGAGCGCGCTGGAGGAGCGCGGCTTCATCCGCCGCCTCGCCCACCGCGCCCGGGCGCTGGAAGTGCTCAAGCTTCCCGACAGCTCCGCGCCGCGTTCGGGCGTCAACGCTGAAAACGTCATCGAGCCGGCCTTCGGCGAACGCCGCAGCGCCGCGTCCTCTGACGCCGGTGTTGAAGTGCCGGTGCTGGGCCGCATCGCGGCGGGCGTGCCGATCTCGGCGATCCAGCATGAAACCGACCGGCTCATGGTGCCCCACGCCATGATTTCCGGCGGCGAGCATTTCGCCCTGGAAGTCCACGGCGATTCCATGATCGAGGCCGGCATTCTTGACGGCGACGTGGTGGTGATCAAACGCACCGACACGGCTGATAACGGTCAGATCGTCGTCGCCCTGGTGCGCGACGAGGAAGCCACGCTGAAGACCCTTCGCAAGAAGGGCGGGTCCATCGCGCTCGAAGCGGCCAACCCCGCCTATGAGACGCGCATTTTCGGCCCCGGCGAAGTCAAGGTTCAAGGCAAGCTTGTCGGCCTGATCCGTCAGTACCACTAGACTTCGACGCGTATCGACGTCCATACCTACAACGCCCCGCCCGCTTCACGCCGGCGGGGCGTTTGATTTTTGTGGGCCTGGCGTTTGTGTCGCCGCCTCAGGGCGTGCTCCAGATCCGGTCGCGGCGGCGGTCCTGCGCCCCGCGAAGGCGGATCACCCGGCCGTCCTTCACCCAGAACTCAGCACCGCCAAGGGCTTCGCGCGCCGGATCGTCCAGCAGCACCGCCGCGCATCGCCGCTTGCGCCAGACCGGCGCCCGGCCGTCAAACACGATCAGGTCGGCGCGCGCGCAATCTTCCGGCAGGCTTTCAGGGTTGGACGTCACCGCCAGGCGCAATCCGTCCACTGTGTCTCCGACGCATCCAAGCGGATCGCAGCGCAGCGGCGCACGTTCGGCGCGCAAACCCCCGGCTCCGGCGCGCTGAAGAAAGACCCGCGTATCAAAGCGTGAGGACCGCAGGCTGCTTGCTTGCCACGCGCCGCTATCGTCGAAACGCGCCACCACTACACCGCCGTCACTGATCATCATGGAGGGTGGGGTCTGGGTAAGCCACAGTCCCAAGGCGGCGAGCGTCGCGACAATTCCAGACAGGCGCACCAGCCCCAGACCCAGCGTGGCGAGGGCGAATCCAGCCGAATAGAGCGCAATGACACGGCCCGGCGCCGCCTGCGTCGCCATGGCGGCGCCCTCCAGGCCCGCCGTCCAGTGGGCGATCGCCAGCACGAGGCGCAGGCCGGCGTCCATGACCGCCAGCGCGGGTCCGTCGAGCCCCAGCGGCGCCAGCGCCAGGGCGACGACGCCGGCGGGCATCACCCAGAAGGTGAAGATCGGCATCGCCGCCAGATTGGCCACCAGGCCGAACGCCGCCATGCGCTGAAAATGAAACGCCGCGAACGCCCCGGTCGCGGCGCCGGCCACCACGCTGGTGGTGGTCAGCCCGGCCAGGGTGTCGCCCATGCGCTCAAGGAAATTTGCGCGACCGAGCCGCTCCGGCTTCACCCGGCTCCAGATCTCGTACACCGCGATCAGCGCCGCCACGGCCGAGAAGCTCATCTGGAACCCCGCCTCGGTGACGCTTTCCGGGGCGATCACGATCACCACAAGCGCGGCGATGGCGAGCGAGCGAAGCGAGAAGGCCCGCCTATCCAGAAGGACGCCGGTGAGAACCACCGCCGCCATGACGAAGGCGCGCTGGGTGGAGACCGCGCCGCCGGAGAGGATCAGATAGGCGAGCGCCGCCAGCAGAGCGAGGACCGCCGCCGGCTTGCGCGGATCGCGGGCGCGGGCATAGAGCTCAATGGACGCAAACAGATAGCGCAGCGCCACGTAAACCCCGCCGGCGAACAGCGCCATGTGAAGCCCCGAAATCGCCAGGATATGGCCAAGCCCGGATATTCTCAGCGCTTCGGCGTCGGCCTCGCTGACGCCCGAGCGGTCCCCGGTGAGCAGGGCTGCGGCCACCCCGCCGGTGCGGTCGCCCGCCTTCGCCCGGATCCGCTCGGCCAAATTCCAGCGCATCTTTGCAAAGCCGCGCTGCAGGCGCGCCTGGTCCAGCGCCGCCGGTTCAAGATCGGCGATGGCGAAGCCGGTGAGCGCGACCCCGTCATACCAGGCCGCGCGCGCGGGGTCGTATCCGCCCGGCGCCGACGGGCCGGTGGGGCGGGTCAGCACCGCGCGCAGGCGCACAGCGTCGCCCGGCGTGAACGCGTCCAGACCGGCGCGCACCCTGATGCGGTGCGGCGGCGCATCGGCGCCCTCAAGCTCGGCCACCCGGATGAGCAGACGCGGGCGCGACCCGCCGCGCTCCACCGCCTCGATCCATCCGGTCACGGCCACGGCGCGCTGACTCACCTCCAGGGGCGGCGGGGCGAGGCTCGCGGTGCGGCCCTGAGCCAGGCCGAAGCCCAGCACCAGCGCGGCGGCCAGGACGCAGGCGCTGAGACGTACCGCCTCGCCTCGCAGAAGAACCGCGAGCACGGCGAACACCGCGGCGAGCACCAGGCTCGCCGGACCGGTCCAGGCGGGCGGTTCGATCGTGAGGGAGAAATAGGCCGCGCCGCCGATCCCCAGCGCCAGCGGCGCCCACAGAATCAGGCGCGCAGGATCAGGCGCGCCCACCCCCAGCCGCGCGCCGAGCACCGCATCGAGAAGCGTACGCCAGCGCGTCGGTTCGCGCGCAGAGGGAAGATAGGCCGTATCCACACGCTCATCATGGCGCGAAGATCAGGCGGAGGCTATCACTGCGCGCCAACCCCGTGCTAAGGAACCGGTCCCTTCGCAGTGCAACATGAATTCGCAAGTGCATCAGACCCCAGTCACCCGCTTCGCACCTTCGCCCACCGGCTTCCTCCATATCGGCGGCGCGCGCACCGCGTTGTTCAACGCGCTGTTCGCCAAACGCCATGGCGGTCTGTTCAAGCTGCGCATCGAAGACACCGACCGCGCCCGCTATAGCGCGGAGGCTGTAGATGCGATCCGCGACGGGCTCGCCTGGCTCGGTCTTGAGTGGGACGGCGAGCCGGTCTCCCAGCACGAACGCGCCGCACGCCATGTGGAGATCGTGGATAGCCTGGTGAACCGCGGCGCCGCGTTTCGCTGCTACTGCACGCTGGAAGAGCTGGAGACCCTGCGCGAGCAGGCGTTCAGCGAGGGCCGCGCCTTTCGTTCGCCCTGGCGCGACGGCGGTGACGCGCCTGACGCACCCCACACGGTGCGCTTTCGCGCGCCCGACAGCGACATGGTGATCACCGACGCGGTCCAGGGCGAAGTGCGCTGGGGCGCCAAGGAATTCGACGATCTGGTGCTGCTGCGCGCCGACGGCGCGCCCACCTACAATCTCGCCGTGGTGGTGGACGACCATGACATGGGCGTGACTCATGTGATCCGCGGCGACGATCACCTGACCAACGCGGGCCGGCAAAGCCAGATCTACGCCGCGCTGGGCTGGGACGCGCCGCTGTTCGCCCATATCCCGCTGATCCACGGGCCGGACGGCAAGAAGCTCTCCAAGCGCCATGGCGCGCTGGGCGTAGAGGCCTATCGCGACATGGGCTATCTGCCCGAAGGCCTGCGCAATTATCTGCTGCGCCTGGGCTGGTCCCATGGCGACAAGGAGCTGTTCACCGACGCGGAGATGGCCGAGCTGTTCGATCTGGACGGCCTGGGCAAGGCGCCGGCGCGGCTCGATTTCGACAAGATGGCCCACACCAACGCCTGGCACATGAAGCAAGCCGATGACGATCGGCTGGTGGACCTGCTCTGGGCGCGCATCGAGGGACGCGACGGTCTGCGCACCGACGCGACGGCGAAGCTCTGGGTGAGCCGGGCCATGGCGGCGCTGAAAGAGCGCGCCTCCACCCTCGCCGAACTGGAAGATCAGGTCTATTTTCTCCTTCATCCGCGCCCGATGGAGATTACCGGAAAGGCTGCAAAAGCCCTGAAGGACGACGCGCTGGAACGTCTGGCCCGCTTGCGCGCCGCCCTGGCCGACATGCATGACTGGAACGAAGACGCGCTGGGCGCGGCCCTTCAGGCTTTCGCCGAGCGCGAAGAAATCGGCTTTGGAAAAGTGGGCCAGCCGCTGCGCGCGGCGATCACCGGCGGCGCTGCGGCGCCGGATATGAGTTTGGTTCTTGCGGTGCTTGGACGCGAAGAAGTCCTGGCCCGCCTGGATGACGTCATCTGACCAGCGTGCGGCCGGCGTGAGGCGCCGGGGCGCAGGTCAGCCCGCCAACGAATGAAAAGGGGTTGGAGATATGGAAAACAAGATCAAGCCGAAAGGCTCCGCCAAGCTTGAAGTGAACGGCAAGACCATCGATCTGCCGATCTTTTCCGGCACGGTCGGACCGGACGTCATCGACATCCGGGCACTGTACAAGCAGACCGGGATGTTCACCTACGATCCCGGATTCACCTCCACGGCCAGCTGCGAAAGCCAGATCACCTATATCGACGGCGATGAAGGCACGCTTCTGTATCGCGGCTACCCGATCGATCAGCTGGCCGACAACGCCAGCTTCATCGAGGTCGCCTACCTGCTGATCAACGGCGAACTGCCGGAGAAGCAGGCGCTGCACGATTTCGACTGGACGATCCGCCGGCACACCATGCTGCACGACCAGATCGATCATTTCTTCCGCGGTTTCCGCCGCGACGCCCACCCCATGGCGATCATGGTCGGCACGGTGGGCGCGCTGTCCGCGTTCTACCATGACAGCACCGATGTGAACGATCCCCAGGCGCGCCTGGTCAGCGCCCACCGCATGATCGCGAAAATGCCCACCATCGCGGCGCGCGCCTACAAATACTCCATCGGCCAGCCCTTCATCAGCCCGCGCAACGAGCTCGACTACGCGACGAACTTCCTGCGCATGTGCTTTGCGGTGCCGGCGGAGGACTATATGCCGTCGCCGACCATGGCCCGCGCCATGGACAAGATCTTCACCCTGCACGCCGATCACGAGCAGAACGCGTCCACCTCCACGGTGCGCCTGGCCGGGTCGTCGGGCGCCAACCCGTTCGCCTGCATCGCGGCCGGAATCGCCTCCCTCTGGGGTCCCGCCCACGGCGGCGCCAACGAGGCGGCGCTGAACATGCTCGAAGAGATCGGCTCGGTGGACCGCATCCCCGAATACATCAAGAAGGCCAAGGACAAGGACGATCCGTTCCGTCTCATGGGCTTCGGCCACCGGGTCTATAAAAACTACGACCCGCGCGCCAAGGTGATGCGCGAGACCTGCCACCAGGTGCTCGACGAGATGAACATCAAGGATGATCCGCTGCTGGCCGTGGCCATGGAGCTGGAGAAGATCGCGCTGGAGGACCAGTACTTCATCGAGAAGAAGCTGTACCCGAATATCGACTTCTATTCGGGCATCACGCTGCGCGCGATGGGCTTCCCGACCGAGATGTTCACCGTGCTGTTCGCGGTTGCGCGCACCGTGGGCTGGATCGCGCAATGGTCTGAAATGATCGACGATCCCACCCAGAAGATCGGCCGCCCGCGCCAGGCCTTCACTGGCGCCACCCAGCGCGATTTTGTCGCCATGGACAAGCGCTAGGCGTCACACCGCGCTGAACGAACACCGGAAACCGGCGGCGCTCAGGCGCCGCCGGTTTTTTTTATGACCGGCTCGAGGCCACCAAACCCGGTGCGGGAGAAAAGAGCGTCGAGCCCGACACCCAGCACCTCACCCAGCCGCAGCGCGACCTCGATCGTCGGATTGAACTGGCCGCGTTCGATCGCACCGATGGTCTGCGGGTGAACCTCGACACGGTCCGCCAGCTCGCGCCGGGACAGGCCGTGATCCACCCGGTAGGTCTTCACCCGGTTGTGAAATCGGACAGCCTCAGGCATCGCCGTCGAACGCAAACTCTTCGGCCTCGAGGGTCCAGGCGAGGACAAGCTGCTGGCCGGACATGACGAGGCCCGCGCCGGCCAGACCGGCGGCAAGCACCACGCCCGCCGAAACGCCGAGGGCGCCGAGCAGCGTCAGCAGCGCAATCACCACAAAGCTGATCCAGCGTGCGCCGCGGCGGGCCTCGTCATTGAGGCGGATCTGACGCTCGTCGTAGATTTCGCCGGGCAGCGCGAATGCAGGCCGCGTCGCCTTGAACAGCATCCGGTCAACCCAGAAGCCGAGACCTGCGAGCGCCAGCGTCGCCACGCTCGCCCCGGCAAGGACCGGCGAGTCCACGCCCTGGGACAGGAGACCATGAACGGTGAGGGCAAAGCTCGCCGCCAGCAAAAGGAAAACCGCCAGCACCGCGATGACCAGAACCCGCCTTTTGCCGCGGGGCGCCCACGGGCGCGCCGCCTCAAGGCTGTCGCTGGCGTCCCTTATATGAAATGCATGATCCGGGCCTTTGACGGGCATGACAGCCTCCCTGATTCAAATCGCAGCATATATACTACAATAGAGAGCGCAAGGGCTATATTCGGCCGCCGCTTCTCGGGCTCAAGGCCTCTGCACGCGCGATAATGTCGAGAACCGCCTCGGCCGCATTTTCGGACGGCGCGCCGCCCTCCCCGCTCATGGTCCGGGTGACGGTCTTGAGACGCTGCGACAGCTCGGCCCTGCGCGCCGGATCGTCCAGCATCGCTGACACGGCCGCGCTGAGCTTTTCCCCGGTGCAGGCGGTCTGGACATATTCGGGGATCAGGAGCTCGTCGGCGGCCAGATTGGTGAGCGAAATGTAATTCGCCTTCATCATCCAGATGCGGGCCGCCGCCCAGGCGAGCCAGCCCAGCCGGTAGGCGGCGATGGTGGGCGTTCCCACCCGCGAAAGCTCCAGCGTCACCGTGCCCGAGCACGCCAGCGCCGCATCGGCGGCGTGGTAGGCGTCTCGCCGCTCGCCGGATTCAGCAATGACCAGGTCAGAAAATGCGGGCTCGGCGTCGATGAGCGCGCGCGCCTCGTCCGCGATGGAGGGCGCCAGCGCGGTGGCGAGCACCAGACCGGGACGCTCCGCCTTCAGGCGGCGCGCCGTATCGGCGAAGCGGGGAAACAGCCGCGTCAGCTCGCTGCGGCGGCTGCCGAGCAGCATCAGGACAAGCTCGGCGTCCGGGCCGACGGCGTGGCGCGCGCGGAAGCCCGGCCCGTCCCCGGACAGATCACGCTCCAGCGCCGGATTGCCCACAAAGCGGGTCTCAAGCCCGTGCGGCTCGAAATAATCGGCGTCGAAGGGGTGGATGGCCAGAAGGTGCGTGAAATGCTCCGCGGCGACCCTGGCCCGGCCCCGGCGCGAGGCGAACACCTGCGGCGCGACATATTTGATGCGCGCCACATCCGGCAGCAGCGCTTCCAGCTTCCAGGCGGCGCGCAGCATGAAGCCCCAGCTGTCGATGAGCACCACCGCGTCGGCGTTGAACGCGGCGGCGGCGGCGGCGGTTTCCTCGGCGCGCTCATGGACGAGTTTGACGATCTTCAGCCCGTCGAACATGCCGAACACTGAAAGCTCGGAGATATCCACCGCCGAAGCCACGCCGCGCGCCGCCATCTCGGTTCCGCCCACCCCGGCGATCTCCACATCCGGGCGCAGGCGGCGCAGGGCGTCGATCAGATCGGCGGCGATGGCGTCGCCCGAAGCCTCGGCGGCGACCAGAAAGACGCGGGGGGCTGCGGACATGGGCGGGCTCCCTTTAGCCGGAGACCGGCTCGTCGACGATCCAGACGAACACGCCCGCCGCATCGGCGGCGCGCGCCACGCTTTCACGGCCAAGGATCAAGGCGCCGCCGGCGGGGGCGACAATGCCGGCCAGGCCGGCTTTCGCCGCCGCTTCAACGGTGGGCACGCCAATGACAGGAAGGTCGATCCGGCGCTCCTGCACCGGCTTGGGGCGCTTGGCCAGGACGCCGCTGCGCGCCGCCGCGGTGCCGCGCAGCGCCTCGGGCAGGCCGGCGACCCGGCCCAGCATGGCGTCGGTGCCCTCCTGGGCCTCCACCGCGAGGACCAGCCCGCGCGCGACCACCGCGCCCTGGCCGATATCCTCGGCGCCGATCACGGCGGCCACATGGAGCGCCTTGAGCGCGTCGGCGCGCGCGACATCATCCGGACCGATCCCGCCAAGCAGACCGGCGCGGGCTTTAAGCTCTTCGGCGATCTCGTCGGCGCCGATCACCGCCAGGCCTTCGCGCTCGAATATGGCGATCACGGCGCGCAGCAGCGCGTCATCGCCGCGGGCCGCCGCCGAGAGCACTTTGGGCAGCAGGCTCACGCCCTTCATGTCCGGCTTCAGCTTTGAAAAATCGGGCCTTGCGACAATGCCCGCAAAGCAGATCGCGTCGCAGCGCGCCTCGTGCAGGGCCTTGAACATGGCGCCGATTCTGGCGATGCCGCAGGGCGTCGCCTTTGCGAAGCGTGACGGATCAGCAAAACCGTCCAGCGCGATGACGCAGCCCAGCCGGCCCTCCGACTGCGCCGCGGCGGCCACATGAACCGGCAGCTCGCCGCCGCCGGCGATCAGCCCCAGGCGTTGGTAGGAAACCCCCATGTCACCGCCGCTCCGTCACAGGCTCGCGACCCGGGCTCACCGCGGCTCCGGGAAGCAGAGCGGGCGCGATCCGGACGCGCGGATGAAGGCGATCACGTCCTGCACCTCCTGGCGCGGCTCGAACAGGCGCGCGGTGTCCTCCACCCGCTCGGTGAAGGCGCCCTCTTCGGCGAACAGGAGGCGATAGGCGGTGCGCAGATCATGGATCACGTCGCGCGAGAAGCCGCGCCGTTTCAGGCCCACCAGGTTGAGGCCGGCCAGCCATCCGTGATTGTCAGCCATGCCGTAGGGAATCACGTCGCCGGTCACCGCCGCGCCGCCGCCGATGAAGGCGTACTTGCCGATCCGGCATTTCTGGTGGAGCGCGGACAGCCCGCCCATGATGACGAAATCGCCCACCGTGCTCTCGCCGCCCACCGAGGCGTTATTGGCGAACACCACGTTGTCGCCGACGATGCAGTCATGGGCCACATGGCTGCCCACCATGAAATAGCCGCCGGCGCCGACGCGCGTCACGCCGCGTCCGGTTTCGGTGCCCATATGCATGGTCACGTGTTCACGCATCGTATTGCGGTCGCCGATCTCCAGGCTCACCTCGCCGCCCTTGAACTTGAAGTCCTGGGGCGGTTCGCCGAGCGCGACGAACGGGTGCATGATACAATCGTTTCCAACCCGTGTGCGCCCCGCGATCGTGACATGGGACAGAAGGCGCGAGCCCTTGCCGATCTCCACCTGGGGGCCGATCACGCAATAGGGGCCGATCTGGACATCCTCGGCCAGGGTTGCGGCGGAATCGACGATGGCGGTGGGATGGAGTGTCGGCATCAGATTTCGCGAACTGCTGAGGTGGCGGAAAACTCGGCTTCGGCGCATTTCACGCCCTCGACGCGCGCTTCGCCCTTGAACTTGAACACGCCTCGGCGGCTGGCGACGACCTCCACCGCCATCTCCAGAAAATCACCCGGCCGCACCGGCTTTCTGAAGCGGGCCCGCTCCACGCCCAGGAAATAGATCACCGTGGTCGCGATGTCGGCGTCCAGCGTCTTGCTCATCAGGACCGCACCGGTCTGGGCCATGGCCTCAATGATCAGCACGCCGGGCATGACCGGGTTTTCCGGAAAATGGCCCTGAAAATGAGGCTCGCTGGCCGCCACGCACTTGATGCCCGTGATCGAGCGGCCGGCCTGATAGTCCCGGCACCTGTCGACGAGCAGGAACGGATAGCGATGCGGCAGGCGCCGCAGAATCTCGTCGGGTCCGACGATCTCGCCCCCAGCCTCGGTCATTGCTCATCCTTTTTCGGCTTCGCGCTTTTCTTGGCGCCGGACTGACGTCGGATCCAGACGATCTCGCGCATGAAGCGCTGTATCGGCTGTGCGGGCGAGCCCGCCCAGGTTTCGCCGTCGGGCACGTCCTTCATGACGCCCGCGAAGGCGGCCAGGCGCGCACCGTCGCCGATGCGCAAATGGTCGGCCACACCGGCCCGGCCGCCGAACTGGGCGCCGCGGCCCACATGAACGCTGCCGGACACGCCGGAAAATGCGGCCATCACCGCGTATTCGCCGATCTCGCAGTTATGAGCAATATGGCACAGATTATCGATCTTGCAGGCCTTGCGCAGGATCGTGTCGCGGATCATGCCGCGATCGACGGTGGAGTTCGCGCCGATGACCACCTCGTCCTCGATGATCACGCGGCCCACATGGGGGATCGACAACAGGCCGCCCTGATCCAGAGCAAGGCCGAAACCGGCCTCGCCGATCACGGCGCCGGTGAGGATCTCGACCTGCTCACCCAGCACGGCACACTGCACCACCGCTCGCGGGCCGATTCGGCTTCGGGCGCCGATGACGACGCCCGGCCCGATGATCGCGCCCGGTCCGATCTCCACCGCTTCGCCGATCTCGGCGTCCGGTCCGATCACGACGCCCGGACTCAGGCGCGCAGCTGAATGGACGCTCGCGGACGGATGGATGAAGGCCTCGCCGCCATGGTCGCGCGCCCGCAAAAGCGCGGCGCAGGCGCGCCCGAAGGCGGCGCGCGGATCGCGCGCGATCAGCACGGCGCCCGCCGAAGTCAATTGCTCCGCCGTAGCAGCATCGGCGACGATGGCGCAGGCGCCCGGCGTCTGGATGGAGGTGTCCGAGTTCTTGGCGAGGAAGAAAAGCTCGCCCGCCCCGGCCTGGCTGGGCGTGTTCACATCGTGAACCGCCAGGGCGGCGTCACCGGTGAGCTCGGCCCCGCACAGCGCGGCGAGATCACCGGCCGATAGCGGGCCGAGCCGCTCGAAGAAGCGCGCATCGGCCCCCATCGCTGACGTCCTTACTGCGGCCGCTGAGCGGCGGCTTGCTGAGCTTGAAGCTGCTGCATGCGGCGCTGCTGAGCGACGAATTGCTGCAGGACTTGCTGTTGAACCGCGCCGCGCTGCTCATCGTTCATACGCACCCGGCTGACCGGGGTGGTGGAAAGCCGGGCGTCGAGCCGGTTGATGGCTTCCTGGCTGATGGACGCGGATTCGGCGGCGAAGACCACCTGGGCGCGGTCGATCAGCACGGCCGCGCCGCGCTCGTCGACGATTTCCTGCAGCACGTCCTGCAGGGCGATGAGCACCGGCTCCATGGCGGCGTTTTGCGTGGCGATCAGCTCCTGACGCAGCACGGCGCGCTCGACTTCAAGCTCCACGCTCTCATTGGCCATGGCCTGATAGCGTTGCTGAAGATCTTCGCGCTGCTGCAGAGCGGCTTCGGACAAGGCCGAAGTTTCCGCATTAAGCGCTTCGCTTTCCTGCGTCAGGCGGGTGGATGAGGCCTCCAGCGTGACGCTGGCCTCGTCGCGGATGCGCTGGATTTCAGCGGCGATGTGCTGACCAACCGCGCTCTGGGTGAGGATGCGCTCCTCGCTCATGACGAGGATTTGCTGCGCCTGAGCGACGGCGGCGAAGCCGACCGCGAGGGCGAGCGCGGCGGCGATCGCGCGCACCGGCTTGGCGATGGCTGCGATATCTTGGCGAATCATAGACTTAGAACCCTGTTCTTGTGCTGAAGCGGAAGAAGCGCGCCCGGTCATAGTCTTCCTTGACGAACGCGTGTGCGAAGTCGAACCGCACGGGTCCGAACGGGGAGTCCCAGAACACGCTCAAACCGGCCGAGGCCCGCGGGGCCAGACGATCGACGGTGAACGGACTGCCCGTCGCACCCTCCTCGATCTGGTCATCCTGGGGCAGCAGACCCAACGTTCCCACCTCGGTGAAGAGGCTGCCGCGGATGCCGTACTGCTCGGGCAGACCCAGCGGGAAGCTGAGCTCAGCTGCGCCCACGGCGTAGAAATTGCCGCCAAGCGCGTCCCCGGAGATGAACTCGTCTCCATCAGGATCCGGCGTTTCGCGGCGAGCCACGACACGCGGGCCGATGCCCGCGGTTTCAAAGCCGCGGAACGTGTTTCCACCCTTGAAGAAGCGGTCATTGATCCGCGCCGTGTCACCGCCCCAGGAAAACAGATAGCCGCTCTCGCCGTTAACGCTGAACACGATGTCGTCCCGGAAGAAGTTCTTGTACCACCCCGCCTGAAGCTCAGAGCGGATATAGCGAACATCACCCCCAATTCCGGCGAAATCTTGGTTGAAAGCGACCCGAAATCCGTTCGAAGGCTCCCGGGCGTCATCCAGCCTGTTCCAGCTCAGCGAATACCCCATCAGCGACGTGACCCGCGAACCGGCCGCCCGGCTGATGGATTCAGATACGCCGCTGAACACGTTCACTTCGTCGGTACGCAGGGTGTAGTTCACCCCGGCCTGGACGGCGCGCGTGAGCGGGAAGCCCGCGCGCAGGGTGAAACCGGTGGACTGAGTCTCGAACGAGGCCTCCCGCGAGAAGTCGGAGCGAACCTGGAACAGGTCGAAACCGGCGGCGAGATTGCGATCAAGGAAGCGCGGTTCGGTGAAGCGGATGTCGATCTGCTGCCGGCGCGAGCTGGCTGACACCCGGAAGCGCAGGAACTGACCCCGGCCGCGCAGGTTTCGCTCCGAGATCGAGAAATCCACCAGGAAGGCGTCGGTGGAGGAGAAGCCGGCGCCGAAGGCGAGCTCGCCCGTGGGCTGCTCAGTGACCCGCACCTCCACGCGCGCACGGTCCGGCGAGCTGCCCTGATAGGGCTCGACTTCGACATCTTCAAAGAAGCCCAGCTGCCCGACCCGGGCGCGCGACACCTGCAGCAGCGCCTGGTTGAAGGCGTCGCCCTCGACGATGTCGAGCTCGCGGCGGATCACCCGGTCAAGGGTTCGCGTATTGCCGACAATGTCGATGCGCTCGATATACACCCGCGGGCTTTCATCGATGACGTAGCGCACGTCGACGGTCTGGTCTTCACGATTGGTGACGACGCGCGGAGAGATGTCCACGAAGGCGTAGCCGGCCGCGCCGGCGGCGAAGGTGAGCTGGTCAATCGCGCCCTCAATGAGGCTGCCGTTGTAAAGCTGACCGGGCTGGGTCGGGACGATGGCCTCAAGATAATCGGTGTTGAGTTCCTCGATCCCGGTCTCCACCTCGATCTCGCCGAAATTGTAACGCTGGCCCTCGTCCATGACGAAAGTGACGTAGAAATCAGATTGATCCGGCGTGAGTTCGGCGACCACCGAGGTGACGCGGAAATCAGCATAGCCGCGATCATTGTAGAACGTGCGCAGCTGCTCGCGGTCAAACTCGATCCGGTCGGGATCGTAATTGTCGTTGGAGCTGAAGAAGCGCCACCAGCGCGCCTCGGTCGTCACGATCTCGCCGCCGAGGCGGCTGTCGGAATAGGCCTGGTTGCCCACAAAGGCGATGCGGCGCACGCCGGTCACCGGACCTTCGGAAATCTCGAACACCAGATCGACGCGGTTCTGGGTCAGCTCCACGATTTTCGGCGTGACCTGTGCGGCGAAGCGGCCTGACTGGCGATAGACCTGCAAGATGCGCTGCACGTCCGACTGCACCCGCGAGCGGGTGAAGATGGCGCGGGCCTGAAGCTCGATCTCGTCGGTGATCTTGTCATCGGCGAGCGCGCGATTGCCCTCCAGAATCACCCGGTTCACGATCGGGTTCTCTTCCACGAAGATCACCATGTTGGGACCGTCGAGCGCGATGCGAATGTCGGAGAACAGATTTGTCCCGTAGAGCGTCTGGATGGACAGGTTGATCAGGCGCGGGTCAGGCACTTCGCCCGGCTGGATCAGCACATAGGACAGGATCGTGTCGGCTTCGACGCGCTGATTGCCCTCCACCTGGATGTTGAGCACCGCCTGCGCCGCACGCGGCTGCGCGACAGCTTCCGGCGCGCCCTGTCCGGACCCGAGGGCGCCGACTTGCGGCTGCCCGGCCGATTGCTCGTCCTGCGCCTGTCCCGCCGCTGTAAGCGCCAGACCGGCGAGCAGAGCTGCAAAGCCTTGAATAAACCGCTGCATCAAGTCCTCGTCGTAAACCGCGCGCTCACCCTGTTTTCAGGAGAACAAGCCGCGCAAATAACTCAAATCGTTCCAGGTCGCCACAACCAACATGCAAAGGATGAGGCCCAGACCGACCCTGAACCCTGCGTCCTGGACCGCCGGGCTGGGAGGCCTCCCCGCTACGGCTTCGTAGGCGTAGTACACCAGGTGGCCGCCGTCGAGTACCGGTATGGGTAGAAGATTCATCAGGCCGAGCGCCACAGACAATAGCGCCGACAGGCTGAGCAGCGTAACCGCCAGGGCGGCGATTCGCACCGCCGGGCCGCGCGCGACCGCGTCGTCCTGCGCTGACGCCGGGCCGGCCATGGAGGCGTTCGCCATCTGACCGGCGGTGGTGGCGATGCCCAGCGGTCCGTTGATCAGCTCGGTGGATGCGCGCCCGGTCACCAGGCGGAACAGATAGTCCCCGGTCATCGTGACGATCTCCGCCGTCTGTGTGACCCCATAGACCGGCGCTTCAAGAAGACTCACCGGTTCGTTCGGCGCGATCGCCTCCTGCGAGACGCCGATGCCGAGGAATCCAAAGGCGCGCTCACCGCCAAGACCGTCGGGGCGCATGGTGCGTTCGGCGGTGACGTTGATCGTCATCGCCGCGCCGTCGCGCTGCAGCTCGAAGCGCATGCTGGTTCCCGCCCGCGTCGCCACATACTGGCGCACCATGGCGAAGGATTCGATCTCCTGGCCGTCCAGGGTCAAAAGCCGGTCGCCGACCTCAAACCCCGCCCGTTCGCCGGGACCGCCCTCCACCACTGCGGTGAGCACCGGCTCGGGCGCCTCGCCGGGCCGGCCCACCGCCAGGCCAAGCACGGCGAAAAGGACGATCGCCAGTGCAAAATTGGCCAGCGGTCCGGCGGCGATGATGATGGCGCGCTGCCACAACGGCTTGAAGTGAAACACCGTGTCCGGCGTGTCATGGTCGCGGCGCATGCGCTCCAACGCGTCTCGATCGGGGGCGCTGGCCGCGTTCTCGTCACCGCGAAACCGCACATAGCCGCCCAGGGGCAGCGAGGCCACGCGCCAGCGCGTGCCCAGCCGATCAGTCCAGCCGAACAGGCCGGGACCCATGCCGATGGAGAAGGCCTCGGCGTGAACGCCGAACAGGCGGCCCGCCCAGTAATGGCCGAGCTCGTGGATCACCACGACGAAGGAGATCACCGCCACGAAGGCGAAGATGGATAAAAGCCCAGAGCCTAGTAGATCGAACATAGTCTCACCTCGACTCTGCGGCCTTGCGGCTCACGCCGCCGGCGCGCACCGCCACGGCGTCAAGCGCCAGCCGGCGCCCTTCAGCGTCGGCGGCGTACACCGCTTCGAAATCGCGCGCCCCCTCGTCCGTCACACCGGACCGGCGCCCCTCGGTCAGAGCGTCCGCAACCACCGCTGCGATGTCAAGAAAACCAATCTTACCGTTCAGAAAGGAATCCACGGCGATTTCATTGGCCGCGTTCAGCACCGTGGGCGCGCAGCCCCCGGCGCGATAGGCGGCCCGCGCCAGCGCCAGGGCGGGAAAGCGCACCTCGTCGGGGGCGGAAAAGCTCAAAGTCGCCAGTTTCGCCAGATCCAGGCGCTCCACCGGCGTATCCAGCCGGTCCGGCCACGCCAGAGCGTGGGCGATGGGCGTGCGCATGTCGGGACAGCCCAGCTGCGCCAGAAGCCCGCCGTCGGCGTACTCCACCAGGCCGTGAACAATGGCTTCGGGATGGACGAGCACGTCCACCTGCTCGTCCGGCAAGGCGAACAGGTGACAAGCCTCGATGATCTCCAGGCCCTTGTTCATCATGGTGGCGCTGTCCACCGAGATCTTGGCGCCCATGGACCAGGTGGGATGGGCGACCGCCTGGGCGGGCGCGGCGGCGGCCATGGCGTCCAGGCTGGAGGTGCGGAACGGCCCGCCCGAAGCGGTGAGGATGATGCGCCTTATTCCGTCGCGCTGCGCCTCGTTGAAGGCCTGGAACACCGCATTGTGCTCTGAATCCACCGGCAGAAGCGTGGCGCCCGACCGGCGCGCTTCAGCCATGAAGAGCTCGCCGGCGCACACCAGGGCCTCCTTGTTGGCGAAGGCCACGCAGCGCCCGCGCCGCACCACTTCAAGGGTGGGCTTGAGCCCGGCCGCACCGACAATGGCGGCCATCACCCAGTCGGCGTCCATGGCCGCGGCTTCCAGAACCGCGCTTTCGCCGGCGCCGCAGGCGATCGAGCTTCCGCTGAGCGCGTCTTTCAGCGCAGGACCGGCGGCCTGGTCGGCGACGGCGCAATAGCGCGCACCCACTCTGATGGCCGCCTCGGCCAGCTGTTCGGCGTTGGAGTTCGCCGTCAGGGCGACCACGTCAAAGCGCCCCGGTTGCGCGCGTGCGATGAGATCGAGCGTGGCGCGCCCCACAGAGCCGGTGGCGCCCAGGACCGTGACCGTGCGCCCGCTCATGCGCCCGCCCCCGGCCAGACCTGTGGCGCCAGCACCACGACCAGGCCGGCGAACACGCAAGCCAGCATGAGCGCGTCGACCCGGTCCAGAACACCCCCGTGACCGGGGATGAGCGTGCCGGCGTCCTTTACACCGAAGCGCCGTTTTACGAGCGACATCAACAAATCTCCCAGAACGGCGGCGAGCGCGGTGGGCGCGGCGATCAGCCCGGCATGGAGCGGCGTCATGTCATAAGCGTAGGCGACGGCGACGCCCGCGGCGACCCCCAGGCACAGCCCGGCGATCAACCCGGCCCAGGTCTTGTTCGGACTGGCCGCGGGCAGCAGCTTGGGGCCGCCGATCCAGCTTCCCGCGAGATAGGCGAAGGTGTCCGCGCTCCACACCACGGCGAGCAGAAACAGCGTCGCGCCAAGGCCGCCGGCCTCACCATTGCGCAGCGTCACAAGGAGCGCCGCGCTGACCGATACATAGAGGACGCCGGCGAAGGCGTATTGCGCATCGCCCCGGGGCCGGCGGTCAAGCGTGCACAAGGCCGCGCCGGCGAGCACCCACAGCACGGTCCAGCCCTGCACGTCCTGCCCGGCCAGCAGCGCGGCGCCCACTGCGGTTCCCGTCGCAGCGGCGAAGGCGCGCGGCGGCGCGCCGGGATCAGTCATGCGCACCCATTCCCACGCCATGGCGGCGGCGAAGGCAGCGATGAAAATGGCGAAGCCCTGCCCGCCGAGCACCACAAGGCCGAGCGCGACCGGAGCCAGGACCAGTGCGGACAGAACGCGTTTACGAAAGATCGGATCGCCGGGCGCCCGCCGGCGGACCGGAGACGGCTCACCCATGGGCGAGACCGCCATAACGCCGCTGCCGCCCCGCATACACCGACACCGCCTCGGCGAAGGCGGCGTCGTCGAAATCGGGCCAGAGCGTATCTACGAAGACAAGCTCGGCGTAGGCCGCCTGCCACAGCAGAAAATTGGAGATGCGCCGCTCACCGCTGGTGCGGATCACCAGATCGGGATCGGGCAGGCCGTCGGTATCGAGAAACCTTGCCAGGCCCGCTTCATCAAGACCGGACAGATCGCCGTCGAGCGCCTCGGCGGCCCGGCGCGCAGCCCGGACAAGCTCGTCGCGCCCGCCGTAATTGAAGGCGATGGTCAGGTGAAAGCTGTCATTGTGCGCGGTGCGGGTCTCGGCGCGCTCGACGATGTTCAGGAGTTCGCGGCTCAGACCTTCGCGGCGGCCGATCACCCGGATGCGTACGCCTTCCCCGGTCAGCCGCTCCAGATCGGCCTCCACATAGCGACGCAGCAGATCAAACAGAGCGTCGATTTCGTCGACAGGGCGGCGCCAATTCTCGGTGGAGAAGCTGAACAGGGTGAGATGGGTCACGCCCATGTCACCGGCGGCCCGCACGGTCCGCCGGACCGCCTCCACACCCTCGCGATGACCGAAGGCGCGCGGCCGGCCGCGCTTGGCCGCCCAGCGGCCATTGCCGTCCATAATCACCGCCACATGGCGGGGAATCGTTAAGGACCGCTCGGTATCGGCCATGAATCGGCGCCTCCTTGTCCGGCCGGCGCGGGGCTCAGACCTGGGTGATTTCGTCCTGCTTGCTTCTGAGCATCTCGTCGATCTCGGAGATCGTGGCGTCGGTCGCCTTCTGCACCTGATCGGAGAGTTTCTTCTGCTCGTCCTCGCCGATATCGCCGTCTTTTTCGGCCTTTTTCAGGCTGTCCATGCCGTCGCGGCGCACATTGCGCACGGCGACGCGGGCGTTCTCGGCGTAGCTGCCTGCAGTCTTGGCCAGTTCGACGCGGCGCTCCTCGTTGAGGGGCGGGATCGGGATGCGGATGGAGGGCCCCTCCATCACCGGGTTCAGGCCCAGCGAGGAATTGCGGATCGCCTTGTCCACCGCCTGAGCCAGATTGTGGTCCCAGACCTGAACCGAGATCATGCGCGATTCCGGCACCGTGACCGTGCCCACCTGATTGATCGGCGTGGGCGTGCCGTAGGCCTCGACCTTGATGGGATCAAGCAGGCTTGCCGAGGCGCGTCCGGTCCGAAGGCCGCCAAATTCCTTCTTCAGCGAATCCACCGCGCCGTCCATGCGCCGTTTGATGTCCTTGATGTCGAAATCCGACATGAAAACCTCCCTTTATCCGCCGCGCGGCGCACCGCCGACGATCGTGCACGTGCCCTCGCCTTCGAGGACCCGCGCGAGCCCGCCCTTCTCGCGGATATTGAACACCACGATCGGGATCTGATTATCGCGCATCAGCGTCACCGCCGAGGCGTCCATGACTTTAAGATCGCGCGCTAGAACGTCCATGTAGTCAAGGGTTTCAAACCGTTCCGCCTTGGGGTTTTTGCGCGGATCGTCATCATAGACGCCGTCCACGCTGGTGCCCTTGAACAAGGCGTCACAGCCCATCTCGGCCGCGCGCAGCGCCGCGGCGGTGTCGGTGGTGAAGAACGGATTGCCGGTGCCGGCGGCGAAGATCACCACCCGGCCCTTTTCCATGTGCCGGATGGCGCGGCGGCGAATATAGGGCTCGCACACCGTCGTCATGGGAATCGCCGACTGCACCCGCGTGGACACGCCGACGCGCTCCAGCGCCGTCTGCATGGCCAGCGCGTTCATGATAGTGGCCAGCATGCCCATATAATCGGCGGCTGCGCGCTCCATGCCCTTGGCGGCCGCTGATAGCCCGCGAAAGATATTGCCGCCGCCGATGACGAGGCAAAGCTCGTACCCGGCCTCCACCGCATCACCCACTTCGCGCGCGATCCGGTCGGCGGTGGTCATGTCGATGCCGTAGGCCTCGTCGCCCATCAGCGCCTCTCCGGATACTTTGAGCAGCACCCGTTTGAAACGGCCTTGCGGCGTTTTCGCCGGTGATGGTGCGTCGTCGGTCAAGCCGGTCACCTCCCTGATTCGAACCCTAGCGCCTGAGACGCGACAAAGCCCGAGCGTGATAACGCCCGGGCTTCGCCATGCCTAGAGAAGACTTTAGCCCTTGGCGGCGGCGGCCACTTCCGCGGCGAAGTCTTCCTGTTTCTTTTCAACGCCCTCACCCAGAACCATCCGGGCGAAACCGGTAAGCTCGATGGGAGCGCCGGCCTCGGCTTCAGCCGCCTTGACCGCGTCGCCCACGGATTTGTCCGGGTCGAATACGAAGGGCTGCTTCAAAAGCACGACTTCGGCGTAGAACTTGCGCAGGCGGCCTTCGACCATCTTCTCGATGATGTTGTCCGGCTTGCCCGCCTGGCGCGCCTGGTCTGCGAAGACCTCGCGCTCCTTGTCCACGATGGCGGTGTCCACCTCGGCTTCGGTGACGGCCACGGCCGGCGACGGCGAAGCGGCCGCCACGTGCATGGCGATCTTGCGGCCAAGCTCGAGGAGGACGGCCTTGTCACCTTCCGACTTCAACGCCACCAGAACGCCGATCTTGCCCATATTCTCGGCCGCGGCGTTGTGGACATAAGCCGCCACAACACCGGGATCGACGGCGAGCGCGGACGCGCGGCGCACCGACATGTTCTCACCGATCGTAGCGATCAGATTGGTGAGCATGTCGGACACGGTCGCGCCCTTGGAGGTCTTGGCTTCGGTCAGCTTTGCAACGTCGGACGTGTCGATCGCCAGCTGGGCGATCTCGGCGACCGCGGCCTGGAAGACCTCGTTGCGCGCAACAAAGTCGGTTTCCGAATTCACTTCCACGCTGGCCGCAGCCATGCCGGCGCCACGGTCGACGGCGGCGACGGCCACGAGGCCCTCGGCGGCGACGCGGTCGGCTTTCTTGGCGGCCTTGGACAGGCCCTTCTTGCGCAGCCAGTCGACGGCGGCGGCGACGTCACCGTCGGTTTCGGCGAGCGCTTTCTTGCAATCCATCATGCCCGCGCCGGTCTTGTCGCGAAGCTCTTTGACGAGGGCGGCTGTGATCTGAGCCATGGGGAGATCTCCTTGAAAAAGCGCTGTACGCTATTCGGTCTTGGCGTCTTCTTGCGGACCGGCTTCGGCGGCGGGAGCCGCTTCAGGCTCGGCGGCCTTGGCGGCGTCCACGTCCGGCTTGGCCTTTTCTGCGGCGGCCTCGGTCGGAGTGGTTTCAGCCGGAGTTTCGGCCGGGGCTTCAGCGGGCGCTTCGGCAGGAGCTTCAGCATCGGCGAGGCCCAGCTGGGCTTCGCTCGGCGCTTCGCTCTCGCCCAAATCCATGCCGAATCCGGCCTGGCTGTCGGAGATGCCGTCAAGCACGGCTTCGGCGATCAGGTCGCAGTAAAGCGACAGAGCGCGGGCCGCGTCATCATTGCCCGGGATGGGGAAATCAATCGGATCGGGATCGCAATTGGTGTCCAGGATCGCCACCACCGGTATGTTGAGGCGCTTGGCCTCTTGAATTGCGATCGCCTCCTTATTGGTGTCGATCACGAACATAAGGTCCGGCGTGCCGCCCATTTCCTTGATGCCGCCCAGCGAACGCTCGAGCTTCTCGCGCTCACGCGTGAGCATCAGGATTTCTTTTTTGGTGAGGCCGGTCGGACCGCCCTCGGCGTCCAGCAGACCTTCCAGCTCGCGCAGGCGCGCGATCGAATGGGAGATCGTCTGCCAGTTGGTCAGCGTGCCGCCAAGCCAGCGATGATTCATATAGTATTGCGCGCAGCGCTGAGCGGCCAGCGCGATCGGCTCGGAGGCCTGACGCTTGGTGCCGACAAACAGGATGCGGCCGCCCGAAGCGGCGACGTCGCGCACTTTCACCAGCGCCTGGTGCAGCAGCGGAACGGTCTGCGACAGGTCGATGATGTGAATGTTGGAGCGTTCGCCGAAGATGTAGTTTTTCATCTTCGGGTTCCAGCGGTGGGTCTGGTGACCGAAGTGCGCGCCGGCTTCCAAAAGCTGACGCATGGAGAATTCGGGAAGGGCCATCTGATCGTTTCCTTTTCCGGTTGGCCTCCGCGGAGCGGAGCCGGCCGAGCCTTTCCAGTAGGGAAAATGCGCGGCGCGGCACCGGAGCGACGTCTGACCATTCAGACGCCGAGCTCCGCGTGCGGGATCGCGCGCGCTTATACGGGGATGTGAGCCCGCCCGCAAGCGATGAGCGGCGTTCGCGGCTGCGCTTGGCGCCGCGCCCCCGCTATCGCCCCGACCATCGCCGCCATCGCCGCTGTCCGGTCCGGACGTCGCGGCCCGGCGCCCGCCTAAAGCTGTTCGACCTCGAGCACGCCGCTCACCGCCTTGAACGCAGCTCTGGCGGCCGGATCAATGGCGTGCCGTCCCGGCAGGCGAATCTCGGCGTTGCGGCCGTCGCTCAGGGGCACGACAAGATGCACGCCGCCGCGCGGGCCTTCGCGCCCGTCGGCGCGCTCGATGCGTTTTCGAAGCGGATCAAGGCATTCAAGCGCGTCCACATGGATGCGCACCCCGGCGCCGTTATGCTCGGCGGCGTTGGGATCGAGCACGTCGGCGCCGTCGATGATCAGGCGCAGACCCTCGTCCTGCTCTTCAATCTTGGCGGCCAGAATCACCGCCCCGCCCGGCTCCAGAATGTCGCGGACCTCGCGCAGCACTTTTGGCGGCACCAGCGCCTCGAACTCGCCGGAGGGATCGGAGAGCGTGACGAAGGCGAATTTCTCGCCGGAGCGCCGCGACACCTTCTCCTGCTTGCGCCGCACAACGGCGGCCATGCGCGCCGCGCGCGCGCCTTCAGCCGCCTTGGCGGGAAGATCCGCGAACAGCACGACGCCACGCCGAGCCAGCGACGGCCCCATGTCGTCCAGCGGGTGGCCGGAGAGATAGAAGCCGATGGCGGCCAGCTCCTCATCAAGCCGGCGCACCGGATCAAACGGCTCCACCTCCGGCAGGCGCGGCCGGGCGAGTCCCGATGCGCCGCCCTCGCCGCCCCCGCCGAACAGGGACACCTGGGCGCTTTCGCGCTCCTGATGGGCCTTCTGGGCCATGCCCAAAAGGGTTTCAGCCGCCGACAGCGCCCGGGCCCGGTCCGGCTCCATGGCGTCAAAGGCGCCGGCGCGGGCGAGATTTTCAAAGGCGCGCTTGTTGACCTGGCGCGGATCGACGCGCTCGGCGAAATCATAGAGATCCTTGAACGGCCCGCCCTCGCGGCGCACCGTGACGACGTGCTCCATCGCGCCGAAGCCAACATTGCGGATGGCGCCGAGCGCATAACGCACCTTGCCCGCCTCCACCGAGAAATCGGCCCGGCTGGCGTTCACGTCCGGGGGCAGCACTTCCAGCCCCATGCGCCGTGTCTCCTGGAAAAACACCGCGAGCTTGTCGGTGTTGGCCATGTCGAGGCTCATCAGCGCGGCCATGAAGGCCACGGGGTGGTTGGCTTTCAGCCAGCCGGTGCGATAGGCGATCAGGGCGTAGGCCGCGGCGTGGGATTTGTTGAAGCCGTAGCCGGCGAATTCCGCGACGAGGTCGAAGATATAGTCGGCCCTCTCCTGCGTCAGGCCGTGCTTCTGGGCGCCCTCCTGAAAGCGCTCGCGCTGCTTGGCCATTTCCTCGGGCTTTTTCTTGCCCATGGCCCGGCGCAGCAAGTCGGCTTCGCCCAGCGAGTATCCCGACAGGATCTGGGCGATCTGCATCACCTGTTCCTGGTAAATGATGACGCCGAACGTCTCCTTGAGCACCTTCTCCAGATCCGGATGGAGATAGTCGGGCTCGGCGCGGCCGAACTTGCGGTCCACATAAACGTCGATGTTCTTCATCGGGCCGGGACGATAGAGCGAGATCAGCGCGATCACGTCCTCGATCGTATCCGGCTTCAGCTTGCGCAGCGTGTCACGCATGCCGGTGGATTCCAGCTGGAACACGCCGATGGACCCGCCAGACGACAACAGCTCGTAGGTCGCGGGATCCTCAAACCCCAGCGCCTCCAGGTCCGGGCGCTCACCGCCGGCCTGCTCGATATAGTCGAGCGCGCGCGCGATCACGGTGAGCGTCTTCAGACCCAGAAAGTCGAACTTCACAAGGCCGGCGGGCTCGACCCATTTCATATTGAACTGGGTGGCCGGCAGATCCGAGCGCGGATCCTGGTAGAGCGGCACCAGCTCCTGCAACGGCCGGTCGCCGATCACCACGCCGGCGGCGTGGGTGGAGGCGTTGCGGAACATGCCTTCAAGCTGCAAGGCCACCTCGATGAGGCGCGCGACCTGATCATCCTCGTCGCGCATGGCCTGGAGCTTGGGCTCCTGCTTTACCGCCTCGGCCAGCGTGGTGGGCTGAGCGGGATTATTGGGCACCAGCTTGGCGATGCGGTCCACCAGCCCGAAGGGCAGTTGCAACACCCGGCCCACATCGCGCACCACGGCGCGCGCCTGCAGGGTGCCGAAGGTGATGATCTGGGCGACGCGGTCGGCGCCGTACTGGTCCTTCACATAGCGGATCACTTCTCCGCGCCGGTCCTGGCAGAAGTCCACGTCGAAGTCGGGCATGGACACCCGCTCGGGGTTCAGGAAGCGCTCGAACAGGAGCCCGAAGCGGAGCGGATCGAGATCGGTGATCGTGAGCACCCAGGCCACCAGCGAGCCCGCGCCGGAGCCCCGGCCCGGACCCACCGGAATGCCGTTGGCCTTCGCCCATTTGATGAAGTCGGAGACGATCAGAAAATAGCCGGGAAAGCCCATGCGCTCGATGACGCCGAGCTCGTATTCCAGGCGCGCGTCATACTCTTCGCGGGTGGCGGACGGCTCGATCTTCTCAAGGCGCGCATCGAGCCCCGCCATGGCCTGGGCGCGAAGCTCGGCGGCTTCGTCGCGGGCGCCGGTTGTGGGAAAACTGGGTAGGATCGGCGCGCCGGTGCGCGGACGAAAAGCGCAGCGCCGCGCGATCTCCACGGTGGCCTCGACCGCCTCGGGCAGATCGGAAAACCGCTCGGCCATCTCGGCGGCGGATTTAAAATAGTGCTCGGCGGTGACCTGGCGGCGGTCGGTCTGGCTGACATAGGCGCCCTCGGCGATGCACAGGAGCGCATCATGGGCGCCGTGCCTGTCGGCGGTGACGAAGTACGGCTCGTTGGTGGCCACCAGCGGAAGACCCCGCGCGTAGGCGCGCTCCACCAGATAGTCTTCGGCCGGGACGTCATCGGCGCGGCCATGGCGCTGCAGCTCCACATAGAGCCGGTCGCCGAAGGCCGCCTCCAGCCAGTCCAGCAGCGCATCCGCGGGACCGGTGCGCCCGTTGCAGACCAGCCGATTCAGGACACCATCGTGGCCGCCGGTCAGGCAGATCAGCCCCTCGGCGTGGGACAGCGCCCGCTCGATGGAGATGTGGGCGGCATCCGTGGCGCCGACCTCAAGATAGGCCGCCGAGGACAGCTTCATGAGATTGGCGTAGCCGGCGGCGTCCTTGGCCAGCAGGACCAGCGTCCCGTCCAGCGTGGAGCGCTCGCCGGGTCGGGGCGGCTCGAGCTGGATCGAGAGCGTGCAGCCGATGATGGGCTGAACGCCCTCGCCGGAGAGGGTCTCGGAGAACTCCAGCGCGCCGAACAGATTATTTGTGTCGGTGATCGCCGCGGCGGGCATGCCCATCTTTTTGCAGAGGGCCGCGGCCTCCTTGATCCGGATCGAGCCTTCCAGCAGCGAGTAAGGCGACCGCATCCGCAAATGGACGAAAGGCCCGGACATCATGGTCTCCCGCCGCTCTGCGGCCCCGTACGATTCGACAGGCGCTTACTCTAGCCGAACCGCCCTAGACGGCGAAGGCGGCGCTGACAGACAGAGCGACACAGATAAAGCCGATGATGACGGCGGCGGAGGTGAGATCTTCGACGAATGCACGCATGGGACTTCTCCTTGCAAGTCAGCCGTTCTGAGCGGCGTTTCCTGTTTTGTTCCATTGCATGTTTTCTGCTTTTGTTCCGCCCGTCAAGCGAAATGATTCGTTTGTGGAAAAGCGCAGGCGGATCAACGTGTTCGCGAAAGGTTCCGCGCGCCTCACGCGGGCGCGTCTGAGTCGGTCCAGGCGATGATCCGGCCGTCCTGCAGCGTGACCACCCGGTCCATGCGGCGAGCCAGCGCGATGTTGTGGGTCGCCACAAGCGCCGCCGCCCCGGCTTCACGGCAGGCCGCGCCGAGGGCGTCGAACACCTGATCGGACGTCGCGGGATCCAGATTGCCCGTGGGCTCGTCGGCCAGCACCAGACGCGGACGATTCACGAGAGCGCGCGCAATTGCGACCCGCTGCTGCTCGCCGCCGGAGAGCTGGCCTGGCCGGTGAGTGAGGCGGCCCTCAAGGCCCAGCGAGGCCAGACGCTCGCGCGCCGCGGCGCGCGCCGCCTTGGGGGGCACGCCGGCGATGAGCTGGGGCAGCGCGACATTATCCAGCGCATCCAGCTCGGGCATGAGATGGTGGAACTGATAGACGAAGCCCACCTCGCGCCGGCGCAGGGCCGTGCGTTCGCGCTCACTTAAACGCAGCGCGTCACGCCCGGCCAGGCGCACCTCGCCGGCGTTGGGCTTTTCCAGCAGCGCCGCGGCGTGAAGCAGCGACGATTTACCAGAGCCGGACGGCCCCACCAGTCCGACCAGCTCGCCGGGATAAAGATCAAGATCGGCGCCCTTGAGCACGGTCAGGCTCTCGCCCTCGGTCTCATAGGTGCGCTCCAGTCCGCGAATGGACAGGGCCGGAATGCGGTCATCACTCATAGCGCAGCGCCTCGACCGGATCGATGCGCCCGGCCCGCCAGCTGGGCGGCAGGGTGGCCAGAAGCGCGGTGAAGAAGCCCCAGAAGGCGACGAACGCCACCTCGCCCCAGTCCACCCGCGCGGGCAGGCGGTAGAGATTATAGACGCTGGGATCGAAAACCTGCGTGCCCGAGGCCCAGCTGACGAAATCCTGGATCGGGCCGATGAAGGCCACGAAAACCAGCCCCAGACAGATGCCTGCAAGGGTGCCCAGAACACCCACGGCGGCGCCGGCGATGAGGAAGATGCGCATCACCGCGCCCTGACTGGCGCCCATGGTGCGCAGGATTGCGATGTCGCGGGTCTTGTTCTTCACCAGCATCACAAGGCCGGAAATGATGTTCATGGCCGCGATCAGCACGATGATCATGAGGATGAGCCGCATGGCCACGCGCTCCACCTGCAATGCGTTCCAGAACGCCTCGTTCTGGCGGCGCCAGTCGAACACCAGCGTGTTCTCCGGCGCGATCTCGCGTATGCGCTCCTTGACCGGATCGGGATCATCCGGGTTCTCGATGCGCACGTCGATATAGTCGCCGCCTGGCGGCCGGTTGAAGAACAGGGCGGCCTGCTCCAGCGGCATGTAGACGAGGATCTGGTCAAGATCCTGCACCCCGACGGTGATCACCCCGCCCACCGTGTAGGCCTTTGAGCGCGGCGTGGTTCCCAGCGCCGTCTGGGCGCCGCGCGGGCTCACCAGGGTCACCTGATCGCCCGCCCGCACGCCGAGCTGCCCGGCCATGGCCGAGCCGATGATGATTTCATTGCCGCCATTGCGGCCCTGCCCGAACCCGTCCGCCGAGCCCTGCACCAGCCCGCCGCCAGCCTCTGCGGCGCCGCGCGCACCGGTGATCAGATCAAAGCGCCTGAGATCTTCCGGGCGCACCCCGGCGACCTGGGCGAAGGCGGCGCTGCGCCCGGAAGTGACCAGCGCCTGGCCCACCGCGACGGGGCCCGCCTGGCGCACACCGTCCAGTTCCAGGATCGCGTCGGCGATGGCTCCGGCGTCGGCCGTCCCCTCCTGGGGCAGGTAGACATAAACATGGGGCTGCACGCCCAGAAGCCTTGTCAGAAGCTCGTGGCGGAACCCGTTCATCACGCTCATCACCGCGATCAGCGCGGTGACGGCCAGCATTATGCCGACAAAGGAGATGATGGAGATCAGCGTCACGCCGCCCTGCTTGCGTCGCGCCCGCAGATAACGGAAAGCGAGCAGGAACTCGAAGCCGGCGAAAGGCCCCGCGCCGCGCTCCGCCCCGGCGCTGGCGGTATCACCGCTCCGCCCCGTCAAGAGAAGGCGCCCTCGGCCAGACGCGACACCGCGTCCTCGATGGACAGCTCATGCTTCTCGCCGGTCTTGCGGATCTTCACCTCGGCCTTGCCCTCCTTCACACCGCGCGGGCCCAGCACGAGCTGATAGGGCAGCCCGATCAGGTCCATGGTGGCGAACTTTGCGCCGGCGCGCTCGGCCGTATCGTCCAGCAGCGGATCAATCCCCGCCAGGCGCAGCGCATCGTACGCGGCCTGGGCGGCGGCGTCGGTGGCCTCGTCGCCGGGTTTCAGATTGATGATCCCGACCCCGAACGGCGCGACTTCAGCGGGCCAGATCATGCCGTTTTCATCGTGGTGGGCTTCGATGATGGCGCCCAGCAGGCGCGAGACGCCGACCCCGTAGGAGCCCATATGGACTGGGCGATCCTGCCCGTCGGGATGAGTCACTTTCGCGCCCATGGGCTTTGAGTACTTGTCGGCGAAATAGAAGATATGGCCGACCTCGATGCCGCGCGCGGTCAAACGGCGCTCGGCGGGCACTTCGGCTTCAAAGCGTGCGGCTTCGTGCATCTCGTCGGTAGCGGCGTAATGGCTGGTGCGCTTATCCACCAGCGCCTGCAGATCGCCGTCGAAATTCACGTCGAGGCCGGGCGCGGGCATCTCGACAAGCGCGGAGTCGAGAAACACCTCGCTCTCGCCGGTTTCCGCCAGAATGATGAATTCGTGGGAGAGATCGCCGCCGATGGGCCCGGTGTCGGCGCGCATGGGAACCGCCTTCAGCCCCATACGGGCGAAGGTGTTAAGATAAGCTACGAACATGCGGTTATAGGAGTGGCGCGCGCTCTCTTCGTCCATGTCGAACGAGTACGCATCCTTCATCAGAAATTCGCGCCCGCGCATCACGCCGAAGCGGGGCCGGATCTCGTCGCGGAACTTCCACTGAATGTGATAGAGCGTCTTGGGTAGATCCTTGTAGGAGCGCGCAGAGCCGCGGAAGATCTCCGTGATCATTTCCTCGTTGGTGGGTCCATAAAGCAAGTCGCGCTCATGGCGGTCGACGATGCGCAGCATCTCCTTGCCATACC
>Ga0307933_1000050_pt1 | contig 109926 bp, 91 predicted proteins | sample OrgLakmetageno88_FD_201811 | JGI IMG/M metagenome (GOLD analysis project Ga0307933, IMG submission 201811) | Saline water microbial communities from Organic Lake, Antarctica - #88 | ecosystem: Environmental > Aquatic > Non-marine Saline and Alkaline > Saline | place: Antarctica: Organic Lake...
TTTTTTTTTGAAGAGTTAAAACCGCCGAAAAGGCGGTTTTAGATTCACTTTTGTAGAGAGGAAGGGATTCGAACCCTCGAAACGTTGCCGTTTACACGCTTTCCAGGCGTGCGCCTTCGACCACTCGGCCACCTCTCTAATTATTGTTAGCGTTTGCAATAATAAGATAATATACCTATTTAAGCCAATTTTTTATCTGAAAGTCTATTCGGTTATTTCTCCTCTTAAGGAGGTCTCAAAGTATTTTCTAAAACTTGCTGGACTATCGGTGTGTTGCAATAAGTACATCATTTTTGCCAGTGCCGCCTCGGTGGTGATATCGTTACCAGACACCAGTCCTATTTTCTGCAGCTGTATACTGGTTTCATATTTCCCCATCGCCACTGCGCCGCCTATACACTGTGTCACATTCACCATTCTGATGCCCTTTTCTAAAGCCTCTTTTAAAAGGTTTACAAACCATTTTTGAGTAGGAGCGTTACCACTTCCATAGGTTTCTAAAACAATACCTTCTAAACCATTGATCTGGCATATCGCTCCCACTACTTCCTCGGTAATTCCTGGAAATAGTTTTAAAACAACCACGCGATCCACAAGATCAGGTCGGTATCGCATGCGGTTGGAATCCGGTACAGGTGTTTTTTCTTGTTTCGCTTTCGCGAAAGCGGGATCATCAACCTGCCATTTCCACAATAAACTTTTATCAATATTTAAATTCACCCCACTAATCGCTAGTGGTGGGTAATTAGGCGAACTAAAGGCTTCAAAATGCTCAGCATTCATCTTTGCCGTTCTATTAGCCCGATACAATTGGTATTCAAAATAAATACAAACCTCCTTAATGATCGGCCCGTCCTGATCCTGCTCTACCGCAAGTTGCAAGCTAGTGATCAAATTCTCCTTGGCATCGGTACGTAAATCACCTATAGGCAATTGGGAGCCGGTAAGTATAATGGGCTTGGTAAGATTCTCAAACATAAAACTGAGCGTGCTACCCGTATAAGACATGGTGTCACTACCATGAAGCACCACAAAGCCGTGGTAATCATCATAATTCTTATTGATGACATCACCTAGTTTGCGCCATTCTTCTAGGTTCATGTCTGAAGAATCTATAGGATCGTCAAAAGAAAAGGTATCTATCTCACAATCCAGCTGTTTTATTTCGGGAATATGAACAAGCAACTTTGAAAAGTCAAAAGCTCTTAAAGCTTTGGTCTCCGGGTCTTTCATCATACCGATAGTTCCACCGGTATAAATCAATAGTATTTTAGGCTTCATTAGTGACTGCCAGTTTTTCTTTGTTCAACACGGGTCGTGCATACATGTTTAAGAAGCTTTCTACTGCCTTACGGTCTTCTACATTAACACGTAAACGCAACCTGCGTTCAAACTGCTGCATGTCGTGGTCTGAATAATGCGCTTTGTATTTAGAACTGTTTGTCAGTAAATCATGAGCTACATAATTAGTAGGCCAAAGCTGGTAATTGGTCTGTATTTCTCTATCCAGATGCTGTACAATGCGTTGCAACACTTGATTGGTACTTTGCTCTTCAAGAGCTTCTATATGAAAGGGCTTTGCCGCGTGGATATGGATGTGCTTTTTCTGACCTAAGGCTCCTTTTAAAATACTATTAAAATCTTCATTTTCAGATTTGATGTATTCTTCGTCGGCTTCTTTAGCAAGTAGTTCTGGCACTTTTAAAATATCAGTCGGATCGTACTCGTAAGAAATCGACACCGGGACAATACGCAAATTGTTCAAATAACTCTCTAAACCTTCTTTGCCAGCCGCGAGAGCGATCATTTTAAGCACGCCTTGTTCGGTGATATCGTTACCATCTTTAGTACGGCCTTGACGTTGCGCTACCCATACACTTCTATTGTCTTCGTGAATTAAGGAGTTGATATACTCGCTGAGTTTCTTGCTACTCATTAAAATTTCCCTAGGGCTAACTCCTCTTTTTACTATAAAATTACGAGTAAGACGGCTTAGTGCGTTTACAAAAGGACGCTGTACCAGGTTATCTCCTATAGCGCTTGCTGTTCGTATCAGACCTTTATTAAAAAGGGTGAGGTTGATCAAAGAAGTATCCAGAACAATGTCTCTATGATTTGAAATATAGAGGTAGCTCTTTTTAGGATCTAACTGATCAAAACCCGAAGTAGTAAGTCCTGCACTAGATTCTGTTAGCACGGTCTCAACCGTTCTACAAATCACATCACGCTGAAAATCATTGATAGATTTACAAGAGAGTATGATCTTTTTTGCCTCTTCGTAGTCCATGTCTTTAAACGTGTACTGGAAAAGTGATTTTATCATGGGGTGACGCACTGCGCTCTGAAGCGCAATTTGTACTTCAGCGTCATTAAAAAACCGTATGTCGTCGTATCTATTCAAATCTTTGGGCTATAAAAACAAATGTAATGATCTCCTTTTTATATACCGAAGACTTGGCGCGAATTTAAAGTTGTGATTTCTGCAATTTCTTTAAACTCTTTGTTATAAATCAGAGCTAGCTTCTCTGCTACTTGAATTAAATAGGCACTTTCATTGCGTTTGCCGCGGTAAGGGGCTGGCGCGAGATAAGGGGCATCTGTTTCTATTACAATTTCAGAAAGCGGAATTTGATGGAGAAACTGATCTATTTTACCGTTCTTAAAAGTAACCACCCCACCTATTCCTAATTTCATTTTTAAGTCTACAGCGCGTTGTGCTTGTTCTAAATCACCAGTAAAACAATGAAAAATGCCATGAAGTGCCGTTCCTTTATAATCGTCTAGGACTTCAAAGACTTCGTCAAAAGCCTCCCGACAGTGAATGGCAATAGGCAGTTTCTTATCGATAGACCACTGGATTTGCGTATGAAAAGCTTCTTGTTGTTGCGATTGAAAACTCTTATCCCAATACAGATCCATCCCTATTTCGCCCACTGCTATATAAGGCTCCTTTTCTAGCATTTCTGAAACATGAGCCAGCTCTTCTTTGTAGTTTTCCTTCACATGTGTCGGGTGTAAACCACACATTAAATGAACTTGAGTTGGATATTTTTTTTTAAGACTCAGCATCGCATCTGTATAACTCGCATCTATGGCTGGTACAAAAAAACGTTCTACTCCAGCATCAAGAGCTCGTTGCATCATCGCCTCTTGGTCCTCATCAAAAGCCTCACTGTATAAATGGGTATGTGTATCTGTCAAAATCATAAGGCAAAAATAAGGATTGCTATAGGCATGCTTTGCCTTTTTTAGAAGAAGTTTGCGCTGCAGTTGTTTTGCTTTCTTTTTTTTAAAAGAAGTGCATACCACAGTTGTTGACCTAAGAAAGCTCCATTATATTTACCTCTTAAACCTATTTCATGGCATCGCTTAAAAAATTACTTCTATCCCAAGGCTATATAGCGCACCAACTCAGAGTGGCATCAAAAAGTGGTCATCTAGTTACCAAAGCATCCATAAATGGTCATCTGGGAAGGTTTATTATAGACACAGGTGCCAGTGCTACTTGCGTAAATCAAGCCATGTATAAAGAATTTCAACTAGAAACAGAATTTATGGACCGACAAATAGGTACAGCTAGTGGTTCTCTAAGACCACGTATTTCTCATCACAATACCTTAGAATTAAGTGATTGGTCAGATGAAGATGTCACCTTATTAAGTATGGATATGAGCTTTATCAATACTGCCCTTAAAACAGAAGGAATGCGTTCTATACAAGGATTATTAGGAGCCGACTTCTTGATCGCTGCAAAAGCAATTATAGATTACAAAGGCAAAAAGATGTATTTAAAGCCATAAAAAAAGCCTTGATAGTGATATCAAGGCTTTTTTTTAAATGAGGTTGTCATCAATAGGAAACACTAAAGGTTCCGTTGGTGATATCAAAATTATTGGGCGGACCGGTCACAAAGTTAAAAGTTCCAGAAACCGTATTTGCTGCAGGGTCTGCTGTTAAAATTTCTAAAGTACCCGTTACCGAGATGGCACTAGCACCACCGCTAGTCGTATAAGTAGCTGTATAATCGCCACTTGAAGCAAATGGGTAGGAACCAGGAGTTATCGCACCTGGAAAACTTAATGTTATTGCCGCTGAGCTATTAGCACCACTTACTAAAATAGTTCCAAAAGAATCCACACCAGCTACCGTTTGAGGGTTGAGAGCAACACCATCCACATTTGCATTAAAGCTGTCTGTAGTAGACCCACCGCCACCTGTACCTAATGCTCCACCAAATGGCACTTGAAAAATAATACCTCTTCTCATATAGAGAGAGTCTGCATTATTTGCTAAGTAACTCACAAAACTAAAAGTTCCCGTAACCCCACTTTGAGCGTTTACAGAAGTAAGACGTACTTCTCCGTTTCCGTTTCCTAGGTTAGAAGAGAAACTCTCAGAACCGTTAAAGGTATAAATAGCCTCACTTTGAGAACCTGCATCTAATCTATACGTGCCTACACCATCACCGTCAAGGTTAAACTCCAATGTTTCTAGAGGATTTTGTCCAACTACCCTAAGTGTTCCATCTGCATTTACCGTAGCGCTCATTTGGGAGGACTTAAAAAATTCTCCATTGCGTACCGCTTGGATCGCAGGTGTATTATCTTCTTCTAAATTTTCAGAACAAGATCCAAAAGAGATGACAGCAAGAGCTATCAACAAGTATTTACTAATCAGTTTCATAGAATAAAATATGTGTTGCAACAAATGTAAATAAAATATAAAGATATGATGTATATTATTAAATAAATGATATTTTTGCAAACTCAAATTAATAATCAGGGTCGGGCACCCATAAACTTTAATAGTTATGCCAGTAAAAATTAGATTACAAAGACACGGTAAAAAAGGAAAACCATTTTATTGGATCGTTGCAGCTGATGCACGTTCAAAAAGAGATGGTAAATACCTTGAAAAATTAGGCACTTACAACCCTAACACCAACCCAGCAACAGTAAATCTAGATGTAGATGGAACTGTAACTTGGTTAGAAAATGGTGCACAACCTACAGACACAGCGCGTAACTTATTGAGCTACAAAGGTGTGATGATGAAGAAACACCTTAAAGGTGGTGTTCTTAAAGGTGCATTTACAGAAGAGCAAGCTGAGGAGAAATTCACGGCATGGCTATCTGAAAAAGAAGGTACGATCTCTGGTAAGGCATCAGGTCTTCAAGCAGATGCTGACGCAATGGCTGCAAAAGCTCTAGAAGCTGAAAAAGCAGTAAATGAAGCTCGTATCGCAGCAAATACTCCAGAAGTAGTTGAAGAACCAGCTGCTGTAGGTGATGATGCAACAGAAGAAGAAGAGTAAAAAACAAGGCCATGCGTAAAGAAAAATGTTTTTACGTTGGTACTGTAGTTAATAAATTTAGCTTTAAAGGGGAGTTACTAGTTAAACTAGACACAGACGAACCAGAGCTTTTTACAGAAATGGAATCAGTTTTTATCGAGATCGGTAAAAACTTGGTTCCATTTTTTATTGAATCTAGTCAGCTGCACAAATCACTCCTTCTTAGAATAAAAATAGAAGATATAGATGACGAAGCTGCGGCAGACGCAATGATGAAGAGAGATCTTTATCTACCTCTTTCTTTTCTTCCTGCTCTAGAAGGGAATAAATTTTACTTCCATGAAGTCATCAATTATAAGATGATAGATACCAATCATGGCGATATAGGCACCATTACAGGTATCAACGATATGACTACTCAAGCACTTTTTGTAGTAGATCACAACGGAGATGAAATTCTGATTCCGGTCAATGATCATTTTATTGATCAATTAGACCGAGAAAACAAGACCATTACTGTTACCACACCAGACGGGTTGATAGACCTGTATCTTTCTTAAGCGGTATAAATTACTTTTTATCATGAGCCTATTCAAATTCAAAGAATTTACCATAGCTCAAGACCGCTGTGCTCAAAAAATAGGCACTGATGCTGTTTTATTGGGCGCTTGGGTAAGAACTTCTCAAGAACCCAGAACCATCCTTGATGTAGGAAGTGGTACCGGAGTTATTTCATTGATGCTCGCACAAAGGTTTCCCAACTCCCATATAGAAGCTGTGGAAATAGATGTAGATGCCTACGAGCAAGCAACAGAAAACTTTGAAAACAGTCCATGGGGCGATCGCTTATTTTGTTTTCATGCTGCCTTCCAAGAGTTTTATGAAGAGGTAGAAGAACGTTACGATCTCATTGTGAGTAACCCACCATTTTATGATGCCGTCAGTGTCAAGAATACAGAACAGATCGAGGACAAACGCCAGCAAGCTAGATTTGATGACGCCTTGGCTTTTGAAGAACTGGTTTATGGTGTTTATCAATTGCTGGAAAGCGATGGGACTTTTGCCTGCATTATTCCTAAAGATAGAGAAGAGCGTTTTCTAGAAATAACGTCTCATTTTCAGTTAGAACCCGTGCGCACGACATACGTTAAAGGCACGGAAGACAGTAAAGTAAAAAGGTGCTTGATGGAATTTCGCTTTCGAGCCATGCCTGCCGGCAGGCAGAAAAGCGTGAAAAACAACTCTGCTATTCCTAAAATAGAAACGCTCGTCATTGAAAAATCAAGACACGATTATACAGAAGTTTATATAGGTCTTACAAAAGACTTTTACTTGAAAATGTAGATTTTACGTCGTCTCGTAAAGCTTTGTAGAATAGCATTATTACGATACTTAGAAAAACAACTCGCAATCGATTGAAAGATTAAAAATAATTAGGCCAGATTCCTTAAGAATCGATTATTTTTACGACCAAATTACTCTAATAACAAAACCTTTAAATTTTGTATTTTTAGTTTTGTATTTAACATTTAAAGAATGAAACCAGATTTATTTGAAGCACCAGATTATTATAACCTGGACGACCTTTTAACTGAAGAACATAAAATGATACGCGATGCTGCCCGTGCATGGGTAAAACGTGACGTATCCCCTATTATAGAACAAGCAGCGCAAGATGCAAAATTCCCTAAGAGCATTATCCCAGGCCTAGCTTCCATCGGAGCTTTTGGCCCGTATATTCCTGAGGAATACGGTGGTGCTGGACTGGATCATATTTCTTACGGATTGATCATGCAAGAAATAGAACGTGGAGATAGCGGTGTAAGATCTACGGCTTCTGTACAATCTTCTCTAGTCATGTACCCGATATGGAAATACGGTAGTGAAGAGCAACGCATGAAATTCTTACCTAAACTTGCTAGCGGTGAGTTTATGGGATCCTTCGGTCTTACAGAGCCTGATCATGGTTCTAATCCGTCTGGAATGATCACTAATTTCAAAGATGCTGGAGATGGAGAAAACGTTATTCTTAACGGCGCAAAATTGTGGATATCTAACAGTCCGTTTTGTGATGTAGCTGTTGTATGGGCAAAAAATGAAGAAGGACGCATACATGGGATTATTGTGGAGCGTGGTATGGAAGGATTTACAACTCCAGAAACTCACAACAAATGGTCACTGAGAGCCAGCGCTACCGGTGAGTTGATTTTTCAAGATGTCAAAGTACCTAAAAGCAATATTTTACCTAACAAATCTGGATTAGGAGCACCCTTAGGTTGTTTGGATTCTGCTCGTTTTGGTATTGCTTGGGGAGCCATAGGAGCTGCCATGGATTGTTATGATACGGCATTGCGTTATGCAAAGCAACGCATCCAATTCGGTAAACCAATTGCTGCTTTTCAATTACAACAAAAGAAACTAGCTGAGATGATTACCGAAATTACAAAGGCGCAGTTACTTGCTTTCCGTTTGGGACAATTAAAAAATGAAGGTCGTGCAACATCGGCACAGATCTCTATGGCAAAACGTAACAATGTAGAAATGGCCATTAATATCGCTCGTGAAGCGAGACAGATTTTAGGCGGTATGGGAATTACTGGAGAATACAGTATCATGCGCCACATGATGAATCTTGAAAGTGTGATTACTTATGAAGGTACTCACGATATTCATTTATTGATTACTGGACTAGATATTACTGGTGAGAACGCTTTTAAGTAGCATTTATTAAAAAGGCATCCTATTTAAAGGCTTAGAAATTTTATATTTCTAAGCCTTTTTTTAATTTCTAAACACCAATTATGAAAAACCTATGCTATACCTTACTCCTACTTTCTTTCATTTCATCTTTTGCCCAAAACGACTCTATCCTTAATTTTCGAGACGAAACTATTTATAGGATCAATATCCTACTACCCGGACTGGAAATAGAAAAAGACGTTTACAAAGATTTTTCTGTGGTTGGAAATCTAGGCCTATTTCCAGGTTATTATAAAAACAACAATCTGTTTAGTAATAGTGAGGAAGGATTCTTTTTCATCCCTTTCATAGATTTACAAGTCAGATATTACACTAATTTTAATCGCAGAATTGAAAAAGGAAAAACAATTGTTAAGAATACTGGTAATTTTGTAGCTTTAAAATTTACCAATTATTTCGGAACATCAACAGACCATCGCAGTACAGAATCCATAAGAATTGCTGGCATGGTTTACGGTATTCAACGCACTTACTGGGATCACTGGCATCTTAATTTTGAAAGTGGTCTTATGGCAAATTTAGATGCTGACAGAAATGATACTACCGTATTACCTTGGATTTCTTTTCAAATTGGATATACTTTTTAACTCGCTTTTGAAAATGGAATAGACATCACTCAAAAAAAGAGTTAATCATTTATTAATTCCGTTTTTTAAAGTGAAAACTACAAAGCCAGTCTTTATTTTTGCGGTATAATAAATGACCATGAACGAGAATAGCATATCCACCCATATCAGCGACGTACGCAAACGATTATTGCATCATGAACTCTACTCTCAAATAAAAACGGACCAAGACCTAAGGACTTTTATGTCTTCTCATGTCTATGCTGTTTGGGACTTTATGTCGCTCTTAAAAGCCTTACAAAATTCACTTACCTGCACCTCTACCCCATGGATGCCCAAAGGAAATCCAGACCTGAGATACCTCATCAATGAGATCGTACTCGCTGAAGAAACAGATAGAGATCAACATGGCAACAGGTTGAGCCATTATGAAATGTACCTCAATGCCATGAATGCCGCAGGAGTTTCTACGGACAAAGCCCAAAATAATATTACAGCATTATCTCAGTCCAATCATATCCTGGAAGAAATTGACTGCTCCACATTAGCTTCACATATCAAACAGTTCTTGACATCCACCTTTACCATCATTAACAGAGGAAAAGATCACGAGATTGCAGCCGCTTTTACTTATGGTAGAGAAGACTTGATTCCTGAAATGTTTACAGAGATTCTTAGCGGATTAGCAACAACAAAAATAGAAACTGATCTGGAACCGATTACCTACTATTTTGAAAGACATATTGAATTAGACGGCGATGAGCACGGACCTATGTCACATAAAATGGTGGCCTTGCTCTGTGGAGATGATGAGGTAAAATGGCAAGAAGCAGCTCAAGTTTCTAAAGAGGCCCTAGAGTCTAGAATTACATTATTTGACGGTATCTTAAAACAAATCAATTCGTCAGCATTAGAATTGGTTTAACTCCAAATACAAAAGCCGATTCATAAGAATCGGCTTTTGTATCTTTATATAGTCCACTATTACAGCTCTATAGGATCTCTGTTATCTTCTTCTAAAGTTTCCCCTGAAATATCTATGACGGTTTCAATTTGCGGCGCGTGTTTTTTGATGGTGAGTTCCACACCAGATTTAAGGGTCATTTGATTGACATGACAACCTACACAAGTACCTAGTAAACGAACTTTTACAAACTTATCTTGCTCTATAGAAACCAGTTCTATATCTCCTTTATCTCTTTGTAAAAAAGGTCTGATCTCTTGTAATCCTGCTTCTATCGCCGCTGTCAGCTCTGCTCCAGTCATAATTATTTTTTATTTACAGCACTACACCCTGCCATAGTTGTAATTTTAATTGCTTGTGTAGGTGGCAAGGCATCGTTTCTACGCACCGTTTCTGAAACTACTTTTTTAGTGATTTCAATAAATGCTTTTTCTATGTCTGTTCCCTCCTGCATCGCTGCTGGTCGCCCTGCATCTCCAGCTTCCCTTATTGATTGTATCAATGGCAATTCACCTAAAAATGGAATGTCTAAATCTTCAGCGAGATTTCTCGCCCCGTCTTTACCAAAAATATGGTACTTATTTTCTGGTAATTCTGGCGGTGAGAAATAAGCCATGTTCTCAATGATTCCTAAAACAGGAACATTGATACTTTCTTGTTGGAACATCGCTACTCCTTTACGCGCATCAGCCAGTGCCACCGTTTGAGGTGTAGAAACTACTACCGCACCCGTTAAAGGCAAGGACTGCATAATACTTAAGTGAATATCTCCTGTTCCTGGTGGCAAGTCAACAACTAAAAAGTCAAGCTCTCCCCAAGCCGCATCAAAAATCATTTGATTCAGTGCTTTTGATGCCATAGGACCTCGCCATACAACTGCCTGATCTGGTTGTGTAAAGAAACCTATAGAAAGTATTTTTACTCCATAACTTTCGACTGGCTTCATCTTTGATTTACCATCGACATTTACAGACAGCGGTTTTTCATTAACGATATCAAACATGATAGTAGAACTTGGACCGTAAATATCTGCATCCAGAAGACCTACTTTAAAACCCATTTTTGCAAGAGTTACCGCAATATTTGCTGTAACAGTAGATTTACCTACCCCACCTTTACCAGATGCTACTGCAATAATATTATCAATACCTGGAATCGCTTTTCCTTTGATCTCTGGTTTCTTATCGGCCGTTTCTGGCGCTTCTACTTTAAGGTTCACCTTGATCTGTGCTTTTGCATACACTTCTTTATGAATCGCCTGTAAGATGGAAACCTCTGTTTTTTTCTTTGCTTGTAGACTATGGTTATTGATCGTTACATCCACTACTACCTCATCTCCAAAAACAAGTACATTTTTAATCGCACCGCTTTCTACCATGTTTTTTCCTTCACCTGGAACCGAAATGGTTTCCAATGCTTTAAAAACGTCTTTCTTTTCTATTTTCATTTTGAATTTTAGAGTATTATTCTATTGATCATTTAAAGTATCCCTTGTGATTCGTTACTATCCAGCCCGTAGTTCTATATCACAATACAATCGCGCTCCTCAGCACGTAGATTGCTTTTCTATTCCATTTGGACTTGATATCAATGTAATTATTTCAAGCGTATTTTTAACTAATAAATAATATTACAAAGGTACTACTCAGAGTTCGTAATTAAAAATCATTCTAAATAAAAGGAATAGATAATCATTATACCACTTTAACCCCGTGTCGATTGGGACATCCATTTCTGTATTGAAATAAACGAATAGCTTCAATACGATCTTTTATTATTTAAGTACCACTTCCGTATTGGATGTCTTCTATGCGTAACGGCCTATTCTCGTGTCCTAATTTGAAGTCTACGGTATCTCCTACTTTTGCGCCTATGACCGCTCGAGCGATAGGCGTAGTAAAAGCTATTTTACCCTGAGCTACATTTGCTTCATCTACTCCTGTAATGGTCAGTACCTGATGTGTCTTTAGCTCTAAATTTTTAACTTTTACAGTGGCGCCAAAACGTATTTCATCTTGCGGCTGCTCTTCTAAAAGAATGGGACGAGCAGAATTCATTCGCTCTTTGAGTAATTTTATCTTTCCAAGAACTAAAGTTTGTTCGCGTCTTCTTTCCTTCTCATCTTCTACCGCTATTCCTGCAAAATCTTTTTCTAAGCTATTTAGTTCTTCTCTTAATTGGTTCATGCCGCTGGGCGTGACATAATTAATCACGTTATCAGGCAATACTGCTCGCTGCGGTATAACTACTGGCTCTTCTTGATCTCCTTCTCTTACAAAACCTCTACTCATCTACCTTGTATTTCTTCAACATTTCTAGAGTCGTATACTCTAGCGCTTTGTCATCTGTAGAAGCAAGTGCAACCTTTGGAGCAACACCAGCTTTTTCAGCTTCTAACCATCTTAAAATGCACAAGCACCACTTATCTCCCGCCTTTAAACCCGGAAACTGGTAAGCAGGAATAGCTCGGGTAAGGTCATTCCCTTTTGATTTTGTGTACGCTAGAAATTCCTCGGTCATGACTGCACAAACCACGTGAGTGCCTTGATCTTCATTTGCTGTACGACAAAAACCATCCCTCCAATAACCAGTCATAGGATCATTGCAGCAAGATTCTAATGCCGTGCCAAGCACGTTTAAAGCAGTGGATTTTTCAGTAGTTTGTGACATAGTATAAAGCGGAATTGAAAATAGGAGTAGGAATAAATAGTTCGACATTATTCTGTTTTTAGTTGAGTCTCTGTTACTGGTTAAAAATAACAGCTATCTTTCTTAAAACGAACCGCTACTCCTTTAGACGATATCGTGCCGTCGTGGTTAACTATTAATTAAACCGTTCTTTTATCCAGCTTGCTATAAGTTGCAAGGTTGCTGGATCAAAGGTTTCTTCTATCTGCTCGTATTCTAAGCCACTGCCAGTTGTTGCATTTTGAAATAAATGGTTCAGACCTGGTAATGTTTTTAAAGTTACCTCTTTGTTTCCCGCTTTCGCGAAAGCGGATTTCATACCAGATAAGTTGATTTCAGGGATTACTTGATAATCTAACGAACCATTAATCGCCAAAACTGGACAACTTACTTTTTCCAAATTAGTAGCAGGATCATAAGTTAAAAAGAAACGCATCCAGCTACCAGCAAATTGCTTGCTTACCTCTGTTATATAGGATTCAGAATATTTAGCCTGTAAGGCATCTGGTGCTTTAGTTGCTGCAGCGGTCATCATTATTTTAAGTTCTTGCTGAAGGTCTTCGTTTGTAGCATTTTTAGAAACTATAATCTTCTGAAATACTTGATCCATTAAGTTTATTTCAAAATTCACCTCCTTTTCTGGTGCACCTTTAAGCTCGGCTCCTTTTCTCATTTGTGGTAAGAGGACTTGATCACCTCGTAAACCTGGTCCTGCAAGTGAGACAAAGAACGCTACCTCCTTTTTATTGTTTGCAATTACTATAGGAGCAATCAAACCACCTTCACTATGTCCTATAAGTCCTATTTGTTTTTTATTGATATCCTTACGAGTATTGAGATAGTTCACCGCAGCTTCTACGTCAGTAGCAAAGTCAGCACTAGTGGCATCTTTATGTATTCCCTCAGATTGCGCCACACCACGATCATCATACCTCAACACGGCTATTCCGTTTCTGGTTAAATAGTCGGCAAGCACTAAAAAGGGTTTGTGGCCTACTATTTCTTCATTTCTATCTTGAGGTCCAGAGCCAGAAATCAAAATCGCCACCGGCGGATTCTTTACCTCGCTAGGCAAGGTTAATGTTCCTGCTAATTTGATGTTGTTTGCTTTTGCATTGGTAAATGAGACTTCTTCCACCTTATAAGGAAAAGGGGCTTTAGGTTCTTGAGGCCTGTTGGGTTTTACTTCTTCATAGGCTTTCTTCTCTAAATTCAGCTCTCCAGAAAAGCTTCCTTGGGTAAAAGTTCCCATTACTTTATCACCCTTTAACTCGCCTGCATATTTAATTTTATACGCATTGAGAATTAAAGTAATTTTATTTCCTTGTACCGTTGTGGTGTCCATCGGAAGAAAACTTTTAGACTGCATGGGACTTTGCATGTTTGCGGTATACACACCATCCGTATTGGAGATTTCAAACACGAGTGGCATGCCTTGAATTCCTCCTGTCCAAGAACCTTCAAATTCTTGTGCGTTTGATACTAGGGAACTTAGTAGAACTATGATCCAAAAAGTGATGTGGAGTGTTGTTTTCATGAGTTCAATTAATAAATTTAGTTCAAAATTAGACCCTAAAGATAGGTGTTTAAAGGATAATTTAATAAATGGTAAACAAGAAATGGTAAACAGTTAAGCATGATAAGATATAAAAAGAAATCCCAGTCATAGCTGACTGGGATATTTAAACATCATAAAATAAGATTCCCTAAAAATTATTTCACAATGAGTTGAGATACAAATTTTGAATCGCCTTTCTCAATCTGTAGTAAGTATATACCAGTTGCTAAGGCTTCCGTGTTCACCTGGTATTCTCCTATTTCAGAAGTAGTATAACTGTTTACTTTCTGACCCAATGAATTGTATAAAGTTACCGACTTTACTCCTGCTTGATTTGCAAAATTGATAAAAAATTCAGTTCCTACAACTGGATTAGGGTATATGGCTATCGCTTCTGCGAAAGCGAGATCATCACCAACACTTAAGGTAACATCTTCAAATAGTACTTCAAATCTATTTGTTGCTATGCTTAGTGCATCGCTAGGATCAACACTATAACTATAAACCGTGTTTTGATTGTTATCCAAATCAGTAAGTGTGTTGGTATAATTATCCTTTAAAATAGCTTGTTTTGCCATAAAACCTACTGGAGCAAATTCTAAGGTGTAATTTTGCTGTCTGTAATTGTTTAATTCTAGGGGTAGTAGTTCCCCATGTTGTGGAATACCTCTACTTTCTACACTTAAAATAGAACCATCAGTATGCAATCGTCCCAAATTTTCATCTAGATTGCTAAATTTAATCGCATCATTAGTATCCACTCCATTATTAGCAGCGTTTTCAAACCTTACTAACATTCCATCTATGGAACCCGATCCTTGTGCAAATTGACTGGTCTCGTATAAAGAGATCTTTAACTCGCCTTGAGGCACTACTGCTATACTCGTTGGTGGTGGTGTTATGGCATTAGAAGGTCTAGATAAAACAAAACTAGCTGCTGAAACTCCAGAGGCTACCATAAAGGCAGACTGTCCCGGCTGTAAAAATCCTGCTTCGTCATAATCAGAATTTGCTGGAGTTGCTCCTATCATTTGATTGAGCTGCCTTCCATACGTACGGTAAGCGCCACGAGTATTTGCCATAGGATCCCAAACAAAATAGAAACTAGATTTTACGGCATTGATATTAGTCGCGGCAAGATTAAATAATTTATTGAGCTCGTTTCCTAAAGGTAATTTGCTTTGATATGGATTACCTACTATTATAAAATTACCGTCTGTTGAAGCTATACTAGGCAACGTATAATTTACGTTTAATAATTGCCCTTTGGTTCTTAAAGTTGTGGAACCACTACTTAGGTTAGATGTGAGGTCTATATTACGATCTCCTCTTATCAATAATCTTGCATACTGACCAGCCACAAGAACATCTGTTGCATCATTAGTACCTGATGGAGGGCTAAACGTCTGGTTGATGTTATCCCAACCGAACATAGAAGGATTATTTGATCCTGTAACATCAAAACCATTTGCACCATTATTTCCAGTAATATGCGTACCATAACCTACTGGTAAATTACCATTTTCTTGCCAATTCTCATAAATGCTAGTGGTAGTAGTCACTGGCGAACTTACAAACCTAAAAGCTCTACGGTCTTTGTAGTATTGCTCAACAGTCAAGTCACCTATTACTGTAAGTTGCGATCCATCGATAAGTGCGGTTCTAGTTGCTGTACTACCTAAAGTGACGCTAGCTCCTGTGATATTAAGAACTGATGTACTTGCGGTGTCATCATTAAAGATAGACTCGTTGATTCTATAAGTTCCTGTAATACTTAGAGTTGCATTTGCTAGGTCTAAGACACCTATGTTAGCATTTGCAATGTCCCAAGTATTTGCAGCGGTCTGTCCATAAGCGATCCATCTAGAATTACTGGCTTCCAGAGTTCCTAATGCGTTTATATTGTTATCGATCAACACCTCCACATTTGCACCCAAAGTAAGTGTAGCTCCTGTTTCTATTGTCAGGTTGTTTGCTCTAAAATTGCTCGGAATAGTCACGTCTTCTCTTATGATCACATTATCATCAAAATTTGCTAGGTCGCCCGCATGGCTTGGATCATTAGGTGTCCAAGCGCCGCTTTCATATACATACGTTTTCGTAACATTCACGGTACGTGTTACCTCTGTGGCAGCATTGCTATTTAAATCGGTAAAATTATAAGTGATCGTATAACTTCCTGCAGTATTTACATCTACCACATCACCCGCTACAACAGCAGTTAAAACAGTTGCGTCACAATTATCTGTAATAGTAGTTCCTGAATCTATAAAAGGAACTCCTAAAATAGCTTCTTCTACCGCATTACCGTTAAGGGTAATTACTGGTGCGATTGCATCTACCACAGTAACTAATAAAGGAGCTGTAGTAGAATTACCAGCAGCATCTGTTACTGTCACTAATGGTTGACTAATAAGTTTATAGGACAAGGTTGCCGCAGGATAACCATTAGGTAAGCTTGTTCCTGATAATGTAGGATAAACTATAGGTGTTGTTGCAGCAACATCAAATTGAGAACTACCCATAATGAACAAGCCATTAGACGTATTATTGCTAATATTACTTCGATTAAAAGATACATTAACAGTGTTGCTATTGCGATCTTGCGAATTAAAACCATGAGCTGCAATCGTATATTCACCAGCTGGGATAACTATAGGTGTAGGTAATGATTTGAATAGATAGCCTTGGATTATATCACCGTCATTCTGACCGATAGTAAGCTCTGCAATGTTTACTCTAGTCCCACTTTGATTTTGCAATAACGCAACCGTAAAAACTCCTGCTGACTGTCTACCATTTATACCGTCATCAAAAACTCCTAATTTATCAATTGTTACAGGTTCTGTAAGTGTAAAATTACCACCTACCGTTCCGGCCCAATCTTGATTACCAGAAAAATCACCATCAGCAGGTATGTTAGCATGCAGCTGTACAGAGATAGAAGGCGCATCTGCAACGTACAAGAAAGTACCTCCAGCAAAGAAATCGCTATTTTGAGATGTGTTACCAGGATACTGATCTACACCTGCATTAAATCGTATACCCATGCTGAAAATACTATTTCCTGAATCTCTAGAATAGGTAATTGGTAGTCCACCGCTAAGTGCTGGATTACTATTACCATTTTTATCATTGTCAGAAAAACCATAAGCGACCACCATGTAATTACCATTAGGTAACACTAATGGAGTGGCTAAAGGCTTAAATCTATATCCATTTTTTAACACTTCATCACTGCCACCAGTAAATACCATATTAGTTCCAGGTATTTTTGTTTGTGTGCTTTTATCATAAATATCAATGTAAATAGGTCCTATTATCCCATCATCATTATCATCAAAAACTCCTAATTGAGTAATAGTAAGGTTTTGTCCTGCTAAAACGGTTAAATCTTCACCTAGCGTACCGCCGTAATTTTGATTACCAGCAAATACCTGTGAGAACTGGTGTACTTGATTTTCTGTCGCTAATAGACCTAGCTGACTACAATCAAAACTAGCTGGACTAAAACTATAGGTCAAGTTTGCGGCATCGGTACAATTATCTGTGGCAGCTGTGGTTAACATACCAGCATTTAATGAGATCCCTGCATTTACGGTAATGCTTTGGGTAGAAATTACTGGACCTGCTGTATCTAATGTAATGATTTGATCTTGTGTTGTCGTATTATTTGCAGCGTCTGTGTAACTCCATGTAATGGTAGTGTCTGTTGTAATAGGAAAGACAGCATTTGTAGTAGCCGTTATTGCTCCATCACAAACATCGCTTGCCGTAGGAATAGTCAGATCGGTTAATTGAACCGTACTCGTACAATTTGAAAAGTCAGTAAGTACAAGAGTATCTGGTACTGGAGCAACTGTATCTCCTACATTTATAGATAAACTAGAAGCTTCACCAAGTGTTGCACCACCTTCACCTCTTGCATAATAAGTGGTGTTTGCGCTTACTGTTGCGGTATAAGAATAACTAGTCGTTCCAGCTACTAATGGAATAGTTGCAATAGCAATGGGCATGCCTACACTAGGGTCTGTATCATAAATTTTTAATTCTGTGTGATCATTTATTAACAGCTCTATGTTAAAAATAATAGCATCTCCAGCAGCACATACATAATCAGTTGCTGCACTAATCTCAGCCTCTGCCACCAACTTAAAAACGCGTGCATGGCCAGCAGAAGCACTTCCATTTCCGATGTTAGTTATCGCTCCTATTATAAGGTTAGCTCCATCACCGCTTAAGCTTACAGAAAAACCTGAATAATCACCTGCCGCCTCACCATCAATATCTGCACCTAGTTGTTGCCAGCTATTGTTTACATAACTATAAATCCTTACATGACCAGAATCAAGTCCATTCTCATCATTATATATCGCACCAATTGCCACAATACTTCCATCACTACTTAAACTTACAGGATAACCTGAACTATCTGTTGCCGCCTCACCATAAATATCTGCACCTAGTTGTTGCCAGCTATTGTTTACAAAATTATAGATCCTTACATGACCAGAATCAAGTCTATTCACATCATTATATATCGCACCTATAGCTACTATAGTCCCATCACTACTTAAACTTACGGATTCTCCTGAATAATCACCTGCCGCCTCACCATCAATATCTGCACCTAGTTGTTGCCAGCTATTGTTTACATAACTATAAATCCTTACATGACCAGAATCAAGTCCATTCACATCATTATATGGCGCACCTATAGCAACTGTAAGTCCATCACTACTTAAACTTACGGATTTTCCTGAAAAATCACTTCCCGCCTCGCCATCAATATCTGTGCCTAGTTGTTGCCAGTTATTGCTTGCGTAACTATAAACTCTTACATGACCAGAATCAAGTCCATTCTACTCGTTATATGCCGCACCAATTGCCACAATACTTCCATCACTACTTAAACTTACGGATTCTCCTGAATAATCACTTCCCGCTTCGCCATCAATATCTGCAGCTAGTTTTTGCCAGCTACTGTTTACATATCTATAAATCCTTACATGACCAGAATCAAGTCCATTCCCATCATTATATGGCGCACCTATAGCAACTATAGTCCCATCACTACTTAAACTTACGGATTCTCCTGAATAATCACCTGCCGCCTCACCATCAATATCTGCACCTAGTTGTTGCCAGCTATTGTTTACATAACTATAAATCCTTACATGACCAGAATCACTTCCATTCTCATCATTATATGGCGCACCTATAGCAACTGTAAGTCCATCAGCACTTGTACTAACAGAAAAACCAGAGTAGTCAATAGACGCTTCACCATCTAAATCGATACCTAGTTGCCTCCAGGTTTGTGAATGACTTAAAGCGCTTGATAATAGAATGCTCATAAAGAGAAAAATCCTTGCTGCATTATTTGTAAAATATTTCATAAATTTAATTTGCTGTTCTTGTAATAAAGTAAATAGATTTTTTGATAAGACATTATGTATATCACAAATCAATTTGGAACTAAATTAGTGGTTCCACCTATTTAATTTAAAAAAATGTCGTGAATGGACTTTTTTAGGTGTATTTAAACGGTAAAAAGTGAATTCGTTATTTTTAATCCTTTCATAATCTTTGAAAATTCGTTTGGAGAAGAACGTGGACATAGGAAGAATCAAATGGCTATGCTTTACATTTTTGAATGATTACGGTCTATGAACTATAATAGTGTATAGATGGCTAGAATTAGAATTTGTTATAGTTTCTGTCATAAACAATTGTAAAAAAGCTCTTTATAGTTGGGACTCTTACCCTATAGGGTTCCCAAACAGAAGCAAAAATTTATGTGTTAGAAATGTAGAAAGATGGACTGATGAATAGGTTAAGGTAACATATAATAAAATTATGACACCTTCTCAAGCTGAGCTTTCAATTCGTGAAGTGGTTGCACACCAGCACCTTTCCAGACTTGTTTGCCGTTTTTAAAAATCAGGAATGCAGGCACCCCTCGTATGGAGAATTTTGTAGCGAGCGCTTTGTTTTTGTCCACGTCTATTTTAAGAATACGCACCTCATCACCCAAGTCCTCTTTTAATTTTTCCAAAACTGGCATCATGGTCTGACAAGGACCGCACCAAGTGGCAAAAAAGTCTATTAATACAGGAGTATCGCTATTTGTAAGTTCTTTAAAGCTGGACATGAGATGAATTGAAATCGAATTTTAATTGGAACTCGACATATTTATCTTTCAAAGATAGTTTTCTGTAAAAGTTTAAATCAAAATCTAAACTTAAATTTAAGATAGGCTCCATAAATTTTAAGGTTCAAGTGCCATTATATTCTCGGTAAGCTATTACAAGATCAAAAATACAAGTTTAAATAAAGTTGATGAGCAAACTGTAAAACAGCTTTGTTCTTTCACACTTTAGGTTTGAAAAACAAAACCTTTAATCAAAAGATTTAAATCTAAATTTAAAAAGTCGAGCGCATCTGCGATGCGTTTGTATTTAAGCAAGGCATTTACAATGCGATTTATACAGCTTACTTGGATCTTAGAGAAGATCAAAAGTAAATGAAACCTATACCTTATAATTACAAATAAATCTCAATAAGCTGAGTAGATGTGGCCTGAAATAACACCTTGCCTATTCCTGCTGGCAGTAAAAGACATTCTCCTTTATTGATCGAGTAAGACTCGTTTTCATAAAGCAAAAAAGCACTTCCTTTCACACACATATATATGATAAACGAATTGATTTGAGAAAGATCTCGTTCTTGCTCTCCTTTTATCTTTAAAAAATTAGTTTTAAAATAAGGAGAGTTGATCAACTCATTCGCTTGATTTTTTTTCCTATGGTAGTCCGTTTTGTATTTATCGTGTAGTTTAAAGTCAATGGCCTCCATTGCCATTTCTGTATGAAGCTCTCTTGTTTTTCCTGTTTTTAGATCTTTGCGGTCGTAATCATAAATGCGGTACGTAACATCTGAAGACTGCTGGATTTCAGCAAGCACGACTCCAGCACCTATCGCATGAACTCTTCCTGTAGGAATGTAAAAAGCGTCTCCTGCTTTTACTGGAAATTCATTTAAAACTTCGGTAATGGTATTGTTTTCTAGGTGTTTTTGATAAGAATATTTATCTAATTGTTCCTTAAAACCTACAGTAATCACGGCATCTTCATAAGATGGCATGATGTACCACATCTCATTTTTACCAAAGGAATTGTGCCGTTCTTTAGCAAGCGCATCACTAGGATGTACTTGAATAGACAGCGGTTTTTTTGCATCTATGAATTTGATGAGTAAGGGAAATTCCCCACCGTATTGATGAAAAACTGCTGCTCCTAGAAAATCGGCTTTATATAATTCTATAAGCTCATTGATTGTTTTTCCTTTGTACAATCCTTGCTTCACTAGAGTTTCACTTCCAGGTACTGCGCTTATTTCCCAAGACTCCCCAATGGATTCTTGATCGTAATTTTTATTAAAATCTGTTTTCAGCTTTTCTCCACCCCAAATACGATAGTGAAAAACAGGCTCGAATTTCAAAGGATACACTTTCATTAATGACTTCGTAACTGAATGAACTCGCAATTTAAGATAACCACACCTAAATAGCTATTTTCACCTTCAAATTAAAGTTTTGAAAGTCAAAAAGATCCAGTTCACCTTAGTTGGACCGCTGGGGTGGCATCAATTATCCAGCAGTAGATATGCTGCGAGTAAGGTATAAACTTATATTAAAAAATAGAAAGCGAAATCATCATAATCCCTATCTTTACTGAGCTATGGAATTACCACCTTTAGAGGTTCAGATCAAAACCTTGCCGCTTTCTCCAGGAGTCTATTTGTATTTTAACAAAAAAGACCAGTTGCTCTATGTGGGAAAAGCAAAAATGCTCAAAAAACGAGTTTCGTCTTATTTTACAAAAAGCCACGACAGTTTCCGTATCAAAACGATGGTAAAAAATATCCATCGTATTGAACATATAGTGGTAGATACAGAAACAGACGCTCTTTTATTAGAAAATAGCTTGATAAAAAGTCGCAATCCGCGGTACAATATCATGCTGCGAGATGATAAAACATATCCTTGGCTGGTAATTAAAAAAGAACGCTTCCCACGGGTTTTTCTAACTCGTAAAATGATCAAAGATGGCAGTGAATATTACGGCCCTTACACCAGTGTTAGAACAGTAAGAACTTTGCTGGAATTAGTAAAAACGCTTTACCCAATACGCACGTGTAATTACGATTTACAACAAGACAAGATCAATGAGGGCAAGTTTAAATTATGCCTAGAATACCATATAGGTAATTGTAAAGGTCCTTGTACTGGATTGCAACATGAAGTAGAATACAACCGCAGTATAGAAGCTATAAGAGGAATTGTAAAAGGAGATTTTAAAGAAGCCGTTTCCTATTTTACCGAGTTGATGCAAGCACATGCCGTAAATATGGAGTTTGAAGAAGCACAGCAATTAAAAGAGAAACTAGAAATTCTTACGAGATACCAAGCCAAGTCTACCGTAGTCAACCCTAATATTTCTAACGTGGATATCTTTACAATAGTAAGTGATGAAGCTGCTGGTTATGTGAATTATATTCAAATCAATCATGGCGCAATCACACGCTCGCATACCATGGAGCTTAAAAAACAACTGGATGAAGATGATAAACAATTGCTAGAATTAGCCATTGTAGAATTGCGCAACAGATTTGATTCTCAATCAACAGAGATTTACACCCAGTTTGAGGTAGAAGTAGGAGAAAATCTTAAAGTAACCGTGCCTAAACTAGGGGACAAAAAAAGAGTGGTTGATTTATCAGAGCGCAATGCCAAATTCTTTAGACAGGAACAGTTCAAAACTATTAAAATTGTAGATCCAGACCGACATACCAATAGGCTTATGATCCAGATGAAAGCCGACTTACATCTGGATGAAGAACCGAGACATCTAGAGTGTTTTGACAATTCTAATATTCAAGGAACTAACCCCGTTGCGGCATGTGTAGTGTTTAAAAACGGTAAACCCAGTAAAAAAGATTACCGAAATTTCAATATAAAAACAGTGGAAGGACCAGATGACTTTGCCAGTATGGAAGAGGTGGTTTACAGAAGGTACCGCAGGTTGCTAGAAGAAGACCAGCCCTTACCTCAACTGATTATTGTTGATGGTGGAAAAGGACAACTTTCCAGTGGTGTTACTGCCTTAGAACGACTGGGATTAAGAGGTAAAATACCTATAATAGGAATTGCAAAAAGACTGGAAGAGCTTTTTTATCCCAACGATCCTGTACCTTTATACCTAGATAAACGTTCGGAAACCTTAAAAGTCATTCAGCAAATGCGTAATGAAGCGCACCGTTTCGGAATCACGCACCACAGAAATAAACGCAGCAAACAAGCTATTGAAACCGAACTTGACGAGATTCCTGGAGTAGGAGAAAAGACAGTGGTAGATTTGCTCAAACACTTTAGAAGCGTTAAACGAGTTAAGATAGCAACAAAAAAAGAGCTGGCTGAAATTGTAGGAGTTTCTAAAGCTCAAAAAATTATAGATTTTTATAAAGATGAAGAAGAGTAGGGTCCTTTTGTTTTTTATGGTTTTTGCTTTTTGTTGTTTCGCTTTCGCGAAAGCGCAACAACAAAAGACTATCCAGTTGCAAAACAGCACGAAAGCAGACCACTTACAAACGCAGGAAAGCAAACCTACCTCTAGACCTAAAATCGGACTGGTCCTTTCTGGTGGTGGAGCAAAAGGACTGGCTCATATAGGAACTTTGAAAATCATTGATTCGCTCGGAATAAAAGTCGACTACGTGGCAGGAACAAGCATGGGGGCGATCGTAGGATCTCTTTATGCCTCTGGATATACTGGTAAACAAATCGATTCTATTTTTAATATCATTGATTTTGACAAAATCATTTCTGACGATATACCCCGTAATTCAAAAACCTATTATGAACGCAGAAGCAATGAACGCTATGCGGTAACTTTGCCTTTTAAAGATTTTAAAGTACTGCTTCCCTCCTCCTTGAGTAAAGGGCAAAATATCTATGACCTACTTTCTAGATTACTTGCTCATGTTAAAGACATAGACGATTTTAGCAAACTACCCATTCCTTTTTTATGTATAGCTACAGACATTACTACTGGTGAAGAAGTAGTACTGGATAGCGGTTATTTACCAAAAGCTGTAAATGCAAGCGGTGCGTTACCTTCTCTATTTGCACCTGTAGATATAGACGGTCAACTGCTTATAGATGGAGGGGTAACCGATAATTATCCTATCGATAAATTAAAAGAACGCGGCATGGACCTCATTATAGGTGTAGATGTGCAGGAAGATTTAAAGTCGCTACAAGAATTACGTGGCGCACTAGATATCCTATCGCAGATCAATAACTTCCGTACGATTAACGATATGAAGGTGAAAGCTCCAAAAACAGATGTCTACATCGCTCCTGATATAGCAGCCTATACGGTAGTCTCTTTTGACCAAGGTCGCGAGATTATTCAAAAAGGAGAAGAAGCGGCCAGAGAACATGCAGACCAACTTAAAAGCCTGGTCTTTGACAACTATTCCAGACCAGAATTAATAGTAAAAACTGCTGACAGTATTTATCTCAACGAGATCAATGTAAAGGGAAATAAGAATTATACCAGAGCTTTTATTGTAGGCAGGTTTAAGGTAAAAACACCTGGTATGGTGGCTTATAAAGATTTGAGCAGCGGTATCAACAATTTGCAGGCAACCGATAATTTTGCTAAAATCAATTATGAAATCATCACAGACGATGATGGCTCCATATTAGAAATAGATTTAGTTGAAAGCGATGTGCGTAATTATTTACGACTGGGACTACACTATGATGAACTGTTGCGCAGTGCAGCACTTATCAATCTAGCTCGCAAAAATGTATTTTTTGATAACGATATTATATCAGCTGACGCGATCATAGGAGATAATCTTAGGTACAATTTTGATTATTATATCGATAAAGGCCGTTACTGGTCCATAGGCTTGCACAGTGAATTTATAAATTTTGAACAAAATGTAAATGCCGCGTTTGTAGAGGATGTCATTGACATTACATCACTAAGTGTCAATAGCCTTAGAATAAAATATAGAGACTGGACACAACAAGCCTTTTTACAGACGAGAATTAATAAATCGGTGAATTTTGTTGCAGGAATTGAAGTAAAATCACTTCATATTTTTACAGAAACATTGAGCACTGGAGACCCTACTAACGACACAACCGATTTCTCAAACGGGAGTATGGGAAGTTTTTATGGTAAAGTACTGGTAGACTCTTATGACAATGCGCTTTTCCCTTCTTCTGGATGGAAAATAGAAGGTGATTTTCACTTATATGCCTTCAATACCGAATTTGGAGAACGGTTTAAAGAATTCTCTATGGCACAAGTAGAAGTTGGTCATGCCCAGAGGTTTGGTAATTTTACGATACGGGGAAATGCACATCTAGGTATTACCGTGGGTGATACAGATAATTCTTCTATGGACTTTTTCTTAGGAGGGTATGGCTCCCGCAGAATCAATAATCTAATTCCGTTTTATGGATATGATTTTATAAGTATGAGCGGTGGCTCCCTAATTAAGGTGCTTTTTGAAGCAGATTATGAAGTGTTCAAAAAAAATCATGTTGTATTCAGCGCTAATTTTGCAAGCGCACAAGACAATTTATTTGAACAACGCGACTGGTTCAGCAATGCAAGATATACTGGTTATGCCGTAGGTTATGGTATAGAAACCTTTTTAGGTCCGTTAGAATTAAAATACAGCTTCTCTCCCCAACAGAAAGACGGACAGGTATTTGTGAATATCGGTTTTAAATTTTGATCAAATCACTTTCTGCTTTTTTTAAATCTATGCTGTACCCGCTCTAGTGTTGCTAAAAAAAGCGAAATTAATATGGTGTGGAACATAAAATCAACGCATTCCGAATATAAAAAAATTAAATAATAGCATTTAATCATGGAATGGTCTAAAGAATTTCCGAAATTTGAGAGATTTAATTTCTAGCTATGCCTTTTTACCATAAACTGGGTAAAATACCACCCAAAAGACACACGCAATTTAGAAAACCCGATGGTTCTCTTTATTCAGAACAACTTTTTGGAACCATAGGTTTTGACGGGATGTCCACAAATTCTTACCATATGTACCGACCTACTATGGTTAAAGAAATTAAAAATCAATACAGTGTCAAACCAGAAATAGCACTGAAAAATCATCTTAAATCTTACCGTCTAAAAGGTTTTCAAATACAACCCGAGGCCGACTATCTAGAAAGCCGTAAAACCGTTTTGATGAATAGTGACGTAGCTATTATTCTTGCTGCACCACAAGAATCTACTCAGGATTATTTCTATAAAAATAGCGACGCAGACGAATTGCTTTTTGTCCACAGAGGAACAGGAACACTGCGTACTCATTTAGGAAATTTAGATTTTAAATACGGAGATTACCTATTGATACCGCGGGGTATTATTTATAAAATTGATTTTGACACCGCTGATAATAGACTTTTTATTGTTGAAAGTAGACGCCCTATTTATACTCCTAAACGCTATAGAAATTGGTTTGGCCAATTGTTAGAACATGCCCCTTTTTGTGAGCGAGACTTGAGAAGACCAGAAACTCTAGAAACACATGACGAAAAAGGGGAGTTTTTAATAAAAGTAAAAAAGCAAGACGATATTTTTGACATGGTCTATGCTTCACACCCTTTTGACGTTGTAGGATACGACGGCTACAATTTCCCGTATGCTTTTTCTATTCATGACTTTGAACCTATAACAGGACGCATTCACCAGCCGCCGCCAGTGCATCAAACTTTTGAAACAGACGCTTTTGTGGTTTGTAGTTTTGTACCCCGATTATACGATTACCACCCCAATAGTATTCCTGCACCTTATAATCATAGCAATATCGATAGTGATGAAGTGCTTTATTATGTAGATGGAGATTTTATGAGTCGCAATGATATTGAGGCAGGACATATCAGTTTGCATCCTGCTGGAATACCTCATGGACCACACCCAGGAACTGTTGAAAAAAGTATCGGAAAAACAAAGACCGAAGAACTCGCCGTTATGGTAGATACTTTTAAACCTTTAATGGTTACTAAAGAAGGATTAGAAATTGCAGACGACAGTTATCACAAAAGCTGGTTGGATTAATTTAATATTTTAAAAATAACATTGGAAAATAACAACCCTAATTATTCTAATTCATCGGAGCAGTCTAATAATTATGGACAACAGCAGCAGCAATACCAAAACCAAGGGAATTACCAATTTCCCCATCAAGGAGAAAAATTGCCTGCAGATAATATAGCGATGATTTTAGCGATCATATCTACCGTATTATTTATGTTATGTTGTTGCTTTGGAGGTTATTATTTTGCTTTTGTTTTGAGTACCATAGGCTTTGTAATTGCCCATAAAAGCATTAAAAAGTATGAAGGAAACCCAAATAATTTTTCTCAAAAAACATACAAATCCGTATACAATGCAAAAGTTTTTAATTTAGTAATGGCCATCGTAAGCTTTATTACGATAATTTTAAGCTTTACTCCCTTATTTCAAAGTACTTTAACAATGGGAGATAAAGAATGGAATAATTATTACGAAAATAATACTTGGAATTCTGAAGAAACAGAAGCCTCTAAGACCGAGGAGGAACGGAAGTACGATGATGATAATGAACCAGATACATTGGAAACAAAAACTGATTCCGCCTTACCAATAGAAGAGGTAATCACTGAAGAAACTTCTCAAAAATAAAAAATTATGATTTTTAAAAGTATAGATATAACACCTCACTTAAGAGCCATGTGGTAGTAAAGATTTCTTTTACTACTACTAGAACCCTTTATTTATTCCATTAAAAAATACAATATGCCAGCAGATATCAAAAACCTAAAAGACCTACAAAACACCGAGTATTCCCTTAAGAAGCTTTTTAAAGAAGCCGAAGATTTTCTTCCCCTTCTGGGAACTGATTATATAGAGCTGTATGTAGGTAATGCCAAACAAAGTGCTCATTTTTATAAAACTGCTTTTGGCTTTCAATCTGAAGCTTATGCCGGTTTGGAAACGGGACTTAAAGACCGAGTTTCTTATGTCTTAAAACAAGGTAAAATTAGACTAGTTCTTACTACGCCTCTAGTAAAAGATGGAGAACTCAACAAGCACATCAACGTTCACGGTGATGGAGTAAAAGTAGTTGCCCTTTGGGTAGAAGATGCTCGAAAAGCATTTGAAGAAACTACTAAAAGAGGTGCAAAGCCTTACCTCGAGCCTACCGTAGAAGAAGACGAGCATGGTGAAGTTGTAACATCTGGGATCTATACCTATGGAGAAACCGTTCACCTGTTTATAGAACGTAAAAACTACAAGGGAATATTCCTCCCTGGATATAAAAAATGGGAATCTCATTACAACCCAGAACCAGTTGGCCTTAAATTTATAGACCATATAGTAGGAAATGTAGGATGGGATGAAATGAATACCTGGTGTAAATTCTATGGAGAAGTTATGGGCTTTGCACAAATCATCTCCTTTGCAGACGATGATATTGCGACAGAGTACACTGCCTTGATGAGCAAAGTGATGAGCAACGGGAACGGTAGAGTGAAGTTCCCCATCAATGAACCAGCCAAAGGACAGAAGAAATCACAAATTGAAGAATACCTAGATTTTTATAATGGCCCTGGGGTACAACATATTGCCGTTGCTACCGATGATATTGTAGCTACCGTAAGCGCAATGAGAGATAGAGGTGTAGAGTTTCTTTATGTACCAGAAGAATACTACGACGATCTTATAGAACGTGTAGGAGAAATAGACGAGGATGTTGAAGTGTTGAAAAAACACGGTATTCTTATAGACAGAGATGAAGAAGGCTATTTACTACAATTATTTACAAAGACTGTTGTCGACCGCCCGACTATGTTTATCGAAGTTATACAGCGCAAAGGAGCACAATCTTTTGGCGTAGGAAACTTTAAAGCACTGTTTGAAGCAATAGAAAGAGAACAAGCTTTACGAGGTACTTTGTAATAAAATGATAGTTAGTTAGTTATCATTTTGGAATAGACTTTGCAATAGAAGGTGGTGGGACTAATTCACGATCAACTCTTATAAATATGAAAAAGATTATTTTTTTAATGATAGCTGTTTTTGTAACAACTACAGCTTTTACTCCAGGTACGTTATCGACAGGCGCTGCAGAGCAGCTGGCCTTTGAAGATGGTGAGTGGTTTAAATTCAGAATTCACTACGGTGTATTTAATGCCAGCTATGCTGAACTCCAAGTGAATAAAGCAAGACTTAAAGGTAAGCCTGTTTATCATATTAAAGGAAAAGGGAAATCTACTGGATTACTGCACCTCTTCTTTAAAGTAGATGATAATTATGAAACTTATATAGATCGTGAAACGGTAAAACCATATCGTTTTATACGTGAAATAGACGAAGGTGGACACACTAAGCATATACAAATAGATTTTGATCATGAGGCCGGCACCGCTTTAGTGAACGATAAGAAGAATAAAGAAAAAACTGTGGTAAAAATTGAGCCCTCTACTCAAGATATGATCAGTGCTTTTTATCATCTAAGAAATATGGTAGACATTGAAACACTTCAGTTAGGAGATGAATTCACTTTACCTATGTTTTTTGACAAAGAGAATTTCGAATTTAAATTGAAGTATTTAGGTGAAGAAGTCGTAAAAACAAAGTTTGGCAAAGTCGCTTCCCTGAAGTTTAGACCTTATGTACAATCAGGTCGCGTCTTTAAAGAAGAAGAAAGTCTTACCGTGTGGATCTCAAAAGATGCTAATAAAATACCCTTGAGAATAAACGCAAAACTTGCTGTAGGCTCCCTGACTGCCGACCTCGAATCCTTTAAAGGACTGAAGCATTCTTTCCAAATTATAGCAGATAACTAGCCCTTTTAAGGCCTTAATAATAAAGAAAATAAGTCCTGATCGTATTTAGGTTAAATACAGTTAAGACTATGGCCTTAAGAATTGATAGAACCCGCTAGGTTCACTACTTTTGCCAGTCATTCTAAATGAACAAGATGTCCGAAGAAATCAGCCCAGAAATTGCCCAGCGCATTAAATTGCTCGAGGATAAGTTTAAAAATTCTGGTCAAGACATGCTATCTTACTTAGACGGACTGCTTTATGACACCTATGCCACTTACTGGGATTATATAAGATTAGACACCTTACTAAGTCTTCAAGTAACGTCTACAGAGTTTCCTGACGAGATGATATTTATAAGTTATCATCAGATCACAGAATTGTATTTCAAGTTGATCATTCATGAACAAATGCAAATCATAGAAAGCAAACCGCTTACAGCTACATTCTTTAAAGAAAAAATAATACGTATCAACAGGTATTATACCGTATTGATCAACTCCTTTGAAGTGATGATTCAAGGAATGGAACGCGACCAATTTCTTAAATTTAGAATGTCTTTACTTCCTGCAAGTGGCTTCCAGAGTGTTCAGTTTAGAATGATAGAGTTCTATAGCAGTGATTTAGTTAATTTAGTTCATCCCTCTGTTAGGTCTCGCTTTCGCGAAAGCGGAAAAAACCACACACAACTAGAATTATTTGAAAATATCTACTGGAAAAAAGGAGGTATCGATAGGCATACTGGAGAAAAAACGCTCACACTAAAACAGTTTGAAAAGCGTTACACTTCTAGACTTTTAAGAATTGCAAAAGAAGTAGAACACACCAACTTAAATCAACGCTACTTAGCACTACCAAAAGAAGAACAAACACAAGAGCTTCAGGAAGCATTGCGCGTATTAGACCAAAATGCAAACATCAATTGGTTGCTCATGCATATGGGAGCTGCACATAGGTATTTACGCAAAGAAGGAAAAGCAGTAAAAGCAACTGGAGGAACTAACTGGAAGGAATTTCTACCACCTAGTTTTCAAAAAATCTCATTTTTTCCATCGCTATGGACACAAGAAGAGCACGATAACTGGGGAAAACAGTGGGTAGATCACTTATTAAACACAAAATAAATGATGAATAAATATTTCATCGCTGGTATAGCACTGGCATTGAGCTTTACGGCTTGTAAAGAAAATACTGGAGAATCTGTAATAGAGATCGTTAAAATCACACCTAAGATTGTGAAGCCTTTAATGAAATATGGTTTTGACCTCAATGAATATGAGATCATTGCAGACACGGTTAAAAATGGAGCGACGTTCAATGATTTAATCGTCCATCATATTGTCAAAGGACAAAGTGCTTACCAAACAGCAAATAGGCTCAATGAAATCTACGATTTACGTAGAATACAAGCTGGAAAACCCTTTAAAATATTAAAAAGAAAAGACAGCCTTCATACTCCAGAAGCCTTTATTTACGAGCTTAGCAAAATGGATTATGTAGTGGTGAAATTTAACGACACCATAGCTGCTTATAAAGATAAACATCCCATTTCTTTCAAAAGAAAAACAGCGAGTGGTACCATCAAATCGACATTATCGGAAGCAATGCAGGATGAAGGTCTAGGTATAAGTGCTATCTATGAACTCTCTGACATCTACAGATGGTCCATAGATTTCTTTAAACTTCAAAAAGGAGATCGTTTTAAAATGATTTACAAGGAGCGCTACATTAACGACTCTATTTACGCAGGTATAGAATCAATAGAAGCTGCCGTTTTTGAAACTGATCAAACACCGTTCTATGCCTTTGATTATACCACAGATACAGTGACTCAAATGAGCGATTACTATGATGAAAAAGGTAAGACACTACGAAGTTTTTTCCTTAAAGCTCCCGTGAACTATTCCAGAATTTCATCCCGATTTACAAAAAGAAGATTTCATCCAGTTCAAAAAAGATGGAAAGCACACAAAGGAACCGATTATGCCGCGGGCTATGGAACTCCTATAGTTGCCACTGCAAATGGAACGGTCACAAAGTCCAGCTATACTGGCGGTAACGGTAATTACGTAAAAATAAAACACAGCAGTACCTACTCTACTCAATACCTTCACATGACGAAGCGTAAAGTAAAAGTGGGCCAGCGTGTAAAACAAGGTCAGATCATAGGAACAGTAGGAAGCACAGGACTCGCTACTGGACCTCATGTTTGTTATAGATTTTGGGTCAATGGAAGACAAGTAGATCCCTACAAACAAAACTTACCTAGCGCAGAACCCTTACCTCAAGCAAAAATGGAGGAATACCTTCAGTTTGTCGCTCCATTAAAAGTAGAAATAGATCAATTACCTTTCAAAGAAAGCAACCCTATTCTTTAAACTTGTTCCTTACCACCAACTTTATTACTCATAGATCTTTTTAGAATTCCTTGTATCATGAAAAACATCAACCCTACTTCTACTGCGGCATGGAAAGCGCTAGCAGATCATTACAAAACAGCAAAAAACTTTAACCTCAAAGAAGCCTTTCAAAACAATCCTGATCGTGCAAAAGAGCTGACCATACAAGACGGAGATTTTTATGTAGACCTTTCTAAAAATTTGATTCTTAAGGAAACACAAGAGAAATTAGTAGACCTCGCTAACCAATGTCATCTTACAGAAGCTATTGATTCTTATTTTAATGCTGAGAAAATAAATGTGACAGAAAATCGTGCCGTTTTACATACCGCATTAAGAACCCATGACACTAACTCTAAAGTAGGAGAAAAAGTAACCGCAGCAATTGCCAGCAAAAAGAAAATGTTTGCTTTTGTAGATGCCGTAAATAAGGGAGAGATTACTGCTGCAAATGGAAAGAAATTTGATACCGTTGTAAATATAGGAATAGGTGGTAGCGATCTAGGACCTGAGATGATCTATGAAGCCATGCAAGCTTATAAAAATGATCTTATCCTTCATTTTGTCTCTAACGTAGAAGGAGATCATGTGGAGGAAACCTTAAAAAAGATCCAGCCCGAAACAACATTATTCGTTATCGTTTCTAAGTCTTTTGGAACGCAAGAAACGCTTACTAACTCAACAACCATTAGAAATTTGTTTACTGATAAAGTAGGAGCATCGGCAGTAGCAAAGCATTTTATTGCGGTAAGTAGCAATGTACAACGAGCCGTAGATTTTGGAATTGATCAAGAAAATATTTTCCCTATGTTTGATTGGGTAGGTGGCCGTTTTTCTTTGTGGAGTACCGTAGGGATGTCTGTTGCCTTAGGAATAGGTTCTAAAAATTTTCAGAGCTTGCTTGATGGTGCTCATGATATGGACATCCATTTCAGGAATACCTCTTTTGATAAAAACATTCCAGTTCAGTTAGCTTTACTTACTATATGGTACAACAACTTTTTTAAAGCGCAAAGTGAAGCTGTAATACCCTACACTCAATACCTTCATAGACTTCCAGCTTATTTACAGCAAGCCATAATGGAAAGCAACGGTAAAAGTGTGGACCGCAATGGAAATCACGTGAATTATGAAACTGGGAACATCGTTTGGGGGGAACCAGGTACCAACTCACAACATGCCTTTTTTCAATTGATACATCAAGGAACTAAATTGATTCCTGCTCAATTTATCGCTTTCGCGAAAACGAAATACAACCACCCAGACCATCAAAACAAGCTTATGGCAAATTTCTTTGCACAAACAGAAGCTTTAATGAATGGAAAAACAAGTCAAGAAGCAGCCCAAGATTTAGCTTCCTCAGGAAAACCACAAACTGAAATTGACCAACTGGTTCCTTTCAAAGTCTTTGAAGGAAATAAACCTACGACTACCATATTAATAGACGAGCTTACACCGCAAAGTATAGGTAAGCTGGTGGCTATGTATGAACACAAAATATTTGTCGAAGGAGTGATCTGGAACATATACAGTTATGATCAGTGGGGAGTAGAATTAGGAAAGGTCTTAGCCGATGCTATTCTAACCGACATTGAAAACTCCAAATCTGACGGCCATGACGCCAGCACAAGCGCTCTTTTACAAAAGTTTTTTGCTCTAAATAATTAAATTTCTCTTTTTCAGTTAATTAACGTTAACAAGCTGTTCACTTCTTAATGTTAGCTTAATATTGGTTTGCTGATTTTACATGTATTTTTGCAGCATCAAACTAAACTTATTTTGAAATGAACAGAACATTACACACTTTATTTGCAATCGGGCTTTTCTTAAGCTGCATCGCAGTTAGTGCGCAGGTTACTACCTCAAGCATTAACGGTCGTATCATGGAGAACATAGATACTGCCCAAGAACCTCTTTTAGGAGCAACCATTGTCGCAGTACATGGTCCTACAGGAACAAACTACGCTACTTCTACGGACATAGAAGGTTATTACCGTATTTCAAACATGCGTGTAGGTGGACCTTACACGATTAGTATTACTTACGTAGGTAAGAGAGAAGAAAAATTAGAAAACATCTTCCTTCAATTAGGGGAGTCTGAAAGAATCAGTATCACTTTGACAGATGAATCTAATGCTCTTGACACTATCGTTATTAATGCAGTAAGAGATGGAATATTTGATTCTGGTAAAACGGGGACAGAAACTAACATTTCTGAACGTGAACTCAATACCATGCCTTCTGTAACTAGAGGATTAGGTGATTTCTTAAGAAAAACTCCTCAAGCTCAAGTTTCTGAAGGTGGAGCGATCTCTATTGCAGGTCAAAACAACCGTTACAATTCTATCTTTATTGATGGGGCGGTAAACAATGACGTTTTTGGACTTGCAGGTTCTGGTACTAACGGTGGCCAGATAGGTGTGAATCCTATCTCCATTGATGCGATTGAATCGATTCAAGTTAACGTTGCTCCATTTGATGTAAGACAATCTGGTTTTACAGGTGGTGCTATCAACGCTATTACCCGTTCTGGTACTAATGAAGTAAAAGGAAGTGCTTATTTCTATACACGTAATCAAGATCTTGCTGGAAAAACACCAGTAGGTATCAGTGAAGATAACCGTGAGAAATTAGATGACTTTACTGCAAACCTTTATGGTGTGCGCGTAGGAGGACCTATCATTGAGGACAAATTGTTCTTCTTTGTAAATGCAGAGATTCAAAGAGAACAAGAGCCTAGACCATTTGAATCTGATATCTATAACGGAGACAGCAGTATTGCCGAAATCAATACGCTAAGAGACAACATCATCAACACATTCGGTTACAATCCTGGTGGGTATGAAAACACTATTACAGAACTAAATAGTGAAAAGTTCACTGTCAAATTAGACTATAATCTTGATGACAAGAACACCATTACTGCAAAGCATAATTATGTAAAAGGTGAATCTATATCTCCTAGCCAAAGCAATAACAGAAACATCAACTTTGCTAACGCTGGTATATTTTTCCCATCCGAAACGAACTTCTCTACCATAGAATGGAACACTACTAATGGTAGAAACCTATCTAACAATTTCATCGTTAGTTACACTTCTGTAAATGACAACCGTGATCCACTAGGAAATCCTTTCCCAAGAGTGCAGATCAACGATGGTGATGGTCGCATCACTTTTGGTTCTGAAGCATTCTCAACTGCTAACATATTGGAACAAAGCATCTTTACAGTTACCAATAATTTTGAGGTTTCTAAAGGAGCTCACAACATGACTTTCGGAGGTAACTTTGAGAATTATAACATCAGAAACGTATTTGTAAGACAAAATTATGGTCAGTACACCTTTAATTCACTTGCAGACTTCAATACGTATTTTGACAATGATGCAACCAACGATGCTCTTGCAGATTCTTATTTTCATTCTTATTCTTTAGTAGATCCAGCTGGAACTTCTGGAGATGCCATTCAAAATGCAGCTGCTGAATTTCAATATTCTCAATTAGGACTTTACGCTCAAGATCAATGGAGTATCGCTGATAACTTTAAATTAACTTATGGTGTGCGTTTTGATGTTCCTTTCTTTGAAAGTGGAGCAGTAAATGATGACTTTAATAACAGAACCGTTGGACTGCTTGAAGCAGAAGGTTATGATTTAGAAGGTGCAAGAGTAGGTAAGAAAATTAAGAGTCAGATACATGTTTCTCCGCGTGCTGGTTTTAACTGGGACGTAACTGGTGACAGAACTACTCAAATACGTGGTGGTTTAGGAATCTTTACTTCTAGAATTCCTCTAGTATGGCCAGGTGGTGCTTATAATAACAACGGATTAAGTGTAGGTGAGGCTAATGCATTTGATAGCCAAACTTTTGTAGCTGATCCTTTTAACCAACCTTTGAATGGTGCTCCTGCTCCAGGTAGTGGTGCTTTAGGAGGACAAATTGACATCTTTGCTCCAGATTTCAAGTTGCCTCAAGTAATGAAGTACAACATCGGTATTGATCAAAAAACTGATATTTGGGGATTAATCGTAAGTGCAGACTTTTTGTACAACGAGACCATCAACAACATTTTTTATCAAAACTTAAACCTTACTCCATCAACAGAATCTTTAAACAATGCTGATGGACGTCCGTTCTATGATCGCCGTGACGAAGTAGATGACACCTATTCAAGAGTTATTTTAGGAACTAATACTAGCGAAGGATGGTCATACAACGGTACTTTTAGTATCAGTAAGCCTTTTGAAAATGGTTTTGGAGGTCAGGTTTCTTACTCTTATGGACAAGGAAAATCTATCTTTGAAGGTACTTCTTCACAAAACAGTTCTCAATGGAGAGGTATAGCAACTGTTAATGGTAAAAATACTGCTGGAATAGGTAATTCTGAATTTGCCTTTGGACACAGGGTATCTGCTAACGCTTCTTATGAAATAAAGTGGAATGAGAATATCAGAACTACATTTGGTATGTTCTATAATGGACAGCAAGGTGGTACGATCAACTATATTTATCAAGGAAGAGATCTCTTAAATGATGACTCACGTGATAATGCATTGTTTTATATCCCAAGAGATCAAAGTGAAATCAACTTGGTAGAGAACAACGGTATCTCTGCAGCAGATCAGTGGGCAGCTCTTGATGCTTACATAGACAGTAACGACTATTTAAGTGAGCGTCGTGGTGAATATGCAGAACGTAACGGAGATCGTGGACCATGGAATCACATTGTTGATTTAAAAGTTCTTCAAGATTTCAGTTTGAACTTTAACGATAAGGAACACACTTTCCAACTTTCTCTAGACATCTTTAACTTCTTCAACTTCTTGAACAAAGATTGGGGTGAGCAAAGATTTATTAGTTCTAACGTAGGTATTGTAGAAGTAGAAAGAAATGGAGTTGATCCAGAATTCTCTTTCAACCCTAACTTTGCGGAAGGACTTGAGATAATTGATGACGCAGGAACTCGTTCTTCCAGATGGCAAATGCAAGTAGGTCTTAGATATATCTTTAACTAAGAGTTACTTTCAACATAATTTCAAGAACCCTACTCAAAACGAGTAGGGTTCTTTGTTTTTAAAGTATTTTTGAACCAAATATTTTTCATTATGTATAGCATTTTAAAATCGGCTCACTCTGGATGGGCTTACCTTCTTTTACTGGTTCTAGCCATAGCTACCATCAACGCTATAATAGGTTATTTTGGTAAGAAAGAATTTGGGAACACAGATTTCAGTCTAGCACTGGTTGGACTCATCGTAACACATATTCAGTTATTAATAGGCTTGGCACTTTGGGCGCTTTCTCCATACTCTAGCATGTTATTCAATGACACCTCCACAGTAATGAGCACACCAGAAATAAGATTGCTAGCCTTAGAGCATCCTTTGATGATGATCATAGCAGTAGCATTACTTACGGTTGGTTATTCCAAACACAAGAAGAAAATCGTTAGTAATGGCAAATTCAAAATGCTTGCTATTTTTTATACCCTCGCATTTCTAGTCGTCCTTTCTAGGTTGCCATGGAATCAGTGGTTATAAAATGTTTTCATACTGCTGTCTATTTTTTTCTTAGAATGTTGATCCTAACGCAGCTGCATGCGAAAGCTTAACAAACACAAACGCCTCGGTCATTCATTTGATCGAGGCATTTTGTTATAAGATCTTGGAAATAAAACTGTTGAAACTTGTATTTAAATGGCTGTAGTATAGTTTAGCGTTACTACAAATTAGAATTGGCTACTATGTATTAAAAAATAGTTGTCCTTACCTAAATCACTTTACTTTTGGGATGGGCTAGGAATGGGTTTTCAATCATAAAATTAAATTATAATCCCAGTAATAAACTACAGCTTTTTAAAACTATTCTTCGCCGCCATTAACGGAGAGCTGATTGGTGATCTCATACAAGCATATAGCCAAACTGTGTATGACGTTCATACTAGAATTTACACCAAACATAGGTATAGATACCGTATGATCTGCTGCATCTATATGTTCAATTCCGCTTCTTTCACTACCCAAAAGCAACACAATTTTCTGATACTTTTTGAATTCGAAATCTTGAATACGCATGCTTTTATCAGTAATTTCTAGTCCAATAATCGCATGACCTTCTTGTTTTAATTTATGTATGATTGAGGCAAAATCTGCATAGGTATCGTGTTCTATTTGATGAATCGTATTTCTTGCTGTTTTCCTAACGATTTTATTTTCAACAGCAGGTGAGTTTTCATGAAAATATATTTTTTCAACTCCCAAACTTTCAGAAATACGAAAACACATCCCTATATTTTCAGGAGTTCTAATGGCATCACAAACAATAGTAATGGGGAATTGCTTTTGATTGTTTTTTATGTCGTAATGGGTGAGTTGTTTCAATATTTTAGTTTTGATTACTTGTTGCTGCTGCAACCGGCATAATCGTGTTCAGTATATCGTAAACTCGATCTACCGTTCGTACATTTTCTACCGTAAGCAGCAATCGCAATCCTGAACGCGTTTGTTTTTCTTTCATCCTTAAAATCTTAGGATTGGTCTGCACCGCTTTTAAGACTCTAGAAAAGGATTCACTTTGATAGAAACCACTTTGTTGATCAGAGATAAAGTATCCTATAAACTTGCCTTCTTTCATCACAATCTTTTCTAATCCCAATCGAGTAGCCACCCATTTGATTCTTACACTAGTCAGTAAATTCTCTGCTTCTTCCGGAAGTTCCCCAAATCGGTCTATAAGCTCTTTCTTATAAGTGTCTAAAGCTTTTTCATCTTCCACCTCGTTAAGCTTAGAATACAAAGACAAACGCTCTGTAATGGAGTTGATATAATCATCTGGAAAGAGCAATTCAAAATCAGAATCTACAGTGACCTCAGTAACGTGTTTCTTCTCTTTATCATTGGTCTCATAAAGATCAGCAAACTCATTTTCTTTTAATTCTGTGATGGCTTCGCTCAATATTTTTTGATAGGTATCAAAGCCTATTTCGTTGATGAAACCACTTTGCTCGCCACCTAAAATATCTCCAGAGCCTCTTATTTCAAGATCCTTCATAGCAATATTAAACCCACTGCCCAGATCTGAGAACATTTCTAATGCTTGAATACGTTTTCTAGCATCCTCAGTCATCACATCATAAGGAGGTGTAATAAAGTAACAAAATGCTTTCTTATTACTGCGACCTACACGACCACGCATCTGGTGCAAGTCTGAAAGTCCAAAATTATTAGCATTGTTGATGAAAATCGTGTTGGCGTTAGGAACATCTAAACCACTTTCAATAATCGTAGTAGAAACCAGCACATCGAACTCTCCATTGATAAAGGCAAGCATCAGGTTTTCTAGTTTCTTTCCTTCCATCTGTCCGTGACCGATACCTATTTTTGCATCGGGAACAGAACGCTGTATCATTCCAGCGACTTCTTTGATATTCTCAATACGGTTGTGAACAAAGAATACTTGTCCTCCACGAGAAATCTCATAACTGATCGCATCTCGTATGATTTCTTCACTAAAACGCACCACATTGGTCTCTACCGGATGTCGGTTAGGTGGCGGTGTTTTAATCACACTTAAATCACGTGCCGCCATTAAAGAAAACTGTAAAGTTCTAGGTATAGGTGTGGCCGTCAATGTAAGCGTATCTATATTTTCTTTAAGTGTTTTGAGCTTGTCCTTCACCGCAACACCAAATTTCTGTTCTTCATCAATAATTAGCAGTCCTAGGTCTTTAAAAACAATAGATTTACTCACCAATTGATGCGTGCCGATAACGATATCAATAGAGCCATTTTCTAGCCCTTCCAAGACTCCTTTACGTTCTTTAGCAGTTCTAAATCGATTTAAATAATCCACTTTTACAGGAAGATCTACAAGGCGTTCATTAAATGTTTTTGCATGTTGAAATGCAAGGATAGTAGTTGGAACAAGCACGGCCACTTGCTTGCCATTAACGGCCGCCTTAAAAGCTGCTCTTATGGCCACTTCTGTTTTTCCAAAGCCTACATCACCACACACAAGTCGGTCCATAGGACGGTCGCTCTCCATGTCTTTCTTTACATCATCCGTCACACTGCTTTGATCTGGAGTGTCTTCATAGATAAAGCTAGCTTCCAGCTCATTTTGTAAATACCCATCTGGCGCATATTGAAATCCTTTTTGTGCACGACGTTTGGCATATAATTTAATCAGGTCAAAGGCAATTTGCTTAACTCTCGTCTTGGTTTTAGCCTTTAATTTTTTCCATGCTGGACTGCCTAACTTATATACCTTCGGGGGCTTGCCATCCTTACTGCTATATCTGGTGATTTTGTGTAAAGAATGTATAGAAACATATAAGATATCACGCTCCCCATAAATCAGCTTGATCGCTTCTTGCTTTTTACCGTTCACATCTATCTTTTGTAATCCGCCAAACTTCCCGATCCCGTGGTCAATATGTGTTACGTAATCTCCTATGACTAATACGTTGAGTTCCTTTAAGGTGATCGCCTGCTTTTTTGCATAACCGTTCTTTAAATGAAACTTGTGGTACCGATCAAATATTTGGTGATCAGTATAACAAACCATTCGCAAATCATGACTTATAAAACCTCGATACAGAGGCATCACGAATGTTTCATACTGCACCTCAGCTTTCATATCGTCAAAGATGTCATGAAAACGTTTGGCTTGCTGCTCGCTACTGCAAAAAAGGTAATTTTTATATCCGGCTGCCTCGTTTTCCTTTAAATTTTCAATCAGTAAATCAAACTGCTTGTTAAAACTAGGCTGCGGTGATGTGTTATAAACTACTACCCCACTTGAGGTAGTAAATACGATATGATTGTATTGCTTAAGCTGTGTTTTGATCAACTTGCTATCACTGAAAATTTCGTGAGGTGTCAACTGCCTTACTTCTCCTTGCAACTCATTATATGCCTGTTCCGCTTTCGCAAAAAGCGAATCCACACGACTGTATAACAAATCCATATTCATCGAGAAAACCACCGTATTATTAGAAAGGTATTTTAAAAAGCTCTCCCGAGTTTCTTCAGACTGCTTATTCTCCACATTAGGAATAATGGAGATTTTTTTTGTTTGCTCTTTTGAGAGTTGTGTTTCCACATCAAATACGCGTATAGAATCGATCTCATTTCCAAAAAACTCGATGCGATAAGGTTCGTCATTCGAAAAAGAAAACACATCTAGAATTCCACCGCGTAGAGAAAACTCTCCAGGTTCTGTTACAAAATCAACTCGCTTGAATTTATACTCAAACAACACCTCATTAGCAAACTCAATAGATATTTGATCACCTACCGCAATTTTAAGCGTGTTTTTATCTAACTCCTTACGGGTAACTACTTTTTCAAAAAGCGCGTCTGGATAAGTAACAATCACTGCTGGTTTTTTGCGTGAGTTGATACGGTTAAGCACCTCAGCGCGCAAGAGTACGTTTGCATTGTCTGTTTCTTCTACTTGGTAAGGTCGCCGGTAACTTCCAGGATAGAACAGTACGTTTTGTTCGCCAACCATCTTTTCTAGGTCGTTCAAATAAAATGCAGCTTCTTCCTTGTCGTTGCAGATCAACATAAAAGGCTTGTCAGCATCCTTGAAAACAGTTTTAAGAACAATAGAAATGGAACTCCCGTTGAGCCCGCTTATCGTTGACAATCCTTGAGACTGTGCTGCGATTTGCCTCAAGCTTTGCGTTGGTGCAGCTTGTGAAAATTGGTTTTGAATAGTAGTAAAACTCATAATAGGATCGCAAAGATACGTTCTAGTTAAAGTTTATATAGAATATTGAGATTTCTTTAATAGAAGTTGCATTTACTTGTACAAAGCCCCACTAAAAAAGAAGTGTCGCTGATTAAAAAGAAGAAAATAATCTAACCGTTAGCTGCTCTCCATTCCAGAAATTTCTTAAATGGATTGCTTTTGCCATTTATAGATCCGTGAATTCCTGATTGTATAAATAAAGCGATAGCAAGACCTAACGAAGTATAGGCGATCAACTGTGCACTAGATGCATCCAATATTGTTTCTGATTGAAAGCGAACGAAAATAGCAACAAGCGCCCAAACACCCACCATTGCAAATTCGCGCATGCTACGCTTCCATATCATTAGCGAATTAATCACAAAAGCGATAAAAATCATTAGGATGGTGACTATGACTTGAGTATCCAAGGCAATTTCATAGGTTCCATTTAACCAAGCAGCAATATTTGCAATAGTTGCCACACTTATCCAACCTGAATACAAACACAAAGGCCACCAGACTAATGCAATAATAGGAAATGGAGCATCCCAAATTTCCATATCCAACTGACGCACGCACATTAACAAGCAGAATAAGATTCCCAGCATCATCACTACAGAAGCGGCAATGTGCTCATCCAACCATAAGGCAACCCATAAACCACAAAAAATATTTGCAGCAAGAAACCAAGGGCTTGTGGTTAGTATAAAATCAGTTTTATAATTTTTCTTTTCTGCCTGATGCTTTTTAGAAAAGGAAACGTAAACTCCATAGAGTCCAAAAATCGTTAACATCAAGAAAATAACCCCCCAAATAGAGAAAGCATAAGAAGCTGGGGTAAAGAGATTATCGTACTCGGCACTTAGCTCCCCCACGCTTTTACCATTGTAATTTCCTGTGTTAGCATATCCATTCCACGCAATAAGAATGATGACGCTTAATAAATTTAAAATGGAAGTAAGTTTTCTAGACATGTTCTAAAGATAGGTAGTCTTTTGACAAGGTTAAAGACATCCGCTTAATTTTTCTGAAGTTTTATAGTCTAAAGATCTGATATGAATGACAAATTCATATCCAAAAGTGTAGCCTGGAATGAATAATTGCCATTTTTCAATTTCAATTTCAGTGAAGTTCCACCACTTCATCATCTGCTATGACAAAAATTCTATTTCCTTTTTTAGGTGGTAATGAGTAGGTTCCCGTAAAATCTCCAAAAGCAGGCAATATCATCCCGTGTTCTGTACAAAAAAAACAGGAAAGTTTTATTTTTTGCCTTCCTATTCCCTGTAGTTTTACTGATGGATGTACATGACCAGCAATGTTATACTTCCCTTGTATTTCTTCTGGATGATGTGTCAGAAATAAGTCTCCCATATGGAGCACATCGTAAGTTTTCATTCCCAACTGCTCAAAAGAGTCTCTAGAAATAACATCATGGTTTCCCATAACCAGCGCAATTTCTATTTCTTGAGAGCGCATCCACTGTTCAAAGAAATGCCATTCTGTATTTTTATAAGAATGAAATAAATCTCCTAAAAACCACAATCTAGAAGGCTGGAATTCTTCTATGATTTGGTTGAGTTTATCGTATTCCTGATCGTCTGCCTGAGAAGGGACGGCCATACCGTGCTTTCTAAAATGTGCACTCTTCCCTAAGTGAACATCAGCGAGGAGAATCACATCTTGCTCTTCCCAATAACACGCACCACTGCGATGCAATTGAAAGGTTTGATCTTGAAGTGTTACTTTTAATGCCATTTTCTAAGCTGATTGTGAATGCTAATAAGTTATTTATCTCTTTACAGATGGATGAGTACTACGCTTTTTATTTCTGTTGAAATAGAAGTTTATCAGGAGTTCGCTCAGGGCGAAAACAAGAGTACCAACAAGACCTTTCTAAAAAACATATCGTAACGAGAGAATAAGATTGCGTCCAGCGGCAGCAATTCCCGAAGAATAGGTACGGTAACGTTGATCTGTTATGTTTTCTAAAATTGCCGTAGCCGTTAAACCCTCGTTGATTTTGTAACTGGATCTCAAATTCATGGTGTACCATCGCGGCGAGTAAGGGTTTCCATTCTTGTCCAACGCATATAAATAAGGGCGAGATTGCTGGCTAGGTGCCAAGTCATTGAATTCAAACTGACCGTTAAACATAACAAAAGCGTCCAATTGTAATCGATCATTTTGATACACCATGTGCGCATCACCAAAACTAGGGGACACATGGCGCACTGCCACTTTAGAACCATCAAGTTCCTTTTGCTCCCCATTGAGCCAGTTGTAATGGCCGTAGATGCGCACCTGGTCATTAATCTCGTATTGTGCCCCTATTTCTACGCCATAAACAATGCTGCTTTCGGCATTTTGTATGGCTTGTACCTGACTTAATTCTCCTTGATACAAAATCATGTCCTCACCGTTGAGTTGGTAATTTCTAGGAACTAAAGCATCTTTTAAATAAGTATAGTAACCCGAAATGTCAAAAGTGAATTTATCATTGATGCGTTTTTTAACCCCTAACTCTGAGTTATAAGAATACTCTGATTCTAGATCTGGATTAGGAATAATCACGGTTCCTGGGCTAGGGTCAAAGATCTTACCTATATCATCCACATTAGGTGCTCTAAAAGCCGTACTGAAATTAGCTCTCAACTCCCAGGTTTTCTCTAGAAGATATGTGGCCCCAAGCGCACCCGTTAATGCACCAGTACTCAATTGTGCCTCCTCAAAAGGGAAGTCGTAAAATTGGTCGTCAAATCGAGCATCTAGCCATATGTGATTGTACCTCAACCCTGACTGCACGACAAGCTTGGAATCTACTCTCCATTGGTAATTTGCATATGCTGCTAGTGATCTCCAGGAGGAACCATCGGGATACCTGCTCGGCGCAGCTCCCCGTTGCTCTGTATCAATATCAAATACGCTACCTATAGAGCCTACGCGATTGTGAATAAATTCTGTGCCGTAAAACAACACATTATTCTCTCTGTTGCGCCTTTCAAAATCAACAGAAGTTGTCCATACATCAACTTGCTCTTTGGTCTGAAACAGCTCTGAATCTTGAAAAGAGCGGTTGTTGCGGCTTTCTTGAAACTGCTGATATGCTTGAGAGAATATAGCTTTATCGTACCATTTTCCATCACCTCTATGTGTAGCTTTGGCATTTACCATCAACCATTTTTGAGGGCCGTAATACCATTGTGCACTACGGGGATTTCCATTATCTCTATATCTGGTCAGCACATCGTATCTAGAGAAGTTACCTGTAGCTGTATAAATCAATCCCATATCAACTTCCCAACGTTGATTAGGTTGGTAACTGAATTTTTGTAATAAATTTATTTGATCGTAAGCTGTAGGAATTTGTTTTTCTGGATCTCCATTAGCTATAAGCACATCTTGTCCGTTAATTCTATCTACATACTGATTTCTAAGGTATTCATCTGGTCCATGAGAACCCATCTTCAAATCTCCAAAAGAATTCATGCTGATACTGGTTACAGCAGCAAACTTCTCTGTACCATAATTAAAATCTAAATGCGCTGTGTTTTCATTATTGGCAGCAGCATATCTTAGAACTGCATTCCCAGAAAACAAAGTAGAATCTGAGGCAAATTGAGGTTTTTTTGTGTAAAAATTCATTACCCCACCTATCGCATCGCTACCATAAACAACGCTTCCTGGACCTAAAATAACCTCCGTATGATCAATACTTAAAGGGTCAATAGAAATGACATTCTGAAGATTCCCGCCTCTAAAAATAGCATTGTTCATGCGCACTCCGTCCACTGTAATCAATAATCTGTTAGTTGAAAATCCTCTTATTAAGGGACTTCCGCCGCCTTGTTGTGATTTTTGAACATAAACTTGTCCTGACTGTTGTAATAAGTCTGCGCTGGTCTGTGGGTTACTAAACAACACCTCTTCTGCACTTTGAGAGATGATCTTTTGAGGAATATCTTGTTTGCGTTGTTCAAACTTAGATGCAGAAATAACGATAGGGTTTATTTTTTCTGATCTAGGGGTCATCAGGATTTGCTCGCCCCTACTTTTTATATCTCTTTTATCAATAACATAGGTTTCAAAAGCCATACTTTGAAAATAGATACGGTCAAATTTTGAAAACATATCTAAGGAAACTTGCCCCTCAAAATCAGAGATAGCACTAACACTTTTGTCTTTATTATAAACAGCTACAGAAGCTAACTTCTCCTGAGTGACTTTATTTAAAATCGTAACCGTTTGTGCTGTGCTAAAAAAGCCTAAAAAAACAAACAAGATAGGTGCTAATTTCAATGGTCGAAAAGTTGCTTTAAAATTGATAACGAATGGGGTTTTTTAAAAGTTTGCAAATGTATCTGAAAATACGCAATGACCAAATTTAATAGGCCATTACGCTGTTCTCGATTCATTTTTATTTTATGTAGGTTATCAAAATTCGTGCCTATGAAGGTTTTTAATTGCTCACTTTCCACATCAGTTAAGTGATGTGGTTGTAACCCGTTTTCATCAAAATTCCCATTCAACATATTAAAGTAGGTAGCATCTGAAGTGGTCACATCTGGTTGAAAGCCTAAAAAAAAGGTCATATCCAGTAATATTTTAATGGAAAAGTTTGCTACATGTTCCGACTGGTCTAAGTATTGAAAAACAGATGAAAGGTATTCAAATAGCTCTTCATCAGGCTGTTGCTCTGTAAGAAGTTGGGACAGTACTTCAGAAAAAAACAGAGTCATACTGCTTTTTACAATATCGTTATGCATGTTTTGGTAAGGAAAGATAACCCGTGCCTCTTTGATATATTCCAGCGTTCCTTTTCCTTTATGCTGAGTTTCTATTTCTAGTTGGGTCAACGGCTGGAAAAAGGAACTGCGCAATTTCCCTTTTCTAGATTTACGGATTCCTTTAAGAATAAAGGATTGCGTACCTAATTCTCTAGTATATAATCTTGCAATAAGGTCTGACTCGCTGTACTTTATAGCAGATAATACTATTGCTGGTGTTTTTACAAGCATTTATCTAACAATCATCAATTTAGAAACAGTAGTTTCTATATTATCCCTAGTAGAAATAAACAAAAAATATACTCCAGAAGCTACTTTATTCCCAGAAAAGCTCCGGGTATCCCAAGGAATGCTTCCTCCTTGTGAAACGGCTTCATAAACAAGGTTTCCTTCTATATCTGTAATTTTTACACGAGCCCTATCAGTTAATCCGTCGATAGTAACATTACCATCAAAGCCTGGACGTACCGGGTTAGGAAAAGCTCTTACATTTTCTAAATCTTCTTGTGGTTTACTGGATCGTTCTCCTTGAAAGGCGACAATACCTTTATCGGTCGCAAAGTAAATTTTGCCAGTCGACTCATCAATAGCTATATCGTTTACAGAATTTGTAGGCAGCGGTGAATTATCTGTTGTGAATTGAAAAAGAGTTTCTCTACCAGAAGGAGAGAATAAAAAGGCACCAGAACTAGCAGTTGCTACCCATTTGTTATTATTTCCATCTATTTCGATATCTAGGACAGCCTCATCTGCTAGCAACTCGCGCGGTATTCCGTTAGTGTCTTCTATTATTATAGATCTTGCATCACTAGGATTTTCTGAAAACATACTGTTGGGATTAAAAAGAACTCTTAACCCCTGATTAGATCCTATCCATAGTTGTCCGTTTAAATCTAATCGCAAGGTGGTTACATAACTATTTACTAAGTTCCCTAAACCTACGTCGTCAATAAGATTTGCAAACTGATTTGTAGCAGGATCAAATCCTACAAGACCATTTGCAATGGTACCGAAAAAAATAGTCCCGTTATTATTTGCTACTATTCTAGTTATTCCTTGATCAATAGCAATACTAGCGACTTCTTCACTCACATCAAAACTGGTCCATTGTCCAGAAGGAGTTCTTCTATTGAGAGCATTATCCACTTTATTTGCCAGACTCCATAAGTTCCCTTGATTGTCAAAAACACTATTGGAAATTCTTACAAAGTCAATTGCCGGAGGAAGAATACTTTCTAACGTGCTGTTGTTGATCCCGTATAAAGTAGTTGCCACTCCATCAGTAAACTCTAACAATCCATCATGCATAGAATTGAGGTATACCTCATCAGTATTATCTGGGTTTATTGTAATCGTAGAAATACTGGCGATATTTAAAACATCGGGAGCTTCAAAATTAGTCCAACCTTCCTCTACTACTAAATGACTCACTCCTAATCGTTCTAATGGGAATGGATTGTACAACTCATCGTAATCTCCATAGGCCACCCATAACTCATCTGGGGAAGCTGCTATAGAAAATGCTCTGTTTCTAGTAGGCCCATCTGCTACAATAAATTCAAAGTCGGTCTGGTCTTGAATATTTACTCTAATCATCCCCGCAGTTTCGGTTCCTATGAACAGATCATTACCTAAACTAATCGCTTGAGTGAAATTATAATTGAGGCCTCCTAAGGTTGTTAAACTCAGTATCTCGACAAAATTATTATCAAAGACCTGTATGGCATTAGGTGTGGCTACTGTAAAAAATACATCGCTTGAATGCGCATCTATCGCTACCGCATTTAAAGTAGTTGTCGTAGGTTGAAAATTAGCCGTTCCCATCTGAAAAACCTGCCTGGAGAGAGAAAGTCCATATAGCTGAGAATTAAAGCTAGTGACTTCACTAAATAAGGAACCATTGATCTCACTCCAGTTCATAAAATCAATTAAAAACGGGTCAATAATACTCGCTCTTCTAATCCCTGAGCTTCTCGTGGCAGCATAAAGAAAGTCTTGGTAAATCTCTATGGATAAGATTTCAATTTGCCCACCATTGTCGCCTATAAAGTAAGTGTCGTCAAATTCTAATCGGTCTAAATTATAAATCGCAATCCCAAAGTCTGTAGCAATATAAATAAGGTCCCCACTTTCCTTAAACTCATTGATTCTTTTATCATCTGGAGGGATGACTTGTTTGTCTTTTATAGCCACTACGTCTATTACTTCTCCATCTTGATCGATTATTTGAAGCAAACCGTTTTCATAACCTATCACCAATACCGATTTATCTTCACTATAATGGATCTGACTTATCTCATCTCCACTAAGGCCATTCACTGTTGTTAAGGTGGTAAATGTTCTCGAACTGAGATCGTATATAAAGACGGCATTTTCACTGGCAGCATAAACTGATGTTGCCGATTCCTCAATATCTACAATAGTAGTAAACGAGAAAAGACCTTCCCAAGAATTTGAAAAATCTTGAGCAACGGTGAAGTTGCAAACCAATAAAACAATAAGGACAATTTTTTTCATACACCTATAACGTACCCATCTTTAGTATATGATGAATACGCACAAAAATAAACTTAATTTAAGGCATTAAAAAACCTCTGTAGCTTTTACAGAGGTTTGTATTGTTTTTAATTGCGCTTTCGCACTGCATCAAATTCTGCTTGAACTTCTATTTCCTTAAGAAAACAGAAAGCAAAAGCTATATCAATCTTGTAGTACTACACAATTCCTTGTGCCAGCATAGCGTCTGCAACTTTAACGAAACCCGCAATGTTTGCTCCTTTCACATAGTCTACAAATCCATCCTTATCACTTCCGTAGGTTACACAAGCTTCGTGAATATCGTTCATGATGCTGTGAAGTTTATTGTCTACCTCTTCAGCACTCCAGCTGTAACGCATAGAGTTTTGAGACATTTCAAGGCCAGAAGTAGCAACACCACCAGCGTTAGAGGCCTTTCCAGGTGAGAATAAAATTTTCTTTTCTAAGAAATATTCGATCGCTTCTGGAGTACATGGCATGTTAGCTCCCTCACCTACACAAATACATCCATTAGAAACAAGTGTTTTTGCCTCTTCTTCATTAAGCTCATTTTGAGTAGCACATGGCAATGCGATATCACATTTTACAGACCAAGGGCGTTCCCCTTCATGATAGGTAGCATTTGGATACGTATCTATATACTCAGAAATACGACCACGCTTGTTATTTTTAAGATCCATTATAAACGCTAGTTTATCTGCATCGATACCGTCTTTATCGTAAATATAACCACCAGAATCTGACATGGTAACTACTTTACCTCCCATTTGAAGGATTTTCTCTGCAGCATATTGTGCTACATTTCCAGATCCAGAAATCACAACGGTTTTTGCTTTTACGCTCTCACCACGTGTCTTCAACATGTTTTCGGCAAAATAAACATTACCGTAACCTGTTGCTTCTGGACGTACTAATGAACCTCCATAAGAACGTCCTTTACCGGTAAGAATACCTGTAAATTCATTTCTCAATTTTTTATAATAACCAAAAAGATAGCCTATCTCACGTCCTCCTACACCTATGTCACCTGCTGGAACATCAGTATCAGCACCGATAACACGTTGAAGCTCTACCATAAAGGACTGACAAAAACGCATCACTTCACGGTCTGACTTTCCCTTAGGGTTAAAATCAGCACCACCTTTTCCACCACCTAAGGGCAATGTGGTCAGGCTATTTTTAAACACTTGCTCAAAAGCAAGAAATTTAAGAATACTCAAATTCACAGAAGGGTGAAATCTCAATCCACCTTTATAGGGACCTATAGCACTATTCATCTGAATGCGATAACCTCGGTTTACCTGCACTTCCCCACTATCATCTGTCCATGGCACACGGAACATGGTTACACGTTCTGGCTCTGCCATACGTTCTAGCAGTTTATCGCTAGCGTATTTGGGATTATTCTCGATAAAAGGTATAACAGCTTCAGCCACCTCAGCTACTGCCTGGATGAATTCTGGTTCGTTAGGGTTCTTACTTTTTATCAAATCGATAAAATCTTGGATGTTTTTTTCCATTATCTTTAATTTTTTCCTTTAAGAAAACGTTTTCGTTCGTGGTGCAAATATAATATTATAGCGTATTGAATGGTTTTTTTTACCAATATATTTACAGTTATAACCTTAGCTTTAACAGACCATGTTGCGGTAAAATTTGCAGTTCATCTAATGCTAAAGGTATTATGCCTAAAGTTTAATGTTTGTATGAACTACATTTTGTTATATTTGTCGCTAGCATAAAGTCTTTTTATTAATGATGCACTCACATAAATATATTGCTACAGTCTTGCTATTCTTTGCAATGGTAACAGTTAGTAATGCACAATTAGGTTTTTCTCACGAACTAGGTTTTATCACTGGCCCAGTGGCTTTTCAAAGCGACTATGGGGAGCGCTACGATTTTAATACGAACAAAGGAAACGTAGGAATAGGTGTTGGAATAGTGCACTACATCAACTTTGCATATCGTGCAGATTGTGATTGTTATAGTGCTGATACCTACTGGAATGACCACTTTAAAATACGAAGTGAGATTGCTTATCATGAAACTACTCTAAATCATTTAGGTCCTGAATCAGAAAAATTATCACTAGGCGGTTTACAACTTAGGTCCATGGAAGGTAAAGCAAAAGTGTTTGAAGCTGGCGCACAGATCGAATGGTACCCACTGAGTATAAGAGATTTTCAATCAGGACAACCTAAAATTGCTCCTTACTTGGGATTCGGAGCTCGCTATGTAAATTACAGACCTGAAGCCACAAGCACTTTAGGACCTTTAGGAAACCCAATAACTACATTCCCTACTTTTATAGATCGTATAGACACCTCACAAGGAAGTGCTATAGCCATAACAGGGGATATAGGTTTTAGATATAAAGTAGGCCCTTTAAGTGACCTCTTGATTTCTTCTAAGTGGCACTATTATGTCGACAGCAACTATGTAGATGGATTGAGTCCTAACAATGTTAATAACAGAGCAAACGACTGGATATGGTGGTTTAACGTGGGGTATATTTTCTATTTATAAAACCACTTGATAACTTATTACAAAAAGGGCCATTGAATTTCAATAGCCCTTTTTTTATTCCTGTATCCCTAATTCTTCTAGTGGATCCCAAAAGTTTTCTTTAAAATTTTTGATTTGATCTTGTTCAATAATAAGACCTTCACTTTCTAATAACTGTTGCATCAGATGAGTTCCAGAGAAATGATGCTTTCCCGTAAGAACCCCATTGCGGTTTACAACTCTGTGAGCCGGCACTTCAGAGTCCTTATGCGACGCGTTCATAGCATAACCTACAGTTCTACTGCTTCGAGGTGTACCGAGAACTTTTGCAATAGCCCCATAACTGGTGACTCGACCATAAGGAATTTGCTTGACCACTTCATATACTCTTAGATAAAAGTCCTTAGTACTCATCCGTATATTCTAAAGATCGTAAATATGGCTATCAATAAGGTGAGTCCCCCCAAGATGTAGTTAACCTTGCGGGCAAAAGTATTGCTGTCAAAAGCAAATTTCTTTACATATTTTATATAGGCCAGTAGCATTAAAAACGTACCACAAGAAGCTCCTATTATAAACAAATGCGCAGTTGGGTAAGTGAAGACAAACAATCCTTTTCCCGCAAGAAAGGAACTGAATCCTATATAAAACGGAATCGGAAAAATATTTAACACAGATAAGATAATTCCCTGAGCAAATAATTTAGTAGCAGACCTATTGATCTGCTTTACCACTGGAGTTCCAGAATCAAGAGCAGCCCTAATAAAAAAGAAAATGGAAAGACCAACAAAAGCAATTACAGCAAACTGTTCTAAGAGCAATAGGGTTTCTGGATTAGCATTCAATAATTTAGAAAAAAAAACACCTATATAAACTTGCCCTACCACCACAAAGGAAGCGCCTAAAGCAAATATTACAGCCGCTTTTCTGTTTTGTTTGACACTTATTTTAGCTGCTGTAAGGTTTAATAATCCGGGAGGAATAACCCCTACAAACCCGATTACAAGACCAAAAAACAAGTGTAATAATCCTACCATTACTTCAATTTAAACTTGATATAAGTAATTGCTTTTCCTGTCTCTAAATATTGTTTTTCATAAAAGGTTTGAGTTCCTGTTACTTCTTCTGGAGACTCTGTATTAGAATAAATATCATGATGAGCATACAGGATTTCCTCCCCTCTTGCTTGTAATAATCCTAAGGTGTAACCGTGCATGAACTCAGAGTCTGTTTTGAGGTTCATAACACCATCAGGTTGTAAGATGTGTTTGTATTTGGATAGAAAATCAGGGTTGGTCATCCTGTGCTTAGTGCGTTTATACTTGATTTGAGGATCTGGAAATGTGATCCATATTTCTTGTATTTCCGCTTTCGCGAAAACGAAATCTACCAACTCAATCTGAGTTCTCATAAAGGCAACGTTATCGAGCCCTTCTTCTAGAGCCGTTTTTGCTCCACGCCAGAAACGCGCACCTTTAATGTCAATACCTATAAAATTACGGTCGGGGTATTTACGGGCTAACGCAACAGTATACTCCCCTTTACCACAACCCAACTCAAGAGTTATAGGGAGATTATTTCCAAAAAACTCATTCCATTTTCCCTGATGTTTAAAACCAGAGACCACCTCCTCCCGAGAGGGCTGAATGACATTTTTGAATGTTTCGTTTTCGTTAAATCGTTTGAGTTTATTCTTACTTCCCAATACAATTATTTAAAGGTTAATTAATACCTACAAATATACCTGATTACAAAGTCATTGTATATTTACTCCATGCAAAAATCCAAAAACATTTTGGTTGCCCCGCTAAACTGGGGGTTAGGTCACGCCACTAGGTGTATTCCTATTATAAATGCAATTATTAAAAAGGGTAACCGACCTATTATCGCTAGTGATGGACTAGCACTAGCGCTACTTAAAAAAGAATATCCAAGACAAACCTTTATAGAGCTTCCTTCTTATGACATAGAATATGCCAAAGAAGGGCAAAATTTAAAGCTCAAAATGCTTAAGGACTCCCCTAAAATATGGATGGCTATACGCAATGAGCAACAGATGCTTCAAGAAATCATTCTTAAACATAATATTTCAGGAATCATCTCTGACAATAGGCTGGGACTTTATAGCAACCTCGTACCTTCTGTAATTATAACACATCAATTACAAGTATTATCTGGCACCACCACATGGTTGAGTACGCAATTGCACTTGCATTATATAAAAAAATACGACTACTGTTGGATTCCTGATGTAGATGGACCAGACAACCTATCTGGCAAACTTTCCTATAACGACGATTTTGAAATTGAAAAAGTGTATCTAGGACCTCTTTCTAGATTTAAGAATACTGGTAATTACCAAAAAAAATACGATCTAATGGTATTGCTATCTGGCCCAGAGCCTCAAAGAGGTATTCTAGAGAAAAAATTGCTTGCTGAGCTCAAAACATATGAGGGAGAGGTGTTATTTATAGCCGGTAAAGTAGAGAAGGAACAAAAGGTAGAGAAAAAAGGACGCCTTACTTACTACAACTATCTTTCTACAGATGGATTACAGAAAGCACTAGATCGTTCTGAAATGGTATTGAGTAGAAGTGGTTATACGACTATTATGGACCTACAAAAAATGGGTAAAAAAGCATTTTTCATTCCTACTCCAGGCCAATTTGAACAAGAATACCTCGCCGAATTATTAGATCAAAAAGGAATTGTTCCCTGCGCTACTCAAGAAGAATTTCACATACAAATGCTATCTCGCGTGGAGCACTATAAAGGGTTGGGAAGTATTCAGTCTTTTTCAAGGTCGCTGTCTTCGGTATTAGAAGAAACTTTTTCTAGCGTAAATGAAAATTCAGACCCTATCCCTAACTCACTATCTACATAAATACGCTCTCCATGTGCTTCCACAATATGTTTAACGATCGCAAGCCCTAATCCAGAGCCTCCTTCTTTACGCGATCCAGTTCTATCGACTCTAAAGAACCGTTCAAATAACCTAGGAATAAACTCTGGTTTAATTCCTTCACCATTATCGGTTACCCTTAAAATTACTTTATTGTTGATAAGGTCTTCCACTGCTACTTCGGTGGTTCCATTTTGTTTTCCGTATTTAATGGAATTTACAATGAGATTTGAAATTACTTGAAGTATTCTTTCTTGGTCTGCATGGACCATAATAGGTTGATCGTATTTCATATCAAAGACTAAAGAAATGTTTTTCTTTGCTGCCTTCATTTCAAACTGATCAAAAACCTGCTTTATCAAGGTAATGATGTCAAAGTTTTCCTTATCCAGACTCATATCACCCACTTCTAGTCTGGTAATCATATCCATATCCCTTACAATATACGTAAGTCGCTCCACGCCTTTTTGAGCTCGTTCCAGGTATTTCTTCCGAATGGCTTTATCTTTATGCGCGCCATCTATAAGTGTGTCTATATAACCTTGTACTGTAAACAAAGGTGTCTTCAATTCATGAGATATATTACCTAAGAATTCCTTCCTGTAGTTTTCTCGTATTTGAAGAGTTTCGATTTCGAACTTTTTATTTCGGGCAAATCGTTCTACTTGCTCCTTCAGTGTGCGCATGTCTGTCGCAATCTCGCGATCCGTAAAATTACTAGATTCTAGAAGTGAAACATCTTCATAAATACGTTTGATACGACGGTAAATAAATCGCTGCACTCGGTATTGAATAATCACAAAACACAGAATAAAACTTGCTATGGTCGTCCCTAAAAGTACAGGAACAGGGAATTGCACCCCATCAATAAAGGTGATCAAGAATAAAATTAAAAATAAGAAGGCTGTAATGTAGATCGATGATCTAATTGCAAATCGGTAACTTTTTCTTTGTGATGTCGTATTATTTGACATACTTATAACCTACCCCTTTGACCGTTTTAAAACTATCATCACCTAGTTTCTCCCGCAGCTTTCTAATATGAACATCTATAGTACGCCCACCTACAATGACTTCGTTACCCCATACTATATCGAGAATTTCTTCTCGTTTAAAAACCTTACCTGGCTTTGTAGTGAGTAATGAAAGTAATTCAAATTCTTTGCGAGGCAAGATCATTTCTTCTTTCTTGTAGACTATTTTGTATTGATCACGATCGATGATAAGATCACCTAATTTTACAATATTTGAGCTTGCTGCAGCAGCACTTTCTCTACGTCTTAAGAGTGATTTCACTTTAGAAACTAAAACACGTGGCTTTACGGGTTTAGTAATATAATCGTCTGCTCCTGCATCAAAACCTGCAATCATAGAGTAATCTTCTCCTCTAGCAGTGAGAAAAGTAATCACAGTACCGTCCAGCTCGGGTAGTTTACGCATTTTCTCGCAAGCTTCGATTCCGTCCATAACTGGCATCATCACATCTAAGATAATGAGGTCTGGCTTTTTCTTTTTTGCTTTTTTGAGGGCTTCTTCACCATTCTCTGCCGTATAGACTTGATACCCTTCGTTTTTCAGATTGTATGCTACTATTTCTAGAATATCTGGCTCATCATCTACTAATAGAATTTTGGCTTTAGCGTCTTTCATTTCTTCTTTCATATGCTTAGAAGGCTAAATTAATAAGATAGTTGCGCAATGATTTTAAATTCATGTTAGCTTTAGGTTAACTCCGTGTTTTAAAAGATGGAAGTTATGAAAATAATTTATGTATTCTGCTTTCGCGAAAGCGGAATACATAAAACTTTAAAAACAAAGCATAAAAACGTGGTTGTCAAATAGTTTTCTATAGCTATAAGCCTACTGTAAAAACTGATGACCCGTGGAGTACACTTTAGGAAAACCCTACATTCCTAAAAAATGTAACAAATTTATTTCCGTAATAGATACGGAGCGTTTTATCAACGCAAATAATGATGTCATGCCCCGTAATGGAAGAGGAACATCTAGCTTTGCCATAGATTTTGGTTAACCTGACTTTAGATGTTGATAGCAACGGCCAGATAACAGTTAGTGATGCTTTTTTATTTACTTTTGTCTCAAATTCTAGTTGTGAAATTTCCCGTTTTTGATATACATTCCAGTGAAGCATTTGAAAGAATCGCTTTGGAAATTTATCGTTATCAATTACGAGAAAACCCTGTTTATCATCAGTACTGTCACCTCATCAATAAAACTGAAGCTTCTCGTCTAGAAGAGATCCCCTTTATACCCATACAGTTTTTCAAATCGCATACCGTGGTAAGCGATAAACGACCAGTCCAAATCACTTTTACCAGCAGTGGCACCACAGGCAGTATTGTCTCAAAACATCATGTTACCGATCTACATGTCTATAATCAAAGTTTAGATCATAGTTTTATAGAAACCTACGGTGATAGTAAAGACTATGTAATTCTTGCCCTTTTGCCTCATTATTTAGATCGCAGCGGCTCTTCTCTAGTTCACATGGCACAACGATGGATAACTGATTCTACAAGATCAGAAAGTGGCTTTTACCTCAACAACTTAGAAGAACTTGCTAAAGTTTTAAAAAGCTTTGAAAAAACCAATCAAAAAATAATTCTAATAGGAGTCACCTTTGCTCTTTTACAACTTGCTGAAGAACATTCCATGCCTTTAAAGAATGTCATCATTATAGAAACTGGCGGAATGAAAGGGATGCGCAAAGAGATCGTAAAACCAGAGCTCCACAACATACTTAGAACAGCATTTCCTAACGCTAGTATTCAAAGCGAATACGGAATGACCGAATTACTTTCACAAGCCTATGCTAGTGATGGTATCAACTTCACGACGCCGCCATGGATGAAAGTAAGTACAAGAGACACTAACGATCCTCTATCAGCAATAGATGACGGCAAAACTGGCGGACTCAATATTATTGATCTTGCGAACTATAATTCTTGCTCGTTCATTGCAACGCAGGACTTAGGGAAGAGTTTTGAAGATGGCAGTTTTCAAGTTCTTGGAAGATTCGACCATTCTGATATCAGAGGTTGCAATTTGATGGCGGTGGATTGAGAATTAGTTAAAAACACTCCTTCATTTATTAGAATCTGAGGTCCTTTAAAGTAATTAGGTACTTAGTTGAATCATCAAAAAAGCTTGGTAGTTATTTAGTTATTTAAACTTAATAATTATGAAAATAAGTAATGTGAAACTATTTAAATATATGTTAGTTATGATTATATCTTTCACTGGCTGTAGTAGTAATGATGTAATAGAAACCGATTCAGAAGACGGTAAAGAGACTATAATAGGAACATGGACGTTGATTCAAAGTTACTCTAACCCAACTACTGCTAATGGATGGAGTGATGTGACAGATGGTTTTGAAATCACAGTTACAAATAGCAATACTTATATCTCCTCACCATTTAAAGAATGTACTAATGGAGCAATCACCGTATATTCTGAAGAAATAGAATTCAATTATCGCTGCTTTAATTTTACCGCAGGTTATGAATCTCCTAATGGTGTTTTCAAATACTCTTATAGTTTTATTGATGGACTTTCAGAATTAAGGCCTTTAAATTTTTCTTGCTTTGAAGGTTGTAAATCTAGGTTTACTATAGTAGAATAAGTTATGCTCCATCATCTCCATTAGTAAAATACTAATTGTACTAATTGTTTTTTGACAAGGGGAGACTTAAGTCTCCCCTTGTCAAAAACATGAAATACTTAAACAAAAACTTACTTTAAAACCACCAAAAAGTAATTCTTCTTACCGCGTTGCAACAAGATCATATTACCAGCAATCACATCTTCTTCAGTAATCATCTTGTCTTCGGTAATCTTATTTTTATTGACACTTAGACTGTTTTCTTTAAGTGCTCTACGTACTTCGCCGTTAGAAGGTAAAAAACCTGTAGTTTCATTCATAAAGCTAACGATGTCCACTCCATTTGCAATAGAAGATCTTTCAATTTCTACCTGCGGCACGCCATCAAAAATTTCTAATAAAGTCGCTTGATCCATTTTACCCCATTGCTCTGGAGTTACCTTTTTGGAAAAGAGAATTCCAGAAGCTTCTACAGCAGTTTCATAAGCTTCTTTACCGTGAACCATAGTGGTCACCTCTTCAGCAAGGCGTTTTTGTAGCACTCTATAACCAGGATCTTTTTGATGTTCTTCAATTAAAGCTTCACAGGTTTCTTGATCTAAGAAAGTGAAGATCTTGATCCAGTTGACAGCATCATCATCTGTTGCTGTGATCCAAAATTGGTAAAATTTATAAACGCTAGTTTTATCTGCATCCAGCCAAATGTTTCCACCTTCCGTTTTACCAAATTTTGTTCCATCGGCTTTTGTTACCAGAGGAGTTGTAATTGCATAAGCTTTACCTCTCGCCTTGCGACGTATCAATTCTGTTCCTGTGGTTATATTTCCCCATTGGTCAGAACCTCCTATTTGTAATTTACAAGCTTCCTTTTCATAAAGATGTAAGTAATCATAGCCTTGAAATAACTGGTAGGTAAATTCTGTAAAACTCATTCCGTCACCTTCTCCAGACACACGTTTTTTTACAGACTCTTTTGCCATCATGTAATTAACGGTAATATGCTTACCGATATCGCGAGCAAAATCAATAAGGCTAAAGTCCTTCATCCAGTCGTAATTATTGACCAACTTTGCACGTGTAGCTTCTTCACCAGCCTCAAAATCTATAAATCTAGCGATCACACTTTTTACTCCTGCGATATTTTTATCGAGAATATCTTGGGTCAGCAAATTACGCTCAGCACTTTTACCACTAGGATCCCCTATCATACCAGTTGCTCCACCTACAAGCGCAATAGGTCTGTGACCCGCACGTTGTAAATGCATGAGTAATATGATCTGTACAAGACTTCCTATGTGAAGGGAGTCTGCCGTTGGATCAAAACCTATATAACCAGAAACAACTTCACTTTGAAGCATTTCTTCCGTATCTGGCATGATATCATGTATCATCCCGCGCCATTTTAATTCTTGTACAAAGTTGTAAGCCATAATTGAAGTTTTACGGCTGCAAATATATGTGGTTTGGCTGTTTTTAAAGGTTTTTTAAGCCTTGTATTGTTTATTTTTACACTATGATTTTAATCACAGGAGCAACAGGATTAGTAGGGGGACATTTGTTATACCGCTTTCGCGAAAGCGGAAAAAATATCATTGCTACCTATCGTGATATGAAAAGCTTAGATAAAACTCGGGAGATCTTTGAATCTTATGAAAAAGGTGCCGGTGCCCTAGTAGATACTTTTCAATGGAAACAGTCCGATATTCTAGAAACACCAAGCCTAGAAATGGCAATGCAAAATGTTACAACGGTTTATCATTGTGCCGCTGCGATAGATCATCTTCCTTTTGAGGAAATGAAAAATATCAACATGCGCGGTACAGAAAATATGATAAATGTAGCTCTCGCTCTAGGCGTTAAGAAATTTTGCCATGTAAGCAGTATAGCAGCACTAGGCGAAGCTATAGGCAATAGACCGGTAAATGAGGACGATTTTTTCAATCTAGACGGACTGAATACCAATTATGCGATCACTAAATTTGGCGCAGAAATGGAAGCCTGGCGAGGAACCCAAGAAGACCTGGATGTTATCATCGTTAACCCAGGTGTTATCATAGGAGAAGGAAACTGGAAAAGTGGCTCTGGTCAACTGATCAGTAAAATGGCCTCTGGAAATAAATTTTATACCAAGGGCAGTAGCGGTTTTATAGATGTGCGAGATGTCACACGAGCCATGCAATACCTTACAGAAAGCGAACTTAAAAATGACCGGTATATTCTCGTTGCAGAAAACAAAACCTATCGCGAGGTTTTAGATCAAATTGCTTTAAGCTTACAGAAATCTAAGCCCAATATTCAACTCAAAAGCGGTTTTTTAAAATTCATTTATTACCTGCTTAAAGTTCCTAATTTATTAGGTTTTACACCTAGATTAAGTATGGCAAAAGTGCAGTCTATGACATCAAAAACTAAGTATTCTAATGCTAAAATTAAATCAGTATTGAACTTTGAGTTGACACCTGTACAGAAAACTATTGATCGAGTTGCTACTTTTTATAGGCAGAGGAACTAATTTAAAGTTCTTCGTCAGGATCTGATTTCTCAAGTTCTTTGCCGGGATCCTTAGGTGTGTTGTTAGAAACACGCCTCTGCTCCTCTTTATTAATTATTTCTTGTCTTGCGTTTAAAGAATCCTGTAGTGATTTAAAGTTTTCTTGAACCTCATCCATGATCAACAGATACTCTTCTACTCGGTCTGTGTAATAATTCAAATTCTCTTGAAAAGTAATGCTGTCCATATCATACTTCTCATACAAAAAAGAACTGGGCTGTATACCAGTTTTAAGATAAGCCCCTTTATTAGAAGAAATAGCTCCCTCGACCAGGTATAAATCTGTTATTAACGCAGCCATTTTGTCTTTAGAAAAAAAATTTTTTGGTTCAGGAGATTTCTCCACATCAGAACATGATATTGTAAAAAGCACTAAAATTACTGCTATTATTTTATTCATCTTACAAATGATAGTTCCTGAGCATTTTTATTTTTAGATACTTTAAAATTCTTATAAGCCAGTTCTCCATTTACAAAAGTTTGCATAATGCGACTTTTAAAGGTAACTCCTTCAAATGGTGACCAGCCACATTTTGCTAGCACATTTTCTTTAGTAACGGTCCAGGGGTTATTGGTATCTACAACAACAAGGTCTGCCTTATAGCCTACTCTTATATAACCTCTTTTTTCTATATCAAACAATAAGGCTGGGTTGTGACACATTTTCTCTACTACTTTCTCCATAGTGATTTTTTCATCGTGGACAAATTGTAACATCGCGGGTAACGCATGCTGGACTAAAGGCCCACCGCTAGGACAAGAAGTATAAGGGTTTGATTTCTCTTCTAGTGTATGTGGCGCGTGATCTGTTGCGATGACATCTATGCGGTCATCAAGAAGTGCTTCCCATAATTGTTCTCGATCAGCAGCTGTTTTCACTGCAGGATTCCACTTGATAAACTTTCCTTTTGTCGCATAATCTTCATCACTGAACCACAAGTGATGTATACAGACTTCTGAAGTAATTTGTTTATCCACGATAGCTTGCTTGTTAGAGAACAGGGCTGTTTCCTTGCCTGTTGACAAATGGAATACGTGTATTCTAGCACCAGTTTCCCTTGCTAATTCTATAGCTCCACTACTGCTTATATAACAGGCGTCTTCATCTCTTATAACGGGATGTTGATCCATAGGGATATCATCTCCATACTTTTCAAAGGCTTTTTTAAAGTTTGCAGTGATAGTAGCCTCATCTTCACAATGAAGAGCGATGCGCAGTTTTACATTCGAAAAAATCTCCCTTAACACTTCTTTATCATCTACAAGCATGTTACCTGTTGAGGAGCCTAAGAAAAGTTTTAATGCGGGTACTCTAGAGGTGTCTACTTTTAAAATCTCTTTTAGATTATCATTTGTACCACCGAACATGAAGGCATAATTTGCATGACTATCTCGCTGAGCGATTGCCATTTTACTTTCCCATTCCTCAATAGTTGTGGTCTGGGGGTTTGTATTAGGCATCTCCATAAATGTCGTGATTCCACCAGCGACTGCGGCAGCACTTTCTGTTGCAATAGTTGCTTTATGAGTAAGGCCTGGCTCTCTAAAATGTACTTGATCATCAATAACCCCAGGTAATAAATAATTCCCCTCTATGTCAATGATTACCGTATCTGCATTTTTAGCACTGATGCTTTCTGCAATTTCAATAATTGTATCCCCTTCTATATAAACATCGCCTTGCTTTGTTACACCATCGGTAACAATCTTTGCATTTTTAATTAAAGTTTTTTTCATATCTCTAGTTTCCCTATCAAACTTTTCATTTTCATAATCATTACTCCCAATACAGCTTCACTTATGATGCTACTGCTCATCTTAGACTGTCCCCTAGACCTATCTGTAAAGATAACGGGGAGCTCTACAATTTTTGCTTTCAATAAAAATGCTTTAAACTTCATTTCTATTTGAAACGCATAGCCCACAAATTTAATCTTATCTAAATTAAATTTTCTTAAAAGAGAGGCTCGATAACAAACAAATCCAGCAGTAGTATCGTGAATATTCATTCTTGTTATCAATCTTACGTATTTTGAGGCAAAATAAGATAACAAGACTCGTGACATAGGCCAGTTCACTACATTTACTCCTTTTACATACCTACTTCCTATGGCGAGGTCGGCGCCTTTTTTTGAACAAACTTCGTATAGATAAGGCAAGTCGTTAGGGTCGTGTGAGAAATCTGCATCCATCTCAAAAATATATTCGTAGTCCCTTTTTAAAGCCCATTTAAATCCGTGAATGTAAGCAGTTCCTAGTCCTTGTTTACCTTCGCGCTCTTCTATAAATAATCGGTCAGGGTATTGCTTTAAATTATTTCTCACCACTTGAGCAGTACCATCTGGGGAGGAATCGTCCACAATAAGCAGGTGTAAGTGTTGATTTTGATTTAAAACAGCATCTACCATCAATTGGATATTCTCCAACTCATTAAATGTAGGAATAATAATTAGCGTATTTTTCATAATCAGCGGCTAAAATAAACAATAAATCAACCAGCTTTGTGAACGTTTGTTAAATCATATTATTTTTACCATCTTAAATGCATATAGAACTACGACATATGGAGCTCAACGACTGGATCAGCATCACCTTATTATTTTGTGTGTTGATTCTCGCTGTTGCGAGATGGTTTTCTAAGTTTCATATTACTGATTTATTAAGCTGTTACTTTAAAGACCGATTTATTAAACTTTCTAGGAATGGAGAAGAGGGTTCTTCCGTATTAATTACAGGTAATGTGGTCGTATACACCATCAACATAGCCTTATTTATATATGTATTTTATCAAAAGGAGAAACAACTTCCGATAGAAATTAACGGCTTTTTACTAAGCTTGACATTCCTATCTGTTTTTTTTCTCACCCAACATTTTATTGGAAAGCTTATCGCAACCCTTTGCAATTTTGAGCAATTATTAATTATCGTTGATCACCACAGGAATATTTATAGAGCAATGTTTGCTTACCCCTTACTTATTATAAACTGCATTATTATTTATCTGTGCGATATGAATGAAACGGCTCTACTCACCTCCCTGATTATCATTGGATTTGTTCTTTTTGTATACCATTTGATATTAATATATACATACCGAAGCCTTCTATTCTCTGCTCATTTGTATTTTATTTTGTACCTTTGCGCGCTTGAAATCACGCCCTATCTACTTTTATATAAGTATTTTATGTTGTGAAAACTTGACTCTAATAGAAAAACATATATGAAAGTGAAAACAATTTTAGTTTCCCAACCTGAACCTAAAATGGAAAATTCACCATATCAAAATTTGGTGGACAGGACAAAAGTGAGAATCGATTTTCGTTCCTTCATACATGTTGAGGGAGCTTCGGCAAAAGAGGTACGTGAACAAAAAATTGATCTGTCTAAGTTTACTGCTATTGTTTTAACAAGCCGTAACGCGGTGGATCATTTCTTTAGAGTATCTGAAGAGATGCGCTTTAAAATTCCAGATTCTTTAAAATATTTTTGTCAAAGTGAGGCTGTTGCTTATTATTTACAGAAATATGTAGTATACCGAAAGCGTAAAATTTATGTAGGAAAAAGAACTTTTCCAGAGTTATGTCCTCTTATAAAGAAGCATAAAAGCGAGATCTTTTTAGTCCCTAGTTCTGATAAGCTAGGAGATTCTACTCCAACAGAATTGGATAAACTAGGAGTAGATTGGACGAGTGGTACTTTTTTCCGCACTGTAATCAGTGATCTATCAGATCTTGCAGATGTAAAGTATGATGTCTTAGTATTCTTTAGCCCTAGTGGGATTGAATCACTGTTTCAAAATTTCCCTGGGTTTACACAAGAGCAAACTCGCATTGCGGTGTTTGGCAATACGACTATGAAAGCCGCGACAGACAAGGGTTTGAGAGTTGATATTCAAGCACCTACTCCAGAATCTCCATCAATGACTATGGCTATAGAGAATTATATTAAGGATAAGGGTTAAGTCTTTATTCCTTTTTTGCCCTGAGCTACCTCAGCCTAGATTATAGGCCCTATTATAACAAACAAAAACGTCCTGAATTAGTTATTCAGGACGTTTTTTTATCAGTTATAATTTTAAGGATTATAATTTTCTGGGAGGGCCACCAGCAAGAATTTCTTCTGAGGCTTGCTCTTCAAACTTTTTAAAGTTATCAATAAAGAACTGTCTCAATTTTTCGGCGGTTTCATAATAACCTTTATCATTATTCCAAGATTTACGAGGACTCAAAACTTCTGCGGGTACATTAGGGCATGTTAACGGTTGCGCTACACCAAACATAGAGTGATAGTGATAATTACCTTTGTTAGCTTCTTCTAAAGAACCATCAAGAGCCGCAGTAATCATAGCACGGGTATATTTTAATTTCATGCGATTTCCGACACCATAAGGACCACCAGTCCAGCCTGTATTTACAAGCCACACTGTAACGCCAGACTCCTTCATCTTTTTGCTCAACATATCTGCATATACAGTAGGATGTAAAGGCATAAAAGGAGCTCCAAAACAGGCTGAAAAACTAGGAACTGGCTCCGTAACACCAGCCTCAGTTCCAGCAACTTTTGCTGTATAACCACTTATAAAATGATAAGCGGCCTGACCTGGAGTCAATTTAGATATAGGAGGTAATACACCAAAAGCATCTGCTGTCAGGAAAAAGATATTCTTAGGGTTCTTACCTACAGATGGCTCCTTGATATTTTCAATATGATCAATAGGATAACTTACTCGTGTATTTTGAGTAATAGAAGTATCAGAAAAATTAACACTGTTATCTTTATTAAAAATGACATTTTCTAAAATCGCACCTGGCTTGATGGCGTTATAGATCTCTGGCTCTCCTTCTGGATCCAGGTGGATCACTTTGGCATAACAACCTCCTTCAAAATTAAAGACTTCATTATCTTCTGTCCAACCGTGCTCGTCATCTCCTATCAATTCTCTTTCTGGATCTGTAGAAAGTGTTGTTTTTCCAGTACCGCTTAATCCAAAGAAGATAGCGGTATTACCATCTTCACCTACGTTTGCACTACAGTGCATTGGTAAGGTGTTTTTATACACAGGTAAAATAAAATTGAGAGCACTAAAAACACCTTTCTTAATCTCCCCAGTATAACCTGTACCTCCAATAAGAGCGATCTTTCTAGTGAAATTAAGAATAGCAAAATTGTGCTGTCTTGTTCCATCTTGGTCTGGAACAGCCATAAAACCTGGTGCATTTATAACAGTCCATTCTGGATCAAAGCCATCGAGTTGCTCTTCCGTTGGTCTGATAAACATATTGTATGCAAACATATTAGACCAAGGGTACTCATTAATAACCCTTAATTTAAGACTGTAATCCTCGTGAGCACAAGCATAAGCATCGCGTACAAAAAGTTCTTTACCATCTAAATAAGCAGTCACCTTGTACAAGAGCGCATCAAATTTATCTGACTCAAAAGGAATGTTGATATTACCCCACCAGACGCTATCTTTAGTCACATCATCTTTAACAATAAAACGATCCAGCGGAGAACGCCCAGTAAATTCACCAGTATGGACCGCTAGTGTGCCATTATCAGTTTCTTTGCCGCCATAATCCTTGACAGTTTTTTCTTGTAGAATTTCAGGTGTGAGTTGGTAATTAATTTTGGAATTTTCGATTCCCCATTCGGTTAGCGCAATCGATTGCGCGGTAGAGGTGTTTGAACCCATGATAATCCGTTTAGTTAGATATCGCACAAAAATATAACACTAAAATGGGTCTCACTAATTATTAATAGAATTATGTGAAATGATTTTCCACAATGCAAAAAACCATCCCGAAATTAAGCTTAAACCTCCCAAAGGGGTTATAGGTCCTAGGAATTTTAAATTTATATGGAGCCATTTAGATAGAGAAAGCCCATAAATACTAAAAGAAAAAAGAATCATTCCGATTACAAATAGATACAATAGAATGTTTTTTGAAGCATCCGTTAGTAGATTCACTTGAGAAAAAGCAATCAAAGCAATGGCATGAAATAATTGATATCGCACACCGGTTTCAAAACTTTTTACTTGTTGCGGTTCCAATACTTTTTCAAGAGCATGAGCACCCAATGCTCCTAGAATTACAGCCATTACAGCAAAACTACATCCAGCAATTAACAAATTTCTTTCCATTATATTTTAAATTTAACTTAAGACTCTTAACTTGGCACTAAAATACAACAGCCATGCGAAACATCTTAATAATAGGTGCCGGAAAATCTACAGGAGTACTGGTAGATCATCTTTTAAACAAATCTAAGGAACATAATTTAAAGCTCCTTATAGCCGATAAAAATTTACAAAGCGCTCAATTCCTGAGTAAAAACCATGAAAACGCCACCGCGTTGGAATTAGATATTTTTGAGCCAGAGCAACGCAAAAAACAGATTCAAAAAGCCGATATCGTGATCTCCATGCTGCCCGCAAGGTTTCATATCGAAGTCGCTAAGGACTGTGTCGCTTTTAATAAAAACATGGTTACCGCTAGTTACGTGAGTCCAGAAATGGAATCTCTGGACAAAGAAGTGAAAGAAAAGGGACTCATTTTTATGAATGAAATAGGTGTTGACCCTGGAGTAGATCACATGAGCGCCATGCAAATTATTGACCGCATCACAGGCCAAGGAGGTAAATTACTGCTTTTTGAATCTTTTACAGGCGGACTAGTCGCCCCAGAAGACGATAACAATTTGTGGAATTATAAATTTACTTGGAATCCTCGTAATGTAGTCACCGCTGGTCAAGGTGGTGCCGCAAAATTCCTTCAAGAAGGCAAATACAAATACATCCCATATAACCGACTTTTTAGAAGAACTGAGATGCTAGATGTAGAAGGCTACGGACGCTTTGAAGCCTTGGCAAACAGAAACAGTCTTAAGTATAAAGATATTTATGGCCTCAAGGATATTCTTACCTTATATAGAGGTACTATGAGACGTGTAGGCTTTAGCAAAGCATGGAATATGTTCGTACAGCTAGGATTGACAGATGACACCTATGTACTAGAAGGATCTGAAAACATGACCTACCGTGATTTTATCAATAGTTTTCTTCCTTATTCTCCTACTGATAGTGTGGAATTAAAGATGCGCCACGAACTAAAAATAGATCAAGATGATATTATGTGGCTCAAACTAGAGGAGCTGGATATATTTAATAACGAGAAAAAAACCGGACTTAAGGAAGCGACCCCAGCACAAATGCTGCAATCTATATTAGAAGATTCTTGGACATTGCAACCAGGCGAAAAAGATATGATTGTGATGTATCATAAATTCGGCTATGAATTAAATGGCGAAAAGAAACAAATAGACAGCACCATGGTATGTTTAGGTGATGGAGAATTACAAACTGCCATGGCCAAAACCGTTGGGCTTCCTGTTGCCATTGCCGCCTTGAAAATTTTAAATGGAGAGTTTACAGAACCTGGTGTGCAAATCCCAATTAAGGCTTCTGTATACAATCCTATTCTTAAAGAATTAGAAGAGCATGGCATTCGCTTTCGCGAAAACGAGACTGAATATCTAGGCTATAATAAACTGCATTTATAGTAAGAACTAATATCTTTTAAGTTAAAAAACAGCCTGTTGTTACTAAAGTAACAACAGGCTGTTTTGATTTACTTAATTATTTCTAGATCTGTTAGTCAACAATATAGAAATAAAATAAAGCAAGGTAGCCAGTGAACCTATAGCAGCTACTAGATAAGTTCTAGCTGCCCATTTTAAGGCGTCTTTTGCTCCAGCATGTTCTTCTAGAGTCAGCATGCTATTATTTTCTAACCAGGCCAGAGCACGATGACTTGCATCATACTCCACAGGTAGCGTTACAAAAGCAAATAAAGTTCCCATCCCGTACATGATGATTCCTAACAGCAAGACCCATTGGCCCAAGGCCGTACTTGCCGCAAGAGCTACTCCTCCTATAATCACCCATTGTGAATATTTAGAAGCAATACGGACTAAAGGAACTAATGTAGAACGCGTGCCCAACCAAGAATAAGCTGTAGCATGCTGTACCGCATGCCCTACTTCGTGCGCTGCAACCGCTGCAGCAGCAGCATTTCTTTGCGTATAAACAGCCTCACTTAGATTTACCGTTCTATCTTTTGGATTAAAATGATCGGTAAGTTGGCCTGCTACAGAAATCACCTTTACATCTGTTATTCCGTTATCATCCAACATTTTTTGAGCAATTTCTGCACCGCTCATGCCCTTTTTAAGTCTTAGATGAGAGTAATACTTGAATTTAGATTTAAGCTTGTTACTGACCAACATACTCACCAGCATTACGAGTCCGCCGATGATATAATAACCTGTTAAATCACCACCCATCATAGTTTATTGTTTAGAATTTTAAGCTTTAAAGTTAAGTTTTTGAAAGCAAATGAAATAATTTTTTTTTGAGCAGAGCTCTACTTCCTTAACTTTAAAACTAACTTGCAGAGAACTTGAATAAAAAGCTTTTGAAACCAAAAAAACAAGACATAACAAATAGAGCAGATATTCAAATCCTAGTGCGCAAGTTTTATAAGAAAATAAGATCTGAAGATACTTTAGGACCCATTTTTAATCGGACTATAAAGAACTGGCCTGCTCATTTAGATCATATCACTGACTTTTGGGAAAGCAGCTTATTCATTACTAAAGGCTATCAAGGAAACCCAGTAACAGCGCATCAAAAACTAGATCAACAGGAAAATAATTCTATAGAGATGAATCACTTTGGCATCTGGATCAACCTTTGGATAGCAACCATAAATGAATTGTATGAAGGCCCAATAGCAGATCTTGCCATAAGACGTGCTCGAAATATGGCCAGTATATTATTTATAAAAATCTTTGAGGCTAGAAGTAATTAATGATCCGTTGATTTATCTATCAAAAGACCAGTTCATAATATCAGTACGCAATCCAATATTGAGCCACATAGTGCTTTCACTACGTACAAAATCATTATTAAATCGCGGATTCTGACTGCGGTAAATGACTTGACCAAAAACTTTTAACCTGCTGGCAGGATTGATTACATAGCCTGCTTCTAGGTGTCCATAAAAGAAATTAGAGATATTACCTTGCACGGTTTCATTCCCGTTATCAGAAACACGATCATCTTCAGAACCATAAATATTCCCTCCATAGAAAGCATTATCTCCATTTTGAAGGATATCGTAACCTCGTTCTCCATAAATAGCTTTGGCAATTCCGTACCAGCGGTCTTTTGTATAACGACCTATTAAGATCGCTTCATAAAAATTAGCACCCCAAGGATGCGCCAGTGCTTGATTGCTATTACCATAATTAAGAACGACAGTATTATGAGAATAGGTATAAGGTCGTACCCTGTTGTATTCTAATTGCATCATTAAGTTAGGTACTTTAAACGCGTTTTGCCATTTCATACCCAGCTGGTAAGCACTTTTATTCTGATAACTTCCATTACCACTAGCTACCGAGGCTCCAGAGAATTCATCTAGAGTTAGTTGCCCATAACCGGTTAAACGATCACTGAATTTATATTTTGTCGTAATACCTAATAAGGCATTTCCACCACGAGAACCTGTTTGTAATTCTATGGATTGATAAAAAATGACCGGGTTAACATAATTGAAATCAAAACCTCTCTGGTTATCATCCTGCCACAACACACTTTCAAAAAGCCCTATGTTCCATCTTTTTGTTGCGTTCCAGCTTAAGTAGTGATGCGTCATATACTTCGTGCGGAAGGAATCGTCAGCAGTTACTTCAGATCTTACATCTCTTAAAGAGGTATATAAAACCGTGTAATCTAATTTCCAGAATTTAGCGTTAAGCTTAAAATATGGAAATGGTTGCGAGTTATCACTCAATACTAAAGAGCGGTAACCGTCACCTATAAAATGCTGTCCATGCCCTAATTGTAAATCAAAGTATTTACTGGGCTTGTAATTGATATACCCTGTTGCTACTGGATAATCAAAGATATTTTCACCGCCATCCTCAGCAATACCTCTTCCAGGAACGATCCCAGGATTACCACCATCTGGGGCACGCAGTCTTACTTCGCGTTCAAAATAGCCTGGAAATCTTGCTTGAGATTCTTGTATATTCGTACCAAAAGTAATCTGACTTCCTATTCCACCACTTACATTTACTAATCTGGTATTATTGTATGTATTCACATCATCCCTAGAATCTTTACCGACTTGTAGGTCTACTCCTGGATCTACCACAAACCAATAGTCTTTACCAGCTACTTCAAAAAAGTGCTCATTGTACCATTTGCGACCTAACCAAGTCTTTTGATCTTTAAGAAGTGACTCTCTTTCTGCTTCTAGGTCAAAATACTGATCCACATAATTGAAGGTATAAGGTTTTACAGCGGTATGCGCGTTATTCCCTACACGATTCATAGCCGCTTCGTATCGATGGTATCGTTGATAGGAGAGCGGTATAATGGCATCAGACCTCAGTTGATTTCTATCGTACTGGTCGCTTATGATGCTGTTGTAATCTTCATTCGCTTTCGCGAAAGCGAGACTGTCTTCCACCTGCTTCTTTCTTTGCTGCTTTTTTGCATCATTATTGGAATTGCTATAGACTTGAAAAGAACCAGATTCCTTCATAGGAACAGGAATATTAAGGATAAACTGCATGTAAGTTGGGTCGCCATTAAAAGTAGGCGCCTCTACCTTAGGTAGCTTTTCAAATGCCTTGATCATCTCCTCCTTTAAGGAAGCTTTTAAAGCATCTGTTCGTATCAAAACAAAACTACCTTCACGATCTACTTCAAATCGCATGGTGACTGATTGATTAGGTATGCTATCGTTCTTTACTGGATGCTGGTAGGTCTCTTTAAGCTGCCCATAGAGTGTACTGTAAAAACAATCTTCTAATTGGTCGATAGCTTTATCTTTGCACTCTTCAAAAACAGGGAATCTCTCAATATCTGACTGGGCAAAGACAGCGCTAGATAGTGTCAAGAAAAGGAACGTATATAGAAATTTCATAGCTTCTTAATAAGTAGCAAATATACTTGTTTTAATAAGTGTCCTAAAATAGAAAAGCCATGAAAATTCATGGCTTTAAAAATAGGAAAGACAACTGGAATCAGTCATTTATTTGAAATCTGATAGGCAGTGAGTAAATCACGTTAACCGCCCTATGGTTAATTTTACCAGGGGTCATTTCAGGCAATTTGGAAATTACTTTATAAGCTTCCCTTTCTAATTCCTCATTAGGAGCTTTTACTATTATATCTTTAGGGAACCCGTCTGTACCTATCGTAAACTGAACATATATGGTTACCATATCTTTTCCTTCTACAGAATTTGCGAGACTTGTATCAAACTTACGCTGTATAAAACGCGCCATTTTTTTATTCAGGCATACCACTCGTTCTTCTCGATCCATTGCAGCATTGCAGCCAGGAAATAGTGGCACTTCATGAACAGAAGTTAACACTTCATTTTTAGGTACTAAAGGGGCTGTTTTTGTTTCTGTTGTACCGGTTTTTACTGGTGTGGTCTTTACAGGCACCTCAGGTGTTTTATCTGAATCCTGAAGATCTGGAGTATTATCTTTTATCACTTGAGGCGGCTTATTAGAATCTACTTTAGGAGTTTTAGGCTTTACCTTTTCAATTTTAGGCTTAGAATCCTCGTTGGGTATGATCATGAATTTACCTAAATAGGGTTCATCAGAGGGCATATCAACTGTGATTGCTAACGGTTTCTTTTCTATTGGTATTGCCGTCGTCAGTTCGATAATAAGGAAAGCGGCAACCAGCGCAGCAATCAATCCAATCTGGAAATTAATAATTGAGTTTACTTTGGTGTTCGCGGCTTTTTTATCCGCTCTACGAGTGTTCTGAGGTGTTGCAGCACCTCTTTCCTCTTTTGAAGTATTCATAATAAATGGTTTATGTTATTCCAAGGAGGAGTCAAGAAGCATACCAAAAAAAATCCCCAACCTGTTCTGGTTGGGGATTTCATATATTAAAAAGTACCTTTTTAATCTTGTACTGAAAATATGATCGGTAATGCATAGATAACCCCTACTGGTTTACCTCGTTGTTTTCCTGGAGTCATAGCAGGCAATTTATTGATAACTCTAGTAGCTTCACTTTGCAGTTTAGGATGTTTTGCTTTGGACTGAATCCCTACTACATTCCCTTTAGAATCGATTTTAAATTGGACAGAAATCTTCTGTCTTCCTGAAAGACCTAATTCATTTGCTAGACCTGTATTAAATTCTCTGTTTACAAATTTTGTAATTTTCTCACTCATACATTTCTTGCGGTCTGCATTGTTTTTCATATCCTCACAACCAGGGTAGATTGGCACATTTTCGATAATCGCAAAAGGAACGTCAGCAATTACTTCTTCAACACCTACTTCTTCAGAAACCTCATCAATCTCTACGATCTCTTCTTGCTCGTCAGTTTCTGTATCTTCAATAATTACTTCCTCTATCTCCACTTCATCCTTAACTATCTCAATAACTTCCGGCGCTGGTGGCGGTGGTGGTGGTGGTGGTGGTGTATCCAGCATTTGAGTGATAGGAATTTCCTCCTCAATAAAGAATTCTTCTGGTTCCTGAAAAACCTCTTCAACCACTACGGTTCTAGATTCATACTCCAATGCTTGCCACGACAGCAATAGCATAAACGCTAACCCTGACAGGGCATATAGCGTAATATTTTTACGTAAATCTGCTTTTTCCGATTTCTTTACTTCCATAATGGCTGTATTTAAGAGGCTAAAAATAACCAAATCTTTGTGCTAATAAAAGATTTATGCTGTTTTCTGTTTGTTAAAAAATTTATCTATAATTAATAGCATAAACAATGCAATAATAATGCCAGCAATATTAGCCAGCACATCCATAAAATCCATAGTTCTATTCACTGCGATATATTCTTGTCCAAATTCAACAAGAACACCCACCAAAAAAGAGAAAACTGCGGCTCCTATAGCGATAGTACGCGACCAATTATTAAGAATGGTGCTTACTCTAATAGAAGTAAAGCTTTGTTTACTCAAGTAACGCGTGTAAAAATAGAAGTACCATACTAGTGCCATAATTAAATACGCAACAGCGTGGTATATTTTATCTACATGATGAACATTTACTGGTGGCGCAGGATTTTTTATTAATGATGCTATTATGATAGCAGCAGTGTATAATGGCGCTAACCAGTAAATAAGTCTTTGCATTACCCTACAAGCTCTTTATAAGCGTCAGCACTAAGCAAACCTTCAATTTGAGAAGCATCTGTAAACTTCATTTTAATCATCCATCCAGCTCCATAAGGATCTGAATTTACTAATTCAGGCTCATCTTCTAACTTTTCATTAAAATCTGTGATCTCACCAGTTAGTGGAAGAAATAAATCAGAAACCGTTTTAACTGCTTCTACCGTTCCAAAAACTTCTTCTTGATCAAGGGTCTCATCTATTGTTTCTACTTCTACGTAAACGATATCTCCTAACTCACTTTGAGCAAAATCTGTGATACCTATTGTAGCAACGTCTCCGTCTATTTTGATCCACTCGTGATCTTTAGTGTATTTTAATTCTGATGGGATATTCATTGTGTATATTTTAGAAAGCGTAAATTTAAGATAACTCTATCTATTAACTCAGACGCTAAAAGATTTATTTATTATTAATCGATCTTTTGTTTTTATAAATCAAATTAAATACTGGAAAATTCTAGGGGGATTTGGAAATACGTTGCTTCCATCCCTGACCATAATCAATCCAATTTCCTGAAATTTTAATTACCAAATGTATACCTCAACGTAAATCCGCTACGTATAGTAGTTTGTGGAAAGGCTGTAGAAATGGCAAATTCTGAGAACGTGTGATCGTAATAAAAAATCGCCGTAAAAGCGGTGCTTAAATTATAGTCTGCTGTAAACTTAAGACCATAAATAGTCTGTCCAGCCGTTGCCTGACTATTATCCAAGTCTAGATATCTTACAATAGTGACATTATCTCTAACCGAACCATCTAACCTCAAGTTCAAATCACTCTTGATAACGGTACTTCTACCTCCTACTTTAGTTTTAAACCTCAAGTCTTTGATACGGTAACCCAGTCCTAGTATCAACTCATTACCATTAATCTCTGTAAGCAAATTGTTATCAAAACTCAAAGAAATAGCTCGATCTCTTCTCAATTCGGCAGCGACAGAAATTGAATTCTTCATCTCAAAATCTAATTTGATTAGGGGACTGAACTGCTCTGCAAGATTGATATTGAAGTATAGGTTTCTAGATTTAAAATCGCCGTTTTGATTCAATGCATTAGTTCCTACTTGATCTTGGTAAGTAAGCGCTCCATTACCTTCTGCATAATCCAAATTGGTCTGGAACTGGTTGATTGTAAAACTAGAGCGGTAACCGTGGTTGATGGAAAACCTCCGGAATCTCTTCTTGAACCACTTTAAATTCATCAAACCGGTGTACTTCACTGTCCAGTTAGGTAATGGAATATCACTAAAAGCATTAGAATCCTGCTTACCAACATCCCTACCTTCATAAGCAGCTAAAAAGGCCGGCAATAATACTTGCTGACTATTTCTAGAAAAACCTTGTGGATAACCATCTGTATCTCTTGTAAAAGCATTTGTTCCATAAAACTCAGTCGCCAGTCGATCAGCAACGGCTAGTCTATTGCTTCTAAATGTATCAAAAGTAGGTGAATTGTCTATAGTGCTACTTTGAAAGGCCGTACCTATCATTAAATTGGTAATATTAAAGTTACCAAAGTTGTTAGGGGTAAGCGATTGATAGGTTAAGTCGTCTTCGTCTATTCGGAAATTTTCTGAATAAGTTTCTTGAAAGGCACGATTTCCTAAAATATCAATAGAAAGATCTTTTAATAAATCTACATTAAAATTAAAATCAAGTTGACGTGTCTCTACCTCACTATATTGTTGGTTAAAATCTTGATATAGCGTTAACCAGCCGCGTCTTGCAGCAAGATCTCGCACTTCAGCCTGACTGCCGAAAACAAAACCCGAGGTAGGTTTTAAAGTACCTATAAAACCTATATCTGGAGTGTAACCTGGTAGGAAAATACCATTTGTTTCTTGGTAGTTAATTTGTGCTCTTTTTACCGAAGTCACTACGCCTATCAACGTATTATATGCTTGATTACCGAAGTTCTTTTTAGGAACTTTTGGTTGATCAGCCTTTTTTTCTTCGGTTTGAGGCGGTGGTGTTCTAGTTCTCGTTCTAGACTTATTTCTAGATCTGGTCGCATTGTTTGCGGCAAAGCCAAATTTCTTTTTTTCTAAACCAACATACTTGTAAAGTTTGTCTAAGTCTAGCGTGCCATTAATACGGTGCGTATTGGCATTTTGTATGGAATTTCCTAAATCTGGAATGTCGTCCAACTGCGCAAATTGTTGCTGGTTACGAGTCCAGTTGAAGTTAGAGGTGTAGGTGTAGTTCGCTTTCGCGAAAGCAAGAAAAGGAAACTTATCAAAAGGCAGCTTATAAGTAAGTTGCAATTGTTGGGAGTGCGAGTTGGGAATTCCCTCGTCAAAAAAGTCTGTCCATAAGGTATAAGTCTCATCAATCGTACTGTCCTCATTTACATAGCTACGTATCAAACGGTCGTTATTTGCAGAGAGATTTACCTGTAATGATTTCGTGAGATCCCAATTAATAGCATATTGGTGATTCATGGTAAAGTTACGGTTGGTCAAGGGTGCCAGCGTAATATTCTGAGCGTCTGGGAGACCATCTCCATTTAAATCTACTGGGTTTGTGTCCAACTGTAAATCACGGAATTTTTGAGTATTGTACTGTCGCAATACATTTAACCCTGCTGAGAAATTATTAGGTAGCGGATTAAAGTTAAGGTCTTTTACAAATTTTAAATAGGAATTATCAAACCATTTAACATTCTTAAATGGTTCTAAATCAGCTTTAGGAAAAGCATAATTATAAGTTCCACCTACATTTACAGACTGGTCTTGAAACTTCTCTACCTCAAAATTACGTTGGTCGGTCTGATTATAAGAGCCTGAAAAGGTGAAGTTCTCTATATCATAAGGCATGGGTGTTGCATCGCCAGTGCGCTCTTTACGCACCCCTATTAAGTTAACGCTTTGTCTTCTAGTATAATCTTCAGACTGTTCTCTTATAGCATCGCGCTCTGCATCACTAATGGCGTTATCAAGTCTTGTTTCTAACTCTATATCTTCAAATTGAGGATCAAATTGTGGTGTAATCGTTTCTTCTCCTATGCTATAAGAAAAGGGTAAGGAAACGCCCCATTTTTCTGGAAGTAGTTTACCCAGACTTACATTAGTGGTGACATCATATTGGGTGAGATTCTCACGACTTCTCTCTTGTGGCCCTTGCTCAATAGCTCCAAAACCTATCGTACTTCTTCTTCCCGTAGCGCTTACACTGGCAAAATCTGCAATGTTTGCATCCATATTCATCACCGCAGCATAACCCCCTTGATTTTTCAATCCTGACAGTCGCATTTCATTGAACCATACTTCACCACAAATAGAACTGTTAGTAGCATTACGCACACCTATCATCATGGCGCGTATATCACCGAAATTAGGGTTCCCCTTGATACCATATTTTTGTTGATTTTCTTCTCCAGCACTACTAGGATCAAGATCTACCTGATCAAAGAAATTAAGATCACTAATATTCAAACCGTTGTCTCCTAAAACTCGAGCTTTAATTTCTTGAAGTAAAGCAAGATCTATATCAAAATTATTTGCCTGAGGCCAGATTTCTTCTGGCACATCTGTACCAAATGCCGTTGGTTTTAATGGGAGTCGAATTTCATAAAAGTTTTGAGTATAATCAACACCGATTCTAACAAATGCTTCCAGTTCGTCATCTCCAGCAGACATCTCATTGACTAAAGACTCTGCGTGTACAAACATCTGAAGTGCCTCATACTGACGCATATCTATTCTAATGTTCTTAAAAACTCCACGCGCATCACCAGCTTCTAAATCACAAACCCTAAGAGCAAGGGATTGTTCATTCTGGCGTATGTTTTGATTTTGAGTTCTCAGCTCCTCCCTTTCTACTCCCGGAGGCAATCTATATGGAATAGGTGTACGAGCTTCATTGTTCTCAATATTTACCCCTTCTACTTCAAAAACGGTAGGATCATCTGATGCGATTGGATCTGTCTCGTCCAATGAATCTGTAAATCTTCTATAATCTCCACGTACTAGATCTAAAGAACCAAATCTTAAAAACGTATCTACTTCAAAGTCTGTAAGGTACATTCTCATAAAACGTATGGCTCTAAAGTCTGCAATACCGCCTATTTCCTCTCGATTGGGATCACTTAATGGCACTCTAAATTGCACCCATCTTGTACTGATCTGGTTCCCATTAGGTAGTGTGGACTGAACTGTTTTTGTGTCAAAAATATACTCGCTATTTGTCACGTCCATTCCCGGATAGATGTCGATATCATACTCGTAATAGCTATCAATAGTATTCATCGTATTATCCCGGTTGATATCCTCTACATCGGGTAAGGTGGTAGAACCGCGATTATCTTGAGTAACAGCTGTCGGTGAATTACCTTCTGTACCATTGTAGTTCTTATAGCGCATAGGGATATCTCCACTTGCTGCTACAAAAAACTCATAATTATCACCCGCTGGATCTAGAGGCCCAAAAGCTGGAAAATCTGTTAATTCTTCATTATCGCTGTACCCATCAAGACCTATATCTTGATTATTACGCTCGGCTCCTTGCGTATCAAACGCGTAAACTAAAGACTGATTTACTGGAACTTTTCCGTAAGCTGTATTTGTAGTAAGTAAGGTACCACCATCATTAGGTAGTCCATTTTCAAATTGCTTCCTATTATCTTTTAAAATATCTTCAGAAATGCTTCCTAAGTTAATGGATATGGTTCCTCCATCATTGGTGCTGTCATATGGAAATGGATCCATAATCCAGAACTGCATATACTCCACATTGGTCTGTTCAAAGTCTGTACTGGAAAACTGGCGCATAATTCCACCCCAATTATCTTGTGGGTTGGGAAGTATGTTTGTCCCAGCCGCCTGCGGATTATAATTGTACTGACCACGTTCATTAGGGTAATAAGCCATGTCCAGGGTGTTGATGACTTGCTGTTGTCCTTGTTGTAAATCTACATTAGGAAAAATTTCATCTACAAACACTCTTCTTGTTCGGTAATCAGAAACATCTTGATCTGTAATTCCAGCTGGTCGCTGGTTTCCATAAAATATAGGATCGATAGTATACCAAGCCATCTTAGCACGACTAAAGTTATAAGCCAGTTGATTTGCTGTACTACCTACCCCTTCAAAAGCTTTAGGCACACTAGCAAGTGACCAAGAGAATGGTGTCAAAATATCAATAGAGGTTTGTGAACCTTCAAAATCATCTACATATGCGGCCGCTTGACCCCCAAAATTATCACCAGCAGGAGATCCAGGAAATAAATATGCAAACTCTCCTCTTACTGATAAATTTGAGGCGACATCTGTATCTACATTAGGGAGTTTATTTGCCAGTCTGGTTAGAAAAGGAACTTCTGTATTGTACAAGAAGTTGACACCCATAATGGTATTATTGATAGGCTCAAATCCGTACGTAGATTTTTGAGTAATCGGTCGTTCTTTTAAGTTTAAGAAGGTCCCTCCTAATATGAAATCCTCACTAAATTTATGTTCTACATTGATACCCGTAAAACGTTTGGTTTGCTGGTTAAAAACAGAATTGTTTTCTGTAGAGACTTGGATGGGTGTATTGGAATTTAACAATGCCTGATCGAGAATAATCACTCTACCTAATTGATAATCCACTGTATAATCTATGCCTTCTTGAAGTGTTCTTCCACCAGCTGTTACGGTAACAGAACCTCTGGGAACATTAAAACCTCCAATAGGAATTCCTTCCTGCCCAGTTGCTTTGTATTCTCCTTTTATTAAGTATTTATTTTTATCAGCACTTTGCAAAGCTTGCGCTTTTGTGGTGCGGTACATATCTCTGTACACATACTGCGCTTGGTTAGCGTTATAAGTAGTAGGATCATTATAATCTTCTGGCCCGGCACCGGGCGTATTATCTAATTTTCTAAACAGATGACTACCAAAAGGCTCGACCGTAGTAAAAATAATGCGCCCATTTTGGGGGTCTATGGTGAGTCCAGGAACAAAATCAAAGAACCCATCTCCAGCAGGTTGTGGATCTTGCTGTTGATTTAATCTATCGAGGTTAAAAACCCGTATCAAGGTGGTTTGATCCACATCGGCTGGTAAAGCGACTGCTGGATTAGTCATGGTACCTTCTGCTGCAGTGATGTAATTGAGCTCTGGCGGGTATTGATAAAAGATATTTAGTTTAAAATCTTCTGGGGTAAGCTGGAAACCGCCTAGATTATAAATATTTTTCATCATCAAGTCCCAAATAGGCTCGCTAACGTTAGTTAGGTTACTCTTCAATAATTTCACAACCAAACTTTGATTGTTTACTGGCGGCTGGTTAGGATTGGGGTTTGCGACTACGTCTGTTGCGATGATACCGTCGTTTGCAAATTCTCCTACTTGATACACCTTTCCTCCTACGGTATATTGAAAAGATACCGCAAGAACTTCATCATTATTCAATCGCTGCCTTAGGGAAATATACCCCAGTTGAGTGTTTAACGTATATTCCTGAGGCGTTAATTTACGAGCGTTTTCTAAAGTGACATAATCAAAACCTTCATTCACGTTTGCTCCTCCAAAACCTGCTTGTACCGTAGCTATATCTCGAATTTGAGAATTTAAAATCGTTTGCGCTCCACCGTTAATTCCTTCAGGGTTAAAGTCGTTGTTTGCATTATCTGGGAAATTTCCAGCTGGCACATTTAAAAATCCACTAGGTGTAGTGTCTAGTCCTACGTTAGCAGGGTCCGATTCTCCTATATCTTGAATGGCCACTAAGTTACGTACATCTTGAGTTCTATTACCTCTGTTGGTAATCCATACTTCGGCACGTGTGATCTGTATATTATTATTGATAAACGGATAATTCTGTAAAGAACTATCGTAATTATCTCTAAAGTAATGCGATAAGAAATAGTGTCTATTCTCATCGTAATCTAGGGAGAAAAAATCAAAATCATTTACGGTCGCTCCACCTGCAGCTTGTACGGTTCTAGATTCTGATTGTTGTTCAGAAAATACGGCAGTAATGCTGGTTTTACCGAATTGCAATTCTGTTTTGATACCAAACAAACTTTGTGCACCACGTATCAATTGAGAATTAAGTGGCATCGCGACATTACCTACTTCTATACTCTGAAGAATATCATCTTCAGTAGGGGTATAATCTAGCTTGATTTGATTTTGAAAATTAAAGGTGCTTTGTGTATCGTAGTTGGCATTTACCTGTAACCTTGTTCCTACCTTACCTACCAGACTTAAATTAATTCTTTGATTGAAATCAAAAGTAAGATTCTGTCGATTACGAGGCGAGAAACTTGGGTTATCAGAACGGTTGAATAACAAACCTAAATCTACTTCTACAGATCCTTGGGGGTCGATATCTATTTCTGAGCCTCCAAAAATAGAAGCAAAAAGATCAGAATTCACATAGAAGTTGGGAAGTAAATCTTTTTGTTTAGCTTTATCTTCTTCATTTCTACCAGCTATTGCAGCCGCTTTTTCTCTGAAGTAATCCTTCATTTGTTGCTTAAGTACGCGATCTAAATACTGCTCACGAGTAAGAATAAATGGGAAATCAATGTTATAACCATTAAAAGAACTGGAGTACACGTAACGATCAAGATTTGCATCATAGGTGTACAATGTGGTTATACTAGGTGGATCTGGCAATTTTAAGGAACCTAATTGGACCCCTGTTTTAATAGAGTCTTGAGGAGTTTCTGGTGGCTCTTGCGCTTTCGCGAAAGCGAAAACAAACAAAGACAAAAGAAATACAAAAGTCCTCAGATTATTATTACAATATCTCAAATCTTATAATTGTTTAAGTGCTTGTTTTATAAGTTGTTCTGTAGTGGCATCTGGCTGAGTAGAGAGAATTGTATCCACCACTTTCTGAGCTTGTTTGCGCATATATCCTAAGGTTTCTAGAGCAGATAACGCTTCTTCTCTTCCAGTATTGCTTGAAACCATTGTTAATTGTGGATTATCGAGCACTTGCAATATTTTATCTTTCAAATCTAAAATGACACGTTGTGCCCCTTTTGCACCTATTCCTTTGACGCTCTGTATGGTTCTTACATCTCCAGAGGCAATTGCCTGCGCAATTTGGTTGGGATCTAAGCTCGATAGCATGGTCCGAGCAGTATTTGCTCCAATACCAGAAACGGATAGTAATAATTTAAAAACCTCTCGCTCCGTTTTTTCAGCAAAACCAAAAAGACGGTGTGCATCTTCTCGGACTAATTGATAGGTAAATAATTTGACAGCCTCCCCCTCAGGAATTAAAGAATAGGTATGTAAAGAGATTTCCACCAAATACCCTACACCAGCGCAATCAATGACAACATCTGTCATATTTTTTTCCACCAATTTTCCTTGCAGTTGTGCGATCATTATTTAACAAATTTTAAGATGCCAAATGTAAGAAAATATAAACGACCAAATGTCAAGACAATAAAGGCTTTTATTGCTTTTTACTCGCGTGTTTTTCTTTTTGCTGCGCATCGATTACGGCAACTGCAGCCATATTTACAATTTCATCTACACTTGCTCCTAACTGCAGGATATGAACCGGCTTTTGCATTCCCATCATGATAGGACCTATCGAGTCTATCCCGTTCAATTCCTTGAGCATTTTGTAAGTACTGTTAGCACTTTCTAAGTTGGGGAATATCAGCGTGTTTACTTTTTTGCCAGCGAGCTTAGAAAAAGGGAATTTACTTTGTAATAACTCTGGATTTAAAGCAAAATCTGTTTGCAACTCTCCATCCACTACTAAATCAGGATAATACTTGTGTAAATATTTAACGGCATCAGTAACCTTTGTCGCATGAGGATGCGAGGAAGAGCCGAAGTTAGCATAAGAAGTCATCGCAATTACAGGAGAAATCCCAAACATAGCTGCAGTGCGACCCGTCATTTGAGCAATTTTAGCCAGTTCTAATGCGTCTGGATTGATGTTAATAGAGGTATCTGATACAAATAACGGCCCTCGTGAAGTTATCATCAGGTTAGTCGTTGCAATTTTATCTACTCCAGGCGCTTTACCTATTATTTCCATCATAGGTCGTACAGAGATAGGGTAAGATTGTGCCACGCCCGTAATCAACGCATCTGCATCTCCTAATTTCACCATCATAGCGGCAAAATAATTACGCTGCCTTAATGTTTTTCCTGCGTCAAATTGTGTGGTTCCTTTTCTATGTCTGAGTTTCCAGAATTCATCAGCATATCGATCTCGACGCGCTTTTTCTTCATCAGATTTAGGATCGATGATCATACAAGGTTGATCAAAGCCTAGGTCTTCCATCAATTCTTCTATCATATCGCGACGACCTAATAAAATAGGAATCCCTATACCTTCTTCCATTACAATTTGCGCTGCCTTAAGTACATCGATGTTATCTGCTTCGGCAAATACAATTCTCTTAGGGTTGGTTCTTGCGCGATTCAATAACAAACGCACCAGTTTATTATCTGACCCCATGCGACTAAGCAACTGCTCTTCGTACTTTTCCCAATCTGTAATAGGTTCTTTTGCCACACCACTTTCCATAGCTGCTCTTGCTACGGCTGGAGGAATAGTTGAGATCAATCTAAGATCAAATGGCTTTGGAATAATATAGTCTTTCCCAAAGGCTAGCTTTAATTCCCCATAAGCAATATTTACTTGCTCAGGAACGGGTTCTTTGGCTAATTGCGCGATGGCGTAAGTGGCCGCCAACTTCATTTCTTCATTAATTTTAGTAGCTCGAACATCCATCGCACCTCTAAAAATAAATGGAAAACCCAAAACATTGTTCACTTGATTAGGATGGTCACTTCTCCCAGTTGCCATAATGATATCTTCTCGAGAAGCCATCGCGGTATGGTAATCTATTTCTGGAGTAGGATTTGCCATGGCAAAAACAATAGGAGATTCATTCATGGATTTCAACATAGCTCCATCCACAATATTACCTGCCGAAAGTCCTAAGAATACATCCGTCCCTTTAAAGGCTTCCCGTAAATTCATCTTTGGCTTATCTGTAGCAAACTGCATCTGTTCTGGACCTAAATCAGTTCGATCTTTGGTGATCAATCCGTCGATATCAAACATCATGATATTTTCTTTCCTTGCCCCTAATTTTACATAAAGACTCGTACAAGAAATCGCTGCACTACCAGCACCAGAAATAAGGATCTTTACCTCTTCTATTTTCTTATTTGCTATTTCTAGCGCGTTTAATAAAGCAGCACTAGAGATGATAGCTGTTCCATGCTGGTCATCGTGCATTACTGGAATATCCAGCTCTTCTTTGAGCCTTCTTTCTATTTCAAAAGCTTCTGGAGCTTTGATGTCTTCCAGATTAATCCCTCCAAAAGTAGGAGCGATATTTTTTACTGTTTGTATGAACTGTTCCACATCTTTGGTATCTACCTCAATGTCAAAACAATCTAAATCTGCAAAAATCTTAAAGAGCAATCCTTTTCCTTCCATCACAGGTTTAGAAGCCTCAGGACCTATATCGCCCAGTCCTAGAACCGCTGTACCGTTAGAAATTACAGCTACCAGATTTCCTTTGGCAGTATATTTATAAACATTTGATTTATCTTTTGCAATCTCTAAACAAGGTGCTGCTACACCAGGGCTGTAGGCAAGCGCAAGATCTCTCTGACTGCTGTGTTTCTTTGTAGGAACTACTTTTATCTTTCCGGGAGTAGGCTTTGCATGATATACCAAGGCCTCTCTTCTTTTGCTTTCTTCACTCATAAATCCACTTGAATTTTAGTAAAAACAAAGGTAATGCTATTGTGGCTTTAAGTATTTGTGAACTTGATAATATTGCAACTGGATTTTGGATTTTGGGATGCTGTTTTCGTACTGAGCTACCTAAGGATAAACTCCTATTTTAAAAATAAATTAGAAAGTAAAACTACCACCAATCTTTATAAAGCGTCTGATTTCTTTTTAAAAACCAAATCCGCATTTCTAGGCCTCAACGTAATCAATGGATGGTAATCGATATCCTCATGTACTGGTGTAATTTCAAAACGTTCCAACATTCTAGCGATGACCAAAATCATTTCAAAAACCGCAAAATTATTTCCAACGCACATGCGAGGCCCGGCACCAAAAGGAAAATAAAAATCTCTATACGCCTTTGCCTTATCTGGTGCAAAACGATCTGGATGGAAAGTCTCTGGCTCCTCCCAAAGATCTTTTCTGCGGTGCATTTCATAAAAGGATATCAACCAGATACTGCCCTTTTTTATCTCTACGTCTTCACAACTATCTGCTTCTAAGGCAACACGATCAGTCACGTATGCAGGAGGATACATCCTTAGGGTTTCATCCACACATTGTTTGATATACGGCATGGCCATCAAGCCAGTCATCAGATCTTCATTTTCTAGATGACCAATTTCCTTACTCGCTTTAACAATTGTTTCTGGATGCTGAGCTAGCAACTGTGCGGCAAAACTCAGTGCATTTGCGGTAGTTTCATGACCTGCAATAAACAATACCAAAATCTCATCGACCAACTGGTCGTCTTCCATGTAGGAGCCATCTTCATAGGTACTGTGCAATAACATATCGAGAAGATCTCCAGGTTCTCTATCGCTAGACCTGCGGTTATTAATGATGTTTCTAAGAATATCTCGAGCTTCTTCAATAAGCTCTAAAGAATAGGGTATGCTATTCTCTCCCGAAAGCCATTCCCGATCAAAATACCATTTCATCCATGGAATCCTCAGTTCTTTAATGAGCATTTTTTGAGCTTTCTCAGTAATGAACTGGAGTCTTGATATTTTACCTTCGAGATCATCGATATCACCCAAATCAAATAAACTACGTGCCACAACTTTAAAAGCTAAATCATTGAAGACGTCATAAACGTCAATTGCTTCGTCTGTTTTGATTTTATTAAATTCTTCCTGGATCACTTCATCCATAGTTCTCATCAGAGACGAAATGGATTTTTTATAAAAGGCTGGCTGGATCAATTTGCGATTAGCACGCCATTTTTCTCCATTCTCGGTGAGTAAACCGTGACCTATGTACTTCCCAAGATCTTCCGTTTGTAAAGTAGATTTATTGAAATTCTTTTGGTTTTTTTGAAGTATGTGCTGTGTGATTTTTTCGTCACAGGTAAAATGAATCATTAATCCTGGCTTGGGACTTATTTTAAACGTATTGCCATACTTTTTAAAATTCTCTCTATGAAATGGCAACGGATCCTTATAAATCTGTCGTGATTTTGAAAGGAAAGTAAGCGCTGGAATCTGTTCTATTTTTCTCATGATTGACTAAATAAACCACCTGTATTGTTTGCTTTCACTCTTCCCAAGTGCTTATAGGCATGTTCAGTTACCTCGCGACCTCTAGGAGTTCTAATAATAAAACCTTGTTGTATTAAGAAGGGTTCGTATACTTCTTCAATAGTCTCTGCACTTTCAGACACCGCAGTTGACAGGGTGGTAATGCCTACAGGGCCGCCTTTAAATTTATCTATAATAGTGGTGAGAATTTTATTATCCATCTCGTCAAGACCATGCGCATCTACGTTTAATGCCTCCAGCGCATATTTAGCTATGGCCATGTCTATAGTACCATTACCTTTTATTTGAGCAAAATCTCTCACACGCCTCAATAATGCATTTGCAATACGTGGAGTCCCACGACTGCGACCAGCGATCTCTATAGCTGCATTGTGCACTATAGGAACGTTCAATATCTCGGCACTTCTTATTACGATAGTAGAAAGTATTTCAGTGTTGTAGTATTGCAATCTAGAAGCAATACCAAAACGCGCTCTCATAGGAGCAGTGAGCAATCCAGATCTCGTGGTAGCGCCGATTAACGTAAACGGAGCCAAGTTGATTTGTACTGTTCGAGCATTGGGACCGGTCTCAATCATGATATCGATCTTATAATCCTCCATCGCACTGTACAAGTATTCCTCAACTATAGGACTTAATCTATGGATCTCATCTATAAAAAGAACATCGCGTTCGTCTAGGTTAGTAAGCAATCCGGCGAGATCTCCTGGTTTATCTAATACAGGACCAGACGTAACCTTTATTCCCACACCTAGTTCATTAGCTAGAATATGCGCCAAGGTCGTTTTCCCTAGACCAGGAGGTCCATGAAAGAGCGTGTGGTCTAATGCTTCTTCTCGACCATTAGCGGCGGCAACAAAGATCTTTAAATTTTCTAATACTTGATCTTGCCCCGCAAAATCGTCAAAAGACAATGGCCTTAAGGCTCTATCTAAGTCGTTTTCCTCATTGGAAAAATGGTCACCACTAGGATCAATATTTTCATTCATATCTCAAAGATACTACTCCATATTCAGTGAGTTGTATTATTTCTGTAATAAGTATGAGCCTATTGTGATATATGAATTATAATCCCTGTTTCACTTTCCCGCCATACCTGCCAGCAGGTAGGAAAGCGAAATACTAAAAAGATGTAGTACATTTAATAAGACCTTGTGAAGGTCAGACACTTTAGAATTGTATCTTAAAATAAAAAATGAAACCAAGAGAAAAAACACCTCATTTAGAATTATCCCTTATCAATGATACCAGTTGGTCCCTAAAAAAACAAGAGGCAGATAAATATACCCTAATCCTATTTTACAGAGGATATCATTGCCCAGTGTGTAGAAAGCAATTGGAAGAGGTAAAAGAAAATCTAAGCAGAATTATAGAAAGAGGAATACATGTTATTGCCATCAGTATGGATAGCGAAGAAAAATCTAAAAAAACCGGAAAAGAATGGGCTGTAGAAGAATTACCTATAGGTTATGGGCTTTCAAAAGAACAAGCCAAAGAATGGGGACTGTACTTATCCACAGGTATTAATGAAAAGGAGCCAGAACTATTTTCTGAACCAGGGATGTTTTTAATAAAAGCTGACCAAACCTTATACTTCTCTTCCGTACAGACAATGCCTTTTACAAGACCGAAGTTGGACGATGTCATTCAGGCAATTGATTATATAGAAAATAAACAATATCCTGCAAGAGGAGAGGTCTGATACACCTATTACTAATAAAACGAAAAATGCCGCTCTTGGAGCGGCATTTTTATTGAAATAATTCTTTACTATTTAGTGATTCATTTCTTCTTCACCTTCCTGCATCGGAATGTGTTGTGGAACATAATCTTGATCTGAGATAACGTATTCACCATCTTCATTTACTTTACTGTAATCATAAGGCCATCTATAAACAGTCGGTATAGGACCATCCCAGTTACCATGAATATGTTTGTCACCAGTAGTCCATTCTAAGGTATTAGAGCTCCATGGATTTGCCGGGGCTTTCTTACCGTAGAAAATAGACTTTACAAAATTGTAAACAAAGAATAACTGAGCAAAGGCAGTTGCTATAGCAAAGTACGTAATCAGTTTATTAGTGTCTGCTAAATCGTCAAAGTACGGGAAGTTAGTGTTGGTGTAGTATCGTCTTGGTAGTCCAGCCATACCAACAAAATGCATTGGAAAGAAAACTCCATAAGCACCAATTGCTGTTAACCAGAAGTGTACATAACCCAAGTTCTTGTTCATCATGCGATTAAACATTTTAGGGAACCAGTGATAAACACCTGCAAACAAACCATATAAAGCAGATATACCCATTACCAAGTGGAAGTGAGCTACTACAAAGTAGGTGTCATGTACGTTAATATCTAGTGTACTATCTCCTAAAATAATACCAGTAAGACCACCTGTGATAAAAGTAGAAACCAATCCTATAGAAAATAACATTCCAGGATTCATTTGTAAGTTACCTTTCCAGAGGGTCGTGATGTAGTTAAATGCTTTTACCGCCGAAGGAATAGCGATTAATAAAGTGGTAAAGGTAAATACCGATCCAAGGAATGGGTTCATACCTGATACAAACATGTGGTGTCCCCATACGATAGTAGATAAAAATGCAATCGCTAGTATAGAAGCGATCATTGCACGGTATCCAAAAATAGGTTTACGCGAGTTGGTTGCTATAACCTCAGATGTAATCCCTAAAGCTGGGAGCAATACAATATAGACCTCTGGGTGACCTAAGAACCAAAATAAGTGTTCAAAAAGAACTGGTGAACCACCTTGATGTGCGAGTACCTCTCCTTTTATATAAATGTCTGACAAGAAAAAGGAAGTTCCAAAACTTCTATCCATAATCAGTAATAGTGCAGCAGCTAATAATACAGGGAAAGAAACAACTCCAATGATTGCTGTTACAAAAAATGCCCAAATCGTCAATGGAAGACGCGTCATAGACATTCCTTTAGTTCTCAAATTGATTACGGTGACAATGTAATTCAACGAACCTAATAAGGAGGATGCAATAAAAATGGCCATAGAAACCAACCATAAGGTCATCCCTAATCCAGATCCACCCATCGCTTCGGGAAGCGCGCTTAATGGAGGGTAAATAGTCCATCCAGCGGCAGCTGGACCTAACTCTACAAATAAAGAACCTATCATTATAGTTGCCGAAATAAAGAACAACCAATAGGAAACCATATTAAGGAATCCTGATGCCATATCACGTGCACCAATTTGTAAAGGAATCAAAAAGTTAGAAAATGTACCACTTAAACCTGCAGTAAGTACAAAGAAAACCATGATCGTACCATGTATAGTAACTAGTGCTAGATACATATTAGGATCCATTACCCCATCAGGAGCCCATTTACCTAATAAAGCTTGAAATACCATGTTTGGCTCACCTGGATTTGCCAATTGCATTCTCATAAGTACCGACATAGCAATACCTATAGCCCCCATAATAAGACCGGTAATAAGATATTGCTTTGCAATCATCTTATGATCTTGAGAGAAAATATATTTAGTAACAAAGGTTTCTTTGTGATGGTGATGACCATCATTTTGTCCTTGATCTGCAGTAACAGCAATAGCTTGTCCCATAATTCTAATTTTCAGCGTTAGCTAAAGTTTTTTCAAAAGTTGTTTGTGTTTCTAACCACGTATTGTAATCTTCTTCACTTTCCACTACGATTTTCATTTGCATGTTGTAGTGTGAAGCGCCACATATTTTATTACAAAGAAGATAGTATTCAAATTCATATGGATCTAAAGCCACATCACCCTCAGCTATCAATTCTTTACTTTTCTGTCGTCTTATTTCGTTAATCTTACGAACTTTTTTAGTCATAAATTCAGTCGACTTATAATCTTCAGAAGTTACCGTAGGTTTGAATTTAAATTGAGTTACCATGCCTGGTACCACATTCATTTGAGCTCTAAAGTGAGGCATGTATGCGGAGTGTAATACGTCTTGACTTCTAAACTTAAAGATCACAGGTCGATTAACAGGTAGGTGCAATTCTGTTCCTACTTGATCGTCCATACCGTCCTGATCTGTAGGGTCAATACCTAATATGTTTTGTCCTTCAATGAAACGTACGTTTGCATCACCAAGAGTATTATCTGTACCGCTATAACGAACTTTCCAACCGAATTGGTAGGCGTAAACTTCAACAACTAAAGGGTCATCGTCCATATTTGCGTCCATTATATCATTCCAAGAGAACAATCCCCAAAGAATTAAACCGGCTAACACCACTACAGGAATAGCTGTCCAAATAAACTCTAATCGGTCGTTATCAGCATAGAATAATGCTTTTTGACCTTTTCTACCGTGGTATTTGTAAGAAAACCAATGCAATAGACCTTGTGTTAAAACCTGTACGATCATGATCACTACAGTAGTAAGTAATAGCAAATCGTCGTACTCTCCACCATGCTCAGATGCAGCGTCTGGTAGAAAATAATCTTGATAACCCACAAAGCAAGCTATCATTAATACATAGAGTCCAATACCGAACATAAGCATGTATTGTCCTTGACGTTTATTATCGCCATCATTAGCGACTTCTACAGCGTCAGTATCTGGCTCTGGTGCCTTACCAAGAGATACAATTTTAGATATTTGCCAAACTGAAATGGCAAAAAGGGCTGCTATAAATATGATTAGAAATGCTGTCATTACAGATGTCTTCTATTGTTTTTAATAATGAAAATGTTTACTCTCTCCTAGAAAAGGATCCCCTTTAGGAATTAAAGGAGCTTTGGAAATCGTACGGAATATATAGAATATAAATACTCCTGCAAAAAATAAGAACGAACCTATTTCTGGGAAACCTACAAACCAAGATTCTCCCACGGTCGCTGGCATCACCATCACATATATATCTATATAATGACCGATGACAATAAATAATCCTGCGGTAACCACAAACCAATTAACACGTTTGAAATCTGAATTCATAAGTATCAATATTGGAAATAAGAAATTGATGGCCACCATACCGAAGAAAAGAATGTTATAATCTTGAATACGAGTTACAAAATAAGTAACCTCTTCCGGAATGTTGGAATACCAAATTAACATGAACTGTGAGAACCACAAGTACGTCCAAAAGATACTAAACCCAAACATAAATTTAGCCAAATCATGAATATGAGAATCATTTACAAACTCTAAATACCCCTTAGACTTCAAGAAAATAGTTACTAATGCTATGGTCGTAATAGCAGTGACAAACATACTTGAAAACACATACCATCCAAACAAAGTAGAGAACCAGTGTGGATCAAGACTCATGATCCAGTCCCATGACATGATAGATTCTGTAACCATAAAGAATACCAAGAACATAGCACTGTGTTTAAAACCTTTTTTATACCAAGATATATCGCCATCCTTTGCTTCGTCCTGTTTTAAACCGAATCTTCTAATATTCCATCGGTACAAGTTCCATCCTACAAGAAATGCCCCTGCTCTAAACAACCAGAATGGCACATTCAAATAGCCTGTTTTACTAGCCACTAGTGCGTCATAATTTTCATGTCCTACCACATCAATCCCTTCTTCCATCCATACAAAAATATGGTTGATGTGAAGACCTGAAAACAGTAAGAGGATAAACATGATAATCCCACCGGGTAATATATAACTCCCTACACCTTCCATCACTCTAAAAAGTACAGGAGACCACCCAGCTTGAGAAACTTTTTGCAAAGCAAGAAATGCTAGAGCACCTAGACCAATCATAAAAAAGAAAAAAGCTGCGATATATACCGCTGACCATGGCCTGTTTTGTAGTTGGTGATATAAATGCTCTGCGTGCTCGTCCTCATGACCACCAGCGTGAGCATCGTCTGTTGGATGTTCTTCTGAGCTATGAGCAGCTGCTTGACCTGTATCTTGATAGGCATCCTCTGCTACGCCATGTTCGTTTGAATCCGTTCCATGTCCACTGCCATGAGCAGCAGCATCGTCATCGATCATCTGTTGAACTACAGCTTGCGAACTTGGAACTGCCCAAAATCCCACCGCAGTAAACAGTGCTCCAAAAACCATCAGAACGATTGCGAAAATCTTTAATTTGCTAGTTACCTTATACATATTACACTATCTTCTAGGGCTTAATGGCCTTCAGTTGTTGTTTCTATTTCTGTAGAGTGTTGATCACCTTCTTGACTATCGTCGATAATAAGATCAGAAACATTAATTTCATCATTTACTGTTACAAACTCTTGACGAGGCTGTCCTTTTAAATCTCTAGTGAGTGCATCTACGTGTTGCGCTATCTGCCATCTTTCTTCAATAGAAGTCTGAGAAGCATAAGATCCCATATAGTTGATTCCGTAATACATCACGTGATATATAGAACCTTGTGAAATCTCACGTGCATCATAACTAGGAACACCGAGAATTTTTTCAGTAGTCACTAAATGACCTTTCCCATTCCCCTTTGTCCCATGACAGATCGCACAATAAATATTATACAACTCAGCTCCAATTTCCAAATTTGCCTCTGTGTAAAGGAGTGGGTTTTTTAAGTTCGCTTTAGCGGAAGCGTAACCATCATTATTATCTTCATAATCATACGGCAACCATCCACGAGAAACAGATCCTTTCACTGGGGATTGCGCTTCCAAATTTCCTGGGAATATTTCCCCTTCTTGATAAGTTTCATAACCTACAGACTCGTACATATTCGGGAAGTATTGTACACTTCTATTTGTACCTGTTGCCACGGACTTAGAATCTCCACCACAGGAGACAATAAGCAACGCAGCTAAAGCAAAAAAGAACGTTTTTAATAATCTATTCATTAGAGTGCTTCTTTGTCAATTAATTTTATCTCTACAGCACCAGTGTCGTAAAGAAACTTTGTAACTTCTTCTTCATCGGCTCCGTGAGTATCTATTTCCATAAGAAAATGATCGTCTGTAGTTCTTACGTCGGGATTTTCTGCTTTTTTAAATGGCCATAACCTACTTCTCATATAAAAAGTAATTACCATTAAGTGAGCTGCAAAAAATACCGTCAACTCAAACATAATAGGTACAAAAGCTGGTAAATTTTGTAAATAAGAAAAACTAGGTTTTCCTCCTATATCTTGAGGCCAGTCTTCTATCATCATGTAGTTCATCATTGCCGTAGCAACACATAAACCAACTATTCCATACAAGAAAGCGCTTATCGCTAGACGCGTGTCTGCAATTCCCATAGCTTTTTCAAGACCATGAACTGGAAAAGGTGTGAACACCTCTTCGATATGGTAATGCTTATCTCTAACCTGCTTTACTGCACTCAGCAAAACATCATCGTCAGTATATAAAGCGTGTATCATTTTTGTTGACATAATATCTTAGTTCTACTCGCCAGGATGTGCGATAGGATCTCCCGAAGAAGTCCCTTCATTAGACGTCATTTTATTTTCTCTTAATTTCTTGTACTTACTCCCACTAACTTTTAAGATCGACTTCACCTCTGCTTGTGCGATAACTGGGAAAGTTCTTGAATACAATAAGAAAAGCACAAAGAAGAATCCTATAGTACCAATAAAGATACCTATATCTACAAAAGTTGGAGAAAACATAGTCCATGAAGATGGAAGATAATCCCTGTGTAGTGATGTAACAATAATTACAAAACGCTCAAACCACATACCTATATTTACCACAATAGAAATCGCAAAAGAAAACATGATACTGGTTCTTAATTTCTTGAACCACATGAATTGCGGAGAAATTACATTACAGGTCATCATCGACCAATAGGCCCACCAGTAAGGCCCAGTGGCTCTGTTCAAGAAAGCATACTGCTCGTATTCTACTCCAGAATACCAAGCAACAAACAACTCTGTAATATAAGCAACACCTACTATAGATCCCGTAATCATTATAACAATATTCATCAACTCAATGTGCTGTATAGTGATATAGTTTTCAAGACTCACTACTTTTCTCATAATGATGAGCAACGTGTTTACCATCGCAAATCCAGAAAAAACAGCCCCTGCAACAAAATAAGGGGGGAAAATAGTTGTATGCCAACCTGGTATTACTGAGGTTGCAAAGTCAAAAGATACAATCGTGTGAACTGAAAGCACTAATGGTGTTGCTAATCCTGCAAGCACCAAAGAAACCTCTTCAAAACGTTGCCAATCCTTTGCGCGACCAGACCAACCAAAAGAAAGAATTCCGTAAATCTTCTTATTAAATGGCGTAATTGCCCTGTCCCTGATCATTGCAAAATCAGGAAGCAAACCAGTCCACCAAAATACTAATGATACGGATAGATAAGTAGAAATTGCAAATACATCCCAAAGGAGCGGTGAGTTAAAGTTTACCCACAAAGAACCAAATTGATTTGGAATAGGCAATACCCAGTAAGCCAACCATGGACGACCCATGTGAATAATGGGAAACAAACCTGCTTGAATTACAGAAAAAATAGTCATCGCCTCTGCAGAGCGGTTGATTGCCATTCTCCATTTCTGACGAAATAATAATAGTACCGCAGAAATAAGTGTCCCTGCGTGACCTATACCTACCCACCATACGAAGTTAGTAATATCCCAAGCCCAACCTATGGTCTTGTTCAACCCCCAAACACCGATACCAGTTGAGATCGTATAAGTAATACATCCTATTCCATAAAGAAAGGCAATGAGAGCGATTGTAAAAACAATCCACCACTGCTTACTTGCCTCACCTTCTACAGGCGCTGCAATGTCTCTTGTTACATCAGAATATGTTTTATCTCCTGTAACGAGAGGTCTTCTTATGGACGCTTCATAATGAGCCATAATGTCTTGATTAGTTTTCCTAGTTAATTATATATTTCTCACTTTAACCTGATACATCACGTTAGGTTCAGTTCCCACTTCTTCTAACAGGTGATACATACGATCTTGTTGTTTTACTTGAAAGATCTCCGATTCCTTGTCGTTGATATCACCAAAGGTAATAGCTCCATTAGAACAAGCATTAGAACAGGCGGTAGCAAATTCTCCATCTTTAATCATGCGACCATCCTTCTTAGCTTCAAGAATAGTCATTTGAGTCATTTGGATACAAAGAGAACATTTCTCCATTACCCCACGACTTCTTACCGTAACATCTGGGTTGATCACCATACGACCTAAATCATTATTCATGTGGTAATCAAACTCATCATTCCCGTTGTAAAGGAACCAGTTGAAACGGCGCACTTTATAAGGACAGTTGTTAGCACAATAGCGAGTACCTACACAACGGTTATAAGCCATATGATTCTGACCTTGACGACCATGGGAAGATGCTGCTACTGGACATACTGTCTCACATGGTGCGTGATTACAATGCTGACACATTACTGGCATAAAAGACACCTCTGGATTATCTGCTGGAATCTCCAACTCTCCAAAACCTCCTAATGACCCATTGTCTCCAAATAATCCATCAAAACCATCTTTCTTATCCTCATCAGCCTCAAAACTATCAGTAGAGGAATAATACCTATCAATACGCAACCAGTGCATATCACGAGATTTTCTTACTTCTTGTTTACCCACGACTGGCACATTATTCTCTGCATGACACGCTATGACACAGGCACCACAACCAGTACAGGAGTTTAGGTCGATAGACATATTAAAATGATGCCCTACCGATCTATCAAAACTTTCCCAAAGATCAACATCTGGAGAAGTTACTGGAGTTTCAATGTGGTTCAAAGAAACCTCAGGCATTGGATTAAAGTTATCCTTATTTCCTGTTCTATAAGTAGCCAAATCAGTTTCGCGAATTATATCGCGACCCATCATGGTATTTTGCAATTGTGTACAAGCAAACTGATGGTTACCACCAGCATCTTTAACAGTAACCGCTTGTACAGCAACACCGTTCTTATAGAAAGGATATGCATTTACACCAGTTTGCATTTCTTCTTGAATTGCAGCAGTCTGACCATAACCTAGGGCAATCCCTATCGTTCCAGCAGCCTGACCTGGTTGAATAAGAGCAGGAAACTTTCTTTCTACACCGTCTAAAGTTACTACTACCTGAGTACCATCTAGGGCACCGTTAGCAACATTCTCATTGACAACACCTACCGCCTCAGCATCTGCTTGCGAAATAGTAACGTAGTTGTCCCAAGTTGTTCTTGTGATAGGATCTGGCAATTCTTGTAACCACGGGTTGTTTGCCATGGTACCGTCACCCAGTCCTGTTTTGGTATATAAAGTAAGTTCGTATCCAGAAGGTTTTTTGGCGTTTGCCAAAGCATTTAATGCGGAGGCATTACTCATTTCATTCACTGCTTCATCTTCTGTAATATTTACATCAGAAGCAGTTTTTTTATAAAAACCGTCTTGTAACGACTGGTTCCAACTCGCTCCAGTAGAACTAGTTGTTTCTTTTAAGTAATCCTTGTAAGACTGCTCATTACCAGACCATTTTAATAAGGTCTCTTGTAATTGACGTGTCTTAAATATAGTATTTATAGTAGGCTGTGTTAAGAACACATGACCTTTTTTTATTTCTGTATCAGCCCAAGACTCTAAGAAATGCGGAGTAGTTGCAACATAATCTACTTTTGCAGCTGTTGCATTCATAGAAGAAGCAAATGATACGGTAAGAGCTACTTTATCTAAAGCTTTCGCGAAAGCGTCACTATCATCATAACTGTATAAAGGATCTACACCAGCAATAAAAATGGCACCCACTTTACCAGCGCTCATATCACTCACTAACTGATCTACTGATTTACGATTACCTTGACGAGTCATTATAGGTGCTTCAGTATCACTAATAGAAGAATTTAAAGCTTCATTTATAGCAATCGTCAACTGTTGTGCTGCTTGATCTGGAATCCCACATAGAAGCACTCCATTTTTACCAGCTCTTTTTAAGCTTATAGCCGTTTGCTCAACAGATTTAGCCACTTTATCAGATAATGAAACGTTTGCTCCACCACCAACAACTTTACTATAAAGCGCAGCAAGTATATGCTTTTGCTCTGTAGGAGTAACTGGGTAACGCCTATCTGCATTTGCACCTGAAAGAGTCAAGTTTGCCTCATATTGAATATGATGAGACATCTTACCATTCTTAGGTACCCGAGATTTTGCGTAACCTTTGTCAAATCCACCACCTTGCCAGTCACCTACAAAATCAGCACCTACAGAAACTATAGTTTCTGCATTTGTAAAATCATAATCTGCAAGAGCTCTTTTGCCGTATTTGGCTTCAAAAGCATTTAACGCAGCATCTTCACTAATGGTATCATAAGTAACAACACGTACATTGATATAGGTATCCTTTAGCTCCGATATGATTTTGGACATCGATGGACTTGCATAAGTTTGTGCAAGCACGACTAATTCTTTGCCATTTAATTGAGCTAATTGAGCCGCAACTTGTTGATCAAGTTCTTCCCAAGTGGCCTCCACTCCTTTAATCATTGGAGCTTTTAAACGGTTGTTATCATATAAAGACAACACAGACGCATGTACGCGGGCATTTGCATGACCCCTAAAAGCAGCATCTCTATTGCTTTCTATTTTAATCGGACGACCTTCACGAGTTTTAACTAAAACACTTGCATAATCGTAACCATTTGCAATGGTAGTTGCATAATAGTTAGCCATACCAGGAATAATTTGCTCCGGTTGGTTGACATAAGGTACCGAGTAGATGACAGGACCTTCACATGCTGCCAGCGATGCTGCAGCTGTTGAAAATCCCACATATTTTAAGAAGTCACGACGTGAAGTGTTTGATTCCTCCATCGCCTGATCGTTTCCTAAAAACTCGTCAGTAGGAATAGCGCTCGCAAACTCATTCTGCTCAAGATCTTTTACCATCTCGTTGCTTTCATCTAGTTGCGCAGTACTTTTCCAGTATTTTTTAGTAGTAGCCATAAATTTCTATAACTATTTTATTAGTAGTGGCATTTACCACATTCAAGTCCTCCTAAATCTGCGATAGTCAGTTGACGACCGCCACGAGCTTCAGAAAGTTCTTTGTGAATTTTTTCATAATAACCATTCCCCTGAAGATCTACGTTAGTCTCCCGGTGACAGTTGATACACCATCCCATTGTTAATGGTGAATATTGGTACATCACTTCCATTTCTTCTACAGGACCGTGACATGTTTGACAGTCTATTTTACCTACTGTTACATGTTGTGCATGATTGAAATAAGCAAGATCAGGCAAATTGTGAATACGCACCCATCTCACTGGCTGCTCTTCCCCTACAAATGCTTGTTCGTCTGTATCCCAACCGGTTGCAGCATATAACTTTTCAATTTCTTTATTATAATCTATTCCGTACTCATCCATTCCTTCTTGGTACGTAGTCTGTGCCACTTCTGCTATAGATTTATGACAGTTCATACAAACGTTAAGGGAAGGAATTCCTGAATGCTTCGATTCACGAGCGCTAGAGTGACAATACTTACACTCAATCTGGCTTGTACCAGCATGAATCCTATGGGAGTAATGAATAGGTTGCACTGGCGCATAACCTTGATCAATCCCCACGCTCATCAAAGCACCGTAACCAAAATAAGCACTAGCTAATAATAGAAATACGGCAGTAACTAAAACCAAAAATTGATTTTGTACAAAAGCTTTCCATATAGGAGTGCGCTCTTCCGTATCAACTTCAAATTCTGTCTGAATTCCATTTGCTTCAGCAAATCTATTTAATGTTTTATTTACTACGATAAGAAGAACTACCAACAATAACAATACAAGTGCAAGTGCTCCTAAAATAAGGTTGTTAGTCATTGAGTTATCTCCCGATCCAGCAACCGCTGCTCCATCTGCACCAGCAACTGCAATAGTAGGAACAGGCTTTTCGGTATCTGTGTAAGCGAGAATATTATCAATATCTACTGTTGAAAGCTGTGGAAAAGCATTCATATTAGATTGATTGTACTCGTTGTAGATAGCAATAGCTTGCGCATCTCCACTAGCTATGAATTCGGCAGAGTTTGTGATCCACTTGTACAACCACTCCTTTTCGTACTTCTGAGAAACGCCATATAAAGCAGGTCCAACTTGTTTTTTGTACAATTTGTGGCATGAGGCACAATTAGCTTTGAAGAGTTCTTCTCCCTTTGTTGCGTCAGCTCCACTGGCTGCTTCTACAGGTACCGCAGGCTCACCATCTGAGGTGGTAACGTCTTGCTGTCCGTATACACTTAAAGAATTAAGTGTTACGAAAACAAACGCCAGCAAAAACTGCCATGCGGAAAAATGTAATTTCCTATTTATCATCTTCTTTAATGAATATTACAATAACTTTGACACAATAATTACGGTATTTTACCGTATCGTAAATGCTGGTGCAAAAATAGGTCATAAAACGTTTATTTTTGCTCCTTATAAACGAAGAAAATAATTTATAATTATTCTAAATAGAATTCCTGCTTTAGCAAGATATTCTACAAAACACTTACTATGTCTATGAAGAACGCATCAACACTACTCCTAACTTTAGCCTTGTTCACAGTTGCATTTCAGGTAATTGCACAAGAATCTCAACCCGTAAACAAGCAAAGAATCGACCAGCTTATATCTACTAAAATAGCAATGGACCGCTCGGGAGATTTTAAAGATAGATTTACCATACAATTATTTTATGGAGATCGTGATAAAGCGATCACTACTAAAGAAAACTATGACGCCTTAAACCTCCCTTGGAAGGCTGAGTTAAAATGGGAATCTCCTTACCACAAGATCTGGGTTGGCACTTACCGAAGCAGATTAGAAGCAGATCGCGCCCTACTTAATATAAAGGAGGACTATAAAGACGCCTTTATTTTAAAACCTTAACAAAAACAATCGCATAAAAAAAGCGTCTTCATTCTCATGAAGACGCTTTTTTGTATAACAGACTCTTATTACTTTAAGGTCTTTTTAACTTCTACTTCTCTAAAGGATTCCATAATATCCCCTTCTTGTAACTCGTTGTAGTTCTTTATTTGTATACCACATTCATAGCCTTTTGCCACTTCTTTAACGTCGTCTTTGAAACGTTTAAGGGCAACCAGTTCACCTGTATGTATAACTACTCCGTCTCTGATAAGTCTTACACCACCGTTTCTAAATATCTTACCATCTGTTACCATACAACCTGCGATGGTACCAATTTTAGATATTTTAAAGGTTTGTCTTACTTCAGCATTACCTGTAATCTCTTCTTTAAGCTCTGGAGAAAGCATTCCTTCCATCGCATCTTTAAGATCATTGATTGCGTCATAGATAATAGAATAAGTACGTATATCTACTTCTTCTCTATCGGCAACTACTCGTGCATTCCCTTGAGGGCGTACATTAAATCCAATTATTATAGCATTAGAGGCCGTCGCAAGTAACACATCAGTTTCTGTAATAGCACCTACACCTCTGTGTATGATATTTATTTGGATTTCTTCAGTAGATAATTTCTGGAACGAATCTGTTAAAGCTTCGACAGAACCGTCAACATCACCTTTAAGAATTAGGTTCAATTCTTTAAAGTCTCCTAATGCAATACGTCGACCAATTTCATCAAGAGATAATGTTTTCTGTGTACGAACAGATTGTTCTCGTTGAAGTTGTGTACGTCTTGCAGCAATAGATTTTGCTTCACGTTCATCTTCAAACACATTGAACTTATCACCTGCTTGTGGGGCACCGTCAAGACCTAGTACAGATACTGGTGTTGCTGGTCCTGCTGCCAGAACCTCGTTTCCACGTTCATCCTGCATTGCTTTTATCTTACCATGTCTAGGACCTGCAAGAAGGTAATCTCCTACTCTTAGAGTTCCCGCTTGTACTAAAATCGTAGATACATATCCTCGACCTTTGTCTAAGAATGCTTCCACTACTGTTCCAGAGGCTGCTTTATTAGGGTTGGCTTTCAAGTCAAGTAACTCTGCTTCAAGCAACACTTTTTCAAGTAATTCTTTAACACCAGTACCTACTTTAGCAGAAATATCATGAGATTGTATTTTTCCTCCCCAATCTTCTACCAATAAGTTCATCTGAGCAAGACTTTCTTTGATCTTTTCTGGATTAGCATCTGGCTTATCAATCTTGTTGATGGCAAAAACTATAGGAACTCCCGCTGCTTGTGCATGCGAAATTGCTTCTTTAGTTTGAGGCATGATATCATCATCTGCCGCAGCGACAATAATAGCAATGTCTGTAAGTTGGGCACCACGTGCACGCATCGCCGTAAAGGCTTCGTGACCTGGTGTATCTAGAAATGCAATCTTCTGACCATTTTCTAGCTGTACTCCATAAGCACCAATGTGCTGCGTAATACCACCACTTTCTCCGGCGATTACATTTTCTTTTCTTATATAATCTAAAAGGGAAGTTTTACCGTGATCTACGTGACCCATTACAGTCACAATAGGAGCTCGTGTTACTAAATCCTCTTCACTATCCACTAACTCTGCAATGCTTTCTTCAATGTCTGCATTTACAAACTCTACTTCAAAACCAAATTCGTCAGCTACGATAGACATCGTTTCTGCATCTAGCCTTTGATTCATGGTCACCATCATTCCAAGAGACATACACGCGCCAATAACTTTGTTAACTGGTACGTCCATCATGATAGATAAGTCACTAACAGTAACAAATTCTGTTACTTGTAAGGTTTTATCCTCGGCTTGTGCTTGCTCCGCAGCATCCACCTTATCACGGTGACTATCTCTTTTATCTCTACGATAACGCGCTGCTTTCGACTTGGAAGATTTACCTTGAAGTTTTTCAAGAGTCTCTCTTACCTGCTTCTGAATTTCTTCATCAGTAGGCTCTTCTTTGACAATGTTCTTGCGAGCAGGTCCACTACTCGGCGCACCACGTCTTGGGTTACTAGGACGCTTTCCAGGAGCACCGCCTCCGCCAGGAGCACCTGGCTTCGAAATACGTTTACGTTTACCTCTATTGGTATCTGCAGCCTTCTTCTTAGGCTTTGCAAATTGTGAAAGGTCGATTTTTTCTCCAGTAACTTTAAGACCACCAAGTTTTTTATACTCTGTCTTAATTACCTCAGATTCTGGATTTTCAGAAACTATTTTAACAGCAGCTTCATTAGGAGCCGTTTCTTTTGGAGCAGCTTCTTTTGACGCCACTTTAGCTATAGTTTCTTCTGACTTTTTAACTTCTTTTACCGGTTCAGCAGCCTTTGGAGTTTCTTTTTCCGTCTTCTTAGGTGCCTCTTCTTTTTTCCTAGCCTTGGGCCTAGATGATTTATTGGCACTGAGATCTATTTTACCTTTAATGGTAGTTCCTGTAGACTTAGGCCTATTAGAAACCTGATCGGTTCCTTTAGGTTGCTCCTTTTCTACTGGCTCAGGTACCTTAGAAGCTTTCTCTACTATTGCAGTAGTTTCTTTAACAGGTTCTACGGTTTTCTCAGGTTGTTCTGTAGTTTTCTCTGCTTTTTTACCAGCATTGAGATCTACTTTACCCACCTGTTTAGGACCATCAAGAGAAGCCTTAGCTTTTATAATCTCTTGTCTTTTCTGTTTATCCTCAAGTTCTTTTTCTCGCTGCATTCGCAATTCTTCTTGTTCCTTGCGACGTTCAGCACCTACTTCCTTTGAGGCGACTTTTTTGCTTTTATCAGTTTGAAACTCATCAGCAAGCGCTTGATAGACGCTGCCGTCTATTTTTGTGGTAGGGCGGGCCTCTATCTCTATTCCTTTGGAATTAAGATGCTCCACAGCACGGTCTAAAGAGATATTAAATTCTCTTAGAACTTTGTTGAGTCTCATGTTTTTTACTTCAGCCATAAAATGGTTCAGGATTGACTTTAATTTCTAATCTAATCTTCAAATTCTGCTCTCAGGATTCTAACCACGTCTAATACGGTTTCCTCCTCAAGATCTGTACGTTTTATTAAGTCGGCAACGTCTTGCTCTAGGACACTTCTGGCAGTGTCCAGTCCTATCTTACTTAATTCTTCAATAACCCATCCGTCGATTACATCAGTAAACTCCGTTAATTCCACGTCTTCTTCACCGCCTTCTCTAATCACGTCTATATCATAACCAGTTAATTTACCAGCTAATCTAATATTGTGACCTCTACGACCTATGGCCTTAGAAACTTCTTCAGGGCTCAAGCGAACTTCAGCTTTTTTAGTCTCTTCGTTGATGGTAATGGAAGTTATCTTGGCAGGACTCAAAGCTCTCGCAATGTACAACTGCATATTCGTTGTGTAATTAATTACATCGATGTTTTCATTTCCTAATTCACGAACAATACCGTGAATACGAGAACCTTTAACACCTACGCAAGCTCCTACTGGATCGATACGATCATCATAACTATCTACAGCTACTTTGGCCTTCTCACCTGGTTCTCTTACTACTGCTTTTATAGAAATAACTCCGTCAAAAACTTCTGGAATTTCCTGTTCAAACAATTTCTCTAAAAACTTAGGAGATGTTCTTGAAAGAATAATATTAGGTTTGTTACCTCTTAACTCTACGCTTTCAATAATACCGCGTACATTCTCACCCTTTCTAAAGAAGTCAGATGGGATCTGTCTGTCTTTTGGCATAATGATCTCATTGCCGTCATCATCTAATAAGATAATAGCTCTGTGTCTTATGTGGTGTACTTCTGCGCTGTAAAGCTCTCCCTCTAATTCTTTAAAATGTTTAAAGATATTGGTATTGTCGTGTTCATGAATCTTAGCTATAAGATTCTGTCTCAATGCTAGAATAGCGCGACGACCTAGTTGTATCAACTTTACTTCTTCTGCAACGTCTTCACCTACCTCGTAATCCGGCTCAATTTTCTGAGCTTCTGTCAGTGATATTTCAGAGTTATCATCTTCCACTTCGTCATCTGCAACAACAACTCGGTTACGCCAGATCTCTAAATCTCCTTTGTCTGGATTGATAATAATATCAAAATTGTCGTCTTCACCGTACTTTCTTTTCAAAGCGGCTCTAAAAACATCTTCTAAGATCGCCATCAACGTGACACGATCTATCATTTTATCATCTTTAAACTCAGAAAAAGACTCGATCAATGCGAGATTTTCCATATTACTTTTTAATTAAATTTTATAACAACTTTTGCTTGCTTAATGTCTTCATATTTCAAAGCCCACTCTTTTTCAACAGTAACTTTCCCTTTACCTATAGGCTTAGGTTCTCGAGCCTTCCATACAATGGTTATACCCTCCTCATTTGCTAGCTTTAAAAGACCTGTTTCAGTTCTTTTTTCTCTATCCACGATTTGAATATCTCTACCCAAGTTTTTAATAAACTGTCGTGGAAAACTCAAAGGAGAGGAAGCACCGGCACTTAAAACTTCAATAGAAAAATCATATTCTTCTCTATCTAAATTATGTTCTACTGCTCTCGAAAAAAACATACAGTCTGACAGTTTAACACCATCATCTCCATCAATAATGACCTTGATCTCGTTACCAGCACCCATTTTGAAATCAATCAAAAATAAATCTGCACGCTCTTCAAACGCCTCTTTTAATAATTTTTCTACTTTTTCTTTCAACATATTTATAAAAAGAGGGGACTTTAGTCCCCTCGTGTTTGTTTAAATACTTGGCAAATATACTAATTTTTTAAGTATTTCCAAAGGCTTAAAAAACAGCATGCTAAAGTTATATTTTTTTGTACCTTTAAGTAATTCAAAACCACCATTATGAAGAAGATTATTGTACCTACAGACTTTTCAATTCAGGCAGAAAACGCATTAAGGGTTGCGGCTGAAATTATACGTGAAAATAACGGAGAAATATTTTTACTTCACCAGCTGGATTTACCCTTACATTTAGCAAATAACGCAAGTTCTAACCTCCCAGAGGCCGTGTTTTTTATGAAACTTGCAAAAGAAAAGTTTGACAATCTTCTAAAAGCAGACTACTTACAGGGCATTACTATTCATGGAGATGTTGAAACTGGAGCCGCTTTTAGTGGTATCATGAACACGGTAAAACGTCATAATGCAGACCTAATTGTAATGGGAAGTCATGGGACTGAAGGAATGCGCAATCTTTTTATAGGCTCTAATGCAGAAAAAGTAGTGCGCAACTCTGAAGTTCCAGTTCTCGTTGTAAAAGACAGGAAAAAGAAATTAGATGTCAATGATTTTGTTTTCGCAACAGATTTAGACCCTAATGCTACCAGCGCTTTGAAAGAGGCAAGCGCGTTTGCAAAAAAAACAAAATGCAACCTACACCTTCTTTATGTAAATACCCCTTCCAATTTTTTGAGCACCAGAGAAGCGGAGGCTAAGGTGGCCGAGTATTTAAAAAATGTCAATGTACGACCGACCGATTACACCATATATAACGACAATTCTGTAGAAGAAGGTGTTTTTAACTACACTAAGGATGTAAAAGGTGATATTATCGGAATGGCAAATCACGGTCGTAAAGGCTTGTCTCATTTTTTCAACGGCAGCGTTAGTGAAGACGTGGTGAATCACTCCAGCCTGCCTGTGATTACTTTTAGGATCAAGTAAATTTGAATGCTCCCGCTTTCGCGAAAGCGAGATAAAAACAACTCCTAATCAACGTACCTATTTTACAGCATTTATCAATAACGCCGCATAAAAGAACACCTCTTAACAAGCCTGCTTTTTAAAATTTCAAAGCTTTTATGATCCGATTTAAATAAAACAGCAACTTTGACACCGTATAAAGAACGCATTTTATGGGTGCCAACCGAGCACAAAAGCCACGGAGGTTTAGCATACGGGCAACTGTAAAAACAAATGACTCTCTCTCTGTTTGTCATACTTTCTTGACGTATAATCTTAAAAACTATACTTGATGAACGAGTCAAACATTTCTATAAATTATACCGATAAAGAAAATATAAGAGTGGTTTTGTCCTACTTAATATTTAATGTGGACAGCATTAATAAAAAGTATGGAGCGCTATCCACCTTTTTTAATGATTTTGAACTTTACGGAGAAATAAATGGCCGGCTTTATATTCTCTCTGAGATGGTGCAGCCACACATGCATTAAGCTGCATTAATTAATGATCGCATGCGATGGACCGGATTGAAAGAAAATGACGATTATGTATTAGGCTATGAACATTTAATTTATGGGGTGAATGATACTGTTTCTTCCTTACTGTATAAGGAGATCCCTGAATTGAAAGCCATAGAATGGCTCGGAAGTATCATTACTCCTAAAAGAAATTATATCTGGCTCCACAGAGTTGCAGATAAAAGGAAAGATCCTCTTCTTACTTTTAGAGAAAATCGACTAGAAGGAATGCCTCCTATAAAACACTATCAAAAATTACTTATAAAGCATTTAGAACACCGCAAGACGAAGCAACAGAATGATCACCCCAAAGTGGACGAGGTAGATGAGTACTATGTGTTTTTCAAAACTAAAAAACACCAAGGTAGAAACGGTATTTGTAGAGCAACTCTGGACCGGTACAGCATGGTTATTATTGATCGCAACGTTTAAAATTTCATTCCCAACATTTAATGTTTTGGAAGAATCACTATAGTGTGTGGTATAAATTCAGCATGCCTTTATGGTAAAGTGACATCAGGATAAAATTTCAAGAAATGTTCCCCAACTGCGCTTATCAAAGCGATGCCGAATCCATTAGGTAATAAGTATACAGAGTAGTGACGTGTAACCTTCTTTATTTTCCCTTTTGATAGGGGAAGACAAGAAGGTAGGTATATGTATTTTGCTTGTAATAAAATAGTTGAGAACTTTAATTGATATCCTTACTTGGTCCAACTGAGCTCCTTTTAGTTTTACAATAAAGCAATATTCAAAGACGCGTCAGACAAATTAGCGACCGTACCATCAGAGAACATATACAATCGGAGTAAATCTCCTTCGTTAAAATAAGCGAGTCTTGTATACAGCATGGTCCATCTCTGAGCACCACTTGGATTAGTCTGCCAAATACCATCAGGGATATCTGCATTTGTCGTGCCCACTGCTTGAAAAACATTTCGGGAAGCACTATTGTCCACCAATCTGATACTGGATTTTATAATATAAGTGCCGCTAATAGGAACTCTATAAGTGTTGTTGCTCGCGGTCCAAGTTCCACCACCTAAATTTCTGGTAATATTGGGTAATGGAAACGTATTGAAACCATTTTGTGCAACTGTTGCACTAGTAACGGATCCACTTCCAGATCCTGAAGAGGCTGTAAAAACAACGGCTGTCTTAGCTACATTCTGCCAAAGACTTCCATCAAAATAATAATAGCCTGTCGTTGTAATATTAACAGTTTTTCCTGCTGGTGTTCCGGTAACTGCTGCAGTTACATATACAAAAGCACCGGTTTGTGCCACTGTATATTTAGCATCCTTACCTTTTATTTGGTCCCCAGTTAATCTAGGAGCAATAATACCCTCAGCGGTAGTCGCATCGGTATTTTCGGCAGTAATATCTAAGGTAGTTTGTGGGCTAGCTGTATTTACTCCCACTTGGGAAAAAGCTACCGTTCCAATCATACAGGCAAGACTGAACATTATTAAATTCTTCAAAATATAGGTGGTAGTTTAAAGGTTTTGTAAAGGATATTTTATTGTGCAAATTTAAGTTATATTAATAGATAAATTAAATTTTAACCGACTCTTGTTTTTGATAATTAAGCATTTGGCCTTCATTTATCAACAAGGATGATAGAGCTGGAACCCTGTTATTTTTCCATTTTCAATACTAATTTGAAATTTGCTATCACTGAATTTATTCGGCCAAATACGAAAGATTTTAGAGTTATATTTTTTATGTTTTTCTTCCTAAATCTTATAGGAGCTCGGGAATGCCTTTTACAATTCTGACAGTGTTGTGAATTTGTCAATCATTATTTGAGGTGTTTTTATTAACGGATTCACTTTTCGTTATTCTATCTCTCCTATTTCTAAAATTCCATCAACAGAATGAATTTTTATTCCGTCCCATTACTACAAGATTACCTTGACGCCATTCCATTCAGTAGATAAAGCTCCAGCATCTATACCTGGTTGAGATATCGAGTTCGGTTTTCCAAAAGTTGTTATTAAATCACTCTCCGTGGATTTAATATCACTTCCGTTAATAGATATTTCATGGTAGCCTACCATATTTGGAGTTTGGCCACTAGACCAAAGGCCAATTATTAAAAATAATAATATGATTTTCCTGCTATTGTAATCGTTTAAACCTCATCACAAAGGATGTGAATAATGAAAACAGGAGTGCAGTAAGTATAAATGCCATCATAGATATTACTACCGATTGCTCTTCAAAAAATTAGAACACTAACTAAAATGGAAACCCCACTAATCAGTCCTGCTAGAAATCTATTAAATAGCTTGTGTTCAAATGTTGTATTGCATTGTTCACATTTCATATTTTCATAGCCCATCCAAAAGGATTTTAACAACTTGAAGTAATTGAATCTAGTATGGTCATTATCGCATTTCATAACATCTAATGTTTTTATATTATATAACCGTTTGTTTGGGCTGTCTTTTAATACATTTATACTGTTGCTAACGGGTTTCCTTTATTTTTTTTATAAACTGAAGCTTTTTATATATGGTAAAATGGTCGCTGTCTGCGTTGTTCATAATCCAAAAAAACGTCTCCATATATGAAACATAGCATTTAAATAGAAGCTAACTTTTGAATTATACACGAGCCGTGCGCCACTGCGGATTTCTTATTACCTGCCGTCAGGCAGGTCTTTTTTTCTCCAAAAGCCAAATCTTAAAATGTAGCGACCTCGTAAAAGCGTTTTTACCATTGGTCTAAGTGACAATTGCCCTATTATTTTTATACTTTGCTTTAGGGCGTTTTTTCTTCCTAATTTGATTCTATTCCCGAATTTCTTCTCTTATTGGCAGTACTCTTTTGGAATGTCCGTAAGTGAATTTACAGAAATATATTCAGTTTCAAATGTTCCTTCGTAGCCGAATAAGTTCCCCCAAGTTTTATTACTTACTACAACCGATATTTTAAATTTTTGCTCTTTATCGTCATACCACTCACAAACATTTGCTCCCCCTGAAAACAGCATTGGAAATTTAAAGCCTAAAAAACCTTCATAAAATCGCTGTTCTCCTGAGCGAAGTTTTATTCCACCGTTTTCTGCAACTGTCATTTCAATATCGACTGCAAGATGCTGATGCGTTCCCAAGTAGTCCACAATTCGTTTTCTTTGCTCGCTATAAATCATCGTTGCATCAAACCTCCTTTCACGTTTGGGGAATTGATACTTACGAACCCAAGTAACGGTTTCTCTTCCAAACTTGTCTTTGTATGCAAAATTCTCAATAGTAAAAGGAATGTCTTTTCCTTTTTGTGGAAACATTATGTTTCTCCAAGTCCCGATGTATAGAAATGGTAGTGTATAGGGTTTTCCGTACCATACGTTTTGCATAAGTCCTTTTCCAATTGAGGCAATTTTATCATTGCTGTCAAACCCAAAACGCTTTTGAATTTGAGGGTGAAGTTTTTGAAAGTTAGAACCTAGAACCTGCTGATATATTGAACTCATTTCTTTGGATTAGTTATACAATTAGACGCCTTTGGCAAAAATCTGAAATTCAGTAATGCAATTATTGAAAGGGTAATCATTGAAATATTTAATGAGAATGGATTAAAGGGAAGTGTAAAAATCATCA